>Ga0307427_1000687_pt1 | contig 19955 bp, 17 predicted proteins | sample SalMarWE160190MG_FD_202162 | JGI IMG/M metagenome (GOLD analysis project Ga0307427, IMG submission 202162) | Salt marsh sediment microbial communities from the Plum Island Ecosystem LTER, Massachusetts, United States - WE1603-190 | ecosystem: Environmental > Aquatic > Marine > Intertidal zone >... | reverse complement strand
TGATGCCACAGATGGCCCTGGCGCTGCTGCAATAAGCCTTGCCGCCTGCACAACGGTGGACACCGAAGGCCCGCCCCTCGGCCCGGGGGTGGGCCTTCTTTTCCAGGCGTTCGCGGATCGGTTGCACGCGGCACGTTCGCCGACGACCTCGATGACGGCGGCGCCACCATCGCCACGCCACCTCGAATACGACAACGCCACTTCGCTATCTCGCGCGTTGGGTCTCCGGACCCACCGCGTTTGAAGGCCCCTTTTCGCCGTTGCGCGGCGGGTACTCCAGACCCGCCGCGCAGCAAGTAGCGTTGGCGTATCAGAGACAACGGTGGGATACGCCTCACGTTTTCCGGGTTCGTCTCGATAATGAAGCATGGAGGACGGGGCAGTCGGCTTCCCCCTGCGGGGAAAACGGCCGAGGGAGAGTCGGATCATGGCAGGTCTGGAACTCACGGGCATCTTCTCGGGGATCGACACCGACCTCCTGATTGCCCACACCATCGCGGCCAACAGCACCGGACTCAACGCGCTGGCCCTCCGGAAGGCCGAACTACAGGCCGAAGTCTCCGCCCTGGATGATATGGACGGCAGTCTGGAGAATCTGCGCTTCGCGGTGAACCAACTCCGCGACGCCTCCACGCTGCGGCAGGTGACGGCCTCGACCACCAAAGACAACGTCGCCTACGCCGCCTCGGGAACAGCCGAGGGGTCCTTCAAAGTTAAGGTCGAGCAGTTGGCCGCCGCCGAGAGGGAAGTCCACGACGGCGTGGTAACCTGGACGCACACCACGACCGTCGCCGGCGGCGACGACGAGTATCTGTCCGCCGCCGACATCTCCGACGGTACCGGCACGGACTACAAGTTCGTCTTCCAGTTCAGCGACGAGGCCCAGGTCACCGTGGACCTCTCTGCCTACGATGTCACCGGCATCACGCTCAACCAACTCGTCTCCGAGATCAACACCGCTGCCGGCTACACGGCCGCCACGGCCGCCCAGGACGGCAACGACTATATGCTTGGCCTCCAGGCCCAGAACGCCGCCAAGGGCGCGGCACTGGTCGTCACCGACGACGATTCGGTCGATCTGCTCGACAACATCAACGACTTTGCCCAGACGGCGGACGATGCGCTCGGGACGGACATGCTCATCGGCGCCGGCCAGTTCGTCTACACCTACGACGGTACCACGCGGACGATCACCACCACCGCCGAGACCACCTTCGGCGAGTTCCTCGACCTGATCAACAACGACGCGGGCAACCCCGGCGTCAGGGCCAGCAGCCTGCTGCACGAGGGCGTCCACCTGGTCCTCTCCGGCCAGAACACCGGCGCGGATTTCGGGATCGCGATCGAGGCCGCAACGACCCTGGCCGGGTTCGCCCCCGGCGACTGGACCGAGACCCAGACGGCACAGAACGCCCAGATCCGGGTCGATGGCTATCCCAGCACCGGCTTCATCGAACGAAGCAGCAACACCGTTACCGACGTACTGCCTGGAACCCTCCACCTGACGGGGAAAGGCGATACCACCATCACCTTCTCCAGAACCACCGCCACGCTGAAGCAGAACCTGACGAACCTCGTGGGCGTGTTGAACACCATCCGGACGAAGATCGACGACTACACCGGATTCAGCGAAGACGCCGAAACCGGCGGCGTGTTGCAGGGCGACTACTATCTCAACAGCGTCTTCAACCAGATCCGCGCGGCGCTGGTCCAGCCGGCGCCGGGCTTCCTCGACGGCAGCGAGACCTTTACCCTGGCCAATCAGATCGGCATCGAGGTGGACCGTTACGGCGAGTTCTCGTTCGATGAAGCCACCTTCAACGACGCCGTTGCCGAAGACTACCAGGCCGTCCTGAACCTCATCGGCACCGTGGGCACCGGGGTTGTCGATTCATCCGACATCCAGTTCACCAGCGCCGACGAGAGTACCCAGGGCGGTACCTACGACCTCAAGGTGGAGTATGACGGGGCAGGCGACATTGTCTCGGCACAGATCAAACTCGAGGACGAGGACACGTACCGCGACCTCGACGTCTCGGGCACCACCCTCACGGGCGTTTACGGCAACCCGGAACAGTACCTGATGCTGACGGTCGTGTCGGGCGGAACGTCCGAAACACGCAACTACACCGTTCGCGTCAAGCGAGGGTTCGCCGGCGGGGTCTACGAACACCTGCAAGACATCCTCGACGAGGTCAGCGGCACCCTTGCCACGAAACGCGACAGTTACAGCAACGCCACAGATTCCGGCACGATCGACATCGTTGACCAGAGAATGGAACACGAACTGGAACGCCTTGAGCAGATGGAGGAGCGCCTCATCGCAAAGTACGCGCGGCTCGAAGCAACGCTGGCCCAACTCGACGCGCAACGCGGCGCCTTCGAGGCGATGTTCTCCGCACTGGACGCCTCTGGGAAGAACGACTAGCGGCATCGATGAGAGGAAAACCTGGTGGACGGAATCGGCGCTTACCGCGAAAACGCCGTCGCCACGCAGACGGGGGCGCGACTCGTCGTCCTCTTGTACGAGGGCGCCATCAAGTTCCTTGGGCAGGCCAAGCAGGACCTCGAAGCCGGTGACGACAAAGCCAAGGGCGAGCATATCGCCAAGGCCCTCGCCATCATCGACGAACTCGACTCCTGCCTCAACCTGGAAAAGGGCGGCGACGTGGCCGGCAACCTCCGCGGCCTCTACCACTTCATGATCCGGCACCTTAACGAGGCGAACATCCACCGCGACCTGCAGCGGATCCAGGACGTCATCGACTGCCTCAGGGATTTGAACGCGGGCTGGAAAGCGATCACACGCTGACGCCCTCGCCGGTAAGGACCAGTCCCGGCGACACTGGCCGCACATACGCGGGGCGATTTGTGTCCGGACAGGTCCGACGACGTTCCTTTCAGACGTTACTCCTTTCAAACGGGGACGGTGAACTCCAGGCTGCACGCCCCGCGTTGAAACGTCGTGGGCCCGCCGTCTACGAGGCCACGTCTCCAGCAGATGCCATCAGCATCCTCGAGGCCGAGCCCATCGACATTGTGCTGCTGGCCTGCACACCGGCATAGCCCGAACCGTCGGGGCGTCGAGCGCCGCCCTTCGCTTCGATCCTTGGTCCTACCAGAAATGCCGGCGGGCGAAGGCGTGGCCCGAGCCCCCTTTCGGGTAACGCTCGAACGCCTCCGCCTTGCCGTCGTCCTGGAAGCGGATGACCACGATGGGCCGCCAGGGGCGGTGCTTGCGGATGGAGGGTGACTCCTGGCCTCCCTGCGCGCAGCGCATTTGCAGCGCGCAGTTGCCCGGTACGCCATCACCTGGCGAGATCGGAAGGTGGCCCGGCTTCGCGGCATGCAGCCGCTTCGCCGCGGCAGTCTCCGTCCGTCACAAGCGGCGAACGAAGACTGGTGGAGCCGAGGGGACTCGAACCCCTGACCTGCTGATTGCGAACCAGCCGCTCTCCCAGCTGAGCTACGGCCCCATGTGCGTCGGCATTATAGCCGCCGGCCCTGCCAAAGCAAGGTCTTACGCGGCGCAACCATGCCCAACGCCGAATGGCCTGCGCCGTTTGAACTTTGAACTTTGAACCTTGAACTTTGAACCTTGAACCTTGAACTGTCGTTAAACCGGTACGGCCACGGCAGGCGTTTTCCCTTGTGACCGTCTGTGCCGACTGATACGATTCTGGCTTGCTGCCTGGTGTTACCGGACGGCAGGGAAAAACGCTGGTGCGGGAAGTCTCCATGGCCCAGGCCGAACGACAAACGGTTCCCGACGTGCTCCGCGAGCGAGCCGAACTGGTCCGCGCGGCGCTCGACGCGTGCCTGACCGCTCCCGACGAGCCCAGCCGCCACGTCTATGAGGCCATGCGGTACATGGTCCTGGGGGGCGGGAAGAAGTTGCGGCCCACACTCGCGCTTCTTGCGGCCGAGGCGTGCGGCGGGTCGGCGGAAGCGGCCATGCCGGCGGCCTGTGCCGTTGAGATGATCCACACCTATTCACTCATCCACGACGACCTGCCCGCGATGGACGACGACGACCTGCGGCACGGCCGCCCATCGTGTCACAGGCGGTTCGGCGAGGCGATGGCGATCCTGGCCGGCGACGGACTCCTGACCGAGGCCTTCCACGTCCTGGCGACGCAGGTCGAGGACGCCGAAACGTCGAAGCGCCTGGCGGCAGAACTGGCGCATGCCGCCGGCGCGGTCGGAATGGTCGGCGGGCAGGCGGCGGATCTGAAGGCCCAGCGAGACGGCGGCGACGAGCGGCTCCTTTCCGTCATCCACCGCCGCAAGACCGCCTGCCTCATCGAGGCGAGCATCGTCATGGGCGCCATCTCGGCCGGGGCCGGCCGCCACCTCGAACGGAGCCTACGCGCCTGCGGCATGCACCTGGGACTGGCGTTTCAGATTGCCGACGACGTTCTCGACGCGTCGGCTTCGACCGACGTGCTCGGCAAGACCGCCGGCAAGGACGCCGCAGCCGGCAAACTGACTTACGTGGCGCTGTTTGGGCTGGATGCGGCCCGTACCCGTGCGCGGGCCGAGGCCGAGCGCGCGGTCGATGCCCTGAGCGTGTTCAGGCACGAGGCGGACCCGCTTCGCGACATCGCACGGTTCGTCGTCGAACGCACCTTTTAGGTGCGACCTTTTAGCCGCGACCCGCAGGGGAGCGCGTTAAGCAAGGATGATCGATTGCCGGACCGTCTGCTCGATAGTATCCACTTGCCGCAGGACCTGAAGGACATGGACGCCGCCGCCCTCGTGCGCCTGGCAGGCGAGATCCGCACGCTCATCACCGAGACGGTCGCGACCCACGGCGGGCACCTGGCCAGCAACCTCGGCGTCGTGGATCTGGCGATTGCCCTGCATCGGGCGTTCGACTTCCCGAAGGACCATCTTGTGTGGGACGTCGGCCACCAGTGTTATGCTCACAAGATCCTCACGGGCCGGGCCGAGGCGTTCAAGGGGTTGCGGACGGCCGGCGGCGCCAGCGGGTTCCCGAACCCGGCCGAGAGCCCGTACGACCTTTTCCGGACCGGTCACGCGGGCGCGAGCGTCTCGACCGCTCTCGGCCTCGCGCTGGCCGAGAAGGCCTCGGACACCGATGTCCGGACGGTGGCGGTTATCGGCGACGGGGCGCTCGCCTCCGGCCTGGCCCTCGAAGGCATGAACCACGCCGGCGACGTCGGCGTGAACCTCCTGGTGGTCCTCAACGACAACCAGATGGCCATCTCGAAAACGGTGGGGGCGCTGGCGCGGCACCTGACGCGGATGCGGACCACCCCCGCCTACGGCAGCCTCAAGCAGGACGTACACGAGGTGCTCGACCGCGTGCCGATGGGCGACTCGCTCTCGCGGGCCATCCACGCCTTCAAGGACGTCCTCAAAGAAGCGGTCGTGCCCGAACACATGTTCGAGCGGCTGGGGTTCCGATGCTTCGGGCCGGTGGACGGCCACGACATCGAGGCGATGCTCGAGACGATTGAGGATCTAAGGGCTCTCGACGGCCCGCTCTTCCTGCACGTCCACACGAAGAAGGGGTACGGTTTTGCACCGGCGGCCGAGAAGCCCGAGGCGTGGCACAGCGCGCGGCCCTTCGACGAGCGAAACGGCAAGGTCGTGGCCGATGCCGGACCCGCCGGCCTCCCCCACTGGACCGACGCCGCCGTCGATGAGGTCATCCGGTTGGCCGAGGGCGACGGGCGGCTGGTTGCCATCACGGCCGCCATGCCCGAAGGCACGGGCCTCATCCGGTTCGGCCACCGGTTCCCGGACCGGTTCTTCGACGTCGGCATCTGCGAGCAGCATGCCGTGGCGTTGGCGGGCGGGCTCGCGAAAGGGGGACTCCGACCCCTGGTTGGCATCTATTCGACGTTCCTCCAGCGGGCGTACGATCAACTGTCCCAGGACGTGGCGCTCCAGGGACTGCCGGTTGTGCTGCTGGTGGACCGGGCGGGCCTGGTCGGGGCCGACGGCCCGACGCATCACGGTCTTTATGACATGGCGTACCTGCGGCACCTGCCGGGCTTTGTGCTGGCGGCGCCGGCCGACCGCGCGGAACTTGCCGGAATGCTCCGGCTGGCCGTCGCGGCCGACGGGCCGTGGGCCATCCGATATGCTCGCGACCATGTACCTGCGGCGGAGTTCACCGACGAGGTGGTTGCCGTCGGACGGGCCGCCGTCCTGCGCGAGGGCGACCAGGGCGCCATCCTTGCCCTGGGGAGCACCGTGGCCGCCGCAATGGATGCGGCCGCCGGGCTCGAGCAGGAAGGCATCTGTGTGACGGTCGCCAGCGCCCGCTTCGCCAGGCCCGTGGACGCCGAGTGCCTCGCGCACCTGGTCGAGGCGCAGCCGTGGGTCTTGACGCTGGAGGACCATGCGGCGGCGGGCGGATTCGGGTCGGCCGTGCTGGAGACGGCCGAGGCGCGCGGCCTGGACGCGCGGAAGATCCATCGCGTCGGCATCGGCGAGGAGATCGTCGAACACGATACGCGTGCGGCCCAACTGGCGGCGGCAGGCCTCGACGCCGATGGCATCGCCGCGCGGGTCAGGGCCTTTGCCGGCGAGGCGTAGTACTTCGGCGCCGGATGCCACTGGCGGCTTGCCCGCCAGTGCGTTTCGAGGTCGCGGGAAACACTGGCTGACAAGCAGCCAGTGGCACCCCGCAGACGAGCACCGACACAGTACCAGACCACCATCGGAGTCGCTGGCCATGAAACGAGTTCTGATTCTGGTGAATCCGGAGAAGCGCGGCGCCCGCGAGGCGGCCGAGTCGCTTTGCCCGTGGGTCCAGAGCCGCGTGGCGGTCGAGACGATGGACCTTTCGGACGAGCCCGTCGCGACGGAGGCCGACCTGGTCGTCGTCCTCGGCGGCGACGGCTCGATCCTCCAGGCCGCACGCATGCTCGCCGGCCGCGAGGTGCCCGTCGTCGGCATCAACCTGGGCAAACTCGGGTACCTTGCGGAGTTCACCGCCGAGGATTTCTGCGAGAAGTTCGATGGCATCACGGCCGGCCAGATGCCGATCTCGCGGCGGCTGATGCTCTCGGCCCGCTGCGAACCGGCCGACGGCGAGGCGAGCGAACACCTCGTCCTCAACGACGTCCAGGTGGCGGGCGGCCAGCCGAATCGCATGGTCGGCATCGCCGCCGCCATCGACGGCGATGCCCTGACCGTTTACTACGGCGACGGCGTGCTGGTCTCGACCCCGACGGGTTCCACGGCGTACTGCATGGCGGCGGGCGGGCCGCTGCTCGCGCCGGGGCTGGAAGCGATGGTCCTCGTGCCGATCTGCCCGCATTCGCTGACGCATCGGCCGATCGTGCTGCCACCGGAGACCGAGGTCGTCCTGGAACTGAGCGACCTCCAGGACGAAGCCGTCTGCGTCGTGGACGGGCAGGTGCAGGTGTCTTTGACGCGCGGCGACCGGGTGCGGATCCGCCGGGCCGACGCGTCGTTCCTGCTGGTCCAGAACGGTCGCCCCGGCGCGTTTGCGACGCTCAGCCGGAAACTGCACTGGGGCCATCTGCCGAAGTACGAGCGCGGTTCTTGACTCTCACGCGGTCGCCGCCCTATGATGCTCCGGATGAAGGGGAACGAAGACAAACCCATGGCTTACCAAGTCCGAATCCTGACCGCGTACTGCAAAGGCTGCGAATTGTGCGTCGCGGTGTGTCCGAAGGGCGCGCTGGAGATGTCGGATGAGTTGACGGACCTCGGTGTGCGCCCGGCCCGCCCGAAGGCCGATGTCGAGTGCACCGGCTGCACGCTCTGCTACCAGGTGTGCCCCGACGCGGCCATCGAGATATGGGAAACGGCCGAGGCCTGAATCTGAGATCTGACATCTTGGGTCTCAGGTTGCTCGTGGCACATTCGGATTTCGTTCGTCGTGTCGCGTCCGAGGCACACGGCCGCGGCACCTCCGCTGCCGTGCCACCCGCCTTGTTCCCGACCTTTGCTCCGCGCTACGGGCCCGGTCGCCTCGCACCGCCGTTTTGCGTTGCTCTCCTTCTGCCTCCGCCTTAAGATGGTTAGGCACCATGTTTGGGGGAGGAGGCCAGCGCCGTGGCGGTCAAGACGGAACAGAAGGTTCTGATTACCGGGAACGTGGCGGCGGCCGAGGGCGCCGTCCGCGCCGGGTGCCGCTTCTACTTCGGCTACCCCATCACGCCGCAGAACGACCTGCCGGAGTACATGTCGGCCCGCATGCCGGAGGTGGGCGGCACGTTTGTCCAAGCCGAGAGTGAACTGGCGGCCATCAGCCTGGTGCACGGTGCGGCGGCCGCCGGCGGACGGGCCATGACCTCATCGTCCGGTCCCGGCCTCAGCCTCAAGCAGGAGGGGATCAGTTACCTCGCGGGCAGCGAACTGCCCGCACTCATCGTCAACGTCCAGCGCGCCGGGCCGGGGCTCGGCGACGTCCGCTGCGCTCAGGGCGACTATTTCCAGTCGACGCGAGGCGGGGGGCACGGCGATTACCGGACAGTCGTCCTCGCGCCGCACACCGTCCAGGAGACGTGCGACCTGGCGCACGAGGCCTTCGACCTGGCCGAAGCGTGGCGGTGCCCCGTCTTGATCCTCTCGGACCAGCAACTCGGCCAGATGATGGAGCCGGTCCGCCTGCCGCCCATGAAGGACGTGCCCGCCGTCCAGGACCACGAGTGGGCCCTGACCGGCGCCGCGGGCGGCCGCCAGAAGCGGATCGTCAAGAGTTTCTACTGGAGGCCGGGCGAACTCGAAGAGTTCAACAAATATCTCCGCGCCAAGTACGAGAAGATGGAGCGCGCCTTGCCACGCTGGGAGGAGGACGCGACCGACGACGCCGACATCATCCTCGTGGCGTACGGCACGAGCGCCCGGGTCGCACGCGACGCCGCCACGGCCGCACGCGAAGCCGGCATCAAGGCGGGCCTGGTGCGGCCGATTACGCTGTGGCCGTTCCCGGCCGAGCCGCTCGTGGCGGCCGCCAAGCGCGGCGCACGGTTCCTGGTGGTCGAGATGAGTTGGGGCCAGATGATCGAGGACGTGAAACTGGCCCTGTACGGCCATCCCGCGCCGGTGGACCTGCACTGGCGAGCGGGCGGCGGCGTGCCGGCGGTGCATGAGGTGGCCGAGCAGATTCAACGAATAGTGAGGGAGTAAATGAGTCGAGGACGCGCCGTAGCCGGCAGGCGAAGGCGCGGGGTACTCCATGACTGCCGTTGAGGCGGGAGGGTGGCTGGCGTGAGAAACTGCCTTTTCATCGTGCTGTGCCTGCTGGCCGCTTCCGCCGCGGGCGCCGAACTGCCCGACTTCCCCGCGGGCAAGGAAACGAAGATCGAGGACCCCTCGATCGGCGGCAACGGGTACTACCTCGTGTACGTGCCGAGTGACTACACGCCCGACCGCACGTGGCCGCTCGTGCTCTGTTATCACGGGCTCAACGGCAAGGTGACGACGTGGCCGTTCAAGAACGTGCTCGGCGGCAAGCGGTGCATCGTCGTTGGCATGGAGTACAACGAGCGGGGGAGCGGAAACAGCGGCGGCAGCAAGGACGTGGCGAACGTGAAGCGTATCCTTCCGCCGCTCGTGAGGAAACTGAACGTTGATACCAAGCAGTTGTTCATCGGCGGATTCAGCAAGGGCGGATTCACGACGAACCGGATTGCCGGCCAGACGCTTTCGCTGTGGGCCGGGATCCTCATCCTGGGCGCCGGGGGCAGCGGGCCGGGCGGGCCAGGTAGTTGCAAGGGAAAGGCCGTCTATGTCGGCGTCGGCGAGACCGATCAGTATCGGGCATCGGCCGAAACCGCGGTCGCGTCCTACAAGCGGCTCGGCGCCAAGGTCACGTTCGAAATCTACAAGGGGCGGGGCCACGCCGTTGACGCGAAGTCCGAGGTCATGCGCGACTGGTTCCTGGCGAACACCGAGTTCCGAACGGTCGAGCCGGCGATCGCGGCGTCGAAGGAACTGGTCAAGCGGAAGAAACTCGGCTTGGCTTACAAGATGCTGAAAGACGCCGCCGCCATGTCCGATACGTTCGGCCTGTGTCAGGAAGCCGCGAGCCAGGCCCGGACGCTCGCCGAGGCGTTCGAGAAACGGTTCGCCGAGGCCGAGCAGGCCGCCGCCAACAAGCAGGTTCCCCGGGCCGGGGCCATCCTGCGGGTCCTCGTCCGCGAGTTCGCCGGATGCGAACTCGGCCAACGCGCGAAAAAACGGATTCCCGAACTTATGGCCGAAGCCAAGGGTACGCCTCAGTGAGAAAGGCCCCACGATGCAATCTGCAATGAAACTCAAACTCGGCCGACCCAAAACGCTCCTCGACAACCGGACCCATTACTGCCCGGGTTGCGGGCACGGGGTGGTCCATCGCATCCTCGCCGAGATCATCGACGAGTGGGACATCCGCGATTCGTGTATCGGAATGGCGCCCGTCGGCTGCGCCGTCCTCTTGTACCAGTACCTTGACATCGACGTGTGCGAGGCGGCCCACGGCCGCACGCCGGAGGTGGCCGCCGGCATCAAGCGGGCCCGGCCCGACAAACTCGTCTTCTCGTACCAGGGCGACGGCGACCTGGCTGCCATCGGGACGAACGAGATTATCCACGTGGCCAACCGCGGCGAACCCATCAGCGTCATCTTCATCAACAACGCCGTCTACGGGATGACGGGCGGCCAGATGGCCCCCACGACCGTGCCCGGCCAGAAGACCACGACCAGCCCGAAGGGCCGCAGCATCGTGAACGAAGGCTACCCCATTCGCGTGTGCGAACTGCTGGCCACGCTGGAGCAGCCGGCGTACATCGAGCGGTGCGTCATCGGAACGCCGAAGGAAATCCGCCGCACCAAGAACGCCATCAAGAAGAGCCTGCGCGTCCAGCGCGACCTGAAGGCGTTCTCTCTTGTCGAGGTCCTCTCGCCGTGCCCCACCTATTGGCGCGTCGCCCCCCCCAAGGCCGCCGAGTATATCGAGAAGTGGATGGAAGAGATCTTCCCGCCGGGGATCATCAAAGATACGACGAAGTAACCGAGTGACGGAGTGGCGAAGCCGCCAGAGCGGCCGGTTAGCCGCCGGGCTTGCCCGGCGGGTGCTGTGCAACGAAGGCGCCGGAGCGGCCGGTTAGCCGCCGGGGTTCTTCCCATCTTCCTCACGTTTCTGCTTGCGCCTGTGAGCATAGATCCCCACATACGCGACCAGGTACGCACACACGACGGCGCCCAGAACAAGTAGGGCCTTGAGCAGGCCGCCGAGCCAGGCCGGCATTTCCGCCAGCGGACTGAGGACATGGATCGTTGCCATTCCGGTTATCTTGCCGCCATTCCAAAGCGCTCGCTCGCCGACTGCCAGTCGATGATGCCCAGCCACGCCTGGACGTACTCGGCACGGCGGTTCTGATACTTCAGGTAGTAGGCGTGTTCCCAGACGTCGCAGACGAGGATGGGAACGCAGCCCCAGACCGTCAGGTCCTGGTGCCGCTCGGCCTGGAGCACCATCAGCCGCTTGCCGATCGGTTCGTGCGCCAGGATGCCCCATCCGCTGGCCTCGACGGCCTTGGTGGCGGCGGCGAACTGGGCGAGCATCTTCTCGTGGCTGCCGAACGAGGCGTTGACCGCGGCCGCCAGATCGTCGGACGGTTTGCCCCGGCCCTTCGGCCACATGCTCGTCCAATAGAGCGTGTGCAGGGCATGGCCGGAGCCGTGAAACGCCAGCGCCCGCTCGTGGTTCTTGATGAGGCCGTAGTCGCCGGCGGCCCGGGCCTCCTCCAGGGCGGCGACGGCGGCGTTCGCGCCCTTGACGTACCCCGCGTGGTGCTTGTCGTGATGCAGGGCCAGGGTCGGATCGTCGATGACGGGCTCCAGCGACTTGTACCCGAGGGCCGGGAGCGTGTACGGCTGGGGCCCTCCAGCGCTTACGGTCTCTTCCATTTCGGATTCTCCTTCCTCGTTTGTGCCACAGCCGGTGGCGGCCATGGCAAGGCTCAGTCCTCCCAGGCCGATGCTTCTGAGCGCGTCGCGTCGGGACAGTCGCACCACGGCGTCCTCCTTTCCGGATTGCCCTTGCTGCACCCTTAGGTGCGGCCTAACCTATAATCCATGATAGGCTTGGGGTGTGCCGAGGGCAAGCCGTGCTCCGAAAGGGCGCGCCGGCGAAGGAGTTGCGATGACCGCATCACCCACTGCCTTTCTCGTGATTTGCGGGGCGATGGCCCTGCTCTTGCTGGCTGTGACCGCGGCGCAAGGGGCCGCGCCAGGGGCAGCCGGCCAAACCTTCGTCCGCGTCAGCCCGCGCGATGCCCGGTACTTCGAACTCTCCGACGGCACGCCCTACGTGCCCATCGGCCTGAACATGGTCCAGCCGCCGTGGCCTCACAAGGAGATGGGCCGGATGGCCGACTGGATCGCGAGCCTCTCGGCCAACCGTGGCAACTTCATCCGCGTCTGGCTCGGGGCCCACTACTTCGACGTCGAACACGAACAGAGCGGCCGGTACGACGAGGCCCAGGCCAAACACATCGACGAGTTGCTCGCGATCTGCCGCAAGCGGGGCGTCCGCGTCAAAATGTGCATCGAGTTCTTCCGGACGCTCGAGGGCGGCAAGGAATGGTCGCGCAAGCCCGTGCACCTCGTCGAACATGGCGGGCCTGCGAAGGACATCGCCGACTTCTTTGACGGCCGGACGAGCCGCGACCAGTTCAAACGCAAACTCGCCTGGTTCCAGAAACGCTTCGGCGACGACCCCACCGTCTTCGGCTGGGAACTCTGGAACGAGATGAACTGTGTGCGCGGCGGGGACTGGATGGCCTGGACCGAGGTCATGCTCGCCGAACTCCACCGCCTCTTCCCCAGGAACCTGGCCATGCAGAGCCTCGGCAGTTTCGACGGCGACTGGGGACGCAAGCATTGCCCGCGTATGGCCCTGATGACCGGCAACGACGTGGCACAGGTTCACCGGTACCTCGACTGCGGCGCTTCGTACCAGGTCTGCCACGGGCCGGTCGATATCCTGGCCGCCGACGCCGTGCGGGAACTCACGCGCCTCACGCCGAAGAAGCCCGTCCTCCTGGCCGAGAGCGGCGCCGTCGAACCGTGCCACACCGGGCCGTTTAAACTGTACGGCAAAGACACCGACGGCATCATCCTGCACGACGTCCTGTTCGCGCCGTTCTTCGCGGGCGCCGCCGGCCCCGGCCACACGTGGCACTGGGACCATTACGTGGCGAAGAACGATCTGTGGTGGCACTTTGGCCGGTTCGCCCGAGCCGTTGAGGGCGTCGACCCGCCGGCCGAGCGGTTCGAGGTCCTCGCGCCCGAGCATCCGACGCTGCGAGTCACCATGCTGAAAGGCCGAAGGACGCTCCTCGCGTGGCTCCGCGATCCGGCCAACACGTGGCGCACCGAACTCGCCGAGGGCAAACCGCCGAAGGCCGTCACAGGCGCGGCGCTCGAACTGCCAAAGGGATTGCCGTCTCTTGCGACCGCGACCGTCCGGACGTACGATCCCTGGACCGACCGCTGGACGCCGGCCAAGGTCGCCGACGGGAAGGTTGCCCTTCCGACGTTCAAACGGTCGCTCGTCGTGCGCATCGAGCACGGGTCGTAAACCGGGCCGCGACCGAAAGGTCGCGGAACTCAACCGCCTGCTCAGCGGTTGGGCGAACTACTGCCGCCCGACGTCGGTCAGCCGTGCCTGCCGGGCGATGGACGAGCAGGCCCGGCGACGGCCGCCGCCGTGGCCACGAAAGCGCCGGAACTCGGGATGACAACCTAAGGCCTGCCACCAGGTTGCATCGTGCCGGGGAATGTTGCCCCCACCGCAAAATGGGCTCTGAAATGTCTTGACTGGGCCGGCACGCCTGCTTAGAGTCTTTCTTCCTTTATGCCCGTTTGTCCGCTGGAGGGTCAGCCGTAAGCAAGCGGCGGCCGACAGGCGCGACGCCGGCGTTTGGTCACAGCCTATTCTGAAGGGAAGGTTTCTATGCCAAGTGACTTGGATATTGCACAGCAGGCCACGCTCAAGCCCATCCATGAGGTCGCCGAAGCGCTCGGCGTCCAGGAAGACGAACTGGAACTCTTCGGCAACTTCAAGGCCAAGGTGGACCTGGAGATCCTGGACCGTCTGGCTTCGAGGCCCGCCGGCAAGTACATCGACGTGACGGCCATCACGCCGACGCCCCTCGGCGAGGGCAAGACCGTTACGACGATCGGACTGTCGATGGGTCTGTCGCAGATCGGCAAGAACGTCTGCACCTGCATCCGCCAGCCCAGTCTCGGGCCCGTCTTCGGCATCAAGGGCGGCGCGGCGGGGGGCGGGCACAGCCAGGTCGTCCCGATGGAGGATTTCAACCTGCACCTGACGGGCGACATCCACGCCGTCGGCCTGGCCAACAACCTCGCGTGCGCATTCGTCGATAACTCAATCTATCACGGCAACCCCCTCGACATCGACCCGTACGCCCCCAGCCTGCGACGGGTGCTGGACATCAGCGACCGCTGGGCCCTCGACGAGATCGTCACGGGCCTCGGCTCAGGCATCGTCCGCCACACCGGCTTCGACATCACCGTCGCCAGCGAGGTCATGGCCATCCTGGGCCTGACAACGGGCCTCGACGACATCCGCAAACGCCTCGGCCGCATGGTCGTCGCCTACCGGCGCGACGGGACGCCCGTCACGTGCGACGACCTCAAGGTCGGCGGCGCGATGGCCGTCCTCATGAAGGACGCCATCAAACCGAACCTCATGCAGACGCTCGAACACACGCCGTGCTTCGTCCACGCCGGGCCGTTCGCCAACATCGCCCACGGCAACTCGTCGATCCTGGCCGACATGATCGCCACGAAACTGGCCGACTACACCGTCACCGAATCCGGCTTCGGCGCCGACATCGGCATGGAAAAGTTCATGAACATCAAGTGCCGCCAGAGCGGACTCGTGCCCGACTGCGTCGTCCTGGTCGCCACGGTACGGGCACTGAAGATGCACAGCGGCAAGTTCAAGGTCGTCGCCGGCAGGCCCCTCGACCCGGGCCTGCTCGAAGAGAACCCCGACGTGGTCGCCGAAGGCTGCGCGAACCTCGAAAAGCACATCGAGAACATCCGAATGCACGGCGTGCCGTGCGTCGTGGCCGTCAACCGGTTCACCACCGACGCCGAATCGGAACTTCAGGCCGTCGCCGAGAAGGCCAAGGCCGCCGGCGCCGGATGGGTCGCCCACTCCAACGTCTGGGCCGAGGGCGGCAAGGGCGGCACCGAACTGGCCGAGGCCGTCGTCGAGGCCTGCGAGGCCCCCAACGACTTCAAGTTCCTCTACGACCTCGACCTTTCGATCAAGGAGAAGATCGAGACCATCGCCACCAAGATGTACGCCGCCGGCAGCGTCGTCTATGAGAAGGCCGCCGAGCGGGCCATCGAGCGGTTCACCCAACTCGGCTACGACAAACTGCCGCTCTGCATGGCCAAGACGCACCTGAGCCTGACGCACGACGCCAGCATAAAGGGTGCCCCGACGGGCTACGAGTTCCCCGTGCGCGACGTGCGGGCCTCGGTCGGCGCGGGGTTCCTGTACCCGCTTTGCGGCGCGATGCGGACGATGCCGGGTCTGCCCACGACCCCCGCCGGCGAGAAGGTGGACATCGGGCCGGACGGCCAGATCGTGGGCCTGTTCTAAGACCGCGGCGCGCCGCCTGGACCTCAGTGGGATGTCGCGATCGGCGCCGACGGGTGGCGCGCGCTTGACTCTGCGGGCTTACCGTTATGGGGCCGGCGGCGCCCGCTTCCGCGGTTTTCTAACGGGTGGGTGACGGAGACGTTTCGCATGCGGGATGGTGACTTGACATCAAGAGACGTGGCCACCCTGCCATCGACCTGCGAGTTGATGGAGCGCGAGTGGGCGCCGTGCCGGCACGCCTGCCCGGTTCACGCCGACGTGCGCGGGTACATCGAGGCCATCGCGCAGGGCCGCTGGCGCGACGCGACGGATCTGATCCGGGACAATCTGCCGTTTGCGGTCGTGTGCGGCCGGATCTGCCACCATCCTTGCGAGGCGAACTGCCGCCGCCGCGACGTCGATGAAGCCCTGGCGATCCGCGAGTTGAAGCGGTTTGTGGTGGAGTTGCAGGGCGCCGAAGGCGCAACGGTCCACAAGGCCGCTTCCCAGGACAAGGCCCGGGTTGCCGTCGTCGGCGCCGGCCCGGCGGGGATGTCGGCGGCGCTGGACCTGGCGAAGATGGGGTACCGGCCCACGGTCTTCGAGAAGTTCCCGGTCGCGGGCGGCATTCCCGCCACGGCCGTGCCGAAGTACCGCCTGCCGCGCGAGGCGCTTCAGATCGATATCGATTGGATCTGTGCCCACGGCGTCGAACTGGCGACCGGCCTGGAAATCGGCAAGGACAAGACGATCGACGACCTTCTCGCCGAAGGCTTTGAGGCCGTGGTGGTGGCCGCGGGGCTGGCGAAGAGCCGGTTGCTCCCGATGCCGGGCGCGGATCACCAGCGTGTGTATCCTGCCCTGGAGTTCCTGACGGACGTTTCCTTTGACCATCCGGTGGACCTCGGCCAGGACGTGCTCGTCGTCGGCGGCGGCAACGTGGCCGTGGACGCCGCGCGGTCGGCCGTCCGCCTGGGCGCCGGCCGCGTGCGGATGATGTGCCTGGAGACGCCGGAGGAGATGCCGGCCTACGAGTGGGAACAGCAGGAGGCCCAGGAAGAGGGCATCGAGTTCATCCACCGCCGCGGGCCCATTGAAATCCTCCTCCGCCAGGGGCAGATTGTCGGCGTCAAGGCCCGCGCCGTGACACGCGTCTTTGACGAGAACGAGCGGTTCGACCCGCAGTACGACGACTCCGACGTGATCGAACTCGCGTGCGATACCGTCATCATGGCGATCGGCCAGGCGGCCGACATGGGTTTCGTCGAGGGAAGTTCCCTCAAGCAGGACGATCGCGGCCGGCTGGTGTACGACGCGGCTACCCAGCAAGCGAGCCTGCCCGGAGTGTTCGCCTGTGGCGAGATCGTCACGCCGCCCGGGTCGGCCGTGGAAGCGTGCGCCAGCGGGCAGCGGGCAGCCGTGGCCGTTGACCTGTTTCTGCGCGGCCAGGAGATCCGCATCGACGACTCGCTGCCGCCTGAGATCGACTGCATTGCCGAGGGCACCGCGGAAAAGGTGATCAACGTTTCGCGAGAACCCGTCGAGGCCGTGCCGCCGCAAACCCGCTTGAAAACCTTCGGGCCGATCGACAAGACGCTGGCCCAGGAGGCGGCGCTGCGCGAGTCGCGCCGCTGCATGAATTGCGGCGCGGGGGCCGAAGTGCTCGTGGACAAATGCGCGGCGTGTCTGACGTGTCTGCGGGTCTGCCCGTTCGACATCCCCAAGGTCACCGATGTTGCGCGGATTGACTCGTCCCTGTGCCAGGCGTGCGGGATGTGTATCGCCGAGTGCCCGGCGGGCGCGATCATCGCCCGCGGGTGGGATGCGCGGGGACTTCCCGCGCGCATCGGCGCCGCCCTGGCGTCGGCGGCAAGCGACGGCCATGCCAAGATCGTCGCCTTCATCTGCGGGCACCATGCCTCGGCGGCCGACTGGCGGGGCGAGCGTGAGCCCGTTGCCGGTGTGGCGGAGGTGTATCTGCCCAGCGTCGCCCGGCTGAGCGTGAGCGACCTCTTGGCTGCCTTCGAGAAGGGCGCCGACCGGGTGCTTGTCGTCGCCTGCCACGAGGGCGCCGACCGCTATCCGCAGGCCACACGCCGCATCAGCCGACGGGTGGACCAGGCCCGGCAACTGCTGGCCGAGGTCGGTCTGGACCCCGATTGCCTCAGAATGCTGGAACTCGCCGACGAAAACCGGGAAGCCGTTCATCCTGCGCTCGTTGCGGCAGCGGGAACCCTCCCGGCAGGTTAGGAGATTGCTTCGATGATCGTTGCGGAACGAAAACCGTTTGACGAGATCCTGGAAATGCTCGCGCCGTACAAGCGTGTGCTGGTCCTGGCCTGCGGCGGGTGCGTGACGGTGTGTCTGACGGGCGGCGAGAAGCAGGCCGACGAACTCGCCTCCCAACTTCGCCTGGCCGCACGCCAAAAGGGCATGGACCTCACCGTGGAATCCGACTCCATTACCCGCCAGTGCGACCGCGAGTTCATCGAGGACCTCAAGACCGATCCCGGCCAGTACGATGCCGTCCTCAGCATGGCGTGCGGCGTGGGCGTGGGCTTCATGAGTGAACTGTACCCCGAGACGCCCTTCCTCCCCGCCCTCAACACCACGTTCTATGGCGCCAACACCGCCCCCGGCGCCTGGGCTGAGTATTGCCGCGGCTGCGGGGACTGCGTCCTGGCGTGGACCGGCGGCATCTGCCCCGTCGCGCGGTGCAGCAAGAGCCTGATCAACGGCACGTGCGGCGGCACCAACGACGGAAAGTGCGAGGTGGACTCGGAGATGGACTGCGCCTGGCTCCTGATCTACAAACGGCTGAAGGAACTCGGGCGGCTCGATGAGTATCGCAAGATCCGTCCCCCTCGCGACCACCGGACGGACCGGGGGCGCGGCGTGCGGCGGCTGGTCCATGAGGAAATGGTCGAACTCGAAGAAGAGGAGTCGAAGGCATGACCCTGCCTGTCAGCAGGTTCCAGGAGGCGCTCGAAGCGGGCGAATTCGTCGTCACCGGCGAGATCGGACCCCCCAAGGGCACAAACCTCGAGCCCGTCATCCACGAGGCCGAGACGTATCTCAAGGGCCGCGTCGTCGCCGTCAACGTCACCGACATCCAGACGGCCGTCATGCGGACCGGGTCGATGGTCGGCTCCAAGTTGCTCCTGGACCGCGGCATCGAACCGGTCTTCCAGATGGTCTGCCGCGACCGCAACCGCCTGGCCCTCCAGAGCGATTTGCTGTCCGCCCACATCCTCGGAATCCGCAACGTCCTCGCCCTGACCGGCGACCACGTGGCCATGGGCGACCACCCACAGGCCAAGCCGGTGTACGACCTCGATTCCGTCACCCTGCTCCAGGCGATCGCCGGCCTCGAGGCCGGCACCGACATGGGCGCCGACATGAAGGGCAATCCGAACGAACTCGACGGCGTGCCGACGTTCTTCAAGGGCTGTTGCGTCACGCCCTGCACCGAGGTGGTCGAGCCGCAGATCATCAAACTCGAAAAGAAGGTCGAGGCCGGCGCCCAGTTCGTCCAGACGCAGGCCGTGTACGACCCCGCCACGTTCGAGACGTTTATGAAAAGCATCGACCACGTGAAGGTCCCCGTGCTGGTGGGCATCGTGGTCCTGAAGTCCGCCGGCATGGCCAAGTACATGAACCGCGGCGTGCCGGGCGTCCAGGTGCCGGAGGGGATCATCCAGCGGATGGCCGACGCCCCGAAAGAGGACCGCAAGAAGGTGTCGGCCGAGATCGCCGGCGAACTCGTCCGCGAGATGAAGCCCATGTGCCAGGGCGCCCACCTCATGACACTCGGCTGGGACGACGTCGTGCCGGACATCCTTGCCAATGCCGGCCTGAAGAACTAGCGGGCCGCTGCAAAAGGAGGGTGGCATGGCCACGCCCGCCACGGCGGGTAAACTTGCGTGGCCATGTGTCGGCCCTTTTGCACGTTGATGTTCATGGCCACGCGAGCGTGGCCATGTCACCCGGCCGATACATGTGACAGCACGCGAAGGAGAGAAGCATGCCTGCGAAACTGATTGACGGCGAAGCCCTTGCGGCGCAAATCAGGGCCGACCTTGCGAAGGGCATTGAGGCAATCAAGGCCAAGACCGGCTCACCGCCCAAACTCGCCAGCCTCCTGGTCACCTCGAACCCCGGCGCACGCATCTACAGCCGCAGCCAGGCCAAATCGTGCCAGGAGGCCGGCATCGCGTACGACCTGGTGGAACTTCCCGACGACACGACCGCCGACGCCTTGGCCGCCAGGATCGATGAACTGGGCGCCGACCCGTCCACGAGCGGCATCCTCCTCCAGATGCCGCTCCCCGAAGGC
>Ga0307427_1000684_pt1 | contig 19998 bp, 7 predicted proteins | sample SalMarWE160190MG_FD_202162 | JGI IMG/M metagenome (GOLD analysis project Ga0307427, IMG submission 202162) | Salt marsh sediment microbial communities from the Plum Island Ecosystem LTER, Massachusetts, United States - WE1603-190 | ecosystem: Environmental > Aquatic > Marine > Intertidal zone >... | reverse complement strand
AGGAGACCGTGCGGACGAGCGCGAGCCCCGGCGGCGCCTTCAACCAGACCTTCCTGATGAGTGCGGTGCTCGCCTGGAGTGCCAAGAACTTCCTCGGCGTCACGCCGGTCGAACCCGACGGGTCGGCGTACTTCGAGGTGCCTTCGGGGCGGGCGGTGTATCTCCAGGCCCTCGACGGCGAGGGACGGCTGATCCAGAGCATGAGGACGTTCGTCCAGGCGGCACCCGGCGTTACGCGGTCCTGCATCGGATGCCACGAGTACAAGTTCTCGGCGCCGGCAAGCGCCGCGAGCGCCCGCGCCCGGAAACGCGGGCCTCAGCGGTTGAGGTCCGAATCCTGGGGCAGCGGGTTCATCGACTACCCGAGCATGGTCCAGCCGATACTGGATAAGCACTGTGTGCGATGCCACGGCGGCCAAGGGGGGATCTCCGCAAGCCTCGACCTGACGGGTGGGTGGACCGAGTACTTCAGCATCAGTTACGAGAACCTCGTCAGCCGCCGCGAAACGCAACTGGTAGCCTACTTGATATCTGGCATCGACTGCATGAACGGCACGTCGTACTGGTCGGCCAAGATCTTCCCGCCGCGATTCCACGGGTCCGGGGCCGCGCCCCTTGCGGACGTTCTCGTCAACGGAGACAAGGGACACAAGAAACGCTTCACCGGCCTCTCGCGCCCCGAGCGCGACCTGTTGCTGGCCTGGATCGACACCAACGGCCTGTACTACGGCACGTGGGACTACACAAAGCACGGGTGCAGCCTGAAGGCCTGGGGCCGGATCCGAGGGGCACTGATGGCCCGGATGCAGAAGGCCGCATGCGCCCGGTGCCACGGCGACGGCAAGCGAATCCCGCGATTCGAGGGCGACTGGTTCAACCTCGAGCGGCCCGAACTCAGCCGCATCCTGCGGGCGCCACTCGCCGAGGGCAAGAAGGGTTTCGGCCTCGCGCTGTGCCGCGAGCGCAAGGTCGATCCGCGCCGGCAGCGCGTCGAGTTTCTGCGGACCGGGCGATACGTCCACGGCGCGGAGCCGCTGGAGAAGTTCAAGCCGCAGCCCGCGCCGCCACCGCCGCCCGACGGCGGCCGGCCGGTGGTCTCCTTTGCCTCGACCGATGATCCGCACTACCGGGCGATGCTGGACATCATCCGCGACGGGCGGCGACAGGCGCTGGCGGCGCCCCGCGTCGATATGCCCGGCGCGGATGTCCAGCCGGGCAGTTTCCGCCAATCCGTGCCCCCGCCGCTGCCCGACCCGCTCCCGGCTCTTGCCGCCAAGGTCGTGGGCGACGGTATCGTTGAACTCTCATGGCCGCGAAACGCACAGACCATCGGATTGGCGTTCGAGGTGCATCGCGGTCCGGCGCCCGGCTTCGAACCGACCGAGAAGACGCGGCTGCACCAGTCACACGGCTTTCTGTGCGTTGACGCGCAGGCCCCGACCGGCCGGCAGCATTACGCCCTGCTGGTGCGCTCGGGACCGGTCCAGAGTACGCCCTGCCGGGCCACCGTCACGGTACCTGAGCCGGCGCCGCCTCCGCTGCCCACACGACTTGTGGCCGAGGGAGAGCCGGGGCAGGTTGCCCTGGCGTGGCAGTCTCCCGGAAAGGACGGCCTCCGGTACAACGTGTACCGCGCGAAGGCAGGATCCGAGACGTTCGAGAAGATCACCGACCAGCCGGTCCGTGGGACCGCCTACTTCGACACCGGCGCGGCCCCTGAAGCCGCTTACGCCTACGCGGTGCGCTGCGTGAGCCGACGCGGAACCGAGAGCGACGCGACGCCCGCCGTCACGGCCTCGGCCCTGCCGGTCCCCAAAGAGGCCGTGTTCGCGGCGCCCTTTGGCCGCGATATCCACGCCCGGCTTGCCACGGGTGCGGCGGCCAAGGGACGGGTGCACGGCGGCGCGGCCGTCGCGGACGGCGTGCTCGACCTGCGGCGCGGCGGCCACGTGACGTTCGGGCACCGGCCGGAGTTCGACCTGGCGCGGCCTCTGACGGTCGAGTGCTGGGTCCGCTTCGACCAGGCAACCCAGATGCCCGTCATCGTAAGTTGCGGGAAGTGGCAAGGGGCAGGGTGGTTCCTCCAGGGCATCGGCGGCACCTGGCGGTGGTATTGCGGCGGCGTGAATTGCGACGGCGGCAAGTCGGCCGTCGGCCGATGGATCCACCTCCTGACGACCTTCGACGCACGCCGCGCACGCGTGTATCAGGACGGTCGCCAGGTCGCCTCCGCGCCGTGCCGGCCGGACCCCTCGCCGTGGCCCGGACCGCTCTTCGTGGGACAGTACGGGCCGGCGCCCGGGCCGCAGTATCAGGTCGCCGGCCGTATCGCGGGGCTGAAACTCTACCGGCGTGCCCTGTCTGCGGAAGAGGCCGCCGCAGCCTTCAAGGCAGGTCCACCCGCCGTTACCCCGTAACCGCTCTTCTTTGCGTCTTGGCGGCTTGGCGTGAGTCGGTGTTGTGGTTCAATCCGCAATTGCTTCCAGCCGTAGGCCGGCTGCTCTGCACCCGCGCGGCGTTTTTCACCGGGCAGCGCACCTGCGCCGCACCACAGGCGCCTCTGACAGCCCTCAAACGGCCAGCCCCGCATCCGATCAGTCGTGGTCACAGGCCTCGCCCTCTTCGCTTTTTTGATTTGCTTTTTCTGATTCTTAAGGTATACTAACTTGGCTCGCGGGGGCTGTGTGAGCATTCGGGGCTGTGCCTGCGTGAAGCGGGCGCGGCTTTTTTGTTGCGCCAGCGACGGACCCGGCTACGGGGCCGGGCGCAGGGATAGACGGGTCAGGCACGTTCGGAGGGACCGAGCGGCTTGGGCCGTTGTGCGTACCTACAGTCTATGGCCGTCGCTTATGGGCGATCTACGGGGAAGTACTGGAGGTCGCCCTTTGTTTCTGCTCGTGCATACGGAAGTGGGAACCCGGGGAGGTCGGTCGGGGGGGACAATGTGCCACTTTGGCGCGAACCACTGATCGGCCTTCGCCAGTGCGAACGGGGCCAGAGAGGATGGGGGTGGCATGATCGTCACAATCGCATCTCGTGATGGGAACGTGCGCCGGCCGGGCACCACCGCGGGGCGAGCGAAGGCCGCATCCTGGCTGGCCACACTGGGGTTTGTCGCGGCCCTCGTGTGCCTCGCGCCCGTGGCCACGGCAGTCAACAGGTACTGGATTGATGACAGCGGCCAGTGGGATGTCAGCGGCAACTGGAGTCCCAGCGGCCAGCCGCAGGAGGGTGACGACGCCTACCTTACGCAGAGCGATGCCACCGACCGGACCGTAACCTACTACAACACTGCGAATCCCACTGCAGTCCTCGACTATCTCAGGATTGATGCTACAGGTGACGGCACTATGACTTTGAACATGCCCAACGATCACGCGCTCTTGGTTTCGGTTGAGTACGTCGGCTTCGACGGGAGAGGCGCCATCACCCAGAGTGCCGGCACACACGCGGCAGGGATGCTTGTCTTGGGAGATAGCGCCGCCAGTAGCGGCACATACACCATGGCCGGCGGGACTTTGGTTTCCAATCTCCCCTATGTCGGCCGCAAGGGCGCCGGCACGCTGACCATCGAGGCGGGCGGGGAGGTCTACGCCTTCGAAGCCTACCTTGGCTACTGGTCGGGTTCGACGGGGACGGTGAAGGTGACCGGTGCGGGCTCAACGTGGGCCAACTCGGTCAGCCTCTACGTCGGTGAGCGCGGCGCCGGCACGCTGACCATCGAGGCGGGTGGGGAGGTCGACGCCTTAGACGCCTACCTTGGCTACAAGTCCGGATCGACGGGCACGGCCATGGTCACCGGCGCGGGGTCCACGTGGACCAACTCGGGCACCCTCTACGTCGGCTATGGCGGCGCCGGCACGCTGACCGTGACGGACGGAGGCTTGGTCAACGCGCGGACGCTGTCTGCGTCGCCGAGCGACCTTCTCGGCAATGGCACGATCACGGCCCACGGCGCGGTCCTGGACGCCGACCTCGTGTTCGACAGCACGCATGGCCTGACGCAGACGTTGGCCTTCGGGACGGGCGGCACGCTGAACCTGAACGTGGACGGGACGGGCCACCTGGGCGTCGGCCACAAGGCAGCGGGGATGCTTCGCATCGCCGACGGCCTGAGCGTGGCGTCCAGTTACGGCTGGCTGGGCTATGGATCGGGTTCGACGGGGACGGCGATGGTGACCGGTCCGGGCTCGACGTGGACCAACCCGGGCACCCTCTACGTCGGCTATGGCGGCGCCGGCTGGCTGACCATCGAGGCCGGCGGGCAGGTCAGCAATACCTACGGCTACCTCGGCAACTCGGCGGGTTCGACCGGCACGGCGACGGTGACGGGCGCGGACTCGACATGGACCAACTCACGCAGCCTCGGCGTCGGCCGTGAGGGCGCCGGCACGCTGACCGTCGGGGCCGGCGGCCAGGTCAGCGATCGCTCGGGCTACCTTGGCACCGGGGCGGGTTCGAGCGGCACGGCGACGGTGACGGGCGCCGGCTCGACGTGGACCAACTCGGGCGGCCTCACCGTCGGCCGCGACGGGACCGGGACGCTGACGATCGAGGCGGGCGGGCAGGTCAGCAATTCGTTCGGCTGCCTCGGCGAGAGATCGGGTTCGACCGGCACGGCCGCAGTGACGGGCACGGGCTCGACGTGGACCAACTCGGGAAGTCTGTACGTCGGAGGCAGTAACGTGGCCGGCGGCGGCACAGGTTCGGTGACGATTCAGGATGGGGGTGAACTGCTGGTCGCCGACACGCTCACGTTGTGGAAGGCCGACAGTGAGGTCACCGTGAACGCAGGCACATTGACTGCCGGAGTACTGGAGGGAACCGCGGGAAGCGTGCGCATCACGGACCCCGGGGGCGGCACGGCTCTTGCGGTCGGGTCCGCTGATTCCGGGACTTTCGCCGGCACGCTCCTTGACGACACCAATCCAGGGTCGCTCACCAAGACGGGCTCGGGCACACAGGTCCTCGCCGGCCCCAGCATCGCCTACACCGGCACGACCACGGTCCTGGATGGCATCCTCAGACTCTCGGATACGACGGCCTTCGCCAGCGACATTCTCAACGGTGCCACGACCGAGTTCGAGGTCACCGCCGGCACCTGGACCTTCGACGAGGCTATCGGCGGCGCCGGCACGTTCGTCAAGTCCGGGGCTGGCACGCTGATCATCGCGGGCCCGCAGGACTACGACCCGGGCGCCCTCTTTGATGTTCTCGGCGGGACAATGGTGCTGGAGACGGACGCCGGAAGCCAGGGGGCTGATCTCTCGATCTCGGTGCTCGACGCGGAACTCTACTTCGGCTGCAACCAGCACCTCGATACGCTCACCATCGGCGACGACGGCTTGGCCCGCTTCGCGGGCGCCAACACCGTGGTCGTAAAGCACCTCGTCATGGACAACGTGGACTTGGGCGCGATGACTCTTACGCCCGAGCCGGCCACGTTGGCCCTTCTGGCCGCAGGGCTTGGGGCCATCATCGTGCGGAAGCGCAGATTCTGAGACCGGCCGTGGGCTTATCAGGCCTGCCTGCGGGCCTTGGCCCCGCGAAGCGGAGAAACGCCGCCGCTGGAGCCGTAGCGCGGGGGGGGAAGGCGGATGGCATGGTCATCCCGAAGGGTGACCATGTTGCAGTCTTGAGCGCAACGGCCTGAAGCGATAGCCTGCCCCTATGCTGCCCTGCGAGCCGATCAAACGCCGCCGCTGGAGCCGTAGCGCGGGGGGGGGGAAGGTCGGAACATGGTCACCCTTCGGGATGACCATGCCACCCGTCGCGCAACGGCGAAAACGGGCTTTCGAGCGCGGTGGGTCAGGAGACCCACCGCGCGAAATGTGGCAGGTTCCAGGCCGTTGCCGTTTTCGGCCCGTTTGTTAGAACTCTAACAATTTTTCGGACCTCTTGTCCGGCCTGCCGTTTTGGCATGGGTGACTTACATCAATTTTGCCTCCCGAAAACGGCCTCAAAAAGGGGGCAAAAAGGAGCAAAAAGGACGAAAAACGACGAAAAAGGACGAAAAAGGACGAAAACGGCGAAAGTTTAGCGTTACCTATCTTAACAAAAAACAGCCAAATCGCCCCTGGCGGCCCAAAAACGCAGATTCGGACGCCAAAAAGCGCGTTTTCGGGGGTTCCGGCGAACGGCGATTTGACGTAAGTGTTATGGAGCAGGACGAATCTAAGCGGGCCCGCCTTCGCCAAGGCTTCGGCGGGCAGGCTGCCGAGACCCGTTCGACTCGCTGCGCTCGCTCAGGGTGACAGATGGCAGGACGAATCTAAGCGGCCGCCGAGACCCAATCGAATGCGGAATGCGGAACGCGGAATGCGGAACGAACGGCCACGACAACGGCGAGACCCAATCGAATGCGGAATTCGGAATGCGGAATGCGGAACCAACGGCCACGACAACGGCGAGACCCAATCGAATGCGGAATGCGGAACGCGGAATGCGGAACGAACGGCCACGACAACGGCGAGACCCGTTCGGCTGCGCTCAGGGTGACAGAGACAACGGCGAGACCCGTTCGACTCGTCCCGAGGCATCGGAACTCGCTCAGGGTGACAGATGCAAGTGAACGAGCGGCGGGGCGGGGCGAATCACGACCGCCGGCCGCAGCATTTCTTGTACTTCTTCCCGCTGCCGCACGGGCAGGGGTCGTTGCGGCCGACTTTGGGCGTCTCGCGAATGATGGTCTTGACGGCCCCTTCGCGGGCCATCTGCGACTGCCGGCTCATATCCAGGGCCGCCTGCCGTTGGGCCTCGTACACGCTTTCGGCCACGGCGTGCTGGCTCGACTGTCCGGCCCAGATGCGGTCGAGTGCGTCCTGGCGGACCCAGCGTGCCTTGAAGAACAGGTCGGTGAACTTCTCGCCGGCCCCGTCGAGCATTTGCTCGAAGTGCTGGAGACCCTCCTGCTTGAACAGCAGGATCGGCTGGACCTGCTGCCCCCTGACCATCCCTTGGCCGAATTCCCGCCGCCCGCGCCGCTCGACCCAGAGGCCGCTTCCTGTGCCGGACCTGAGTCTGTCCATTTCGTGCAGGTGGTCTTTCCACGAGGTATCGTGGACCTGGAGCAGCAGGTACCGTTCGAGTTCGGTCATGCGGCTGCGGCGGTCGGAGCGGGCTCGGGCCAGGAGGAAGTCGGCGATGATCTGATCGGGCGCGAGCGGCGTGGGCTCTTCGTCCGCTTCGGCATCTTTGGCGGCGGGGGGCGGTTCGCGGAGCGCCTCGATGAACCCGCGCGGCGTGATCTCCAGCGCCAATCGTTCGCCGGCCCACTGGGCGAGCGGCTGCCAGTTCGCTTCCTCGTCGAGAGCGTCGGCCGGCACGTGTTCCCGGACGCCCGCCTCCACGGTGCGGCGCAGTCGGTCCGACGCCTCGAACTCGCGGGCGATGCCCAGCAACTCGTCGCGGACGGCCAGCGGGCTGCGGTGGCGGATGTCTTTCACCCTGACGTGGGCCAGGTAGTGCCGCGACGCCCACTCGGCCAGGCCGTCGAAATCCTGGTTCCCGTGCCCGATCTGCGGCGAGAGGTACTCCTCGATGGCGTACTCGATGGGGTAGGAGCGTTCCTTCTCGGCGTAGAGGCGTTCGAGATGGTCGAGGAGGAACGTTTCGGCGGCGTCGCGGTCGAGGTCCGCCAGGTCGGACGCCGTTATGCCGAGGTCAAGTTTTCGGTTGGCCCAATCCGCCAGGGCGCCGAGGCGGAACTCCCGGCGCAGAAACTCCTGAACCGGCGCCGCGTCCGTCGCCTCGATGCGTTCGGCCGCCGCCGCGCACAGCATCTCGGCGATCTCGTCCGGCGTGGCCCGGCGGAGGTCCGATTCGGCGACCTCGACGCCCAGGAACGCCTGGGCCCACCGGGCGAGTGCGGCGTAATCGGCCTTGATGGGCGGCTCGCCGTCGTAGTCGTCTTCGTCGGCGTCGAGGTCGTCGGGGATGAACTCGCCAAGGGTTTGCGCGACCGCTTCGCGGGCAGCCTGGACGGCCTGCCGCTTCAGGAAGTCTGGCAGGGCGTCGGCGCTTTTGCCTTCGAGTTCGTCCGCGTCCAACTGGAGACCGAGGTTGCGTGCGGCCCATTCGGCGACGGTCTCCCGGCTGTACGTCTCGGAGAGGTAGGAGTCGGATGCGGCTTGGACGCTCTCTGTGAGGAGGTCCCAGACGAAGTTCCTGAGGTCGTCGGCCTCCAGGATGTTTTGCCGCCGGCCGTAGAAGATGTTCCGCTGGCGGTCCATGACCTCGTCGTAGTCCAGGAGGTGCTTGCGGATGTTGAAGTTGCGTTCCTCGACCTTTTTTTGGGCGTTCTCGATGCCTCGCGAGAGCCACTTGTGCTCCAGGGCCATGCCCTCTTCCATGCCGAGTTTCTGGAGCGCCCCGGAGACCCAGTCGCGTGCGAAGATGCGCATCAGGTCGTCTTCGAGGCTGAGGAAGAAGCGGCTGGAGCCGGGGTCGCCCTGTCGTCCGGTGCGGCCGCGCAACTGGTTGTCGATGCGGCGTGCCTCGTGCCGCTCGGTGCCCACGACGTGCAGCCCGCACGGCGGGTCCTCCCTGCATTCCGTCCGTCCGCGCTTCGGAAACGACGGGTCGACCTTCGGCTTGAAGCAGTGGGCGCAAGGTTCTCGGATCACCTTGTGCTTGCTCAGATAGGCTGCCACTGCCAGCACCACGGCCCCGACAAAAGCGATGGGCGCCCCGTAGACCAGCGCCGCGCTATCGGGCGAGTACGTGTGCAGGAGGTACCCGATAGCGGCGGCCACGGGGGCGCAGGCGAGGCCGGCCGCCAACGCCTTGACGATTCGGCGCCCAAGGGACACCATCTCGCCGCCATCGTACTCGGTGCATCCGACGCAGCACTTGTGTCCGAAATCGGACGGAATCTGCTGTTTCGCCAGGTCCCACGGGCCGAAGCAGGTGTCGTAGACGACGCCCAGCCCGAGTTTGATGTCCGTTCCGCGACCCGCCATGTTCGTGGCGATGGTGACGTTGCCCTTCTCCTTGCCGTCGGGCCCGACGTGCCGGTGGCCGGCCACGGCGACGATCTGGGCCTCCTTCTCGTGGTACTTGGCGTTGAGGACCTCGTGGGCGATGCCGTAGGTCCGCTCGAGCATGCGGGAGAGGCGTTCGGAGTTCTCGACGCTGGTGGTGCCGACCAGGACGGGGCGGCCGGAATCGTAGTAGGCCTTGATCTCCTCGACGATGGCGGCGTACTTCTCCTTCTCGGTCCGATAGATGAGGTCGGCGTGGCCGGTGCGCGAGAGGGGCCGGTTGGTGGGGATGGCGACCGTCTCGAGGCCGTAGATCTTGTCGAACTCTCCCGCCTCGGTCATGGCGGTGCCGGTCATGCCGGCGAGTTTGTCGTACATGCGGAAGTAGTTCTGGAGGGTGATGGTGGCCAGCGTCTGCGTCTCTTCCTTGATGCGGATCTGCTCCTTGGCCTCGACGGCCTGGTGCAGGCCGTCGGACCACTGGCGGCCGGGCATGAGGCGGCCGGTGAAATCATCGACGATGATGACTTCGTCGCCGCGGACCACGTACTGCTTGTCGAGGCGGTAGAGGTGGTGTGCGCGGAGGGCCTGGTCGATGAGGTGGGGCCAGTCCATGTTCCCGGCGACGTAGAAGGAGCCCGCCCCGACGAGTTCCTCGGCCCGCCGGGTCCCTTTTTCGGTCAGCGGACACTGGTGCTCTTTGTGGCGGATGACGAAGTCGGCCTCCGGGTCCCCGTCTTTCTCGGGCAGCATGTCTTCGGGATATCCGGAGCGTGGCCCCCGGAGTTGCCTGGCCACCGCGTCGGCCTTGGCGTATTTCTCGGTCGATTCGAACGCGGGTCCCGAGATGATAAGGGGCGTGCGTGCCTCGTCGATGAGGACGGAGTCGCACTCGTCCACGACGGCGTAGGCCAGTTCGCCCTGGACCTGCTCGGCCCGGCGGGTCTTCATGTTGTCTCGCAGGTAATCGAAGCCGAACTCGTTGTTGGTGCCGTAGGTGATGTCGCAGGCGTATTCGGCCTGCCGCTGGGTGCTCTCCATCTCGGCCTGGATGGCGCCGACCGTCAGGCCGAGCCGCCGGAAGATCGGCAGGTTCCATAAGCGCCCCACGCGGACGAGGTAGTCGTTGGTGCTGACGACGTGAACGCTGCGGCCGGAGAGGGCGTTCAGGTACACCGCGAGCGCCGCTACCAGGGTCTTGCCCTCGCCGGTGACCATCTCGGCGATCTTGCCCTCGTGCAGGACCATGCCGCCGATGAGTTGGACGTCGTACGGGCGCATGCCGTACAGGCCGTGCAGGTCGATGGGGTTGCCGGTGGATGAGTCGATGAGGCTGGCCTCGCCGCGCATGGCCTGGCGGATGCGCTGCTGGACCTCGGGGTGGTGGTCTTCGGGTGCTTCCTCGACGCCGAGCCAGACGGTTCGCTTGGCGGCCTCGCGGGCGACGGCGAAGGCCTCGACCAGGAGGTCGTCGAGCGATTCGCCGTCGGCATGGCGCCGGCGGAACTCGGCCGTCTTGGCCTGGATCGCCTCGTCGGAGAGGGCCTGCATCTCCGCCTCAAGCGGATTGATGGCGGCCACCTTCTCCGTGTAATCGCGGATCAGGCGTTCGTTGCGCGACCCGAAGACCGCCCGGGCCACTCTGCCGACGAGTTCGACGACAACCTCAAGGGCCATGGTAACCGGCAGGGATCAGGCAGCAGGGACCAGCGACCGGACAACGACAAGCCGCATCGAACGACCGCCGCCGACGCGAGGTGTCCGGCAGCCGGCTCCGAACCGCACTATCCCTCCTCGCTATCTGAGCGCTCCCAGAGTATATCGGCACAACCGGCCGTCGTCAATCCGGCCGAAGGTGGGAGGCGCCCGCGCCGTCGTAGGGGCGACTCATGCCTCGCCGCGGGTTGGCGCATGCGCTGTGGCGTGGTAGGGTAGGGTGCCCGCTCAGGCCGACGTTCAGCAGGGGAGATCGGGACATGCGGAGGCAGGACCGCGGACGAGTTGGGTGGTGTCACTTACGTATCATGGTGGTTGCCGGGCTGGCGCTGGGGCTGTGCGTGGCGGGTTGCAGCGCGCGGCCGGGCATGCTTCGCGCGGATGAACTGCCGAGGGCGGAACGTGCCGCGCGGGCGCCGTCCCGTCAGGAGGCGGTTCCGTCTGCCGTGGCGGACGGGCGGGTGGCGGAACCGCGCCGGACCGTGCAGGTCGGCCGCAGCGTCGAGGGCGAGCCGCTCATCCTCCACCTGTTCGGGACGGGGCCGAATCCGACGCTGATCCTCGGCGGGATTCACGGCGACGAGCCGGCCAGCGCCTACGTGGCCGAGCGGCTCGTGGCGCTCTTGAAGGAGCACCCGGAAGCCCGCGGCTCCGCGACGGTGGCTGTCTTGCCGCGCGCCAACCCGGACGGCCTCGCACGCCGGACGCGAAAGAACGCGAACGGGGTGGACCTGAACCGGAACCTGCCTGCCGCCAACTGGCGGAAGCGGTCGCCGAACCGGTGGGACTACGGCGGTCCGACGCCGTCGAGCGAACCCGAGACCCGCGCACTTCTCCGTGCGATCGAGATGCTCAGGCCCGCCCGCATCGTCTCGATCCATTCGATCCGGCGCGGCCGCAAGTGCAACAACTTCGACGGGCCCGCCGAGGACCTGGCCCGGCTGATGGAACGCACGAACGGGTACCCGGTTGTGGCGAGTCTGGGTCCCTGCCACGGCAGCCTGGGGAACTGGGCCGGCGTGGACCGGCAGATTCCGGTCCTGACGCTCGAACTGCCGCGCGAACAGGCCGGACGTGCGGCCTGGGAGGACAATCGCGCCGGACTCCTCGCCGTGATCCGCAGCGGCCCGGCCCCGTCGGACGCGCTGCCTGTGGTAGGGCGTTGACCGAGGCCAACCGTTGCCATATGATTTGACGTGACGGGCAGGAGCCTTCGGCAACGGCGTGCGTGATGGCGCCGGCGTTTCTTCCAGTACGGTCGTATAACAAGCCAGGAACAGGGGGACCCGACGATGATGAGCCATCTCTTTAGAACGTCCGTTGGAATGATCCTCGTTTCGGCGGTGCTCGGCGGCAGCCTGGATGGGGCGGTCGCCCTCGGCCCCGCCCGCACGGCGCCGAAGGCCGGAGCGGGCGCGACGCAGCCGGCCGTGCCGGTCGTCGTGAAGGCGGAGGCAGACCTGAAGGCCGAACTGCTGGCCGCCGCAGCCAGGGGCAAACTGACCGACGGCCTCCTGAAACTGTTCCGCGATTACACCGCCGCCGGCGTCCGCGAGCGGTACGTGCCGAAGGCTATCTCGAAGGAACTGTGGGACTGGATCCTCGCGAACGAGGACCTCCGTGAGGCCGTCCTGGTGGGCCTTCATCCCGAGAACGAGAAGGACATGGCCGTGCTCGGCCGCCTGGGCGCGCTGCGCGAAAAGTTCGGCGACCGGCTGAAGGACTACCCTCACCTGGCCATGGCGTTTGCCATCGTGTACGGTTACGCGGGGCCGAAGTCGATCCGTGAGCGCCGGCTTCACTACGTCGAGAAGGGCCGCAAGGTGCCGTCGATGGCGGAGTCGTTCGCGTACTACCTGAAGAACGAGAAGAAGATGAAGATGTCGCTGAAGACGACGCCCTGGCCGATGCTTGTCTTCGTGGCCGACAACGATCTGCCCATCCCCGAGCGGAACTGGGCCGTTGCCCGGTACGGCGCGAAGCCTCCTGCGACGTACGGCAACGTGTACTACGACGTGGAGTATGACAATTCGGCCGTTGGAAAGGAGAAGGAGGGGCGACTCGGCGACAGGCCTCGGACGCTGGCGAACATTCTGGCGTGCGGCGGTGTGTGTGCCCATCGAAGTTACTACGCCAGTCGTGTCTTCAAGTCGCTCGGCGTGCCGAGCGTGTACGACTGCGGCGCGGGGGCGCGCGGCGGTCATGCCTGGGTGGGGTGGGTCGGACGGAGGGGCAAGACGGCCGACCTGCTGTTCGCCGGCCGCTTCGACCACGACAAGTACTACACGGGAACCGTGTTCGATCCGACGGTTCGCGGGTACGTGCTCGACCGCGACGTGCAACTCGACGTGGCCGCCATGCTCCGGTCCTATCCCGGGTACCTCAACGCCATCGCCGCCTGCCGCACCTACGCCATGTTGGACGACCAGAAACGGGCCAAGGCGACGGGCCTGCTGGACGGGGCCATCCGGCAGAACCCGTACTGCAGTGTGTCGTGGCGCCTCATGGCGGGCGACTGCGCCAAGGGAATCATCACCCGCAAGCGGGGCGAGGCGATGTACGCCAAGATGATGAAAGCCTTCACGGCGTACCCGGACCTGACGTTTCGTGTGCTGGCGATGATCCTGGAACCTCGGCTCAAGCCGGACAAGAAGCCGGCGGAAAGAGAGATCACCGCCAACCTCCGCCTCCTGGACGGCGCCCACGGGATGTACGTCCGGGCACAGCGGCCGGATCTGGCCGTCAACCTCCGATACCTCCAGGGCCAGTATCTCGAGGCGAACGGACGAAAGGAGCGGGCCGTCAAACTCTACGTCCTGGCCTCCGAGAAGTACGCCGGCGAGCATTTCGGCTTCGTCCACCTCTACGACCGGGCCGTCCAACTGATGCAGGAGGGCGGCAAGACCGACCTCATGTTCAAGTATATGAACATGGTGGCCGAGAAGGTGCCCGAGTTTCAGTCGGACTTCAACCGAAAGCACAAACTGGTCAACCCCACCTACAAACACGTCGTCAAGAAGTACGCCGAGGCCCTGACGGCGGCCGGCCGGGCGGGCGAGGCCCAGACGTGGTCGGCCCGTCTCGAAAAGGCGAAGGGCTAAGGCCGCCAGGCGGCGTCAAGAAGCGAAATGGCGCTGCAGGACTACTTGCCTGGGCCGAACGTGATCTCAGCCCGTGTCGTCCCCACCGGCAGGATGACGTCGCCGCCGCGCGCCGGCTTCAGCCGCTTGCCCTTGACCTTCACATTTGCCTTCAGCGACGCCGGCAGCCGCAGGGCGAAACCCTGCGCGGGCGCGGCCTTGCCGGTGAGCGCGAGCGTGGCGCCGGCGTCCGACGGTTTCCATTCGAACGAGCACGTGCCGAAGTACGTCGGCATGCCCGTGACGGAGAGCGTTTCCTTGCCGCTCAGCCACTGGGGCGGCACGCCGGCCAACAGGACCAGGCGGTCGCCGTCCTCGAAGAGCAGGCTGTCGCGGATGAGGTGCCACAGTTCGGCGCCGGCCCAACCGTGCGGCATGGCGACGACGGCGTTCCACGTGGTGCGGGCGTGTCGCCATCCGCCGGCGCCGCTCTTGCCGCCTTCGTCGAAGGCGTACCACCCGCGCATCTGCTCGTGGTCGATGTGGCGGGCGATCGTGGCGTGGCCGGCCTCACGGTTCCCGGCCAGGAGTCCCTGATGGGCGCGGGCCAGGGGGAAGTACCGCCACCCGCCCGGCTTCTGCGCGCCGATGCGCTTGAACTGCTGGTGTGCCTTCCCCTGGCCGAGCGGATACAGCCGACACGGCCAGAGGACGGCGTAACCGCCGTAACCCTTGGCGGGGTTCTTGCCGAACCGGGCGTCGTAAACCGCGGTGAACTCATCGGCGAGTGCGGCAAAGTCTCCGGCGTCGTCCTCCTCGCCGCGCGCGCGGGCCATCATGGCGGCTCGCCAGAGGCCGGCGATGTCGAACGCCTCGGTGTATTCGGGATGGTTGCCGTCGCAGCGTCCGGGCACGAGTTCCTTGCGTTCTTCCTTCGGCAGGTCTTGGCCGAACTTGAGGCTCGTGAGGCCCACCCAGTGCGGCCCCGGCCGCGTGCGGTAGTACTCGATCATGCGGGCGAGTTTCCGCACGCCCGGGTAGGCGCGCCGCAGCCACGCCTTGTCGCGCGTAAAGAGCCAGTGTTCGCCCATGACCCAGAGTATCTGGCCGGGGTTGTCGGCTTCGGGATAGATGCGTCCGTTGAACGGATGGTCGAGGAAGTAGTCGATGGCTTCGGCCGCCAGATCGAACCGCCCCGCTTTCTGGAGCATGTTGGCGGTGTACACGCCGTCGCGGTTGAAGACGTTGTAGTTGACGACGGCCACGTCCGGCGCGCCTTCGTTCATGGCGATGGCAGCGTGGCCGAGGATGGCGGCCAGGGCCTCGGACCATCGCTTGTCGGGCACCTGGACGGCGAAGCGGCCGACGAGGTCTTTCCAGTACGCCGCCGCCTCCTGGAAGAGCGTGTCGGCCTTCAAGGCCCGGTAGGTGTCGAGGCCGGGGTCGGGCTGGAGGACGCCGCCCTCCGGCGGGTTCGGCTTGGCGAGGTCGAGTTGCGCCCACTTGCTCACACCGTCCCACTGGTGGCCGACGGCCCGGCGACCGGCGAGAACGGGGCAGATGAAACGGACCTGCTCCGTCTTGCCGGCAGGGATGGTCAGGTCGAATCGCAGGGCGCCGGAACAGTCACCGGTTTCGGACGTGGCGGTGTTGGCCGAGGGCATTTTGCCTTCCATTGCCAGGTTGCCGATCGTGTCGGTCGGCAGAACGCCCGCGGCACTTGGCTTGGCGCGTGCCATCAGTGCGGGATGTCCGTCGACGAGCAGGGCATCGCCCTCGTCGCTCACAGCGAGTTGCCTGACCGGCCCGCCGGCGGGACCGAGCGGCCGGAGGGCCGCAAACAGCGTCACTTGGCGTTCGTCCTTGCCGGCGTTCGTCAGACCGGCCTCGGCGATGACGATGAAGTGAGAGTCGCGGCGGATCTGGCAGACCTTGGTCTTGACCGTGATGTCGCCGGCGGTCCACTCGCTCCACGGAATGGGGAGGCCGCCCGGGGCGAGGCCGTGCCGGCACGTCACGCCGTCCATCGTGGGGGCGATGAGTTTCTTCGCGTCGTGGTCGTACACCCAGAAGTAGATGCCGTATGTCGCGAAGCCGGGGGAGAAGTTGCCCTCGGCCTCGACGAACGTCTTGAGCGTGTCGAGCGTGTTGGGGATGCCGATGGGGATGTGGACCCGGCCGCGCGGGTCGAGCGGCCCGCGCTTCGGCGCCTCGTGCTCGGCGGCGAGAAGCCCCGCCGCCAGCAGCAGTCCGGCTGCGGCCGTCAGGAGCACGCGTGGATGCCTGGGCATGGATGTTTCCTTTGCGTGCTCGGTCCGGCGCCGCCGCCGGCGCCGCCGCGCCTGCGCGGGGCGTGCGGGTTACTGCCCCGGGAGTGTCAGCGTTTCGTGGACGGCGGTGTAGGCGCCGCCGGTCTGTCCGGCGTCGGCGTACGGCACGAGGACGAGTGTGGCCGGTTTGCCGCCGCGGACGACGTTCAGTTTGTAGATCTGGCTGCCGACCCATCCGTCGGGGAGCCTGGGACCCGTGACGGTTTCGTCGACGGCCATGACCTGCGGCCCGCGCCGGATGGCCACCTTGTCGGCGTAGGTTTTGCCGAGCGGCTTGCCGTCTCCGCCGGCCAGGACCTGCGGCCGCATGTCCATCTCCACGGTGACGCGGTCGCCCGGCCGCCAGGTGCGCTCGATGTCGAGGAAGCGGCCCGGCTTGCCGGCGTGCGTCCGGCCTGCGGCGGCGGCCGTGTACGTCGAACACCAACCGGGCACGCGCAGCCGCAGGGCGAACGCGGCCTCGCGCGAGGGCGTGAGCGTCAGGACGGCCGTCCCCTTGTCGGGGAAGTCGGTCTTGATGTCGAGCGCCACTGTGAGCGGTTTGCCGTCGGCGCCCGTGACCTGTACGGCAGCGCGGCAGGGCTCGTAGAGGAGGACGGTGGGCGCGCCGCGGATCGCGCCGACCGTGAGGTGCGGAATCAGGGCGATGCCGCGCGGCAGGCTCGACGAGCAGCAGCAGATGTCGGGCGGGATGCCGTGCGAGACGGCGCCGTAGGGCTTCTTGCCCTCGAGTGGCGTGAAGTAGCAGACGGTGCCCTTGGTGGGCGATTGGGCGCCGAGGAGGGCGTTGTAAACGATGGTCTCGATCTCGTCGGCGTACCGGGCCTCGCCCGTCAGCCGCAGCAGGTGCCAGTTCAACTGGAGCCACGTGACGGTGACGCAGGCCTCGCCCATGCCTCCCTTGGCGTCGTGTCCGGGCAGGTCGTAGTCGTCGCGGAAGTGCTCGCCCCAACTCGACGTGCCCGTGATGTAGTGCCGCTTGGTATAGATGTCGGTCCAGGCGTTGGTGCAGGCCGTCAGGTAGTCTGCTTCGCCGGTAACGCGGTGCAGGTACAGCAGGCCGACGAGGCAGGAGAGCATCTCGTAGGCCTTGTTGTTGGCGGTTCGGCGGACGTTGCCGTGGTCGAGCAGGCTCGTCAGGATCTTGGGGCCGCGTGGGTGGTCCCAGGCGTTGACGATATAGCGGCAGAAGTCGAGGTACTTCTTCCGGCCGGTGTAGGTGTAGAGCATGGTCATGGGCTGGAGGACGCTGGAGGCGGCCATGCCGACGTGTGTGCCGTTCAGGGCGATGTTCTGTTGTCCCTCTGCTTCGCCGAAGGTCTTGCACAGGAGGTCGCCGACCTTGCGGGAGGCATCGAGGGCGGCGGCATCGCCCGTGAACTCGTAGTAGGTCAGGAGGCCGATGAGGTTGTACTTGTGGCTCCAGACGTCCCAGTGTTTCCAGTAGTCCTTCTCGACGTAGGTGCCGAGGTACCCGCTGGGCAGTTGTGTGGCGATGAGGCGTCGGGCGGCGTTGTCCATTCGCGTCTTGAGTCGCGAGCAGCCCGTGTAGCCCGAGGTATATGCGGCAGCGTGGAGGAACTTGCCGACGTGCTCGCCGGCCCACGCCTGCTTGCCGGGGCGTTTCTCGTACGGAGCGAGGATGCTGTCGAGGTTCAGCGTGAGCAGCCGCCGCTCCAGGTTCACCCGCATGCGTGCGGCCAGGTAGCCGGCCGGCGATGGCTGCGGGACGGTCGCGACGAAGGCATCCCGGACGCTGAACCGGATGGCGGGCTTGGGCGTGGCCGCTGCAAGGGCGGCGGAGCAGACGGCCGCCGGTCCGAGGCTTAGAGCCAGCAGGACGCATACGTATCGCATGGTATTCTCCCTTCCGCTTTGTGAGAGGCTGTTTGTGTGCTGTCCGGCGGGCGGTTACTTGGTCTGGACGTCGATGCGGGCCCAGTAGCCGGCTTCCCACGACCAGCCGTCCGCCTGGTTGATGAGTTCGAGGTTGACGGTCTTGCCGGCCAGGGGCGAGAGGTCGACGTCCACGTTGAGCCAGCCGTCCTTGGCGGTGGTCTTGCTGATTTTCTGCCTGGCGAGTTGCACCCCGTCGGCCTTGACGATGAGCGTCCAGTCGCCGCGCGGGGCGTGGGTGAGCACGAGATGCAGGGCGGTCTTCTTTCCGGCGGGGACATCGACCTTTCTGGAAAGGGTGCATCCGGCGGTGCGGCTGAGGGGGTGTGTGACGAGTACGTTTTTCCTGCCGCCCCATTCGGCGCGCAGGCCGGGTTCCATGTCGGCGCCGCAATCTTTGACCTTCCACCCGGGCGCGAACTTGGCGACGGCCTTCGAGATGTCGATCTTCGCCGCGCTCTTGCCGCCGCTTTGGGCAGGCGCCTTGATCTGCTCCATCTCCTCGTCGGTGAACTTCGAGTTGGCGATTGGGCCGGGCCTGCTGACGTGCTCCAGTTTGGTGGGGTTGGGTTCGGTGACGGGGATGACGAACGTCTCTTGGCCCGTGTTGTCGGTCTCGATCTTGCCGCCGGCCTTCTCGACGGCCTGGCGGACGAGTTTCTTCGAGACCTCGATGAGCGCGGGGAAGTTGTACGGCGTGTGGCTGAACTTGCCCTCCGGGTCCAGGGCCGACTTGAACCGGTCGGGTATCTTCTCGAACCCCATCGTGGTGAAGAGGATGCCGCCCGCGTTGGACGGGTTGCAGTCGGAGTCCTGGCCGCAACGGGTCGAGATGACGATGGTCTGGTCGGGGTCGCGCTTGCCGTAAAGCAGTCCCATGATGATGTAGGCGCCGTTGAGTTTGGCGTCGATGCTGAAGGCCCCCTTTCCGCCGGGCTTCGAGCACAGGCCGTGCGTGTACGCCGGGTTCTTGTGGTATTTTTCCTCGATGAGGTTCCAGGTCTTCTGCCAGTTGTCGGGGTCGGCCTGGTACCACGTGAGGACGTCGCGGATGCACTCGGCGTACTGGCTCCGGGGGGGGATGCACTTGAGGCCTGCCTGGACGATCTTGACCATGTCGTTCTCGAAGAACGCCTCGGCGTACATGCCGCCTACGAACTGGCCGCCGTACAGACCGTCGCCGTAATTCATGAGTCGTCCGAATTTCTCGCCGAGTTGGATGACGAAGTTGGGCAAGCCGGGTGCGATGAGTCCGGCGTAATCGGCCTCGATCTGGTAATCGATGTCGTCGGCGTGCTTGTTGAACTGGGGGTGGCCCGAATCGGGCGGTGCGATGCCGCGCCGCAGGTTGGTTCGCCCGGCGTTGTTGGCGTGCCACAGTCGGTAGCCGGAGTTGGCGAAGTCGATGCCCGCCTGGCGTATCGTGCAGTCCAGACCGTACACCTCCAGCGTCCTGAGGAACGTCATCTCAACGTAGATGTCGTCCTGGCGGAACTGGTTGATCGTGCCGGGCTTCCACTTCGGCATGCGGTCCTCGGGGATGATTTCGCCCTTGAACTTGAACTCGGTCGGGGCGCCCCATCCGACGCCGGCCATCTGTCCGATCCAGCCCGCCTTCATCTTGCTGACGTATTCGGTGACGGGCAGGCGCCGGACCTCCTGCCGGCCATGTGCGCTCGCGGTCCAGCCTGCTGCGATCAGTGTTACCAGCGCCAGCGTGAGAGCGATCCTGTGCATGAGGGTCTCCTTTCCGTGTCTCCGTCAGTCGGAGAGAGTGACGCCGAGTTTCAGCGCAAGGAGCACGAAGCCGACGTAGAGTGTGACGAGGACGACGCCCTGCCATCGCCGGAAGCAGTTGGCCCCCAGGGTAATGTAGCCGCGGAACAGCAGCAGCACCAGCATCATCATCGGCAGGTAGAGGTAGAAGAAGGGCGGTTCGACCTTCAGTGGCGCGGCCGTCGCCGCGGCGCCGGCCACAAAGAGGACATTGAGCAT
>Ga0307427_1000683_pt1 | contig 20030 bp, 18 predicted proteins | sample SalMarWE160190MG_FD_202162 | JGI IMG/M metagenome (GOLD analysis project Ga0307427, IMG submission 202162) | Salt marsh sediment microbial communities from the Plum Island Ecosystem LTER, Massachusetts, United States - WE1603-190 | ecosystem: Environmental > Aquatic > Marine > Intertidal zone >... | reverse complement strand
GACATGTGCTCTTCCAAATGGAAGAAGATGAGAGCTTTGAGTTGATCGTCAAAAGTCATTTTTAATGGTCTGTACCCTCGCGCCTTCAATGGGGGCATTCCGATTTTAGCCCTATTAATAGGCAAAATTAATTGGTTAAAAGATGGTATTGTTGCATTTTTTAGTCGATTTAGAGTGTAGGGCATTTTGTAACCTCCTGAAATCGTCGAGTATTACAAAATTTCGCCGCACACCTTAATTGGATTGTCAAGCAAAATATTAACGTAACTGCTTATTTTTACGATTTTTTGTGTATCATATGCAAAAACTTAACCGGAAATTACTGAGCCTGTTTAGGATAGAAAGGTTTTTTTATGAAAGAATATACTATTAGACCATTAACGCTTTCTAAGGTAATTAGCGAAAAGGGACCTATGACATATTTAGCCTATTCTGGCCAGCCTATTGTTCGGCCTTATGTGCTGTGGTACATTCGGGCGGGCAATAAGCATGTTCTGGTGGACACTGCTATTGAGGCGGAAGACTACAGAAATTACCATCCTGGGTTTAATAGCATGCCATTCGAGGCAGTCCAGAGTTTTGAGGTGGCCCTGGCGAAGGTGAACTGCACATCAGATGACATTGATATTGTTATACAGACGCACCTTCATATGGATCACATATATAATACCCATAAATGCAAAAATGCTGTGATTTATGTGCAGGAAAAAGAGTTGGACTTTGCCTTAAACCCCCATCCAATCTTTGAAATTGTTTATCCAAGAGACGTGATCGAAAAACTAAATTTCGAGGTTGTCAAAGGAGATCAGCAAATTCTCCCTGGGATAGACGTAATGTTGGTTCCTGGCCATACACCTGGTGGCCAGGCGGTTGTTGTTGATACAGCGAAGGGGAAGGCAGTCATAAGCGGCTTTTGTTCCATTATGGAGAATTTCAATCCTCCAGAGGATGTTAAAACAAAAGTATCCCCTTTTGCGAGTTATCCAGTTATAGCACCTGGGATTCATACTGATCTCTTTCAAGCTTATGAGAGCGTGCTCAGAGTCAAGCAGGTAGCTGATATTGTTATCCCGCTGCATGATCCTAAAATGGCAGAATTGGAACAGATCCCATAGAACTTATACTCTCTAAATCATTACACTACAAATATCGATTATGATATGTGCCAACAGCAGATGATGATAAGGTTTTGGGGTAGTGGAAAGATTTTATATAGAGCATTTTAATGTAAATCAAGCCCTTAAGATCTAATTTTGTTTCGTGCGCTAATACACCAATATGGATATACAAGAATTATTTGACGCAGGGGCAGATCAATATGACCAGCAAAGACGTAAGATAATTCCCTGCTTTAATGATTTCTATCAGACAGCAATTGATCTGATCCCATTTAATGGCACTGATTCCTTTACGTTCCTGGATCTGGGAGCAGGGACTGGCTTGTTCACAGCCTTTATTATCAGTGTTTTTCCGAATGCAACAGTTACTCTTATGGATCTTTCTGAAAAGATGCTCGAGAAGGCAAGAGAGCGTTTTTCATTGAATAAGAGGGTAAACTTTTTGATATGGGATTATTCTCATTCCATACTTCCCGAGGAATATGATCTTATTGTATCTGCTATGTCCATACATCATCTTTCGGGCGATGAAAAGAAATCGCTTTATCAAAGAGTTTTTGATGCCCTGAAACATGAAGGAATTTTTATCAATGCAGACCTTGTTAAAGGAGAGACAGATAACATCGAGCAGAAATACCAGGATATGTGGATGAACTGGATAAGAGAGGCCGGTCTCAGTAAGAATGAATTATTAAAAATTATTGATAGAATGCAATACGATAGACCTTCCTCTCTTAAGATCCAGTTACAATGGCTAAAGGAAATGGGTTTTAAAGATGTAGATTGCTATTACAAATATTTCAACTTTGCCGTGTATTCAGGAAGGAAATACATGTAATTAAATGCACAATCCTCTCAAGCGAAGAAAATTAATATATCCATGGGATAATAAAAATGTACTATCTTCATCAAATGGATAACATTGAAACGGAGAAGAGTCATGGACCTGATAAATAAACTTGTCAAAAATGTGCTTAAAACACGGTATGAGGATTTACCAGCATTGGCTATAGAAGCTGCTAAAAGGTCGGTACTTGATACGCTTGGATGCCTTATCCTCGGTAGCTCTACTTCGGAAGCCAAAGGGATAGTGCGCTTTGTCTTGGATTATGGCGGCAAAAAAGAATCTACTATTATGATCTATGGCGGGAAGGTTCCAGCCTTTCATGCAGTCATAGCGAATTGCACAATGGCAAGGGCTATGGATTTTGATGATGTCTTCGAGGGCGGAGAAGGCAAAGGGGTAGGAGGTCATATTGGCGCTACATTTGCGCCTGTTACATTTGCATTTTCTGAATATGCAGAGAGAAACGTGAGCGGTAAAGAGTTTATACTGGCAAACGTTTTGGGCTCAGATATTGCTTGTCGGTTGCGCATGTCTGCCACCAAATACCATGGGTGGCAGGGTGAAACATATGCGCCCTTTGGTGTAGTTGCTACAGGGGGAAAGCTGCTTGGTTTAGATGAAGCGATGATGACAAATGCGATGGGTATAGCCTATACTCAGTGTTCTGGCAGTGCACAGGGTTATGAAGAAGGAGTTTCCACTGTTCCGGTACAACAAGGATTTGGAGCAAGGGCAGGAGTTCTGGCAGTAGTATTAGCCCAAAGGGGACTTACCGGGTCTAAAAATGTTCTGCAGGGCACATATGGGTTTTATCCGGTTTATGATAGAAATGAATATGATACCGACATGGTGATTAGTGAGCTGGGAAAGAGATTCGAGTCAGCATACGTCAGCATAAAACCTTACCCCAGTGGCAAGGGCACCCATATCCCCATTGATGCTACGATGAAGATAATGAAGGAAAACCATATAACCCCTGGGGATATTGAGGAAATTATCGTTAACACCAGCGCCTTTGTCTATAATGCATGCGGTAAAGGGGAAAATAAATACCATCCAAAAAATGTTAGAGATGCTCATTTCAGCGTTCCTTATGCGGTAGCTAATGCAGCCATCAGGGGAGGTTTAGGACTGACGGATCTCACTGAAGAAGCAATCAAAAATAAGGATGTTTTAAATCTTGCCCAGCGCGTAAAGGTAATAATCGATCCTGACTTAGATAAGATTGCCACAATACCCCCAAACAAAGTGGATATAATAACAAAGAGTGGCACTACATACTCTACCTATATAGAATATGTTAAAGGCCATCCTAAACAACCAATGACTATGGAAGACTGTATTGAGAAATTTAAAAAATGTCTTCAATATTCTGGACGGCCTATTGCTGAGAACAACATTACCAAACTGATCCAGATGATTGAGGGTTTAGAAGGGCTTGATGATGTTAGTCATATCATTAGTACCGTCACTGATTTTTAATAGATAAAGTCAATAGGAGCAATTGACCGTCTCGTAATAAATCTTTTGCATGTGACATTTAAATCCTCCTAAATCGGAATTAAGCGGATATCCAGAAATTGAATGTGGAACAAGCACAATATCCTAATATTTATAATTTATCGTAATAAAAAAACAATTGATATTAGTGTGGACAGAAAATATCTGTGATGTAAGGCAATCTAAAAGGCTGTTTTGGGCAAGGTAATGCATGATATAGAAAATTTGATCAGGTATATAACCTCAGCGCGATATGAGGATTTACCAAACGATATTATATTAACTGCTAAACGGCTGATCATGAATACTTTTTGTGCGATACTTTGTGGATCAGGAGCAGAAGGCGTAAGAGAGATAGCGGATTTGGTTAAAGACTGGGGAGGTAAAGAAGAAAGCACGGTTTTTCTTTATAGTGCCAAAGTGCCTGCTCATGAGGCAGTTTTAGTAAATGCTACCATGGCTCGTGCGCTCGATTTTGATGAATTTAATTTACAAACAGGGATGCACACCGGTGCCACTGTTGTGCCGGTGGCATTAGCAGCAGCAGAAACCTATGGTAAGGTTGATGGTAAAAAACTCATTACGGCTGTAGTTGTCGGCGCAGAGATTATGTGTAGGATGCGTCTTGTACCTGATTTTTGCATAGGTGTGAGCGGATGGACAGGAGAAGTATTTGGAGCATTTGGTGGCGCAATCACTGCTGGAAAGGTAATAGGACTTACGAGAGAAGAAATGGGGCATGCATTAGGATTGGCATATAGTCAAGCTGCAGGAAATGCGCAGCCGATTTATGATGGCACCTTGGCCACGCGGCTACAGCAAGGGCTTTCAGCACGAGCTGGGCTTTTGTCCACGATATTTGCAATCAATGGGATAACCGGACCGCAGAATTTTTTAGAAGGAAGAGCCGGCTTTTATCCAGTGTATTATCGAGGAATGGACTATGATATTAGCCGGCTTCTTGACAGTATAGGTGAAAAGTACGAGTTCATGAATATAGCCACTAAACCTTATCCGTGTTGTGGCTTTTTGATGGCCCCCATTGAGAATGTGATTGATATTATGCATCAAAATAATATGAATCAGCACGATATTAGTAAAGTTGTGATTCGCGTCAACCAGCAAATGTATAACACTGTTTGCGCACCACCTGAAACGAAATACCGACCAAAAACAGCCGCTGATGCAATGTTTAGCCTGCCATATGTTATGGGTACTGCAATCTTACGTGGTGATGTGCTGGTGGAGGATTTCTCTCCCGACGCAATTGCAGATCCCGAGCGCGTCAAGATCGCTAATAAGGTAGAAATTCTAATAGATGAAGACATTGACCAGGAAAGCAAGGAGTTAAATCTCGCCCTGTCACTGCATGAACTCGAGATTGAGACAGGGAGTGGACGACATTTTTCGCAGAAGCTGTACTATGCTAAGGGTTTTCCACAGAAACCAATGACAATGGAAGACTTTACTGAGAAGGCTAAAAAATGCAGCCATTATGCAGTCAAGCATTTTCCTGACAGGAGGTTAGAAGATTTCAAGGAACAAGTGGAACATTTAGAGAAACAAAAGGATATTGGGTATCTTACAAGGCTTCTATTTTAGTGAAGGGAGGTGATATTCTTTGACCACCCATAGATAAGTGGATGATTAGCAATGGTAGGAGTTTCTTATTTACGGTAGTAACCAAAAAATGAAAGGAGGTTTAATTATGTTATCACTAAAAAAGCTGGGGATTCCGATTCTTGTTTTAGGGCTGGTGTTTTGTATCGGTGGATTTCTTAATCCAGTTGAAGCAAAAAAAGCTAAGCAGATAGTACTACGGGCGGCCTATCCGTCTGCTGACCGCGGTTTTGCACCTGAAATGATAAAATGGTGGGGATCAAATGTTGAGAAGCGCACTGCAGGCAAAATTAAAGTGGAGTATTACTGGGGGGGACTCCTCGGTACCAGTAAGGAGATGCTCTATTCGATTGAACGCGGAATCTGTGATGTTGGCGTAATTTTTCCTATGTACTTTGAAAAAGAGTTACCACTGGCTACTGTCAATACCTGTTTAATCGGTACGTTTGAGAATGATCCTGTCCTAACTTCGAGGGCGTGGTGGCAATTAGCCAAGGAATTTCCTGAGATTTATGGTGAATGGGAAGCCCATAATCAAAAGCTTCTGATTGGCTGGGAGGTAGGCCCATATCTCTGGATGTCCAAGAAGCCCATCAGGACCTTTGAGGATCTCAAAGGTTTGAAATGCGGGGTATGGGGAGGCAAAGGTCCTCGGGAACTCTTTAAAAATCTTAATAGCATAGCAGTTGCTATACCTTCTGTCGAGGTTTATGATGCGTTGGATAAAGGAACGATGGATGCTCGTGCTTGCACAACGCCAATGATGATTACCTATAAGTATTATGAAGTATGTAAATACGTAACTGATATTGGCAATGGGACTGCAGGTTCACCGGTTTATGCTATGTCGATTAACCTGGATAAATGGAAGTCAATACCCGCTGATCTCCAAAAAATTATTCTGGACGTAAGCAAAAACTGGTGGGGCTATTTTGAAAAGAGAGTAACTGAAACACAGGAGAAAGACCGGGTATTCCTTGAAGGAAAGGGCATGAGATTTCTTGAATTTAGTGATGCGGATAAGACGAAGGTTCAGTCATTGCCCGTTTTTAAAAAATACAAAAATAAGTTCATAAAAAGAGCCAAAGGCAAAGAGCAGCTCGCGGAAAAAATCTACAATCGTTGCAAAGAACTGCTCAAGTAAGATGACAAATAGCAAAAAAGATTTGGGGGGGAAGTATGTATGCTATGCTCCCCCTTTGCAAGCTTGAGTGCATCTGTTTAGAAAGGATGCCCATGTCTAAAGCAATCGCAGAAATAGTAAATTCCTCTATCAGAAAGATTAGTGAATTACTCGCAACACTGGCAGGCTGGGCTGTTTTTATCATGATGTGTGTTGTGGTGGTTGACGTGGTCATGCTTGCAACCCGTTTAGGTTCGTTACAAGTTGCAGTAGAATTGGTAGAGATGCTCATGATTGTAGTCGTGTTTGGCGCTTTTGCCTACGCTGATATTCTCGAAAAACATGTTAGAGCAACAATGTTAGTTTCAAGGCTTTCAACAAAATGGAGGGCTGTATCTGATGCCTTCAGCTATAGCATTAGTCTATTAATCTGCCTTGTATTCACATGGCAGATTGTTCTTTATGCACAACGTATGACAGCCATAAGAAAATCTTGCCTCAGTTCTGATCTACCATATTATCCATTTACGTGGTTTGCTGTTATTGGATTTATTCTCCTGGACATGAGGTACCTCATTAGAATCGTGACCAATATTTACAAGGTCTTTACAGAGAGAGGATAATGTTAACGCCACCAATAGTGGGAATAATAGGTATTATTATATTGGTTCTCCTGATAGTATGGGGGGTTCCTATAGCCGTTAGCTCTGCAGTTGTTGGTTTCCTCGGCTGTGTTGTGCTGATAGGTCTCAAGCCAGCACTTGGCGTAATGTATTTAATACCGGTTGACAAGGTAGCAACGTATTCGCTGAGTGTCATTCCTCTCTTTATCCTCATGGGTGTTTTAGCATTGCACGGTGGTATTGGCCACGAGCTATATGGTGCGTGTGTCAAATGGTTTGGGCGTCTTCACGGTGGACTGGCGATGGCTACCACCGCTGCCAATGCCCTTTTTGGTGCATGCTCAGGCTCAAGTTTGGCTGCAGCTGCTACATTCACTAAATTATCGATGCCGGAGATGTCGTATTACAATTATCACCCGAGGCTTTCCACTGGAGTTATAGCAGCGAGTGGGACTCTGGCTGCCATGATACCGCCGAGTGGTATGATGGTAATTTTTTGTACCTTTGCAAATGTTTCTCTCGGCAAGATATTAGTTGCTGGTGTTATTCCAGGTATTTTGTCAGCCGTTATATATATGATTTCAATTTATGTAAGATCACGCTTAGATCCCACACTTGGTCCTGCTGTTGTGACAAAGGTATCGCTGAAGGAAAAGCTGCTTGCTCTCAGATATCTCCTGACGGCTGCAATGGTTTTTATCGTTCTTCTCGGTGGTATCTATTTAGGAATATTCAGCCCTACCGAAGGTGGCGCTGCTGGTGCTTTTGTCATTTTTCTGATTGTTCTATTCCGGAAAAAATTACGTTGGAGTACTCTCGTGCTGTCTCTTAAGGAGACGGTGACTACGAGTGCCATGATTTTTTTCATCATTGTAGGTGCAATGGTTTTTGCACAGTTCCTTGCAGTTAGCCGTTTACCTAACTTTTTTATCGATATAGTAACATCACGGGCAGTGCACCCATTGCTTGTTGTGGCAATGATTCTTTTAATATATGTTTTTTTAGGGACATTTTTAGATGCGGTGGCGATGATGGCTTTAACACTGCCCATTCTTTTCCCATTGATAGAATCTCTTGGAATCAATGGAGTATGGTTCGGTATCATGGTGATTAAGATGACAGAGATAGCGCTCATCACCCCTCCGTTAGGATTAAACGTGTATGTTGTGAAAGGATTAGCCCCAGAGGAGACTCGACTTGAGGATATATTTATGGGCATTCTGCCGTTTTTGCTTATGGATCTCATGACGCTCGCTCTTATCTTTATTTTTCCTCAAATAGTTCTTTGGCTGCCAGGGACGATGAGCAGATAATTTTGAAGACAGAAGGAGATTTGGAAAAAAATAGAGTGATATAGAAAATGGCTCTATAAAATTAGGATTTAGGTATCCTTGAGGGAATTTGTGATAGAGTAATACCTGTGCAAGTTTTTGTATGATATGCTTTGAATAAGGAATGTATGATTGTGGCGCAGTTGCGTATGGATTAATGAGTGAGAAGGATAAGTGAGTAGGAAACTGCGAAGTTGATTTAGAGTGCTAGCTTATAGTGAATCATAACTGAGAATATATGAAACCTATGAGAGGGGTCAATAATAATGCATCTAAAGCAAGATCGGATGAGTAGTGAGGAGCGCATAGATGCGCTGTTAAAATATGAAAAACCAGATAGAGTTCCTATAGGTGCCATGGCTACAGTATTTAGCAGCAAAAATGCTGGTTATACAGTAACAACTGCCTACGGTGACCCAGAAAAGAGTTTTTATGCAATGATATGGACTGCTGAACAATATGGTTGGGAGCCAATTACACAACATTTTGGGCATACAATTTTAGGGGCATTAGACTTCGGAGGAAAAGTTCGACTACCAAAGGGTGAATATGAGGGAGGAATGGTAATGGAAACTTATCCAATAAAAACAGAGAGTGATGTTTTAAACCTAAAGATGCCAAATCCAAGGAATGCTGGCAGAATTCCTTTAGTGATGGAATTTTCAAAACTTCAAGAGGCGCACGGTCTAATGGTTTGGTTTTTTCATCGTTCTCCCTTCACTCTGGCAGCAAATATTTGTGGTTTGGATCAGTTTTCAAGATGGATGCTAAAGAGGCCTGAATTATGTGAAAGGCTCATAGAACTGAGTATAGATCACATCTTTAACGTATTGAAGTATTGGGTAGATACATTTGGTCTCGATAAAATCTTTTTTTATATGTCATCACCGAGCGAGTCAAATCAAGTAATCTCACCAAAACATTTCGAGAAGTTTGCTCTACCTTATCATATAGAGTATCACAAGCGGCTAAGGGCTCTAGGCAAAATCAAGCGATTTATGTTTCATATATGTGGAGACCAAAACCTAAACTTACCTTATTTTGCTGATCGCTCATTATGGCCTCATCCCAGTATCCTTAGCTTTGGGCATGAGGTTGATCTTGAAGTAGCTGGAAAGTATTTCCCAGAAGATATTATTTTTGGGAATATCGAGCCAGCGATTATTCAAACCGGAACCCCTCCGCAGATCTACGAACTCAGTAAGATCGCTATTGAGAAAGGAAAGAAGGCGCCTGGAGGCTTTATATTGGGGCCAGGCTGTGGCCTCTTGGCAGCACCGCCGGTCAATGTCTTTTCAATGACAAGGGCGGTCGATGATTTCGGCTGGTATGAGTAATAGAGCATTTATTGAAAATTACCCTGCGGTAATTACAATAAAGATTGCTTAAGGGATTTAAATTATAGGAAGGCGAAGAATGGAAGAAGAACCTTTAAACTTACCTCAATGCGCTGAGTGTAATGTTAGAAATAAGATATGTACCCAAGAAGACGGACATGGGCCTGATTTTTGTCCGACCATAAACTTTAATAGGGTAGTCAAAGACTCCCTTTTAGAATATCGCAGACCAGAGATAAAGGAATTTGCCTTATATGCGACCATTCAAGAAGGTGAGTGTTACGCAAACAGGGGCAAACAACATCCCTATGTTGTGTATCCGACAAAGACCAGGATTCAGGAGACGATCGAATTTGCTAATAAGTTGGGTTTTAAAAGACTGGGCATTGCTTTTTGTGGGGGCCTTAGAAATGAGGCCAGGATCTTGTCGGAGATATTAAAGGAACAGGGCTTTGATGTGGCATCAGTTATTTGTATGGTAGGGAGAACGCCCAAAGAGTTTCTTGGTATAAAAGAAGATCAGAAGGTGAGCATAGGAGAATTTGAGTCAATGTGCAGTCCTATAGCCCAGGCAAAGATCTTAAATAAGGTCAGAACAGATTTCAATATCATCTTTGGATTATGTGTTGGTCATGACTCTCTTTTTATGCGATACTCCAATGTACTATGCACAACATTAGTGACAAAGGATAGGGTAACGGGTCATAATCCTCTCGCAGCCCTTAATCTACATAGCTCTTATTACAGGAGGTTGAAAAAAGAGAAATTTAATAAGGGTGGGCGTATTACTGTCACGGTAGAAGATGATTGATTTTAAGGGAATATATCTATGGACGCCATAGTTGAAAGATTAGTTACCTATATATCAGAAACAAACTATGATGGTCTCCCCAAAGATGTTATTGATGAGACAAAGAAGTTTATCCTTGACACCATTGGTGTTGGCCTTGCAGGCGCAAGGGAGCCAGGTTGCAAGGAAGTAGTAGATCTGGTAAAAAAATGGTCATCAAATAATGCCGGATCTACCATCATTTATTATGGAGATAGGGTTTCACCCCCTGAGGCTGCATTTGCCAATAGTGTCTTAATGCATGCCCTTGATTTTGATGATACCCTTGATAGCTCTGCTATGCATGCCCATGTTTCATCCCTTCCGGCTGCCCTTGCCATGGCTGAATCTAAAGGGAAGGTTACTGGGAAAGAATTTATTACTGCTGTTGCCTTGGGAGTCGATATAACCTGCAGGATTGGCTCAGCAATACTATCTCCCCTTTCATGGATAAGGACTGCAACATGTGGTTCCTTTGGTGCAGCTGCAGCTGCAGCAAAAATCTTAAAAGGAGGTGAGAAAGAAATATTGAATACCCTTGGCATTGTCTATAGCCAGACTGCGGGTAACGCACAGTGCCTTGTTGATGGGGGTCTGGTAAAGAGGATGCAGCCTGGTTTTTCTGCACGGAGTGCAGTTTTAAGCGCGGCTCTGGCCTCTCAAGGTGTTACAGGTGCTACAAATATATTTGAAGGTGAATATGGCTTCTTTAAACTATATGAAAAGGGTAAAGTAAAAGAAGAAAAGGTAACCGAAAACCTTGGCGAACACTTTGGTGTAATGGATTTGAGTATCAAGCCATATCCATGCTGCCGCATGACCCACGCATCTATAGATGCTGCTTTAGAATTATATAGTTCTCACCACATAGATGTGGGTGGTATTGCTGAAGTGGTGGTCTACGTATCAAAAATGGTTTCTGATATGGTTGGTGGGCCGTTTACAATTAGGGCTAATCCTCAGGTTGATGCGCAGTTCAGCATCCCATATACAGTAGCAGTGGCATTAAGGAAAGGAAATGTTTTTGTGGATGATTTTATCCCGGATACCGTCAGAAAGGATTCTTCTATATTGGAATTTGCTAAAAAGATCAGAGTCTTGATAGATCCTGAATTATCTGCTAATGATATCTCTACTGCAAATATGGTAATCAGGATGTTACAAGGGGAGAGTATTTCCTTTAAAGTAACTACTCTTAAAGGCAGTCCTTTAAGACCTATGACTTTTGAAGAGTGCGCAGATAAATTCAAAAAATGCATTGAATACTCTCACAAATCGTCTTTGATTAAAAACAGTGAGACTATTACAGATTTTATTTTCAATCTGGAGAAGAAAAAGGATGTAGGTGAAATCTTTGATTACGTGTAAAGTGCGGTGTAGAAAAATCGAGAGAGAAAGGAGGTGAACGATTAAATTTTACCGGGTATATGTAAGGCTAAGTTTTGAGGCAATCTCTCGATGAGAGATATTTAAAACAAAAAGAAGGGAGGAAATAAGATGGAGAGATTTAAGCGTAATTCTTTATTTTCAGTGATTATTTTGGCAGTAGTAGTGTGTGTTGGATTTGTGTTGCTTTCAGGATGTGCAACGGCACCAAAAAAAGGCGAGGGCCCTGTTGCAACCTTGAAGGTTTGTCCTTCAGCAGAAATCACTACCTTCAAATATTCCATGAAGAAGTCGAAGTTTATCGGGGGACTGAAATTTCATGTTAAAGTTGGTATCAAAAATATCTCTGATAAAGACAAGCGTTATAGAGTAAGTATTTTCCTGCCAGATGGTGCTTCTTCCGGAGGATTTTATCCCAGAAAAGGAAAACCTCCTGTTTTAAAACCAGGAGCGGAGAAGGTGAGGGAATTTCCCATGTTTTTTGAAAGTGTTCCCGACAGCCTTACGGTAAGGGTGGAAGAACTATAGAACCTTAAAAGAAAGGAGTATGAGAAGATGAGATTAAAAAGCTTTTCTTTTTTAACGGCAATGATTTTTGTAGTGTCAATAATTATATTTGCACCTGGAAACGCCAGTGCTGTTAAATTTTTATCTCTTGGTACCGGAAGTCCTGCCGGGACCTATTACTTTCTCGGAGCAGGCTTTGCTGCGATCATCAACAAGAATGTTAAAGGAGTAAGGGTGACGGCAGAGTCAACCGCGGCCTCCACGGAAAATGCTCGATATCTAATTAGGGGTAAGATGGATATGGGACTTGCCTGTATGGGCACTGTGGATGATTTAAAGAAACAGGGGATGGATGTTGATAAGGTACGCCTGGTTGCCGTGGGTCATACCAGCGATGTCCACTGGATTGTACGAAAGAACTCTCCAATTAAATCCTGCTATGATTTTAAAGGGAAGGTCATTGGTGTTGGTCCGGCTGGAAGTGCTACCCTGAATATCTACTCGAAGAAACACCTGGCTGCCGGGTGGGGCATAACATTTAAGGATATAAAACCGAAGTATATTGCCTTTCATGAGATAACTAGGGGGATAAGGGATAATACCATTGACGCTGGTATTATTGCAGCTGGATATCCTATTGCCGCTGTCATGGAATTGGCCAGAGATATTCCTATCCGTCTGTTGAAGACAGAGCCGGAAGCCTTAAAAAAGATGCAGGCCAAATATCCCAATGTGACACCCTTCCTTTTTCCAGCGGGAACCTACAAAGGGATTGATAAGGATGTACATACCTATACCCTTCCCCAGATGTGGCTCTGCAGGACTGATTTACCTGAGGATCTTGTTTATAAAATAATAAAGGCTGTTTATGATAATTCAGAGGCGAGAAATGCCATACATCCCATGGCAAGAAAGTATACGGTTGAAAATGCCTTCCGGGGTTCAAATTCGGTACCGGTAGGATATCATCCGGGTGCTATAAAGTATTACAAGGAAAAGGGCATCTGGCATAAAATGGCCCAGTATCAATAAGATGATTTGCTGAGCTTGGGGCATAGAGATTTTTCTCTATGCCCTTTGATTATCATTAAGAGATGAGGAATGGATAAAGCGTCGATAAAACCCAAGGAATCAAGTGGTATCAGTACAAAGCAAAGGCAGCTTACTGGAATATCCGCTCAAGTGGTTCGATGGATTGCTATTGGGATGAGTCTATTTCAGCTTTACACAGGTTATTTCCAATTTACGGCCATGAACCAGAGGGTTCCCCATGTTGCCTTGGGCTTTATCTTGATATTTCTTGTCTACCCTATGAGTCGCAAGAGCAGGAAGGACAAATTGAGCATAGAAAGTGTTATTGCTGCATCTATTATCCTGATCTGTGGTGTGTATGTGATGCTTAATTGGTTCAGGAAGATGGGGGCTATGGGATTAGAGCCTCCATTACATGAACTCATTATGGGGGGCATTTTCATAATCCTTCTAATTGAGGGTACAAGAAGGGCGCTGGGCTTAGCCTTTCCAATGGTAGCTATTTTGGTATTGATTTATGCACGCTTTGGAGAAATAATGCCCGGTCTTTTTGCGCATAAAAACTATGGGGTCGACCGTATAATAGATAGTATGTTTATCACAGCGGATGGTGTTTTTGGGATGCTTGCAGGGATTTCAGCTACATTTATTTTTCTCTTTATCCTTTTTGGTGCCTTGCTCAGGGAGGCAGGTGGGGGAGAGTTTTTTATAAATTTTGCATATGGCATTTGTGGTAAATTCAGGGGCGGGCCTGCAAAGATTGCTGTTGTTGCAAGCTCCCTGTTTGGCATGCTTTCAGGAAGTGGTACGGCCAATGTTGCAGGAACAGGGCAGATCACAATTCCCCTGATGAAAAGAACTGGCTATCCCCCCTATTTTGCTGGTGCAGTCGAAACAGTTTCAAGTGCCGGGGGTCTGTTGATGCCTCCTATAATGGGAAGTGCTGTATTTATTATGATGGAGATTATAGGGGTAAACTACTTGGTTATTATAAAGGCCTCCATCATGATGGCTATCCTTTATTATCTCGGACTTTTTTTAATGATCGATATAGAGGCCCAAAAGATAGGGCTCGTTGGTCTTAAACAGGAAGAAATCCCACCGCTTAAAAAGACACTTAAAGAAGGCTGGCATTTTTTTATCCCTCTCTTAGTATTGATCTATTTTCTGGGCATTGAGAGGAGTTCTGTTACCAGGGCGGCTCTCTGGGCAAATATTAGCATCCCTTTTGTAGCTATGATCCGAACAAAAACACGGATGTCTCCATCAAAGATTCTAACAGGTCTTGAAAAGGGAGCATTAACAGCAGCTCCTGTGGTAGCTATTTTATCTCTTGGGGGGATTGTTGTTGGTATGATCACCCTTACCGGGTTGGGTTTGATGTTGTCTTCTATCCTGATTGAACTTTCACATGGGAGCCTTTTTTTACTACTTTTGATGACTATGGTTGCCTCTATTATCCTGGGCATGGGTGTGCCACCTGTTGCTGCCTATATTATCTTAGCAATTTTAGTTGTGCCTGCCCTTATAAGGATGGGCGTCTATCCCCTTGCTGCACATCTTTTTGTCTTTTACTTTGGCACTATTGCTGGTATCACACCCCCGATGGCCCCAGATGCCTTTGTTGCAGCAGGAATTGCTGACTCTCCTATGATGAAGACCGCCCTTACTGCTTGTCGGCTGGCCATAGTGATCTTTATTCTCCCCTATATCTTCGTTTATAATAATGCCCTTCTCATGATCGGGAATTTTTGGCAGATCATATGGGTTGCTTTAACTGCCTTGCTTGGAGTATTCGCTCTTGCCGCAGCCGTGCAGAACTTTATGAGCAAAAAATTACCTTTTTTGCTTAGAATTGTCCTATTTGGGACTTCTTTCAGCCTTATAGTTCCTGGATTAAAAACAGATTTATTAGGCATAGCCTTACTTTTTTCAATAATCTTCTATCAAACACCTCATCTTGGTAAAAGATTTAAGGGCTATTTGGTAAGAGGGTAAGGTTATAGAGATATTTGATTGAGCATGACAGGCAATAGCAAGATGAGTTCCTATAAAAGAATAATGATGGCCCTTGAGGGGAAGAGGCCTGACAGGATTCCTGTATTTCCTTTAGTCAGGGACTGGGCGATTCGGCAGGCTGGTTTTAAAGTGTCAGAAGTAATTCAGGATGTGGCGAAACATGTTTGCACACAGTTTTTTTGTATTAAAAAATTCGGGTATGACACAGTTAGGGATTTAGCAGCTATTCATGCAGAATTTGAGGCCATGGGGTGCAAACTGGAGATAAAAGAGGATGATAGTCCATCAATTATTGATCATGTTGTTAAGGATTATGATAGAGATCTTCCCCAATTGAGAATCCCAAATCCCTGGAGGGATGGCCGGCTTCCCATAATACTCGAGGGAACACAAAGGCTCAAGAAAATGTGTGCCAAACAGGTTCCAGTTGTCGCCTATATTCAGGCGCCTTTCAGACATGCCACTATGTTAAGAGGATTTGAAGATTTGATGAAGGATCTCTATAAGAGGCCTGATAGCGTAAAAGAGTTGCTTGAGATTACCACCCTAAGTCAGATATATTATGGCATCGCCTGTGTACATGCCGGTGCTGATATTGTTCAAGTCTCTGATCCATCCTCATCAGGTGATGCTGTCTCCCCTAAGGTATGGGAGGAATTTGGCCTTCCATATACAAAAAGGGTGGTAAATGTCCTTAAAAAGATGGGCGTTAAGGTTACGATGCATATATGTGGCGATACCAATGATAGACTGGAGTCACTGGCCTTAACAGGGGTGGATGGATTAAGCCTTGATCATAAGGTGGATTTTGTCTATGCCAAAAAGGTGCTCGGAGATAGAGTCTGTTTAATAGGAAATTTAAATCCTACCGACACACTTGTCTTTAAAAATGCTGATGAGGTCTATGAGGAGGCACGAGCCCTTATCTCTGCAATTGGCCCATATAATTTTATACTCTCAAGCGGTTGTTCCATACCAGCTATTGCACCTCCGGAAAATATTGAGGCCATGGTCAGGGCGGCTTTGTCCTAATTAATTTAAGGAGGGTAGGTAAAAAAGGGATGCTGAATCGAGGCTGTGAACGAGAGAGACAAATCAAGGCTAACACGGAAGGTGGATGGTAGGATAGATTCTGAGTATCATAATTCCCTGCTGACTCCTCAAGAGGGAGAATATGAGGCCTCACGCTGTTTGGGAACAATAAGCTGTGAGGCATGTGATGTGTGCAGGATGATGTGCCCGGATCTGGCTATTACAAGATATGATATACCTGGACAGATCGTTATTGATCTTGATTACTGTAAGGGATGTGGCATATGTGCATTTGTGTGTCCAAAGGGGGCAATTACAATGGTCCTCGAGAAATAGAACTCCCTAGTTTATAAAGAGGGCAATGGAGGAATAAGTCAATGTAAGAAACAATGTCCCCAAATAAACTCAAATAAACTTGACATATGGGCATGCTGGTATTACTCTTCAGCTAGAATGGTATTATAACATGGGATATTATGAAAACTTTATCACTCAAGTTGTCTGAATCATTACTTGCAACGCTTACTTTTATGGCGAGGGAGAGAGGTGAAAACAGGTCTGCTCTGGTGCGGGAAGCCATCGAGGCATTTATGACAGGAGATAATCACGCCCCAAAGGGCTCCTGTTTAGACCTTGCCAAAAATCTTGTGGGATCTGTGAAGGGGCCTGTCGACCTATCTTTTAACAAAAAACACATGCGTGGTTATGGCCAATGAAGCGACGGGTCATTTTGGACACGGGGCCTCTTGTGGCGATTATTAACGGCAGAGACAAATACCATAAGTGGGCTACACTACAATGGGCGCAGATTGAATCCCCTTTGTTGACCTGTGAAGCAGTATTATCAGAGGCATGTTTTCTTCTCGGCAGTTTTGATGGGGGTCAAATAGCTGTAATTGAACTTCTTAAAAGAAGGATCTTGTATACTCCTTTTAGAATGATTGAACATATAAACCAGATTGCTTGGCTTTTGCAGAAATATTCCAATGTTCCGATGTCTTTGGCAGATGCTTGCTTGGTGCGAATGACAGAGGTGTATGCCGAAAGCTTCGTTCTTACTATCGACACCGATTTTAGCATCTATCGGAAAAACAAAAGGCAAGTTATCCCAATCCTATCACCGCATGATCATTAGCAGGGCCATATTTTTACCAGCCCCTGAAGATTACTGAGCCGAAAACTGCATTTGATATAGCATAAATTTTCAGAAAATAAGAAAAAGGTTCGGTGGAAGAGAGCCCGCGCATCCCGTGTTAACCTAATTGAATGGAGATAACGTTCTTTACTCCTCGATTCAGCATTTTTTTGTATTTCAAGAGATTATCTGATTGAAGATCGCAGGGGCATAAGTTGTTTGAAAAAGTTTAGAAATTTTATAAGGCACAATAGATCGCACTAATTTTAATAGCAGAAGTGATATTAAACCAGAAGGAGGTAGGTCATGGAGCAGTCGCAAGAATTTCCAAACGCTGGCTTTGAATATCAGCTCATATTAAAACATATATTGGAGCACACAGCAAAGATGCGGCCTGAAGGTGAAATTGTCTACAGGGATCATTTTCGGGAAAACTATGCCCAGCTTTATGAAAGATGCCAGCGTCTGTCAAACGCTCTCAAGAGCCTTGGTGTAAAGCAGGGCTCAAAAGTCATTTGCTTTGAATGGAATACACACCGCTTCCTTGAAATATATTTCGCCGTGCCTTGTATGGGCGCTATGGTGCATATGGGTAATCCTCTTTTAACTCCAGAACAGATAGCCTATCTCATAAACCAGGCAGAGGATGATGTCGTCATCTTTAACAAAGATTTCACTTCAATAATTGAGTCAATTAGCGGCAAATTAACAACAGTTAAGCATTATATATTATTAGCAGATGATGAAAAACTGCCTGAGACAACACTGCATCCGATTTCAGAGTATGAAGGCTTGTTACGCGCTGCATCGCCACACTATGAGTATCCTGATCTCAACGAGAATACCGTAGCATCATTAAGTAACACAACCGGCACGACTGGCGATCCAAAGATATGCTTCTTTACTCACCGCCAGCATGTAATGCACACGCTTATCTGGTCAAATATGCTCCTGGGTTTTTCAGGGGAAAGAGGATTAGATCCGCGCCGTGATATAATAATACAGCTTGTGCCTATGTTTCACGCCCATGGCTGGGGTGTTCCGTATATGGCGACATTTTTTGGGTGCAAACAGATTTATCCTGGCAGATTTGATCCGAAGATATTTTTAGAAATGCTAAAAAAAGAAAAACGCCCTGGACAGGGCGGTTATATGGCATGCGTTGCAACAATGCTTAACATGATTATTTCCCATCCAGAGGTTGAGCAATATAAAGAATATTTTAATGGGCTTATCTATGAAGGTGGAGGGATGCGACTTAACACCATGCTTGCCAGAAAGGCAAAAGAACTTGGTATGGATATCTGCTCTGGATGGGGAATGACAGAAGTATATACAAAAGTGGGCCTCCAGTATCTAAAACCTCACATGTTTAGTTGGCCAGAGGATAAAAAAATAGAGTTTCTCAGCGGAACAGGTATAGCCCCTCCATTTGTGGAGCAAAGGGTAATAGATGAACAAGGCAACGATGTTGCAAGAGATGGGAAGGCAGTTGGCGAAATTGTGCTCAGAGCCCCATGGCTCACAATGGGCTACTATAAGGATTCCGAAAAATCAAAAGAGCTGTGGCGAGATGGATGGATGCATACTGGGGATATGGCAGTGATAGACAAGGAAGAGAGTGTATTAATTATCGACCGGTCTAAGGATGTGGTTAAAAGTGGTGGGGAATGGATTTCAACCCTCACACTGGAGAACTTGATCAATATGCATCCAAAGGTCCAGGAAGTTGCAGTTTTTGGGGCTCAATCCGAGAAGTGGGGAGAACGTCCGGTTGTACTATTAGTTCCGAAAGATGAATATAAAGGAAAGATTTCCGAGGCAGAATTGAAGGAGCATATGACACAGTATGTGGAAGAGGGCAAGATATTAAAGTGGTGGATACCAGAAAGATTTATCTTTGTAGATCAAATACCTCGCACCAGCGTTGGCAAATTTAATAAAAAGGCGATGAGATCAACGTATGGGGATGTATTGGAGGGAAAAGAGTAGGAAAGGATTTATCTTCCTTGCAAAGAGGCGTAATTCTTTTAGATTAAAAATTATTTATCATCTCTACAAGGTATGATGTAATTGTATTAACGATAATTTTTCCTTTTTCAGCTGTGGCAGACAAAGGATCTCCCATGATTCCAGATTCCGTCAAACTTTTACTCTTTTCATAAAGAGTAATCTCCACCCCCTTAAATTCAGCAGGGCCAAGAGTTGATTTTGCTGTAAAATGAGGTTTTTTTGATTTGACATATTCAGCCTTTGCCTTTTTCATATCTACCTTATCAGGATGAAGATAAAGCATCACCGATGTCATTAATTCTCCTGCATGTTTGAAGACATTTTCTTTTAGCTTCGGGATATCTTTTGCTAGGGAGTTGGCGATTTTCCATATCTCTACCATGGCAATTTGCACCTCGTGGCTCATAATAAATTCCCTGGAAACAACGTCCACTGCTGGCGAATTTCCTCTATGGCCATTAACAAAAATGAATTTCTTGAAACCATGATGAATCAGGCTGGATATATATTCTCTTAATACCTGCGTGAGGGTCTCTATCTTTAATGATACTGTTCCTGGAAATTCAAGAAACCATTCT
>Ga0307427_1000682_pt1 | contig 20037 bp, 17 predicted proteins | sample SalMarWE160190MG_FD_202162 | JGI IMG/M metagenome (GOLD analysis project Ga0307427, IMG submission 202162) | Salt marsh sediment microbial communities from the Plum Island Ecosystem LTER, Massachusetts, United States - WE1603-190 | ecosystem: Environmental > Aquatic > Marine > Intertidal zone >... | reverse complement strand
ACACCTGTATAATTAAAAATATACAATTTAAGACTGTACAGTGCAAAAACTGTAAGTATAACCTAAGAAATATATCCTATTTATACGGCTTATATTATGAAAAATAGTTGGAGTTAGCCTGTAAGCCGGGTTCTGTAGTATTCATGATTTTACTCACAAATACCGGTAGCCATCTATCTGGGATAAATATTACTATTTATCTCTAGCGGCCTTACCCGGAAGAAGGCGGGCAACCTTATACTTCCCTATTTGGCCTTGCTCCGGATGCGGTTTACCAGGCCAGCCTGTTACCAGACTGCCGGTGGGCTCTTACCCCGCCATTTCACCCTTACCGGAATATAAAATTCCGGCGGTATATTTTCTGTTGCACTTGCGCTTGAACCGGATTTACTCCGGTCCAGCCGGGAGTTACCCGGCATCCTGCCCTGCGGAGCCCGGACTTTCCTCACAGACTAAAAGCCTGCGCGGCTACCCGGCTAACTCCGCTTATATATTACAGATATTTATTAAAAAATCAATGTGTGGGGTCTTTATCGTCTACATCGCCAAAACTTATATGTGACTCTCCATTATATGTAAGTTCTTTGTTATCAAGAGCTTTATTTACCAGTCTATCGGCTTCCCTGTTTTTTTCCCTGGGGACCAGCCTTAGATCCACAGTTTCATATCTTCCCAGTTTATGTGATATATCAAGATACAAATCCAGGATATTTTTATCTTTTATCTTCCATATTTTTTTAACCTGATTGCTTAAAAGCTTGCTATCTGTATAAAGGATTATTCTTTTACAATTATACTTTTCTGCCATATCCAGAGCTTTCCCCAGTGCTATGTATTCTGCCATGTTGTTTGTGTATTTGCCGATATACTCACCAAGTTCTTCCACCTTATTATCACCGCTGTCATATAGCACCGCACCCACAGCAGATGGGCCCGGGTTGCCCCTTGAGCCGCCGTCAAAATATATTTTTAAATAGGGGTAGGTTTTCTTTTCTATCAAAGTTCAAGTTCCTTTTCTATATCATCTATTTCTTTTCTGTAAATTATTGCCATCCTGCCGCAAAGTGGACAGGTGTAGACCTCATCCATGTCAACTATCTCTTCTGCCGCGCTCACAGGTATCTCCATATTGCAGACATTGCAATAATTATCCTTAATTACCGCCACGGCAATTCCGCCTTTTTTATTTTTTATCTCTGCATACTTTTTTAGATAATCCTCAGGTATCCTTGAAGTTACGCTATCCTTCCTTTTTTTCAGGCCCTCCAGGATATTTTTTAATACCTCCACTCTCTCATCTATTTCATTTTTGATGCGATTGACTTCCGATTCAGCTTTATTTTTTTCTTCCTCTGCCTGCCTTAATTTTTTTTCTTTTTCGTCCATCTCAATCATTAGCTCTAGAATCTCATCTTCCATCCCGGAGTTCTTTTCCCTTAAAATCCCTATTTCATCCTGGTAATTCTCAAGCTCTTTTGCGCTGGTAATTGTGCCGCTGAAAAGTTTCTTTTCGTTTGTCTTAATTTTTTCATTCTGAATCTCGACCGTATCTTCAAGTTTTTTGCGTCTTGCTTCAAGGGATGTGAAATCGCTGTTTAGCTTATTAAAATTCTCATCAAGTGTTTCTAGTTCATTTCGGGCAGATTCCAGCTCCGGGCTTTTCTGGGCTTCTTCTATCTCCACTGTCCTGGCAGAAATAGCGTTTTCGGTAAGCTGAAGTTCCACAAGGTCAATTACATCGAACTTATTATCAGTCAATCTTATACCTCCACAGGTTCAGTCCCCTACTGCTTTTTAATATTTCGATATCTATCTTTTCTTTTTTTAAGAAATCCTCGAGTATATTATAAATACCATCCACAGCCATTTTCTCGCTGCTCCCGTGCCCTAGAGAGATAATTAGCTTTCCGCTTTCGGAAATCTTTAAAGCACTGTGATATCCAATCTCACCTACTATCGCTGTGTCACAATCTGCATCAATAATACTATCGGTAAGAGAGCTGGCACTGCCGCAGATAACTGCTATTCTTTCAACGACTCTTTCTCCCGCATTTTCTTCATCCCCGCACATCCAGCTAAACCCTTCGATATTAAGTTTATCTTTTAATTCATTGCCAAAAGTCCTGAATTGCCTGCTCTCCTTTAGCCGTCCCAACCTTCCGATACCGGCTCCTTCAAACTGGCTTTCGCTTTTTTCCATTATATCCATATCAATAATGCCTATTGAAGAAGCAAGCAATTCATTTAGTCCCCCGGGCATTGCATCGTAATTTGTGTGGGCAGCATAAGATGCTATGTTATTCTCTATCAGTTTTAAAATCACCTTTTGGTCTACTTTTGAGCTTAAAATCGTATCAAGAGGGTCAAAAATTAGCGGGTGATGGGAAAATATTAAATCTGACCCGGTGCTTATCGCCTCGTTAACTACGCTGTCAACTACATTTAAAGTAACAAGGATTTTTCTTATGTCATTTTCAATATTACCAATCTGCAGGCCAACTTTATCCCAGCTCATAGCGAGTTTTTTATTAAAGACTTCATTTAGGCGTAAATCAAGTTCTTTTAGAATCATTCCAACCAGATAAAATTGTATTATTAAATTAAATATTATAATATTTACGGTGAAATAAAAAGAAATTATTGCACTGTCAGCGCTATCTTATCATTCTTAGAAGGAGGCAAATGGATATATTAGATAACACAAAAAAAGTTCTTGAAAATATACCCGAGAAAATGCTGAAAGTACTTTACGAATTTCCCGGGCAGTTCAAAATGGCAGAAAGCAATCTGAATAGCTCAAAGATATCTTTCAATAAAAAGTTCAAAAATGTCCTTATCCTTGCAATGGGAAGTTCTACAAATGTTGTATATAGATTGATAAATTCTATAGAGATAGACAGGGCCAATATCCCTATTTTTCTTTGCTCGAGGTCCACTATCCCCTCATGGGTAAACAAAGATACGCTGGTTGTTGCAGTAACACACAGCGGTAACTCCATTGAGATTATCGAAGCGGTGGATAAAGTGCTAAAAATAGGTTCGCATATAGTTGCCATCACGACCGGGGGCAAATTAAAAGAAAAGGCGATTGCCAATAAAGATAAGAATATGATGTTGATTGAATATTCGGTAGATATTTTATCCAGAATGGCCGTAGGGTGTATTTATGTTTATATAGCAAACATGCTCAGTAAGGCGGGAGCTATAGAAATCTGTGGTGATAAGGAAAAATATATGCTTGGAATCGACTGGAATAAGGTAGAAAAAGTATTAACCAATTTATCAAAGGACCTCGGTCCTGAGATAAGGACATCGAATAATATAGCAAAAAGAGCAGCTGTTAATTTATTTGGCAAAATCCCTGTTATTTATGGAAGCAGCATGCTGACCGGAGCTATTGCTTACAGGCTTAAGAGCCAGATTTGCCTTAACAGCAGTAATTTCGCACATTTTAACACAATCCCCGAGCTGGACCATGATGAAATAGCTGCATGGGGCATGAGGCGCGAGCTCAGGAATAACTTTTTTGTATTTTTTATTAAGGATAAAGACTCCAAAGAAGAAACGCTGAGAAGGCTGGGAATACTTCAGGGTATTCTTCTCGAGAAAAAAATCCATTTCGAAGAAATCCTGCTTGAGGGCGAAGATGATGCGATAAAAGGATTTTCGGGGGTTTTACTTTCGGACTGGATAAGTGTTTACCTTGCAGTTTTAAATCAGGTGGACCCCACCTCTTCATATCTTCTCGATTTGATGAAGTCACGATTCGAAAGAATAAATCAGGCAGTAAATAAATCAGAGGACTAGAAAGCATTCATATCAATTGAGCATAAAAGCTTCTAAATGATTGTATTCAGGAAAATTATGGTGGGCCCACCAGGACTTGAACCTGGGACCTCCGCATTATGAGTGCGCTGCTCTAACCAACTGAGCTATGGGCCCTTTAGTAGAAAAAGACTTCATTAGACAATTGGATATATTAATAAAAATACTTGAATAAGTCAATTGACTGTGACCCACCTTTTATTTTTTTCATATCATCTGTTTCTGTTTGAAGCTAAAGTATCCATTTTCGGCAACTATTATATGGTCGAGCACGTTAATACCTAATATATTAAAAGATTTACACAATCTATCAGTAATTTCTATGTCATCTGTTGACGGTTCAGGGTCGCCGCTCGGATGGTTGTGTATGAATATAACAGAAGCTGCGGAATCTTTAATTACTGGTTTAACGACTTCCCTCGGATGAACGATTGAACTTGTGAGGCTCCCCTGAGAAATTAAAACTTCCTTTATAACCTTATTTTTTACATCAAGGAGCAATACCCTGAACTGTTCCTTTTTTAAATCTTTCATCAGCGGTATATAGTAATTTGCAACTTCCTCGCTGCATCTGAAAACTTTATTGTTTCCGTTTTTCTCTGAGACCGCCCTTCTTCCCAGTTCAAGCGCAGCTATCACCTGTGCCGCCTTTGCTTTTCCTATTCCCTTAACACTTAAAAACTCTGAAAGCGACAGATCCAGAAGGCTTTTCAGACTTCCATAACTGACCAGAAGTTTTCTCGCAAGATCAAGAGCTGAAATTTTTTTCTTGCTGTTTCCCATTCCTGTTCTTAGTATTATTGCCAGAAGCTCACTATCGGAAAGATATTCAACACCTTTCTTAAAAAGCTTTTCTCTGGGCCTTTCGAGCTCAGGCCAGTTTTTAATTGATGTCCTGTACAATTTTTATTTTATTTCTATTATATATAAAACTACTTTACATAATAACACAAATATTCATTTATACAATAAGACTTATACACATATTAATACCGGATTAAATAAAATTAACCTGCGCGTTAACAGATTTAAAATTAATCATGAATAAAAGGAACTTAATACCTTTTAATAAAATCTATATTTCTAAAGGATTAAAAGAAGCAATTAAGATACTAAAAACGTGGCAACTTTCTACCTACATATCAAGTAAAATAGCTTGGAACAAACCTGCAGTCATGAAGAATCACAGCTTAATTACATTCTACATTAAACTTAGTGCTCCAGAAAATCCCTGAGCACACCGCTTCTATTTGGATGTCTTAATTTACCAAGAGCTTTTGATTCTATCTGCCTTATTCTTTCCCTGGTCACTCCAAACTCTCTTCCCACTTCTTGAAGAGTTCTCGGGTGTCCATCCTGAAGTCCGAATCTTAACTGGATGATCTTTCTTTCTCTGTCACTTAACGTATTTAAAACTTCCTGGAGCTGCTCCTGCAGCATTGTGAGAGACGCAGCATCAAAAGGCGCTTCTACTTCATAATCTTCTATAAAATCACCAAGACTGCTATCACCTTCCTCGCCTATGGGAGATTCAAATGAAATAGGATGCTGACTTAATTTGATTATTTCTCTTATCCTGTCGGGAGTAAAATCCATTTTCTCTGAAATCTCCTCAGGCGAAGGATCCCTTTCAAGTTCTTGAAGTAATTTTCTTTGTATCCTGACTAATTTATTAATATTTTCTATCATATGAACCGGGATTCTAATAGTCCTTGCCTGATCAGCTAAAGCTCTTGTGATAGCCTGTCTTATCCACCAGGTTGCATACGTGGAAAATTTAAAACCTTTCCTGTAATCAAATTTCTCTACCGCTTTTATCAGTCCTAGATTTCCTTCCTGTATGAGGTCTAAAAAAAGTAAACCTCTTCCAAAATACTTTTTAGCTATACTTACCACCAGTCTCAGATTAGCCTCAACCAGCAACTTTCTTGCTGCCAGGTTTCCAACTTCAATTTTTTTTGCCAGCTGAACTTCTTCAAAAGCAGTTAGCAGCCTAACCTTCCCAATCCCCTTAAGGTACATTCTAATCGAATCATTTGTAGGAGATTCAGTAGCAATATCCAGCCCTTTTCCTGAATCCTCTCCATCATCTTTTTTGACTGAACATCCACTGCTGATTTCTTCATCATCTTCACTTAAAATTTCTATTCCAAGGTTTTGAATAACATCATAAATGTCTTCAATTTGCCCTTTGGATAGCTCCATGTCTGAAAGTGTTTCAGCTATTTCCTTTATGGTAAGCAGGCCATCCACTTCACCCTTGCTAATCAATAGCTTTACTTCTTCTTTTTTAAACACTGACTCTCTTTTAATTTTTAATCACCTTGATTCTTGAAATCAACTTAAATTTTTTTAATATTATTAAATATAAATTATGAAAGTCCCTTGATTCGGAACTATTAATAAAGCAAGAAACAACATCCTGCCTTCACTTAAGTATTCTAAAAACCTACCTCGTCTTTCTTCTTATTTTTTTAACTTAATGTTAAAAATTATATTTATACAAGAAAAAAAGAGATAGCATAAATTAGTTTAAAAAACTCTGACTTTATTTTGGAAGGTTATCCAAAAATGAAAGTTTTATATAAAAACATTATTTAACGATAATCCTGCTTTTTTTAATTATACCATAAAAGTATCAGCACGTATTTATTATATTAGCCAGGTGACTGCTCCAATTACTGTGGTGTAATTTCTAATTGTTAAGAATAATTAAATTGGGTATAATCTTTACTTGTATTATTTTGGGGTGAGCTCCAGATTTATGTTTACTGAATTGGTTAACTAACAGACAGGAGGAATTTTAAATATAAACCCAGACAATGAATTACATTAAAAAAATTAAAATAAGAAATAATAATAAGGCAAGCTGCACTAAATCAGGTTTAATACCCATAAAAGCACTAAATATTTTTGTCAGGGCTCTCAGGGCTCTAAGGTTATATAATATTGTATATGCTGCAGTTTTAGCCATATCAAATGTTTTAAGCAGAAAAAAGATGGTAAGATTTTACTCTCAATTTGTAAGTAAAGGTGATCTATGCTTTGATATAGGCGCCAATATAGGCAACAGGACTGAAGCTTTTCTTAAACTTGGAGCTAATGTAGTAGCTGTCGAGCCACAGGATATCTGTATGCGTAAATTACTGAATAAATATGACAATAACAACAAAGTATTTTTAGTTCATAAGGCACTTGGAGAAGAAGAAGGCACCGGTAACATAATGCTCAGCAATTCACATACTGTTTCATCTATGTCTAAAGAATGGATAAATTGTGTAAAAGATAGTGATATGTTTTTCACATCTACCTCTGCTTTTCAATGGCATAAGACTGTTCCGGTTCCAATTACTACTTTAGACAAATTAATCGAAGATTACGGCAGCCCTACTTTCTGTAAAATAGATGTTGAAGGATTTGAACACCAGGTTATTAAGGGTTTATCTCAAAAAATTAAGATAATATCGTTTGAATTCACCCCAACTCCTAAATTTATTAACTCTGCCATAGAGTCTATAAAACATCTTGATAATATTGGAACTGTTCAATTTAATTACTCCTTCGGGGAATCAATGACTTTTGCTCTGTCAGAATGGGTCGATGCAAAAAAAATTTGTGATACTCTTCTGGCAATACCTCATAAGACTGCCTTTAGTGGTGATGTGTATGCCATGTTCAGCGCATAGAGTGTTAATAAAAAATAGACCCCGCCATAAGCAGGGTCTATTTTTTAGATTGATTTAATATCTTCTTTCAAATCTTTCTGTTCTTGGTCTTTGAGGACGTGCTTCATCAACTTTTAAAGTACGGCCTTCGAATTCTTTACCATCAAGAGCTTCTTTTGCCTTTTCGGCTTCCGCACTATTTGACAGCTCAACAAAACCAAAACCTTTATTTCCAATTACATTAGCTGATTGGACTTTGCCGTGTTCGGAGAAAATCTTCTCTAACTGCTCATTAGTAACAGAATAGCTTAAATTTCCTACGTATAGTTTGCTACCTTGCATATTTACCTCCTTTCAAATACTTTCACTTCTCAAAGCTCTTCGATATTTTATTTAGAGAGGTAACTGCACGTAACAAAAGACTCTTAATTAAAATAACATCAAACATAAGAGAGCTGCTAATTAAATAACCCTGTTTATCTATTATTATAACCTCACTACCTTAGGTTTCTTGACGCCCGGGGTTTAAATCATTGAATTATTAGCAGTTTAATTCAGTAAACCTGAATCATTTCTAAAATTCTTTAATATTTAAATAGCCGTGTAATTATAACAGATATAAAATCCTTTGCAAATTATTTTTTAGTACTATTAACATTTCTGTAAATGTCAGACATATTAATCAGCGTTTCTGGATTAAAATCATATACAACCTTTCCTTTTTCATCGTTAGCAGTTATATTAAAGGAATATTTTTTCAAATTCGCTTCAAGGGTTGCTGCAAAACCTTTACTCTCCCAGCGCAACTTCAATATTTCCTTTCCGGAATCAAGTATCTTTAATTCCGAGTCAAAACCGAAAGCCGGGAAAATGTTCCTGAATCTCAGTAGAGAGAGCTGCTGCCGGACAACATTTTTATCAAGTGCCTTATAAGCCTGTTCCAGCGTCAGATTTGTTCTGTTAATTTCCTTGTGACTCCCAAGACCTGCTTTTTCAACTGCAGCGTAGTCATTCTTTCCTGCAAGAAGATCCAGGTACCATACCTGAGGCTTGCCCGGCATGAATATCTGAATTGCCCTTGCCAGAAGGAGCCTGGTGTCATCTTCGCCCAGTGCACTGTAATAGGTTGCATTTACCTGGTAATATATATTTTTTTTACCTCGAAGATTTTTTACATAACCGCCCCTTTTAACAATTATTTCAGTAAGCCTTTCTATCTGTTCATCATCTATTAGCCCTTTTAAATCAAGCAGCGGTATACCGTCATGACAGCCAAGCATGTTTACAACCCTGATGCCTCTTTTCTGTATATCTCCAATCCACTTAATTAAAAACTCTTTTGTATTCCTTTCCAGTGCGTCTATAATCAATCCCGGCAGGAAAAAATCATAAGTCAGGTAGCCTTCTTCGGCGAGCTTTTCGTGTATTTTTTCCTCATATTTTGAGTGTATCTCGGGTAAAAGAACCAGACCGTACTTATCAGCAATTACCTTTATACGCCTCAGTAACTCCCATGTTCCAGGGTCGTTAAGAAAGTTTTTGGTACCCGGTTCTTTTGAAGTGTATGCGAATGCGTCAAGCCTTACAATCCCGGCCCCATACCCTGCAAGCTTTTTCAGCGTATCCTCATAAAATTCCCATACCAGCGGAGATTTTATGTTCAGATCCATTTGTCCCAGATATTTACGTCCTGATTCAAGCATATCGATTACATTTTTACGATAGCATTCAAACCTGCCAAATTCTATCTCGGATGGCTTCTTCCCCTCACTTATGGCCTTATTTACAATATCAGAAAGCTCTTTTGCGGGTGTATACTGTATATTCATCTCCTTTATAAGGTCCCGGGCATCAACTTTCCCGTACTGAACTTTCTGATAAAAGGTATTCCAGTAAGGGACTTCCTCCCCGCCAGGAAGACGCACTTTAAGAATGGGAAGTCCTGGTTTTCTAAAAAACATATCCTTGAAATATTCACCATCCGGCTGTATATAGCCTTCGTCGGTCATTTTACCGAAGCCCTCCCAGAATTTATTCCAGTCAATAAAAAAATCTTTATATATTGAATTCCTTCCATTTTTTAAGACATCCTGAAACTGTCTGGAAAGTACTGAAGAGTGATTCAATACAAAATCAAATTTGAGGTCTATTCCAATTTTTCTCAGATCTTTCAGATCTTCCTTTGAGGCATAAAGTTCGTTTAATTCATAATCAATAACTGAAAATCCCCTGTCAAGATCGGTATTGAATATGCTCGGCAGTATGTAAAATGATTGGAAAACATTTTTAAGCTCAGGAGTTTTAAGAAATTTTACGATATCTCCCAATGTCCCCCCGATACTATCAGGATATGCATTTAACATCGGACCTGCTTTGATTGTTGCTTTTGCCTGTTTTTTCTCTTCGCCATTCATGATTGTTTCCTGTCTTTTACTTTGTCATAAGTCTGACAAAATCCCTGTATGCCAGTATTTCTCCACTCCTTGAAAGTATTAGTTTTGCCTTCGGCGCCTGCGAAATAAGCATTTCCTGTTCTATACCAAGTACCATTCTTGTAAAGGGACTATCAATTTCGTTGTCTCTATTACGTGACCTGCGGTGTTTAAGCGTTTCCTGTGGAGTACTGTCTATTAAAACCGATATATCTACACCCTTAAGATTTCGGCTGTTACCATGGGTCCATTCTATAATCATTATATTTTTATCGCTGAAATCGACATAATCATACCAGAGTTCCGTCTCTTCTCTTCCCATTCTTTTAAGCAATATCCTTGATTCACCATTTTTAAATCGCAATATGACCCCTGTCAGCTCTTTGAAATCTATTTCTTTTGTTGTCCCCAGATAATTCTTGAGTCCGTTACGACCTGCACTCTGGTAAACGGAAAGCCATGGATAACTTTTGGTGTAATCTTGATTTGAATCATTACCGCTTTTCTGGATCTCCTTTAGCATGGTGTATATTTTCTTATTATACTGTCCCTGCGAAATAAGGCCTTTAATTCCGCTATCCCTGAAAATCCTGAGCCTCTCTGCATCATTATGCTTTGGTATTCTGTAAGGATAATTGTCTCCGGAAAGGATATAACTATCCAGTCCCATAAATTTAAGATAGTAGGATATCAGGGATGCAACCTCTGATTTGCCTGCACCGGACCCTCCACAAATAGCTATAACTAAACGTTGATAAGGGTTTTTACTAAGTGCTGGTATCAGCAGTTCCAATAATTTCGGGAAAATTATCCTGGCTTTCTGAATATGCTTGGGACCAATCTCAATTTTATCTCCGGGCATATCACCCCCCGGTATATTATCCATATCCTGGATTTCTTCAGGAATCAAGGGTAGTCTTTGCCTGAACTTCCCGCTTATATTTTTTCTTATATTTTTTAATTTATAATTTGAACTCTTGCTCATTGAAAATCCTCCGCAAAATTTTTTTACTACCTTTTTTACCAGATTGATTTAAGTTTCCATACATCAAGAGATATAAGTTTAACCTTTCCACCACGGGTGAATAATTCAATATCCCTTAGCTCTGACTGGGGGTATATATTGTTTGTCAAACAAGCCCGCCCATCATCTGCGAATATTTCCACTATCGAGGTATCCACAAAGATATGGAGCTTTAATGTTTTGCTGCTAGCAGACCCAAGCCTGCAAGTCTTTATACCTTCACTTCCGGAACTGGACCGTCTTCTGCTAAAACTCAATTCTCTGGCTTTTACATTGTATAAAACTTCCGCTTTCTCACTCTCGCTTACTGAACACTTCAGACTGAATCCTAGCTCCTGGGCTTTACAGCCCCTAATTTCAAATTCTGCAATTATCTCAAGGCATTTGCCACTAACTTCTCCGGGCAGTACCCTTACACCGGGAGTTATTTCGATTTCTTTCAGTCCGAAGTGAATATCCCGTAGAACCTTCAGCTCTTCTACCGGTTTGAATCTAAGATGACTGTCATCGTCCAGCTCTATAATTCTTGGTATCGACATGGCCCCACACCAGTTTTTGGCTGCAGGAAAACCAAAGCCTTTCCACCAGGGCATCCAGTTCCAGGCATTGACCCAGCCCATTATTATTCTCCTGCCCTTTCCGTCCAGAAACGTCTGGGTTATGTAATAATCAAAACCATAATCAACCTCTTCTATGATATCCCATGTAAATTTAGCTGTTTTATAATCCATATCTCCCACAATGTAAAAGGTGTTCTTTCCGGCAATTCCCATAGGAGAAAAAATAAGAACATATCTATCTCCTATCCTGAAGAAGTCCGGGCACTCCCACATAGTCCCCAGGGAGCCGTCGCTTTCAGCAAGTACTCCTATATAATCCCATTTTTTCAAATTATCCGAACTGTAGAGTAAAGCCATCCCTTTTCCATCCCTGCTTGACCCGATAACCGTATACCATTTATTATCATGCTTCCATACCCTGGGGTCTCTGAAATCCATAGCTACTCCGTCAGGTGGCGCTGGAATAACAGGGTTTCCTTCGTATTTCTCGAATACAACACCGTTGGCACTGGTAGCCAGACACTGGGTCTGCACTAACCTGCCACCCCTCTCTACAGCTCCCGTATAAATAATGCTGAGTGTTCCTTTATCATCAACAGCACTTCCTGAAAAGCAGCCTCCCCTTTTGTCTAAATCACAATCCTCGCTGGGAGCAAGAGCAATTGGAAGATGTTCCCAGTATACAAGATCCTTACTTTTTGCATGCCCCCAGTGCATTGTCCCCCACCTGGGAGCGTAGGGATTATGCTGGTAAAACATGTGATATTCACTCTTATAATATATCAGGCCGTTTGGGTCACTAATCCAGTAAGCCGGAGCCATAAAATGGTATTTAAGCCTGTAGCGGTCTTTTGCAACTTCCTCCCTAACTTTATTTATGGATTCTTCAGCTTTTTTTACTAATTCCTGGTGTCCAGGTTTGTCCGAACCACTATTGATTGTAATCCCTCCTCTTAACTATTTATCTTCTTAAACATCAATAAAATATTAATTAAAAAAACCTATCCCATCTCATTGAATACTTTCTTCAAGAATTCCGCTGTTTCAGCGATAGCAGGCCTTACTGCATCTGATATTGCATCCATCGTAAAAAATCCATGCATAAATTCTTTATAGCATCTTATAGCCACTGGCACCCCTGCTTCTGCAAGTTTCAATGCATACGCATGCCCTTCATCTCTTAGTACATCGTATCCTGCAGTAATTACATAAGCAGGTGGAAGATTGGAGAAATCTTTTGCCAGGATTGGAGATACATAAGGGTTTATACGTTTATCCTCACTATTTAGATATCTCTCAATAGCCAGAGGCATATCTTTTGTATCAAGCAGGTTACCTTCTCCGAATAATTTAAAGGATTCATAGTCAAAACTTGAAAGATCTACTGCCGGATATATAAGAACCTGATATCCAATGGATGAAACAATACCTCTATCCCTTGCCATAAGTGTAACAGCAGCAGCGATATTGCCCCCCGCACTATCACCACATATTACTATACGTGACCTGTCCAGACCATATTCATTTCCATTTTTCAGTATCCATATCAAAGCAGAGTAACAATCTTCGACGGGCTCCGGAAATTTGTGCTCGGGTGACAGGCCATAGCCAACTGAGACAACCGCACCCGACGAAAGATTAGCAATCCTGGTACAAAAACTCTCATAGTTTTTAATATTTCCAAAAACCCAGCCACCTCCATGAAAAAACAGCAAAACAGGTAAAGATGGTCTTCCCTCCGGTTTATATAAACGAAGGGTTATATCATTTTTATAACCTCTGATAACAATATCCTTTAAGTCAAAAACTTTCTCCGGTCTGCTTATTTCGGAAGATGTAATCTCATCGGCTACGATCCTCGCCTTTTCGATATCCGGTATAGAAAATACTGTCTTTTGCTTTAGTTTGACTTCCTTTAAATACTTTTCGAATTCAGGATCCATATTCCTTGTATCCATATTTCAGGCTCTCCTTTCTATAAACATAAATTTCGCAAGACATCATAAGTCCGGCACTGCACTATATTTCTCCGATACTCTCAAAATGCATTTTATAAAGTTATTACTCACTTAACCGATCCCTGTATAATACCTTTGATAATATATCTCTGCAGGAAGAGATATATTATAAGCAGAGGGGCAACTGTCATAATGAGACCTGACATTAAAAGCCCGTAATCTACAGTATAAGTTTGATAGAAGCGGTAAGTTGCCAGGGGTAGCGTCATATTGGACGGCCTTAGCAGCACCAGATTGGGCAGTAAAAAATCATTCCATATCCAGAGCATATCCAGAACGGCAATGGTTATTGTCGTAGGTTTTAAAAGCGGAAAAACTACATAGAAAAATACCTGCATATTCGTTGCTCCGTCAATCATAGCCGCTTCTTCCATTTCAATTGGTATGCCTTTTATAAATCCATGATAGATGAAAACAGCCAGAGAAGTCCCAAATCCGATATAAAGGTAGATTAATGCCCATATACTATTCATCATTTTGACAGTACCGAATATTCTTACCATGGGTATCATAATGGCCTGGAATGGAATAAGCATTGAACCCACCATTATAAAAAAAATGTATCTATTAAATCTCCACTTCCTCCGGACAAGAATGTACGCCGTCATAGAAGAAAGCAAAACTATTAACACTGTGCTCAGAACAGTAACAATAACAGTATTGGCAAAGGCACGCATAAAATTCATTTTATCGAATGCTGTAATATAGTTTTGAAAATTAACTGAAGTAGGCAATGAAAGAGGATTTAATAGAAATTCCTTGGTTGTCTTAAACGAATTCATAAAAACCAGTATTAATGGCGCTACATATAGAATAAACAGGATAGAAATACCAGCCACTTTTAAAGTTTTATTTACCCCTCTGAGATTTGCCGTCATAATTCCATCTCCAGTCTTTTACCAAGATAAACCTGCGACAGCGTTACTATAGCAACTATTATAAACAGGAAAAAAGCTTCAGCCTGCCCTATACCATATTGCTGTGCTAAAAATGCCTTTTCGTAAACATGCATGGATATTAGCTCCGTACTTTTAAATGGTCCTCCCTGAGTCAATGAAAGATTAATGTCGTATACAATAAAACCTCTCTGGAAAGATAAGAAAATACATACAATAAAGGAGGGTACCATGAAAGGAAGTACAATATTTTTCAACCTGACAAACTCACTTGCCCCATCAATGCTTGCAGCCTCCAGCACATCTTTTGGTACACTTATAAACCCGGCAATATAAATTATCATCATATAACCCGAATACTGCCAGACTGTAGCAACTACTAACGCCCAGAGTGCTTTTGTTGGGTCCCCGAGCCATGATTTTGCAAAAAAGGGAATAAAGTTCTTTCCTATATACACAAAAACTTCGGAAAAAATGAAATTCCAGATAAGCCCCAGCACAATTCCACCTATTAAATTTGACGAAAAGAAACCTGCCCTGAAAAAATTCTCCCCTCTAATACCACTTGTAAGAATATAAGCAAGGAAAAAAGCTATTATATTGGTCAGTATTACCATGGCAAAAACATATTTAAGTGTTACCGTGAAAGATGTCCAGAAAGCCTGGCTGGTAAAAAGAGTAATATAATTCTTTATGCCGACAAAATCATAAGCCCTGGACAGGCCATTCCAATTTGTAAATGTAAGGTATATTCCAAAAATAAACGAAAAAATAATAACTGAAGTGAATATAAAAGTTGATGGTCCTGCAAAAAGCAGGTAGGTTTTTACCTTACTTAAAAAGCTCTTTTCCCGTTCTATCGCAAACCCTCCCTAACTAAGTATTATAAAAAAAGCTCTGAATAGATTCGCTCTTTTTTAAACTATCTATAAAAACCAAAAGAAACAAATAAAAAACAACCCAAAAAAGCTTCAATCTAACATTTAATTATTAAGATACTACATATAATAAATATTTATATTTATTATTCAGTCTTTAATAAAAAAATACCACTAATTTATATCCGAGAATGGATCTTAAAGTAACGATATCTCTTATGACATCCTCCAATAAAATCCATTCTCTTCAATAATAGCACTGCATCAATGAATATCTATAAATCCAGACTCAATATAACTCATTTTGTACCAGGTTATTCTATTGCTTCAAAATAAGCTTCGATTTCTCCAGCCAATCCTGCTCTGTCTATCTGGTCAGCCAGATATTTCTGCATTGACGCACCTAAAACAGACCAGTGGTCAGGAGGCACTGATAATGCCATCGGCAGGGTTTTTCCTTCTGACATATAACTTATAATTGAATGTGCCAGTGGATCTTCCGGTGCAAGCGTAATGTTTGAGAAAGCCGGGATACAACTGCACTTGTTTACCAGTGCATCCTGTCCGGATGGCTCATATACGAGCCAGTCGAGAAATGCCAGAGCTGCAGCCTGCTGAGCTTCACTATTCTGCTCTTTATCTACCGTTATATACTTAGTAGGACTAACCGTTATCCTACCATTACCATAATCATCTGCATTATTACTTATTGGTACAGGAATGAAACCATAATCGCCATCTGCTGTATCAAAGCTTGATATCTGAGGCCATGCCCAGTTGCCCATAAACCAGAAACCTACTTCACCCAGACCAAGAGATTCTGGACCCTGCTCGTAGGTTGGTGCCAATGGGTCACCTTTTTCCATGTTATTTTCCTTCATCAGATCAAATGTATCCATCAAACCATTGAATCCATCGTTTTCTATAAGAGCAACTTCACCAGCTGCTAAATCATCCAGCCATGCAACTACTCCAGGGTAATCAGTAGCCTGTACGGTATAAGATATTGTCAGATAATGTGCACCCAGTGACCAATCCATTGGTGAGATAGTTATCGGTTCAACACCTGTTGCAGCTATTGCTTCAAATGCAGACTTAAGATCATCAAGAGTTTTTATGGATGCCGGGTCGACAGATGCTGCATCCAGTACTGCTCCGTTGTAAATAAAAGCATATCCTTCTACTGTAAAAGGAAAGGCCACTACACTTCCATCTGACATTGTTCCAAATGCCAGATTCCCTGCTGCTGCATCATCTATCCACTTTTCATTGGAAAGATCTAAAATCTTCTCCTGCATCAATTCTATTTGTCCGGCATCAAGCATTGCCAGAGCGGGTGCATTACCTGCAGCATATAGAGCTGTTATTCTTTCAAATGGTGATGAGCCTTCAGGTGCTGTTATTACTTCTACTGTAATTCCAAGATGCTCTTCACTGAAAAGTGCAGCAGCTTCCTCCAGCTGAACCTGAATTTCACTCTTTGAATTCATAAACTGGATATCAGCTGGCTCCAGTGCAGCTGCTTCCTCTGCTTCCTCCTCTACTTCTTCTTCCACTTCTTCTACAGCTTCTTCTGCTTCCTCTTCCACTTCTTCTACCGCTTCTTCTGCTTTTTCACAACCTGCTAGAGTAAATGTCGAGACCATTGCTATACTTAATACCAACACTAATACATATAACAATCTTTTCATTTTTTTAAACTCCTTACATAACTTTACTTAATCAATTTAATCAAATAAAATACTTTTTGAGATTTGTTTAGTGTATTAGCCCAATGAATCCAGGCAATACTTAAGCAAATCTCTTTTTTTTCAATGATATCATCTCCTTTCTTTAATCTTAGAAAGAATCCACTTTTAAATATTTTTTTATATCTTTGATTTTCCCTCCTTCCTGCCAGGATTATTGTTTTTTATTTTTTTGAAATTAAGAGTATTTTTTATTTCTTTATGATACTTTTTATTAAGTTTTAGAAGCGCTTCCAATTTTGATTATTTATTTTGACTAATATTTAAAATATTGATAAAATTGGAAGCGATTCCAGTGTTAGTAATTATCAGTATATCACTTAAAAAGACAATTGCAATAAAATTTTTGGTAACATATTTTTACAGGTGATTTAAAAATATTATGAAAAGATATTCAATATATGATGTAGCAAAAAAAGCTGGCGTAGGAATTGGTACTGTTTCCAGGGTTATCAATAACAACAAGAACGTTAAAAATTCAACAAGAGCAAGGGTGCAACAAATTATAAAGGAACTGGACTACCAGCCAGATTTTTTTGCAAGAAATCTTGCAAAGAAAGTCAGCAAGACTATAGGGCTTTTAATTCCTGATATAATAAACCCGATCTTTCCTGAAATGGCTAAAGGTATTAGCGATAAAGCCTTTTTAAATGATTACACAGTTTTTCTGAGTAATACTGATGAATCAATCGAGAAAGAGGCCAAACAGGTGTATCAATTAATAGAAAAAAGGGTAGATGGGATTATTTTTATTTCTACAGAAATGTGTAACAAAGATGGCGATTATGCACACTATATTTACCTGACGAAAAAGAACATCCCAACAGTTCTTATAAATGGGTCTATTAAAGATACCGATATTCCTTTTGTTAGAATAAATGAGTTAAAAGCTGGATATCTGGCAACAAGGCATATGATAGAAAAAGGCCTTAAAAAAATAGCATTTCTAGGCGGGCCGGAAAATTCCATACCAACTATTGAAAAACTTAAGGGTTATAAAAAAGCTTTTAAGGAATCCAATCTGTCTATTAAAAAGGAATACATAATTCTGGATAAACATGAAATAGAAAACGGCTTAAAAAATACAACCAACTTATTAAATATGAAAGAAAGACCGGAAGGAATAATAACAGTCAGTGATGCTCTTGCAATAGAAGCTATAAAAGCCACGCAGGCGATAAATATTAGAATACCAGATGATATTAAAATTATCGGGTTTGACGATATCAAATTTTCTGAATCTTTTTCTCCTTCTATTACAACAATAGCACAACCAAAATACAAAATGGGAGCTATGGCACTTGATATGTTGATTAATCTTATCGAAAAAAAGACATTACCTGAAAGAAGTGTTGTTATTGAACCAAGGCTGATACTAAGAGATTCTTGCCCTTGATATTAAACTTTTATATCGTTTATATCAATTTCCCGGCGCTTTAAAAAATCTACCATAAATCCAACCATATATCCTAAGAAATATCGGCAAATATATTTAATACAAGGCTTTATAACAAATTATATTATTAAAAACTAATAACCATATCATAGCAACATTAGTAGCGATATGATTATCAGCAGTCTATTTAAATTAAATTTTATATAAGTTTGATTTATCTTAACTAATTTTAGTATACAATGTGTATAAGTATAGGTTTCACCCCATACTTATACAACAAAAATATTAATCATTAATTAAATAACTATATGAATTAAGATTTCGTAATCACACAAAGATTGCCTTTTCTGTTTCAGGATGAAATATATGTAATCTATTCTGATCGTAGAACAACTCCATTTCTTTACCTTTTTTCAAGCTCATATCCACACCGCAGTAGACTGAGAAATTATAATCTCCACTCTTTAAAACAATATGCATATATTCACCTAAAAACTCTTTAACTTCAATTATTCCCTTAATGGATTTTTGTTCACTGGATGTTCTTTTAATATTAATATTTTGCGGTCTAATTCCAAGGACTACTTCTTTAAGATTTAATTGACTTATTGTCTTAGCAACTTTAGGTTCCGGAATAAAGCTAAGTTGACTATTCTTGACTTTTAGAACAGTTTCTCCATTATCTGAGCCAATATCACACTTCATAATATTAATCGCAGGTTCTCCAACAAAACTTGCAACAAAAATATTTACAGGTTTATTTAAAATCTCATCTCTCGACCCAATCTGCTGCAACTCCGCAAAATTCATAACCCCTATTCTGTTACCCACTGCAATTGCCTCCGCCTGGTTGTGCGTAACATATAACATAGTCGTTCCAAACTCAATATTTATTTCCTTTATTCTGGCCAGTATCTGGTATCTTTTTTCAACCTCAATATGTGAAATAGGCTCATCAAGCAAAAATACAGAGGGATCTCTTACCAGCGCTCTTGCCAATGATACTCTCTGCTGCTGCCCCCCACTTAATGCAGTTGTTCTCACGTTAAGTATATCCTTAATTCCCAGCATTTCACTTATATCTTCGACTTTCTTTTTAATTACATCCTTACTTAAATTTTTTGCTTTCAAGCAGAGCTCCATATTCTCCCTGACTGTTAAATGAAAATATAAAGCATAATCCTCAAATGCAAGGGCTATATTTCTATCTGCAGGGCTTAAATTATTTGAAAGGACATTATCTATGTACAGCTCTCCACTGGAAATATCTTCGAGGCCTGCTATCATCCTTAGAGTGGACGTCTTCCCACAACCTGATGGCCCCAGCAAAGCTACCGTTTCTTTATCTTTTACTTCCAAATTTAAATTCTTAACTGCTTCTACTTTTTTCTTCTTGCTCCAGTAATACTTATATACATTTTTTAATGTAACTGATGCCACATGAACTCCTTTACTGTTTCATTTTTACATTTTCATTTGTTTTTTTATCAAAAAACATTAGTGACTGAGAATCAAAACTAATCCATAATTTCTGATTTTTTATCAAAGATAAATCAGTATTATCCACAGATAAAATTAAATCTATGTTTTTAACA
>Ga0307427_1000679_pt1 | contig 20069 bp, 19 predicted proteins | sample SalMarWE160190MG_FD_202162 | JGI IMG/M metagenome (GOLD analysis project Ga0307427, IMG submission 202162) | Salt marsh sediment microbial communities from the Plum Island Ecosystem LTER, Massachusetts, United States - WE1603-190 | ecosystem: Environmental > Aquatic > Marine > Intertidal zone >... | reverse complement strand
TGGATCTCTCTCGCCTTCATGACCCTCCGGCGAATCTCATGAGAGGGCTGGGCATTCGGAAGGCCCGTGAGATCCTTAAAGGGCACGGTCGGCACATCTACGTGGATGTCGATCCGATCCATGAGGGGTCCTGATATCTTGGAGCGATACCTCTGGATCTCCCTAAAGGAGCAGGTACATTCACGCTTCGGATCACCGAAGTAGCCGCAAGGACAGGGGTTCATGGCCCCCACGAGGATAAAGTTGGCGGGATAGGTTACCGTGGTTGTCGCCCTGGATATGGTGACAATCCCGGTTTCCATCGGTTGCCGGAGCACCTCAAGGACATTCTTCTTGAACTCCGGCATTTCATCCAGGAAGAGCACCCCGTTATGGGCCATGCTTACCTCGCCGGGCTTGGGTATCTGGCCGCCACCTATGAGGCCGGCATCCGATATGGTGTGATGAGGAGCCCTGAAGGGCCTGACCTTGATCAGGCCCTGGCCTTTGGGCATAAGACCCATCACGCTATAGACCTTGGAGGTCTCAAGCGATTCGTCAAATGCGAGGGGCGGCAGTATGGTGGAGAGCCTCTGGGCAAGCATCGTCTTTCCGGCACCCGGCGGGCCGATCATCAGGATATTATGACCGCCTGCAGCGGCGATTTCCACTGCCCTCTTCACATTCTCCTGGCCGCACACATCGCTGAAATCGATATCGTAGGTGGGTTGATCACCCAGAAAGTCGCTCTCCAATCTCATCGATGGTGCACATTCAGTGCCGTTCAAGGCCTGGACGAGTTGGGCAAGCGTGGACACAGGATGGACATCTATCTCCTTCACTACCGATGCCTCCATAGCGTTCTCCGAGGGGAGATAGATTCCCTTTAAACCGAGCTCCTTCACCATGATAGCCATTGACAGGGCTCCTTTTATGGCCCTGATGCTGCCGTCAAGGGAGAGCTCGCCGATAATGACGTGGTCGGTTAATGCCGGGGGTGAAATGAGCCCGGTTGCCGCGAGGATTCCTATGGCCATGGGGAGGTCGAATCCACTTCCCTCCTTCTTTACATCTGCAGGGGCGAGGTTTACCGTAATCCTGTCCGAAGGAAAGTGGTACCCGGAATTCTTAAGGGCAGCCTTGACCCTCTCCTTGCTTTCCCGGACCGCTCCCTCGGGTAACCCAACCGTTGAAAAGGCGGGCAGACCCCTTGATATATCTACCTCAACTTCGACCTCGTAGGCGTCGATCCCAAGAACTGAGCTGCTTAAGACGGTGGCGAGCATACATCCACATCGCGTTATGAAAAGGAAGCAAACAATACTCTCTGTAACGATAGAATACTTTTTAGAAATAGGGAATAGATTTTTTCTTAAAGAGAACCTTGACAAACTCGTAAAAAGTCTTTTCACCTGTCATTGCGAGGAGCCGAGCGACGAAGCAATCTCGTAAATTCAAGTAGTTACATTGAAGGAGATTGCTTCGCTTCGCTCGCAATGACACTAATGTCGACTTTTTACGAGACCATCAACCTTGATCCGTTTTTTTATCACCATCCCCATAAAAATGTCTTTACTTTTAGTAAAGGGAAATCTAAAATATGAGATTAAATTTTTTAAAGGGGAACGGTGAATGGCACGCATTACCATAGAGGATGGCTTGAAGAAAGGCTACAATAAATTTATGCTCGTGCATCTGGCTACGAAGAGGGCGATTCAGCTAAAGAAGGGTAAAGAGCCTTTTGTTGAGTGCGATAACAGGGAGATAGTAACTGCCTTGAGAGAGATTGAAGCTGGCAGGGTGATGATGAGACATGAGGCAAGTCCGTCTGAGGCTTATTTGGAGAGGGAACCTCAGCTCCCTGCTCCAGCCGATGAACAGATCGAACCCGAGACCGTGGCCCAGGCTGATGGGGGGGTGGCCTTAGAACCAGGTGCCGGGGTCGATGATCAAGAGGAGCCAGATAGTACTGAAGAGGGCGGCGCGGAGATGGACACCGAGGATCAAGAGGATGGCGATCCAAAGGCAGAATAGGAAGCATCGGGGAGCAAGGGAGAAGCAAAAGGAGACCACGTGAGATACCGCGTAGCGCCTATGGCGAGCAAGAGAGACTATTATGAGATTTTGGGCGTTTCAAGGGATGCCGGTTCAGAGGAGATAAAGAAGGCATACCGGAAACTCGCCCTTCAATATCACCCTGATAGAAACCCAGGGGATCGTGAGGCAGAGGAGAGGTTCAAGGAGGCCGCAGAGGCCTATGAGGTGTTGAGGGATGACGAAAAGCGGAGAATATACGATCTTTACGGCCACGCTGGTCTCGAGGGAACGGGGTTTACCGGTTTCGGCGGATTCGAGGATATCTTCTCCGCCTTTGGGGACATATTCGGGGATTTCTTTGGATTCGGCGGAAGGCGATCGGGGAGAACAGGGATTCGAAGAGGCGCCGACCTTCGATACGATCTTACGTTGAGCTTGGAAGAGGCGTACAGGGGCAAGGAACAGGAGATCGTCTTCAATAGGTATGAGATCTGCGAGCGGTGCGGTGGTTCAGGGATGGAACCGGGCAGTGAACTCGAAATCTGTCCCACGTGCCAGGGCAGAGGAGAGATTGTTCGTTCACAGGGTTTCTTTCAGATCAGAACAACCTGCTCAACCTGCGGCGGCAGGGGGCAGATAATTGTAGATCCATGCACGAACTGCCGGGGAAGCGGCAAGCTGAGTATTGAAAGAAAGGTCCTCGTAAGGATACCGCCGGGAGTTGATACCGGGACACAACTGAGGATCAAGGAGGAAGGAGAACCCGGAGAGGGGGGAGGTCCGCGGGGAGATCTCTTTGTGGTGATGTACGTGGAGGAGCATCCTTTCTTCGTTCGGGATAGGGATGATCTCAGATGCCAGGTGAGCATCTCATTTATCCAGGCAGCGCTGGGAACCGAGGTTTCCATTCCTGTGCTCGATGGCGATGGGCAGAAGAGCATCGCCATCCCCGAGGGCGTGCAGCCAGAGGAAATCATCAGGTTGAAGGGGATGGGCATGTCGAGCCTTAGAAAGGGAAAGGGGTACGGCGATCTGTTTGTGAAGGTCATAGTGAAGATTCCCACCCGATTGAGCCAGAAGCAGCGGGAATTACTGGTGGAATTTGGCGAACTCGAAAAGCAGAAGATAGGAACAAAGACACGGGATTTTTGGGATAAGATAAGAGGGGCATAGAAAGACGAGCCTTCATCGTAGGGGATTTCATGGATCAAGAGCAATTAGACTATTTTAGGGACTTGCTTCAGAGCCAGCTTGACGAGCTTATTGAAGAGGCACTCAAAACAATGGACGGCATGACGAGCCTGAAGGATACGTTTCCTGATCCGACGGATAGGGCTTCCCTGGAAACGGATAGGAATTTTCTCCTGCGGATACGGGATCGAGAGAGGAAGTTGATCGATAAGATCAAGGGGGCAATCGAGAGAATCGATCAGGGAACATTCGGGATATGCGAGATGTGCGGCAAGGAGATATCCCAGGAAAGGCTGATGGCGAGGCCCGTGACCACCCTCTGTATTGAGTGCAAAAAGAAGCAGGAAGCCAGGGAAAAAGCTCGGGGTTTGTGAGGCACACGGAGCGGCATGAAGATCGCATACCTTGATTGTTTTTCCGGTGTAAGCGGTGATATGTTTGTCGGGTCATTGCTCGATGCCGGCCTTTCCGCTGAGAGCATCGAGGAGATAATCGCCGGGCTAAAGATCGATGGATTCACCATATCGAGCGCAAAAGAGGGCAGAAACCATATCTTCGGAACGAAGTTTTCCGTAGCGTTCAACGATGATGTGCATCAGCCACCTCGACACCTGAAGGAGATAAAGGGTATTCTGAGGAGCAGCGATCTCCCGCCACAGATCGTTGAGACGTGTATCTCAGTCTTCGAGAGATTGGCCGCTGTCGAGGCAGCGATACACCATATGAATCCCGACGAGGTACATTTTCATGAAGTCGGCGCCGTTGATTCGATTATCGATGTGGTGGCCTCTGTTGCGGGGATTCATCTGTTGGGCATTGAAAAGCTCTTTGTATCGAGGATCCCTGTTGGCAGCGGGATGATTGAGAGCGCCCACGGAATCATTCCGGTGCCGTCGCCCGCAACGGTTGCGCTCCTGAAGGGAGTACCCATCTATGAGAGCGGACAGGATGTGGAGATGGTCACTCCTACAGGAGCAGCGCTGCTCACCTCATTAGCAGCCTCTTTCGGCACTATGCCGTCCATGACTATAGAGCGCCTAGGCTATGGGGTAGGAACCAGGAACCTGTCTGACAGGCCAAACCTCCTGCGAATCATGATCGGAAGCGATGCGGAACGAGGCAGATTGGATACGGTCGTGCTGTTGGAGTCGAATCTGGACGATATGAGCCCTGAGCTTCTGGGCTATCTGATGGATCTTCTCTTTGAGGCCGGGGCCTTGGACGTGAGCTTCTGCCCTATACAGATGAAGAAAAATAGGCCCGGTATCAGGATCCAGGTGATCGGTCGACCTGAGGACAAGGATAAGCTCGTGGGCATGGTGTTCAGGGAATCAACCAGCCTCGGCATTCGCATAAGCTACAGTCAGCGGGAAGTATTAGAGCGGAACGAGGTGACGGTGAGCTCGCCCTGGGGGAAGATGAAGCTTACCCAGGTCACCGATCGCGAAAAGGGGTCGGTACTGGTGCCCGAATACGAGGAGTGCAGGCGGATTGCGCGGGAGCAAAATCTCCGGCTGCGGGATGTTTACGCATGGGCCACAACCAAATCGCGAGGTCCTGAAAAGTAGGATCTCCAGTTCTAAACCTTTCCGGAGCGCCTTGCTTGTGAACCCGGATCCATCTCTCACAGCTACGTAAACCCAAAATGAGCGGTTCCCGGTTCAGCGTTCTGGGTTCAAAGGTTATAATCGAGGTATAGGCTTTCCAGGCTGCAGGTTCAAAGTTCGAGGACATTTTAACAGGAAACCGTGAACGTTGAACTACTCAACCCATGCTAAAATATCCCTTTGGCACCACCACAATTCCCCGCGGCGTCAAGGTGAAGCGCTTGCCGTCCTCTTTCGGATTGTAACCGATTTCGGTGTGAGGAGGGATCTGGTTGTGTTTATCGATGATGGCCTTCTTGATCTTACAGTGGCGTCCCACTATGACGTCATCCATGATGACCGATTCCTCAACGGTTGCCCAGCTTCCGATCATCACGTAATAGGAGATCACCGAGTTCCTGACGATTCCGCTTATTATGGAGCCAGGGGCCACAATTGAGTCAAGCGCCTTACCTACTCGAAAACCTTCCGGCCTCTCGTTGCTGAAGATGAATTTAGCGGGCGGGGCCGGGATCTGGTAGGTTTGAATAGGCCAGTTCCTGCCATAGAGGTTAAAGGAAGGATCGATACCGGTCAGATCCATGTTGGCATTCCAATAGGCATCAAGGGTTCCCACATCCCTCCAATAAGAGGAATCGCGGATTCTTTGTTCAAGCAGAAGCCTTCGTTCCCCGTCTTCCTTGATATCATAGACGTAATCCTCAATGGCATTCTCCCTTTGAAAGTTATAGGCGTACACCCGCGCTGTCGATATGAGAAAGGGGATGATGTGCTTGCCGAAATCATCACCCTCATTCTCTTTGAGTGCATCGATGAGTGTGTCGGTTCTGAACAGATAAATGCCCATTGATGCGAGAATTCGGTCGGGATTTCCTGGGATGGTAGCGGGATTCTCCTTGGGCTTTTCCTGGAAGCCATAGATGCGATAGTCCTCATCCACGCCCGCCACTCCCACCTCCTGTGCCAACTCACTCCCCAATTCGGTGAGTGAGATAGTCAGATCTGCCGTTTTGTCCAGGTGGTAGCCGAGGAATCTCCTGTAGTCCATCTTGTAGATATGATCGCCGGAGAGGATCATGATGTGTTTGGGCTTAACCTGATCGATGAGGTAAAGGTTTTGGCGGATAGAGTCAGCTGTTCCCCCATACCAATCCCCACTGGTCCTCTGCTGGGGAGGCACGATCTTCATGAAGTGCCCGAGCTTCAGGTTGAATATGTTCCAACCGGCATCGAGGTGGTCCGTGAGGGACTGGGACTTGTACTGCGGCAGCACGATGATCTTGTACAGCCCCGAGTTTATGCAATTGCTCAGGGGCAAATCGATAAGCCGGTAGATGCCTCCAAAGGGTACTGCCGGCTTGGTCCTGTCATGGGTGAGCGGCATGAGCCTTTCGCCCCTCCCCCCGGCCATTATGAATGCGAGCACGTCTTTCATGGCGTTGCGGAAGATTTGATTAGAAAGTATCGGTCAATCATCGTTGCATGTCAAGGCAAAAGCCCTGGGAGCAGGAGCACGTGATGGTTCCTCAGGAGCCGTTTTTAAGGTGTGCCTTTGCGAGGGGAAGCAGCGGTGACTGCGGGAACTGGGAAACGAATTTTTGAAAGCTCTCCTTTGATAGCTCTTTCTGGCCGCTCAGATCATACATCCTGCCCAAGGAGAACATGGCCTCTTCTTTGAGAAAGGCAGTATCGTTCTCAATGATCTTCTCGAGATATCCTATGGCTGATTGATAGTCTGCCTTGACCTCATAGCAGGCGGCCAGACCGAAATAGGCCATGGGCCGGTAGATCGAGTCATCTCCGAGCTTTTCCAGATAGGTGTTATACAGGGATATGGCTTCCTCATGGTTCCCCTGCCCGAACTTCAGGTAGGCCAGTTGCGGTATGGCAAGTTTTGCCATCTTTGTCCAGCCATATTCCCGTATGAGCCTATCCAGTTCCTCGGCGGATCTCTGGATGCTCTCTTGGTTGGCCTGGGACGAGGAAGCGGATACCAGGTTTTTATAGGCGGTATTGTAGGCGGCCAAGGCCTTTTGATTGATGTGCCTGAAATAGAGGCTGATACCCGCGATGATCACCGCAACAGCGAGAACGCATATCGCCGCCCACTGGATCTGTTTTCGACGCTTAACCACGAATTGGTAGGCTCTCGTTGAAAGGGAGATGAACTCATCTTCCTTTTTAAGCAGCTCCTTCCTCGTTTCCCGCTTCTTGGCCATACCTGCACACCACCCTTTCTGTATGAAGGCTTCTTAGCAGATGTAGGAGGTTTGTTCAACAAAAAAGACATTGTGTTTTCATTATCGTTTTGGTACTAAGAAGATCGTGCTTTGCTCTGGACGCAACCTTTAAACGAGGGGAAGCTATAGAGCGAATTTAAAGACCCCGCTTCTTATGACGAGAGGCGGGGTCTTTGCATGAGGATAAAGTAAAGTACAATGTTCGGCTGCTACAAAGAGATTGGATGCCTAATTGACGGACTCACCGTCTGCAAGGGGATGTGCCATGGACAAGGAAATGACAATGGAGGAAATTGAGTCTCAGTTCGACTCGGAATGGGTACTGATAGAGGACCCTCAAACCGACGAGGGTCTCAAGGTGCTGGGAGGCAGAGTGCTTCACCACAGCAAGGATCGGGATGAAGTCTATCGAAAGGCGGTTTCACTACGTCCCAAGCGATCCGCTCTGATTTACACAGGTGAGATTCCTGAAGACACGGCGGTTGTCCTGTGAGCTACTCGTTCAATCCCCAACGTGGTCTGAGGGTACAGATGAGGTCTTCGTCAAGGGAGATTCCTTCATCCCGAACGCCAAAGCTCTGGAGCCCGTGTTCAAGGCCCGGATGTTTGCGCCGGTGGAGGCATAGAGATGGGCAAGAACCTTCCAGTGCCGGACGATTCGAGGATATTGATATACCAGCCCGAATCAGGCGAGACCCGTCTCGAAGTGCGACTTCAGGAAGAAACCGTCTGGTTGACGCAGCGCCTTATGGACAAGCTTTATGAGACCACCAAGCAGAATATAAGCCTTCATATAAAAATATTTTCGAGGAAGGCCAACTAGCCCCGAAGGCAACCGTCAAGAAATACTTGACAGTTCTCCCGGAGGGGCCACACATGGTCCGGCGGCTGCTCGATTATTAAAACCTGGATATGATCATAGCGGTCGGATACCGGGTCAAGTCCGCTGTCGCCACCCGGTTCCGCCAGTGGGCAACGGCCCGCTTGCTGGAATATATCGTCAAGGGATTTACGCTGGACGACGAGCGGCTCAAGGTCGGCAAAGGGCTGGTGGACTATTTCGACGAACTCCTTGCACGCATCTGCGAGATTCGCGCCAGTGAGGCGCGGGTGTGCCAGCGGCTGATCCCGCTGGCTGGAGCGCAGCAAAGAGTACGATTATATGGAAAGAGTATTCAAGGACCAGCTAACACAGGCATACGCCTGACTGCCGCTTCGATCGGTTTCACAGCTGAAATGACAAGCGGACTCCGAATGAGCAAGAAGATACGGCAACTTTTTATACAGGAAGATATACAGTCTGTGCTTCCAGTTTTATACAGTCTGTATAATCATTGTTAAGCAGCACAAGAGCTTGGATGTCTATTTCCCTCGAAATAATCGGCGATATTTCCGAAATCGAAATAATTGCATGAGGCAACTCAATCCGGGAGATATCCCGCTTACGAAGAAGCTATGGTTCCGGTCGTTGGAGAAAAATGAAAGGAAAGGCGACAATTCGACTTCCAGATGGTATACTATGTCAGGCTGAATTGCATTGGTACGAGGCCCATGGTATTGGGCGAAAGGATATAAAAATTAAAAAGATTAACTGGTAAAAATAATGGGGCAAAAGAACTCAAAAAAGATTTTTGTGGTCTGCATTAGAAACGAAGGCTATGCTGCCTCCCTGGAATTGCGCAAGATCTATGAAGTCATACCTGATGAGCGTGCTGCTGAACATCAAATGATTCGAGTAGTTGACGAATCTAGCGAGGATTATCTATATCCCTCTGATTTCTTCATCGAGATCGATTTGCCAAAGCCTATTGAGCAAGCTCTTGCCCTGGCTATGTAATCATATATGATCCGATTGGTACTATTGCCCTGGGAGCTTTTCTCTATTTTTCGGTAAGGCAACTTAACCTTGCTCTTTCAGCCGGCAGCTAATCGCTGAGACTAAAGAGCCCGTAAAGTATACTGCTAGTAATATGCATGAACTTCCCTCTAAGACTTACGAGTACCGTTGAAAATCTTAATCAAGGTAAGCCGGAAAAGAAACCTCATATGAGGCTATCACTACACCCCAGATTGATCAATGATGCCTTCTCAGATCCGGGGCTGTTCATCCCCTTCATGTTTCAGAGGAGGGCGCTCCTCTTTGACCTGGGCGACCTATCCCATCTTTCCGCGAGGGAGCTTCTGAAGATCAGCCATATCTTCGTAACCCACATGCACATGGATCATTTCATCGGATTCGATCAACTCCTTCGCCTCCTTCTCGGGCGTGACAAGGCGGTTCACCTGTTCGGCCCAACCGGCTTTCTCGAGAAGGTCGAGGCCAAACTGAGCGCCTATACCTGGAACCTCATAGAGGAGTACGAGAACACGCTCGTCATCAATGCAACGGAAATCCAGGCCGGGCAGGCCTTGGTCCAGACCTATACCAGCAGCAATCATTTCAGGCCTGTGGAAATTCAGAGGGAATTTCCGTTTACGGGAAATTTGCTTTCCGAGCAGTCCTTTTCAGTCGATGCAGTGATCCTGGACCATAAGATTGACTGCCTCGGCCTGTCGGTGAAGGAGCATTTCTCCGTCAATATCATCAAGGAGGGCCTCGAGGAGATGGGGCTGCCGGTCGGTCCATGGCTGCGGGAGTTCAAGGACGCGCTCTATGAGGGACGCGGTGCCGCCGAGGAGTTTCGGGTAACATGGCGGGATCAGGACAAGGAGTGCAGGGAGAAGGTATTTACTATGGCGGAGTTGACAGAGAGGATTGCGAGGATCTCACCGGGGCAGAAGATCACCTATCTCGTTGATATGATCGGAAGCCCCGAGAACATGGAGAAGGCCGTTCGCTTAGCAACTGGCTCCCAGCATCTGTTCGTTGAGGCGCCCTTTTTGGACAGAGACGGGGATATTGCGCGGAGGAAGTACCACCTGACCGCACGAGAGGCCGGCCTTATCGCCTCGCGGGCCGGGGCAAAGGAGCTCACCATCTTTCACTTCTCGCCGAGGTATGTCGGAAGAGAAAACGAGCTTATCAGTGAGGCGATGGAGGCCCTTCGATCGGGCAGGTGAAGCTTCGCTCTTGTGGAAACGGATAAGGCCTTTGTAAAAGAAGCACGGCGGACTACTCTTCAAATTTGAGCTGGTAGGTAAAAGAAGCGTTGATATTTAAGAATTGTACGGGAATGGTTTCAGGGAATGGTGGAAAGGGGCTTGCCAGCTCTATGGCCTTGACAGAGGAGCTATCGAGGATCTGGTATCCGGAAGAGCGGGCTATGCGGGAGTTCACCAGGTGACCGTTTCTCTCGAGCCTGAAGATTATCAAAAGATCTCCCTGCACGTATCTCTCCCGGGCAGCTACGGGATAGGCCCAATGCCGCTGTATCCTCTCCTTGATGATCGTTGCGTAGGGATGGTACAGGGCGTCTGTGGTGTCGAGCGAGATGGTGGCCTCATCGTTCTCCTGAGCGCTCTCTATGGGAGCCTCGCTGATCGGGGGCCGAGTCTCTTCGCTCTGTTCCTGAATCTCCTCCATGGGCGGACGGATAAGATCAACCTTGAAGGCCCTGAGCTTAGTCCCGAAGCCCCCAGCCATAAAGATATTCGGAGATCCCATGAGAATGCCCGCATGGATGAGTGCAGATGCAAGGAGCGCCATCAGGATGATTCTTTTTCGCGTGATACCCGGGCAGGAACCCGGCATATCACGGGATTTCCTCTCAGCCATTAACCCATAGCTCCTCTTCCTTGGTAAACCACCACTCACTGCTGTCGGTTTTGAGGATCTCATCCGCGAGACTTTTGGCGAAATCGCTGCTGAGCCGCTTCACCGAATAGGTGAGCCATTCCGCGGCTGATCTGTTTCCCAGGTCCTGCTGCCGTTTCAGCTCAAGGATGAAATCGAGCTGATCGGCATCATGCACCAAGCGTGCCTCCAGGCTCTGACGGGAGTTGAACTCATGTATCAAGGCTGAAATCTCTCCGCCGGAGGAGATCTTATGGGCGAGATCATTCACCGCCTTCTCCTCGTTCACCGTCACATACCTCTTGTTTACGTAATTTTGATCCCCGGTCCTGGCCTCGGGGAAGTCGTGGAAGAGGCTCATGAGGACGGCCTTTTGCACATCTGCCTCAGGCTCTCTCTTTGCAAGCAGGTATGCGATGACCGCAACCCTGAAGCTATGATCGGCCACCGATTCGCCGCCGGTGCCAAGAAACTGGTACCCAGATCTCGGGGTTTTCTTTAAGATACCCACTTCAAAGAGAAAATTAACGATATTCCTCATCTTTCCCGCCCTTTTTCCATCCTTTGTTGGTAGCCCGTTGAGCGATTCATCAGGTTCTTCTGCCGATTTTGGTCAGCTCGATCTCCCCCCATGTGGCCAAGGTCTTTCCGGTGATAACGATTCCCCCCTTGATCGCTTCGAATTCCCTGAATACCTCGATTTCCCCTTTCAGCTCGTGCTTGCTTCTTATCCTGTTTCCGAGGGCTGTGGCTGCGGCGTCGGCCAGAGACGCCGATCGTGCCACCACACAGACTGCATCGGCCACACCGAGGCTTAGGGAGTGCCCTACTGTTGCAGAGGAGGTGCAGATGCCCACTGGCATCTGCGAGGGATCCATGATCAGGCCGAGCGCGTTGCTGAGGGGGGAGTTTCCTGCATAGACCGACACGGTCGCTGGCTTAGCCGTCTTGAGGAAGATGTCGCCGCCGTTTTCAACGATAACCTCCTCGCTATAATCAAGCAGGCCGCTGCCGACGAAATCGGCGATGGTTCCCGCTACCGCGGCCATGGGGCCGACATCGAACATACGGGTAGCGGAGATCATCTCCTTGACGATCTCCGGGGCAAAGGGATCATCAGGGTAGGGCAGCAGGGTGGTTGAGAAGTCCGGTTTTGAGCGTATGTAGCTCTCCAGTTGGCTGCGAAGGTTGTGGACCATGTCCCTGGTCTGCACGCTGAGATCCCGTGAGGCGCTGACCATCAGGTCCGTTTCCTTGATCAGGACCCTGAATGAGACAAGGTTGCCTGATTGAACCCGCCGTCGGTAGGGGTGGTCTTTGTGCGCTGGCTGTGTTGGTTCAACTGGTTGCGTTTGGCTCACCGTGTTCCGTTTTCCCTACTCGAGTTGATAGTTCGGCGCCTCTGTGGTGATAATCACGTCATGCACGTGACCCTCCCTGAGACCTGCGGCAGTTATCTTGATGAATTTAGCCTTTGCCTGGAGCTCCTTTATGTCTCGAGCGCCCACATAGCCCATGCCGGACTTAAGACCTCCGATAAGTTGGTAGATGGTGTCAGCCAGGGGACCACGGTAGGGAACCCGTCCCACGATACCCTCGGGAACCAGTTTGGCCTCATCTCCCATTTCATCCTGGAAATAACGGTCCCTGCTTCCCTCTCTCATCGCATCGATGGAACCCATCCCCCGGTACACCTTGTAGGTTCTCCCCTGGAACAGCACGGTTTCCCCCGGGCTTTCCTCAATACCGGCGAGCAGGCCCCCGATCATGATCGATGATGCGCCTCCGGCAAGCGCCTTGGTAATATCGCCCGAGTACCGAATTCCCCCGTCTGCTATAATCGGGATGTTATGCTTGACCGCCTCTTTTGCGCACTCCATAATGGCCGTCATTTGTGGAACGCCGACGCCTGCAATAATCCTGGTGGTGCATATAGAGCCTGGGCCTATACCGACCTTTATCGCGTCAGCACCTGCCTCGATAAGGGCCTTGATGCCCTCAGGGGTGGCTACGTTGCCCGCCACCAATTCCACCGTGGGATAGCGGCGTTTGGTGTCCTTTACCGCCTCTATCACCCCGGAGCTGTGTCCATGGGCGGCATCGATGACGATGATATCGACGTTCGCACTGGTCAGCCTCTCAAGCCTCTCCAGCCTATCGGGGCCCACACCTACTGCCGCGCCCACCCTCAATCTCCCGACATCATCCTTGCATGAGTCGGGGTACTTTTTGATCTTCTCGATATCCTTTATCGTGATCAGGCCCTGAAGTTTCCCCCTCTCGTCTACAACCAGTAATTTCTCAATCTTCCGTTGATGCAGGATGGCCTTTGATTCCTCTAAGGTTGTCCCGACCGGCGCTGTGGCGAGGTTTTCCTTGGTCATCACCTCTCTCACCGTCTTATCCAGGTTTGTCTCGAACCTCAGATCCCTGTTGGTGATGATACCCTCAAGGTTTCCCCCTTTTACCGCCGGCACCCCCGAGATCCTGTACTTCTTCATGATGTCGAGGACCTCGGAGATCCTTTGATCCGGGTCAATGGTAATCGGGTCTATGATCATGCCGCTCTCTGATTTTTTTACCTTTTCAACCTCCATAGCCTGTCTCTCGATGGACATATTCTTGTGTATGAACCCCAATCCACCTTGCCTGGCCAATGCTATAGCCGTGTCGGATTCGGTGACCGTATCCATGGCCGCGCTGGTTATCGGTATATGGAGCGAGATGTTTCTCGAAAGCCTCGTTGTCACCTCCACATCTTTCGGCAGCACAGTGGATTCACCGGGTACCAGTAGGACATCGTTAAAGGTAAGGGCCTCTTGTATTGATTGTCTGTCCATTCACCTCTCCTTCGATATAATCTACCAGAATGCCTTCAAGCATATCGGAGTAACTCGCCACGATCTCATCTTGGTGAAAATACTCCATTACCTTTGCCGCTACAAGGGTTCCTGCCACAATAATATCTTCTCTGCCTGGTTCAAGGCCTTTCAGCTTCAGCCTATCGTTTGCAGGGATGCCTTTCATCGTCTCAATCAGGGATTGCAGCGCCTCGGCCCGAATCACCAGGCCGTTTATTGTTTCACCAAACTCACCTGCCTCAATGCCATGTATCATGGCAGCGAGGGTGACTACAGTGCCGCCTGTTCCTACGATCAAAGGCCTTCCACGAATGGTTGCCTTCCATGGGTCAAGGCATTGTTTGAACACCTGCTCGATATAGTCCGTAAGGTTGTGTATCTCAGCATCGGCCGGCGGGTGGGAGGTGAGATACTCATCCGTCAAGGTAACCGCCCCCATATCCAATGAGAGGTCTTTCCTCTGGTCGGCATCGCTGAGGATAAATTCGGTGCTCCCTCCTCCGAGGTCAAAGATGAGATCGGCGGCTCCTCCCCCCTCCAGGCACCTTGTAACCCCTTTCCATGTGAGATCAGCCTCCCTTTGCCCTGAGATGATCGTTATCGCGGTATTCAGGTTTTGGGCGATCATATCCACAAAGGCATCCCTGTTGGTTGCCCTCCTCACTACCCCTGTTGCTAGCACGAGGGGAGAGGAGGCGCCCTGTTGCGAGGCAAGGCTCAGGAAACCATTGAGGACTTCAATGCTCCTCGCCATGGCCTTGTGGGTGAGGGCGCCGGGGCCATGAGTGCTGAAACCTTCTCCCAGCCTGGTGATGCTCCTTTTTCTCAGCACAGTCCTGAGCCCGCCGCCCGTTCCGTCGATCCGGGCAATCAGCATCCTGATGGAGTTTGAGCCAATTTCAATGGATGCAAGGGTATCTTCCATAGACGCCTCTAACCCTGTATAGCAATGTCATGATGTGCGGCTCCCCGTGCATACCATTCGAATCCCCATCCTCAGCTCAGCCATGGGTTCAGCCTATGGCACGGGATAACACGGAGTGCAGCGCATCACATGTACCGAGATAGAAGTGATCCGCACCCTCAATGACCTCGAATCGTGCCTCCGGATTCCAGCGAACGATCAGATCCTTAATCCTATGGGCAGGCGCGATCTCATCCCTATCCCCTGCCACCACTACCTGTATCTTCGGGCTTTGCAGAAAAGGGGAAAATTCCAGAAAGGCAACCGGAGGGGATACCATGATAATCCTTTTAATCAATGGCTCGGAGTCTATGATCTTGGCGTTTACCCATGCCCCGAATGAATACCCGGCGAGATTGAGATCACTCTTTCCCCGCTCATGGAGGTAATGCAAGGCCGATCTTACATCCTCCTTTTCCCCATCCCCTTGATCATAATCCCCCTCGCTGGAGCCAACGCCCCTGAAGTTAAACCTCAGGGTGGAGAACCCCTTTTCCTGATACACGGTGGTCAAAACCTCCACTATCTTGTTATACATGGAGCCGCCGTAACTGGGATGCGGGTGGGTGATTACTGCGCCCCGTTCGCCATCTTGCACACAGAGCAAGCCCTCTATCTGGATCGTATCGGATTGGAATGTGATCTTTTCCTCTACCATAAGAAATGCGCCGCATGAGAATCGCCTGCGGTTACTCCATGGCCTTGAACACCTCAAACAGCTTATTCATGTCTGCCTTCAGTTTGTCGGGCACCAAGCGGAGATCCTTATCGGAAAGCAGGGCAAATGTGGCCTTTGCTCTGGCAAGGACCTTATGATCCTTGTCCTGAATAAATCCCTTGGCCGTGCACAGGCGCCTTTTCTCTTCTTCTACCATGCCCTTGGCTGTTAAGGACGTGTGCAGGGGAACGGGTTTGAGGTATTTAATGCTCATTTGTCTCGTGACAAAGAAGGTTCTCTTAAAATAGATCATGGCCCAGGACATAATCTCATCGAGTAGGGTTGATGCGATCCCGCCGTGAGCCATGTTTTCCCATCCCTCATGGTTCTTTCCCAGGGTTATATCAGAACAGATGTAGTGCCCCTGTCGGTAAAAGGTAAGATTGAGCCCTATCGGATTAGCGGTGCCGCAAGCAAAACAGCTATATCCTTCGAGCTTGGGAATACTCACTTTCTTTTCAACCATGCTCTATCCTCGATCCAAAACTCCTCACCCGCCTTAGCCAGGATGCTCCATGCAGAAGCACGGGGAGCTTCACTTTGACCATCGCCGAAGATGCCAGGATATCCTGTTCGGAAAAGCAGGAATGGTTACCGAAGGCTCATCCTCCCCATGATCGTATGCCAGATCATGTCGTGATCCCATTCCTGCGTGATTTCTACCGGAAGCCGGGAGAACTCCCTTTTAATATCCCGTGCCTGACTCCTCATAAGCCCTGAGAGAATGAAGGATTTTTTTTGAAGAACCCCCTTCTTCTTTACCAGGGCAAGGATTACCTTGTAGTGGATATTGGCTATGAGCAGATCGAATGGATAGTCCATGAAATCCTCTGCACGGCCCTCCATCACCGTTACGGCGTGCGCAAGCCCATTCAGTTTCACATTGCGAGCGGCAGTCCTTACAGCCAGGGGATTAGTGTCCACGGCTAACACGGACGTAGCCCCCAAAAGGGCTGCACCTATGGCAAGTATACCCGTACCCGTGCCGAGATCCAAAACCCTTGAGCAACTCAATGCCCCGGACATCTCAAGCAGGCCCAGCAAACAATGCCTTGTGGTGGGATGGAGCAAGGTGCCGAACACGACGCCGGGATCTAACAGCATCTTTATCTCTCCGTTGCCCGAATTTTGATCATCCCATGGAGGGACGATTAAAAAACGGGATAGCCTGTTTGCCGTAATCGCCCCGCCCATCCACTGCTCGTGAGTGAAATGGAATTCATCGATCAATCGGAGCCGCTCGTCGCTGTCTAGGATTATCTGCACGGTTTCCTTGGATGGCCTTGAGAAAAAGAGAAATGAGCTCTCTCCCTCAACCCAGTTTCCCAGGAAATCAGGACCCAACCCGTGCTCTTCCTCCTTGTTTGGAAGGCCTTCCAGATAGTAGATGTAGAGGCTCTCATAAGGATTACAGCCCCTGCCAGCAGTAACCATTGCTTGCCCTTTATGGTTCCAGATTAGATTTCCACAGGATGTTGTCATTTTTTTATCCTCTCTGCAAGGATATTTTATTGACACGATAGAAGAATTCTCCTAATAGAGAGTGTTCGCAGATTTCGGAGAGAGCTAAGAAGGAGTTGGCCTTGTTGAGATCATTCACGCTTGTGTGTCCCTTTTGTAAGAATTTCTTTCCCTTCCCGGAAAATATCGAAGAGGTATATCGGTGTCGGTGCGGGGCCTTATTTATGATTTCCTGGCGCTCTGATATGGAGGAAGCGGTGAACGAGTTGGCAACCTCCTTTCTCGAGGATGAAGGTAACCTAAGGCACGCCTCGGGAGATAATCTCTTGTGTCAGGCGGTGATCTACGAAGACATAGAGAATATTATGAGGATGAAACGGGAGTACGAGGCGCATAAGCTCTTTCGGGCGTTCCAAGGCTTTGATCAGGATTACCTTCAAAAACTCGTACTCGTGTGGTTGGGTAGCAAGGGGCAAACGCCGTATTCTCTCGATTCATATAAGCTCATTTCCATCACTTAAAAAGCTGGGCCAATACAGAGCTTAGTTCATTCATATCGATGGGCTTGGTAAGATACCCTCGTATGAATTTTTTTCTCTCCTCATCGAGCGCTACCGGACCATGTTCGTCATAACCTGAGATAATCACGATCTTCGCGTTAGGATCGAATTTCATGATCTTCTCGCCACAGGAAATACCGTCCATTTCCGGCATATTTCTATCCAGTAGCACGGCGTCGGGGCGCCAGGATTGGTATTTGGTAATGGCCGCCCTGCCGGTATTCACAGACTCAGCGCTGTAGCCGATTCCTGTAAGGAGCTCTGCCATGGATTGGCACATCTCGCTCTCGTCATCGACGATCAGGATCTTTTGGCCATCGCCGTGCGCAATCTCCGTTGCCTGCTCTTGGGTACTCTTCTCACCAGAGAGATCGATGGGAAAGGAGAGCATGAAGGTTGTCCCCTGGTCAACCTCTGAATACACATGGATTTCACCACCATGTTCTTTAACGATTCCATAGGTGGTGGAGAGCCCTAAGCCTGTTCCCTTATGTACCTCTTTTGTGGTGAAAAAGGGGTCGAGGCACTTCTCCCGCGTTGTCCTATCCATGCCGCATCCCGTATCAGAAACCAGCACCATCGCCCTGTCTCCCCGCATATGGGCCTCAATATGTAAGGCTCCTCCTCCGGGCATGGCATCGCTGGCATTGGTGCAGAGATTCATCAATGCTTGGCTGAGCCCGTAATGATCCCCCAGGACAGGCAGCGATTCCGGTGCTGATAGGCGGATATCGATCATCTTGTCAAAGGATTTGCTTATCAACTCATAGGTCTCCTCAAGGACGCTGGTGAGATTGAGGTGTTGAAATTCCTTGTTATCCTGTTTACGGGCGAATTGCATCAGCCCGCTCACCAGTTTTGCTCCTCGATCAACATAGCTGTTGAGTACCTCGGCGATTCTTTGAAGGGTGGACTCATCGCTATATCGCATTTGCAGGATCTGGCTATTCATGGAAATTACGTTGAGGATATTTCTGAAATTATGCGCGACGCCCCCTGCTATGGTACCGATGGCTTCCATCTTCTGGGCTTGCATAAGTTGGGCCTCGAGCTTCCTTCTTTCTTCCTCGCCCCTCTTGCGCTCGGTGATATCCCGTATGATTCCCTGGTATCCGGGGATACCTCCGTCATCTGCCCTCCGCACGGTCGAGGTGAGCAGGCATTCCATCTCGGCGCCATCCTTTCTTGTAAACCTGGTTTCAAAGTCCCTCACCAATCCCTTGTTGAACTCCTCAAGAAGGCTGACCCGGTCATCATGGTGGGAATGGATTTGCAGTATATTCATCCCAAGCATCCCCTCCCTTGTGTAGCCGAACAGATCAAGCATTGATCGATTTACATCAATAAAGTCCCCCTCCTTGGTGGTAATAAAGATCGGATCCCTCGAGTCCTCGAAGAGGGTGCGGTACCTCTCCTCGCTTTCCTGGAGCTTCTGAAAGGAGTTGGCATTGGTGATGCTCACCGCGATCTGCGATGCGATGCCTATCAAAAGGCTCATGTCGCTCTGGGTGAAGAGCCGCTTTGAGTGCAAGTTGTCCACCATCAATAATCCCAGGGATTCTCTCTCATAGATAATGGGCACGCAGATAAAGGATTGAGTACCAATCTCTTTGACAAACTCAAGTGTCCTCCTGGAAAGATCCGTTCTTATCTCATTGACGTCGTTCACCATATAGGATCGTTGACGTTTAAATGCCTGGACTGCCGGTCCCTTCGATGCAGAGCGGTCAACATGGAATGCGCTTTTTCGTAAGATGTCCTCTATTTCAGGGCCATATCCATATCCCACGTAATAGATGAGGCGAGTCTTATCACTGTCAGGAAGCCATATCCCGCCTCTGTCAAAGTCCAACCTCTTTTCCATGGCCTCGGTAACGGCCTCGAGCAGTGTTCTGATATCCAGAATAGTAGAGGTAGCCTGACCTATTTCACGAATGAGCATCGCATTGTTGTACCGTATATTGATCTCATCAAGCTGGTCCCGGGCAATATCGCCCTGAATATCGATGGTCTTGGCCAGTTCCTTTTTCTCGAGGCGTTCAGCATGGAGTGTAAGCGCGAGAATAATGGAGGCAAAGAAGAGCACGAGCGTCATCATGTCCGTGAGCGGTAGGGCGAAGCAGAGCGCCGCAGAGGCTATGAGGCCGAGTATGATGCTATACGTACGAATCCTTTTCCAGATGAGAGAAGGCGTCCTTTTCCAGGTGATGATGTAGAGGCAGGCATCCCCGCCCTTATGAATGCAGGTGGGATGCTCAATCTCGGCAAGCTTGTTAGTGAAGACCTTGGCGACGGCCTCGAGCTGTCCCATTCGATTATCGCACTGATAAGGTTTTTCGACTACACCTGGATTTTGGGTCACCAAGACCTCTACCTTATTGGGCCCTATTTTCCTTGATTTAAAGGTGCTGCCTCTGGTTATATGGGGAGTGATTTTTTCCAATAGCCAATAGGCAGATTCAGGCGTGACAAAACCCAATGTGTATCTCTTCAAGATCTCAGAAGCCTTCGATGTTGCTGCATAGCGGCCTGCCTCTCTCGCTATATTTTCATTGCCGGTCATTGCAGACGATATATCATGAAATCTATCTGCCTGCTGCTGGGTGAACCAGTGAGCGGGGTCGTCTACCTCGTACCGGGTCATCCCCGCATATTTGAGAAGGGCAGTCACATCGATATCGGGATAGTTTACATCGATGAACTCCAGATAGTTTTTGA
>Ga0307427_1000677_pt1 | contig 20100 bp, 20 predicted proteins | sample SalMarWE160190MG_FD_202162 | JGI IMG/M metagenome (GOLD analysis project Ga0307427, IMG submission 202162) | Salt marsh sediment microbial communities from the Plum Island Ecosystem LTER, Massachusetts, United States - WE1603-190 | ecosystem: Environmental > Aquatic > Marine > Intertidal zone >... | reverse complement strand
GGCGGCTGATCCTGGCGGCCCAGATGCTGGCGATGGCCCAGGCGCTGGCGCTGGCCGCCCTCGCGATGGCCGGCGCGATCGAGGTGTGGCAACTGATCGCGCTGAGCATCTTCACGGGCCTGGTTCGCGGGATCGAGGTCCCGGCCCGCCAGTCGTTCATGCTCCAGATGCTGGATGAGCCGGCCGACCTGCCGAACGCCATTGCGTTGAACTCGTTTCTGGTCAACACGGCGCGGCTGACGGGGCCGCTCGCGGCCGGGTACATCGTGGCGTGGTGGAACGAGGGGTTGTGTTTCCTCATCAACAGCGTCAGTTACGCCGCCGTCATCATCGCGCTGGTGGCGATGCGGATCACGCCCCGCGAGGTCGAGGCGCCGAAAGCCGGTGTCCTCATCGGTCTGAAAGAAGGCTTCCGATATGCCTTCACGTCGCCCGCCCTGCGGTCGATCCTTCTGATGCTCGGCGTCACGAGCCTGGCGGGCGTGCCGTACATCTGGCTGATGACCATCTTTGCGAAGGACGTGCTCGGCGGCGGGCCCGATACGCTGGGCCACCTGATGGGGGCGACGGGCGTCGGCGCGCTGGCCGGGGCGGTGTTCCTCGCGACGCGGCGGAGCGTGGCGCGTCTCGGTGGGATGCTGCGGCTGGCGGCGATCGCCTTCGGGGTGGGGCTGATTGCCTTCGGCCTGTCGGACAATTTCTGGCTCAGCCTCGTCATCCTCGTCTGGCCGGGCGCCGCCATGATGCTCCAGATGTCGATGAGCAACACGCTGCTTCAGACCCTTTCGGACGACGACAAGCGCGGCCGGGTCATGAGTTTCTATACCATGATGTTTATGGGGATGATCCCGTTCGGGAACCTTCTGGCGGGGTTCGTGGCGGGGGCCGTGGGGGCGCCGCTGACCGTGATCCTCGGCGGTGGCGTGTGCATCCTCGGCGCCCTCGTCTTCGGGGCACGCCTGCCGCGACGGGCAGAAAAAGTCGCCCCCGCCGCCGAGGAACCCGGCGCCGCGGCGTAGCCGAGCGCCGGGACGCGTCCCGGCCTACATGCCGGCCGCTTTGACCGCCCGGACGAAACACATCGGCAGGTACCAGGGTTTCCTGAATCGCAGGATGCGGAAGCCGGCGGCCTCCAGCGCCTCGCGGAGTTCCGAGGCATCGAACGGGACGTGGCCGAACTGGCGGTTGAACCGCCACGGACGGTCGGCAATCAGCGCCTCCTCGAACGCCAACACGCCGCCCGGTTTGAGGATGCGGTGCGCCTCCGCGATCGCGCGACGCCACGCGTTGATGTGGTGCAACATGCCAAAAAGCAGTGCCGCGTCGAACGCGGCGTCGGGGAAACTCAGGGCCGCCGCGTCGCCGCAAACAAACGTGATGCGCTCGGTCGCCACGTCTCTTGCCCATCGCGGCGGCCGGGCCACCTTGTGCCGCGCGGCAGCGATGATCTCCTCATCGAGGTCCACGCCGACGACCCGCGAGCCGGCGAATCGCCGGGCAATCAGCAGCGCCCCGTCGCCGTAACCGCACCCGATCTCCAGGATCTCGGCCCCGTCGGGAAGGTCCACGCCGCGAAAGACCCTCGGCGCCTCCACCCGCCGCAGGCCCCACCGGCGCAGGGCACATCGCATCATCCACTTCTCGATGCGTGTCAGAAGCATGATTTCACCAACCTACGCCGTGTGTCGCTCTTCGTGCGGGCGATGAACCCCATCTTACTCGGCCGGCAACACGACGAAGACGTTGAACTCGGGGCCCGTTGCCGGCGGCACGTAGTCGGGCTTGCCGACGGGCGGCGGGGCGCGACAGGAGCGCATCGGCACGCGGACCGGTCTGCCGTCGAAGGTGCCCTCGAGAACGGCTTTCCCGAAGAAGTCCTGGGCGCTGACGATGCGGTACGCCTGCCCTCGCTTCAGGATGTTCCCGAGGTCCAATTGGACCTCGGGCGTTTGGTCCCAGTTGTAAACGATGATGTTCGCGCGGCCGGGATCGTAGCGGTTGGGCCGGATGAACACCTTCACGCCCGTCGGGCGGCCGCGGAGCACCGTGTTGGCTGCGGCCAGGTCCAGGTCCGCAGGCGGCGGCTCCACCGATACGGGCGCGGCAGGGGCGATGAACGTGTTGCCGGCGACCTCGAGCCGGTTCCACTTGCGCAGCGTCGATGGGCCGACGAAGGTGTTGCCCGTGACGGCGGCGTCCTTGTTGTTCGCCCCGTAACCGAGCATGAGCGCCGTCGCGCGGTGGCCGGTGGACCACGTGCAGTTGTCCTTGACGACGATCCGCTCCGACGGGCTCCCGCCGCCCACGAGAATGCCGGGGGTGAGGCTCCGCGGGCTCTTGGCGGCGGCGTTGCCCTCGATGTGGAAGCCGTTCAGCGATGCCCGACTCGACCCGTACACGTGGACCCCGTAGGAGAACTGGTTGAACAGGATGCAATCGACGATCCGCTTGGTGCCTTTCTTGTTCTGGGCGTAGATGGCGTGACCGTGTCCGCGGTCGGGTGCGTCCCAGCCGTTGTTGTAGATGAGGCACCCGTAGATCTCGCCGCCTTCGCCGGAGGACCACCAGCCGAAGCCGCAACTTCCGTCGTGCACCACCAGGTTGATGAAGGCGATGTGCAACCCGTAGCAGGTGACGCCGCCGCGGTTGCCCTCCGGCGGGTGCGAGCCCTTGGCGTCGGCCCAGCGGTCTGGGTCCGAGCCCATGATCTCGAAGCCCCAGTACCGCGCGTGTTCCCCCTCGACGACGAAGTCGACACGCTGCTTCGGATCGTCGGACCGGCAGTCGATCGTCGCGCGCTGCCGGGGCGCCTGGCGGACCGTGATGGGGGCATCAGAGGCGCCCTTGAGGCGACTCTTGAACGCCCCGCGATACGTGCCGCCGAGGAGCCAGACGCAATCGCCGGGCTTGACGGTCTCGGGATGGGCAAGCGCCGTCCCCAGGTCCCACGGCCGGTCCTTCGACCCGTCGCCGCCAGGTGTGCCTCGCGGCGAGACGAAGAAATCGCGGGCCGAGGCGGTGTCGGCCGCAGTGAGGGCGGCGGCGAGCGCCAAGGCGAGGCACAATGACCTCATGGGGGCTGCCTCCTGATGATTACGTCGCCCTTCGGGCGACGGCTCAACGCTATTCGACCGGGAAACTCAGCCGGTTGAGCGGGTCGGCGCCCGCCTTCTTCTCGTCGGCATCGGCGAAACCGTCGCCATCATCGTCCTCATCCGCGTTGTCTCCGATGCCGTCCGCGTCGGTGTCGCGCCATTCCTTGGGATCGAGGGGAAAGGCGTCCCACGGCACGGCGCGGCAGCGTGGGACGCCGTCGCCGTCGATGTCGAGTTCCTCGTGGTCGGGCGTGCCGTTTTTGTTCAGGTCATCGCCCGCGCCGTCGGCGTCGATGTCGGCGTCGAGACGGTCGCCGATGAGGTCGCCGTCAGAGTCCTGCCATTCCGACGGGTCGAGCGGGAAGGCGTCTCTGGCGTCGGGCGTGCCGTCGTTGTCGTCGTCCGGGTCGGCATCGTTAGGGATGCCGTCGGCGTCGATGTCGGGCGGGCCGTCGGGCGTGATGAGCAGCGCAAGGTCGATCGTCAGCGCCGGCGCCGTGAACGTGCCCCGGCCCTTCGGCGCATCGAAGGCGCCCAGGATGGCCGCCGTCTCGGGCGCGTACCAGTAGCCACGGGCCGCGTGCGGCACGTCGAGCGTTACCGTCAGGCCGCCGACGGCGCTCGTGTGGTCCTTGTAATGCTCCAGGTAGACGCCCGCGCGGCGGCCGTTTGCGATCGCCCAGGCGCGCACCTCGGACGGCGCCGAGACCATCACGGGCACCCTCTTCAGTCCGCCACCGAGTGCGTAGGCGAAGTCCTGCATCGCCCGGACGTACTCGCGTTCGCGGGGGCCGATCCAGAGGTTCATGAAATGGCCGTCGCGGGCGTAACTGGTGTTCCAGAAGATGACCGAGACCTCGCTAAAGAGGGCGGCCCAGTTTCGCAGGCGCATGCGGAGGGCCGATTTCGGGTCCCACACGCCGCCGATGCCTTTCGGGATGAGTTCCGGCAGGCGCTTCCGGTTGACGGAGTTGCCCGTCTCGCCGACGATGACCGGCTTGCCGAACTGTTTCCACTTGGTGCAGGCGGTCGCGAACGCATGGGCAGCCCCGAGTTCCGAGAGGCCGAGGTACCGGTGCGGCGCGGAAAGGTCGATGTCCGGCAACTGCGGCCGCTCCCAACTGGTCGTCACGGGATGATGGTACGGGTCGAGGGATTTCAGGTACGGCGCCATCATGGCGTACCAGCGGTCGTCTGCGTGCTGCTCGTTGAGGAACTCCCAGAAATCGACCATCGCGCCCCATCGGTCCACGGCGTACTTGACGTGCCGCCTGACCTTGGCCATGGCGCCCGCGTTGTCGGGCTGCTTCGCCTGGACGTTCATGTATCCGAAGAGGCCGTAGAAGATGCGGAATCCGTAGGCGCGGGCGCGGGCGAGGAGTTCATCGACCATGCGGCTTTCCATGACGCCGATGTGGTCGAGGTCCTTCGAGATGGCCAGCGAGAAGTTGTGCTGACTGAACCGCATCATGTTGAACCCGCAGGCGGCGAAGCGGCGGTACTGGACGTCGGCGTTCTGCGGGTTCGGGGCCGGGCCGCGCACAAACATCGCGCCCGGCGGCGGGTCGGGCAGGTCCGGGCGGTCGGTCCGGAACGGGCCTTCCATCGACGCACCCGCCAGAACCGACCCGACGCCGGCGTTATCGAACTGCCCGTCCTGAAATCCGATCGGAAAGTACGGCGAGCCGTCGTCGAAGACCCACCGCATCGGGTTGGCCGGATCCTGCCGGACGAAACCGTGAAGCGGCCGCCGGCCCGTGATGCACCGGAAGGCGCCGGCGCCCGTGGCCGCCTCGCCGCCTGAGTTCGAGAACGTCCACGCGTAGGTCCAGCGTCCGAGTTCGTTCGGCGCAAAGCGTGCCTTCCAGAGGTCGGCCCGCGTGAAGGTGTAGGCGACGTGCGGCCGTCCGCGGCCGTCCTTGTGCACGGCGATCTTCGGCCGCTCGTCCGAGCCGTAGTGGAAGCCGCCGACCGCGACCTTCTTGCCGGAGGGCGACGTGAACACCACGTCGACAGTTACGTCGAAGAACGGGTTCGTGTACCGGCGGCCGTGCTGGAAGGTGATCTCGAAGATGTCCCAGCGCGGGACGACACGCACCTTCTGTGTGGCCGCGACGTCGAGCGCCGCGCCGTCCGCCGCCGCCAGGACCAGCCCCAGCGCCGCCACGCCCGCCCCCAGCCGCAGGATCGTCGTCATGTCGCCGCCCTCCCTGCCAGGAACCCGCTCGCGAAGGCCCACTGGAGGTTGAACCCGCCCGTAGGGCCGTCGAGGTCGAGAATCTCGCCCGCGAAGGCCAGCCCGGGAAGCCGGCGGCTCTCGAGCGTCTGCGGGTCGACCTCCCCCAGCGCCACCCCGCCGCGCGTCACCATGGCGCGGGCCCAACCCTCGGTGCCCGTCACGGTCAGGGGGAGCCGGGTGAGGCGGTCGGCCAGCCGCCGGCGAAGCGGGGCCGCCACCTGGCTGGGCCGACCGTGCGGGTCCACCCCCGCCAGCGCGAGGACCACCTCGGCCAGCGATCGCGGCAGGTATTCGGCGAGGAGCGTCCGCACCGACCGGCGACCGGCCACCCGCTCCCATTCCCCGAAACGGGCCAGCCATGCGTCGCGGGGCGTGGCGGGATCGAGGTCCAGGACCACGGGAACCGTCTCGTGCCGCGCGAGCAGGACCGCCACGTCGCCCGACAGGTCGAGGACGGCGGGCCCCGAGATGCCGCGATGGGTGAACAGGACGCCGCCCGAGACGCCCGCCTTCGGCTGCTTCGCGAGGTCGATGCGAGGCCGGGCCGCCGGCAGCGCGATCCCCGCGCAGCGTCGCGGCCAGGTCTCGCGCGTGACCAGCGGCACGAGGGCCGGCCGGGGGTCGGCGAGCGTGTGCCCGGCCTGGCGCGCCAGGTCGTAGCCGGCGCCCGACCCGCCGAGGTCGGGATACCCCATGCCGCCGGTGGCGAGGATGACACGGGTCGCCGCCAGGCGTCCGGCGCTGGTGTGGACGCCGCCGAGGTGCCCGCCCTCCAGCCACAGGGCCGAGGCGCCGACGCCCGCCCGCAGCCGCACGCCGCCTTCCTCGGCCATGTCGAGAAGCACGCCGAGGACGTCGGCGGCCCGGTCCGAGACGGGGAACACGCGCCGGCCGTCCGGCGCGTGCGTGGGCACGCCGCGCGCGTGCAGCATGGCCCGCAGCGCCGAGCCGCTCAGGGCCGCCAGCGCCGGCTGGGCAAACCGGCCGCGCCGGCCGAACGCCGCCAGGGTCTCGGCCTCGGGGAGCGCCGTCGCCAGGTTGCACCGGCCGCCGCCCGAGGCCAGGAGTTTGCGCCCCGGCCGGCGGAGCCGCTCGACGACGACGACCCGCCGTCCGAGCCTTGCGGCCGCGATCGAGGCCATGAGGCCGGCCGGACCACCGCCGACCACGACCACGTCGGCGGCGCCGGCGATTCGGGCGTCTGCGTTCATCCGGCCCATCCTAAGCCACTTGGCGTGAGCCCGCAACGTGTTTGCGCGGCAGGCCTCCCGGCCCGTGCCGCCGTGCGAAGCGCATTGACCGGCGGGTCGGCGGCGCGGTAGAGTGAAGGTGACACGTCGCTGCACCGGAATCGAAAGGGACCGTGATGGCCGACTACGTGAACCGTGCCCGTGACATCGTCCGCGAGGTGATGAAAGAGTTCGAGCCCGCCAAAGACCACGCCGTCGGGGCCGGGCGGGAGATGCTGCTGGCGATTCGCAGCGTCGTGGACGCCGAGATCAATCTGCTGGACCGCGCGACGCAGAAGAAGCCGCCCGAACCGGAACCGCTCGCCGACCCGTCTGCGACGGACGAATAAGGCCTAGAAGCGGCGTGCGTGCAGAGCACGCACCCTACGTACTTCCGCCGAGATCGCCCGCCGAGCGCATCAGTCCGGTGAACGCTTGGCGGCCGCCACGGCCGCCAGAACGCGGGCGGCGAGGTCTTCCTTGGTGACCTGCGTGAGGCGCTCGCAGGCGCCGTCGCGGGCGATGAGAAGGGCGTCCTGGCGGTCGGCGGCGATGGCCTCCGGCGAGTTGGCGACGACCAGGTCGAGGCCCTTGGCCTTGAGTTTGCCCCGGGCGCGGGCCGCCAGGTCTTCCGATTCCAGGCAGAAGCCGACGAGGACCTGCCCTGCCTTGCGGCGGCTCATTTCGGCCAGGATGTCGGCCGTCGGTTCGAGTTCCAGCGTGATCTTCCCCTCGCTCTTCTTGACCTTGCGGTCTGCGCGTGCGGCGGGACGGTAATCGGCGACGGCGGCGGCGGCGATGAAGACGTCGCAGGCGTCGAAGCGTGCCGCAACCGCATCGAGCATCTCGGCGGCGCTCGTGACGCGGACAAGTTCGTCCACCGCGGGCGGCTCGAAGGCGACCGGGCCGCAGACAAGCGTGACGCAGTGTCCCTGCGCCAGGGCGGCGGCTGCCAGGGCGGCGCCGATGCGCCCGCTGGAGGCGTTCGAGACGTACCGGACGGGGTCGATGTATTCGCGCGTCGGGCCGGCGGTAATGAGAATGCGCATGGGTCTGGGATTTCGGATTTCAGATCTCAGATCTCAGATGTCAGATCTCAGATGTCAAATGCTAAATGCAGAATCCAAAGCGGTCGCCGGCGGCGGGCGCTCATGTGGCATTTAGTATTTGTCATTCCTCATTCTTCTGTGGTATGTCCGCGAGAAGTTCGGCGACGGCCTTCACTATCTCTTCCGGCTCGGCCATGCGGCCCTGGGCGACCGTGCCGGAGGCCAAGCGGCCTTCGACCGGCCCGACGAACCGCACGCCGCGCGACCGCAGCAACTCGCAGTTCGTCGCCACGGCGGGATGCCGCCACATGCGGACGTTCATGGCCGGGGCCACGATGAGCGGCGCGTCGGCGGCCAGCAGGAACGTCGAGAGCAGGTCGTCGGCGATGCCGTGGGCGAGTTTCGCGAGAATGTTGGCCGTGGCCGGCGCCACGACGACGACCTCGGCCCGGTCCGCCAGCGCGATGTGCGCGGCCGGCCAGGCCCCGCTCCGGGCGAACAGGTCCACCTGCACCGGCCGGCCGGAAAGCGTCTGGAACACGAGCGGCGAGACGAACCGCGTCGCCGCTTCGGTCATGACGACGGTGACCCCGGCGCCGGCGCCGGCGAGGCGCGACACAAGATGGGCCGCCTTGTAGGCCGCAATGCCGCCCGTCACGCCGACGACGATCTCGCGTCCGCTGACCGGTCCGAGGTCCGATTCGGGCGTCGTCATGGTCGCACGCTCCTGCGGCTAGGCCTCTTCCTCTTCCCCGAGGGCTTCGGCCATGCGGTCGCGCGGCTCCAGTGTAATCTTGCCTTCGAGGACCTCCTGGACGACGGCCTCCATCAGCGTCATGTCGCCGCGCTCGACCAGCAGTGGCGCCCCGAAGGTCACGTCCACCAGCCGCCTCTGGATCAGGACGGCGAGTTTGAAGCGGCCTCCGACCTTATTGATTACTTCATCGCTCTTGAGTGCTTCAATCACGCTTTTTCCCTCCGCATCTGAACGAGTTCAATTACCCGGTCAACGGCGTCGTCGAGGTGGTCGTTGACGATCTCGGTGTCATAGCACCCGGCCCGCCTCGCCATCTCGATTTCCTCCCGTGCCTTGGCGAATCGCCGCTCCGCCTCATCCGAGCCTTCGGTGCCGCGACACGACAGGCGCGAGGACAAGGCCTGGGCGTCGGGCGCCAGCAGCAGGATGGCCAAGGCGTCGGGGAACTTTTTCTTGATCCGGATTCCTCCCTGAACGTCGATCTCCAGCAGGAGCACCTTGCCGGCGTCCGAGGCGCGGGCGAGTTCTTCCACGGGCGTCCCGTAGAGTTGGCCGAACACCTCGGCCCACTCGACGAACCGTCCGTCGGCGATGCGGCTGCGGAACTCCTCCGGGCTGATGAAGGTGTAGTCCCGGCCGTCCACCTCGCCGTTCCGCCGGGGGCGCGTCGTGGCGCTGGCGCTGATAAGGACGCCGGTCCGCTCGGCGACCGCCCGGCAGACGGTGGTCTTTCCCACCCCGCTCGGTCCGCTGACGACCACGAGGTTGCGGCCGCTGCGGACGGGCGGCGCCTCCCGGGGTTCGGGCGTTTTGTGTTCCGTCGTTGGTTCCTGACCGGTCATTCGATGTTCAGCGCGTGCTCCCTGAGGCGGTCCACTCCCACCTTGATCTCGACGACCTCGCGTGAGATCTCCGGATCGCTTGCTTTGGATCCGATGGTATTGACTTCGCGGTACATTTCCTGTGTGAGGAATTCGAGTTTACGTCCCATGGGCCCGGAATCCGGCAGCCGCTCGCGGAACTGGTCCACGTGGCTCGCCAGGCGCGTGAGTTCCTCGTTGATGTCCGACCGTTCGGCAAAGAAGGCGACCTCGCGAATGAGACTTTGATCGTCCACCGTGACCTCGACGCCCTCGAGCATGGCCCGGACCCGCTCCAGGAGCCGGGCGCGGTAGTCGTCCACCACGGCCGGTGCACGCTGCCGGACGGCCGCGAGCCGCCGCTCGATCTCATCGAGCGTGGCCGCCATGTCCTTGGCGGTGGCTTCACCTTCGGCGTCGCGCATGCGGTTGAGGTTGTCGAGCGCCTCGGCGACGGCGGCCTCGATCTCGCGCTGAAGGTCCCCGATGCCTGTGAGCAGGACGCCCTCGCCGCCGAGGACGCCGGGCAGGGCCAGCAGCGCGTCGTCGGACAGGTTGTCCGTCACCCGTGCGAGGTCCCGCTTGTAGGCGGCCAGGATGTCTGTGTTGATCGGCACGCGAGCCGCCGGTCCGCGCGGCTCGACGACAACGCCGACGTTGACCGTGCCGCGGCCGATGGCCTCGCGCAGGAGCCGCTCGATCGCCACCTCCACCGCGCCCAGGCCGTCGGGAAGACGCTGGATGACCTTGAGGAAGCGGTTGTTGATGGTACGGATCTCGACGGCGACGCGGACCTGGTCGCTCTCGCGCTCGGCTGCGCCGTAACCTGTCATGCTGCGGATCATTCGATAACCTTTCGTGGCACGATCGAGGGACGTCGTGTCGAACGCGCGGGGCAAGCCCCGCGGCTAACGTTGCCCGTGCTCAGGGCGTCGTGTCGAACGCGCGGGGCAAGCCCCGCGGCTAACGTTGCCCGTGCTCAGGGCGCCGTGTCGAACGCGCGGGGCAAGCCCCGCGGCTAACGTTGCCCGTGCTCAGGGCGCCGTGTCGAACGCGCGGGGCAAGCCCCGCGGCTAACTCAACCGCTGCCTGGCACGACCCGACTGCCGGGTTTGATGAGGGGCACGCCCTCGCGGCACAGGGGGCAGTCGTCGGCCTGGTACGTCGGCACGTCGATCTTCACGAGCGAGACGAGCGGCATGCCGAAACCGGGGTCGCGCCCGCTCGTCCGATCTACCAGAGCCGCAACGCCAACCACTTCGGCGCCGGCAGCCGTGACCATCTGCTGGACCTCGCGAAGGCTGCCGCCTGTCGTGACGACGTCTTCGGCCAGTAGTACCCGCTCGCCCGCCTCGACGGCGAATCCGCGTCGGAGCGTCATGGAGCCGTCCTGGCGTTCGGCGAAAAGGGCCTTCGCCCCAAGGGCACGGGCCACCTCATGGGCCACCACGATGCCTCCGATGGCCGGGCCGATGACGGTCTGGATGCCGGCGTCTGCAAAGCGGTAGGCCAACCGGCCGCAAACGCGCTCCGCCCGGCTCGGTTCCCGGAGGACGAGTGCGCACTGGAGATACGTCGGGCTGTGCATGCCGCTTGCGAGCAGGAAATGGCCCTCGAGGAGGGCTCCCGCGTCGCGAAAGACATCGAGGATGGCGCCGGGGTCCGTCATAAGAACTCCTGTGGCCGCGTTACCTGGCGGGTTTGGTTCCCTCTGGCGCAGCGTCCTTGGCGGCATGGCCGCCCGTTGTTCCTTCGCCTGCGGGCGTTTGCGTGTCGGCGCCGGGTTGGGCGGGCGCAGGGGCCTTGGGCTGTTCGTAGGGCCGGGCGACTTTCTCGGGCCGCATGATCCATGCCGTCAGGATGGACAGTAGAAAGAAGATGCCGGCAATCACAGCGGTGGCTTTGACGAAGATGTCGGCCGTTTTCGTGCCGAAGGCGCTGTGACCGCCGGGACCGCCGAACGCGCCTGCGAGCCCGCCGCCGCGCCCTTTCTGAATCAGGATCAGCAGGATCAAGACAACGGCCGTCAGGAGAAACAGAACCATGCAGGCGGTTTCCACGGGTCACATCTCCTTTAGAACAATGACTAATGACGAATGGCTAATGGCAAATAGCGGCTTCGCCGCGATGGAACGCCATCGGTACCTTGCCGTACCGATCGCCGTTCCGGCGGTCGTTAGCGATCCGCCATGAGACCTCCCGTCGTTCTACAGCCCTTTCGCCCTGGCGGCCTCGGTGATGATGGCGGCAAAGGAATCGCCGTTGAGGCTGGCGCCGCCAACGAGCGCGCCGTCAATGTCGGCTTGGGCCATAAGGTCATGCGCGTTCTCGGGTTTGACGCTGCCGCCGTACTGGATGCGGACCGTCTGGGCCAGAGGTGCATCGTACAGGTCCGCCAGGAGCGTCCGGATGAAGGCATGCAGTTCCTGGGCCTGGTCGGGTGTGGCGGTCTCGCCGGTGCCGATGGCCCAGACGGGTTCGTACGCGATGACGACGTCGGCGGCCTGCCGGGCCGTGAGGCCTCCAAGGCCGGCTGTGACGTGGCGTCGGACCACGGCTTCGGTCTCGCCGGCGCGGCGCTCGTCGATGAGTTCCCCGACGCAGAGGATGGGCTTCAGTCCGCACGCAAAGGCCGCATGGACCTTCTTCGAGATGAGGTCGTCGGGTTCGCCGAACACGTGCCGCCGCTCGCTGTGACCGAGGATGACGGTGGTGCATCCGAGGTCGGCGAGCATGGGGCCCGCAATCTCGCCGGTAAAGGCGCCCTTTTCTTGAAAGTACATGTTCTGCCCGCCGACGACCATGGGCGTGCCGCTGGCGGCTGCCAGGACCGCCTCGAGGTAGCACGCGGGCGGGCAGGCGCCGACCTCGACGGCCGTGACGTCGGCGGCCGTGGCGGCGGTGGCTTCGGCCAAGGCGACGGCCTCGGCCCGTGTCGTGTTCATTTTCCAGTTGCCGCAGATGAAAGGTTTTCGCATTCGGTTGATCTCCGTTCGTGGCCCCCCGGTGTATTCACCGGGGGCTAATTGCTATTCGGTTTTTGGAGTTCTCGTCCGACGGCTTCGGCGATGGGTGCGAGTTCGGCCATCATCCGGCGGAAGGCGTCGGGCGTCAGTTGCTGGGGGCCGTCGCTCAGGGCCTTCTCGGGATCCGGGTGCACCTCGACGAAGACGCCGTGGGCGCCGCCGGCCACGGCCGCCAGGGCCATCGGCGGCACGAGTTCCCGGCGCCCGGTCGCGTGGCTCGGGTCCACGATGACGGGCAGGTGGCAGACGCCCTGAATGACCGGCACGGCCGCCAGGTCGAGCATGTACCGCGTCGCCGTATCGAACCCCCGCACGCCGCGCTCGCACAGCATGACGCGGTGGTTGCCCTCGGCCAGGATGTACTCGGCCGACATCAGGAGTTCCTCGGTGGTGGCGGCCGGACTGCGTTTCAGGAGTACGGGCCTCTCGGCCTGGCCGACCTCCGTCAGGAGCCGGAAGTTCTGCATGTTGCGTGCGCCGACCTGGAGGACGTCGGCGTAGCGGGCCACCAGTTCAACCTCGCGGACATCGAGAACCTCCGTGACGGTCGGCAGGCCGACCTCGGCGCCGACGCTCTGGAGGATTTTGAGTCCCTCTTCGCCCAGTCCCTGGAAACTGTAAGGGCTGGTGCGTGGCTTGAAGGCGCCGCCTCGGAGCATCACGCCGCCGGCGTCGCGGACGACGCGGGCGCTGGCGCGGAACTGGTCCTCGCTCTCGATGGCACAGGGCCCCGCGATGACCGACAGATACGGCCCGCCGACCTTGAACGGCCCGATCGCCAGGACGGTGTCGTCGGCGTGGAAGTCGCGGCTGGCGAGTTTGTAGGGCTTCATGATGGGCATGACGGTCTCGACGCCCGCCAGCCCGGCAAAGAACTCGGGTTTCAGGAGTGTCTCATCGCCGATGGCGCCGATGATGGTCCGGAACTCGCCGCGCGAAATGTGGGCCTTCAGCCCCAGGTCTTCGATGCGGCGCGTGACGGCCTCGACCTGCGCGTCCGCCGCTCTGGATTGCATCACAATGATCATGGTGCTTTCTGCCTTACGTCGCCATCAACCGGCAAACTCCGCACCATCGCGCGGCGGGCAAGACTGCCCACCGCGCGAGCACGCGCCAGGACCTGTCACTCGGCGGTGACGGTCACGGGAAACGATCCCAGGACTTCGAGTCGGCGGCAGTGGCGCCGCGCTTCCTCGAGAGCCCCCTTGACGTTCTCGTCCTCGGCGTGCCCCTCGATATCCGCGAAGAAGTAATACTCCCACGTCTTCGTCGGGAACGGGTGCGATTCGATCTTGGTCAGGTTGATCGTGTAGCGTCGGAAGATGTCGAGGACTTCGACCAGCGCCCCCGCCGCGTGAGCAACGCTGAACAGGAGACAGGTCTTGTCGCGGCCGGTGCGTCCGGCGCTCTCGCGGCCCAGAACGAGGAACCGCGTCTGGTTTTGGGGATTGTCCTCGATGGCAGAGGCGAGGACGTCCAGGCCGTAGACGGAAGCGGCCATTTCTGAGCCGACGGCGGCGGTTCCCTCGACCCGCGACGCCAGAAGCGCCGCCTCGGCCGTCGAGCCCACGGCAACGAGGTCGACCTGGCTCGCGCTGGCCGTCAGCCAGCGGCGGCACTGGTCGAAGACCTGGGGCTTCGAGTAAACCTTCGTGACGCGATCGAGCGTCGTTTTCGACAGCAGGTTCTGGTGGATGGGCAGGGCCATCTCGGCACAAACCTTGACGGGCCCGTGGACCCACAGGAAACACTCCATCGTGTCGCGGACGCCGCCGCCGGTGGTGTTCTCGACGGGCACGATGCCGTAGTCTGCCGCGTCTCGGGCCACCTGGTCGAAGACCGAGGAGATGTCGCGGACGGCGACCAGTTCAACGCTGTGCCCGAACTTGTCAAGGGCGGCGAGGTGGCTGAAACTGGCCTCCGGTCCGAGATAGGCCACCTTCAGGGATTTCTCGAGCGAGAGGCTACCGCTCATCATCTCCTTCCAGATGGCCATCAGGCTATGGTCCGGGAGGGGACCGTTGTTGGCCTCCACGATATGCTCGAACACCTCACGTTCGCGCGCGGGGTTGTAGACAGACGCCTCGCCGGTCTCGCGCTTGATCTTTCCCACTTCGACCGCGTAACGGGCACGCTCGTTCATCAGGGCCACAAGCCTGGCGTCGATCTCGTCAATCCGTTTTCTGGGGTCTTCGAGGTCCATGCGAAACCCGGTTGCTGTCCTGCTCCGGCGGCCGCGCGCCGGCACTTGCCAAGCGCACACCATCCCCGCTTTCTCAAGCGGCGTAATCTACCCTCCCCGAACCGCACCGTCAACCCTAAAAGGGCCGCACCCGGAGCGGGGAGGGGAGGTAGGTCGAGGGTGCACGTGAAATCGTTGACTTCGCCAAGGGCAACTGCTATACTGCCGGCGCTCGTCAACGGGTACCGGCGCGGCCTCAATGGCGCGATGCGTGGAGGGAGGGAGAGGTTGCAGATCGAAGTAACCGCGCGGCACGGGTCGATTGCCGCCGACATGAGAGACCGGGCGGACGAAAAGGCCCGGCGCCTCCTGAAATACTATGACAAGATCCAGTCGATTCACGTGGTGCTGAACAGGGGAGGCGACGGCTTCTCCTGCGAGATGATCGCCGATCTGGAGCACAGCGGCGACCTTGTGGCACAGGCTGCCGGCCACAACATGCACGCGGTGATCGACCAGGCGGCGGAGCGGCTGGAGCGACAGTTGCTCGAACACAAGGACCGCACCCGCCACCGGAAGGGGCGCGGTCCGAACCCGCATCAGCCCACGCGCGCCTAAGACCGGCGAGGAGTCCAGCCGACATGAAGTTGATGGAGTTCATCGCAACCTCGGCCATCATGCCCGACCTCAAGGCCGACACGGCTCGCGGCGCGATCAACGAGATGGTCGGGGCACTCATCACAATCAACGCGGTCTCGGCAAAGGACCGCCGCAAGACGGTGGACGCCATTCTGCGTCGCGAAAAGAAGGGCACGACGGGGTTCGGCAACGGCGTGGCCATCCCGCACGCCAAGCATGAAGGCATCAAGGGGGTGGTGGGTGTGGTGGCCCGCAGCGCTGCCGGCATCGACTTTGCCGCCCTGGACCGCCGGCCGGTCCATCTGTTTTTCCTGCTGCTGTCGAACCCGGATCAACCCGAGCAGCACCTGAAAGCGATGGAGCATATCTTTCGGAGCGTCAAGAACGACCACCTCCGCCGCTTCATGTGCCAGGCGTCCACCCGCGAGGAACTGGTGGGCCTGTTGCGCGAGGCCGATGAGGAACTGGGATGACGGTGCGTCCGCCCCCGGCTTTGGGAAGATATGCTCGTGCCCATACGCGAGGTGAAAATCGTCAATCCCCTGGGGCTGCACATGCGGCCGGCGGCGAAGTTCGTCGAGACGGCGAACCGGTTCCGCTGTACCGTGACCGTGTCCAAGGGCGACGAGACGGTCAACGGGAAGAGCATTACGGAGATGATGCTGCTTGAGGCTATGCCGGGCACCATGCTTCGCCTGGAGAGTAAAGGGGAAGACGCGGACGCCTGCCTTCAGATCCTGGCCGAGGTGGTAGCCAACTTCGACAAGGACCTGAAGTAGTCCGTCCCCCGCGAGCAGCCAATCCGATGGAAACGCGCAAAGGTATCGCGGTCTCGCCGGGCGTTGCGATCGCACCCGCGATCGTCCTGGACAGCGAGCAGTTTCGCATCCCCCGCCGCGACATCGAATCGGATGAGATCCAGGCGGAACTGGCACGGTTCCAGGAAGCCGTCGAGCGCGCCCGCCAGGAGGTCCGCGAACTCCGCCAGCGCGTCGCCGCCGACATCGGCGAGAAACTCGGCGCCATCTTCGACGTCCAGGACGCACTGCTCGGCGACCCCTCCGTCATTGACGAGATCCGCGAACTCGTCGAGCGCAAACGCTACAGTCCGGAGTACGCCGTCTCGCAGATCCTCAAGGGCTACGCCAAGAAGGTCCTCGCCCTGCCGAACCGGTACATGGCGGAGCGCGTCGCCGACGTCTGGGACGTCGAGAAACGGCTGCTGAGGAACCTCATCGGGGCCAAACGCGAGAGCCTGCACCAACTGACCGAGCCGGTCATCGTCATCGCCCACGATCTGACGCCGAGCCAGACGGCGGGACTCGACCCGTCGAAGGTCCTGGCGTTCGCCACGGACATCGGCGGCCGCACCAGCCACACGACAATCGTCGCCCGCGCCATGGGGATCCCGGCGGTGGTCGGCCTGCGGAACATCACGGCCGACCTCTCGGGCGGCGATACGGTCATTGTGGACGGCAACCGCGGCCTGGTGGTCATCGACCCCGACGAGCCGACGATCACGCGCTTTCACAAGGCCGAGCAGCGGTTCCATCGCATGGAGGAAGAACTCGGCCACCTGAGAGACCTGCCGGCCACCACCACCGACGGCCACGAGGTCCTCCTCTGGGGCAACATCGAGTTCCCCCACGAGGTCCAGGCGTGCCTGGCCCGAGGGGCCAGCGGCATCGGCCTCTATCGCACGGAGTTCATCTACCTTGACCGCGACGATGAACCCAGCGAAGAGGACCACTATCAGGCCTACGCCGAAGCCATCGAGGCCTGCAAAGGCCGGCCCATCACGATCCGCACCTGCGACTTGGGGGCCGACAAGTTCACCCACCTGTCGGACGATTACGACGAACGCAACCCGTTTCTAGGGTGCCGGAGCATCCGGTTCAGCCTCCAGTACGTCGCCGGCTTCAAGACGCAACTGCGGGCGATCCTTCGCGCCAGCGCGTTGGGCCCTGTGCGGATCATGTTCCCGCTCATCACAAACCTCAAGGAACTGCGGCAGGCCAAGATGCTCCTGGCCGACGTCCGCGAGGACCTCGAGGAGGAAGGCATCCACGCAAGCACGGACATCAAAGTCGGCATCATGATCGAGGTGCCAAGCGCGGCAATCATGGTGCGGCAGTTCGCGCAGGAATGCGATTTCTTCAGCATCGGCACAAACGACCTGACGCAGTACGTTCTGGCGGTGGACCGCACGAACGAGCGTGTGGCGAGCATGTACACGCCGGGCCATCCGGCAGTCCTGAGGCTGATCAAGACCGTGACCGATGCGGCGCGGGACGCCGAGATCGAGGTGGCGGTGTGCGGCGAAATGGCCGGCGAGCCAAACTACGTGCTCGTCCTGCTGGGGTTGGGAATCCAGGTTTTCAGCGTATCCCCCGCCACGCTTCTTGAGATTAAGAAGGTGATCCGCAGTGTGACGATGGACCAGGCCAAGGAGGTCTGCGAGAAGGTCTTCCAGTTCGACTCCGACCGGGAAGTGGACGCCTACCTGGCCGAGATTATCCGCCGGCTCTTGCCGGAACTGGTGGCGTGACGAGCGCAACCTGCCGCCGTCTGAGCCATCGGGCGCCGCGGGGGATTTTCGTCGCCGGGCGGCAGGTGAATCCAGCGCAAGGAGGCAGGACCATGAATCGACGTAACTTTCTGAGAACGTCCGTAGCGGGCGGCGCAACGGCCATGTCCGTGGGGACGGCCGCCGCCGGGGCCCGCGCACAAGGAGCGAAACCGTCAAGCCGGGCCAAGTTCCGGATGAAGTACGCCCCGCACTTCGGCATGTTCAAGGCCGGCGCGGGCAACGACCCCATCGACCAAGTGAAGTTCGCTGCCGACCAGGGCTTCACCGCCTGGGAAGACAACGGCATGATGGGCAAAGCACCCGACCTCCAGGAGAAGATCGGCAAAACCTTCCAGCAACTCGGCATGACGATGGGCGTCTTCGTCAGCCGCCTCGCCGGCGGGACCGACCTCGTCTCCAAGACCGGCAAGGACGTCCAGGACCAGATCCGGAAGAACCTGCAGCGGTCGATCGAGACGGCCAAACGTGTCGGCGCCAAGTGGACGACCGTCGTGCCGGGCGGCGTCAACCAGCGGCTCGAGTGGGACTACATGACGGCCAACTGCATCGAAAACCTCAAGGTGGCGGCCGGGGTGTGCGAACCGGCAGGCCTCGTCATGGTCCTCGAACCGCTGAACTGGTGGACGAACCACCCGGGACTTTTCCTGCGAAAGGTCACGCAGGGCTACCTCATCTGCAAGGCCGTCGGCAGCCCGTCGTGCAAGATCCTCGACGACCTGTATCACGCCCAGGTCCAGGAAGGCAACCTCATCCCCAACATGGAGAAGTCCTGGGACGAGATCGGCTACATCCAGATCGGCGACAACCCCGGCCGCAAAGAGCCCACCACCGGAGAAATCAACTACAAGAACATCTTCAAATGGCTACACGATAAAGGCTTCAAAGGCGTCCTCGGCATGGAGCACGGCAACAGCAAGCGCGGCGTCGAGGGCGAGCAGGCCGTCATCAAGGCTTACCGTTACTGCGACAACTTCTGAGCGACATCAGGCAAGCCTTGCGCGGTCGCTCTACGCACCGACCGCGCCCGGTCGCCCGGCGGAGCAGTCTTGTCCGCAGCGGTTCCGGGTAAAACAGAGTTGATTTAGTCGCCTGTGCGCGGCAGACTCTTCTCTTGGGCACACAGGCAAGGTTATTCGAACAGCGCACCGACGCGCAAGACGAAAGGAAAAACGATGAGCAAACCACCAACCAAGCAGGTGTCACGCCGCGACTTTATGAAGGGGACGGCGGCCGCCGGGGCCGCTACCCTGATGACCGGATTCGCATCGAACGTCGCCCACGCCGCTGGAAGCGACGTCGTCAAGGTAGGCGTAATCGGCTGCGGCGGCAGGGGCAGGGGCGCCACCGGGAACTGCCTCGAGGCGGCCAAACTCGCCGGTATCAACGTCCAGATATGGGCGTGCGGCGACTTGTGGAAGGACCGCGCCGTCGGTCACGGCAAGAAACACCAGGTGCCCGAGGAACGCTGCTTCGGCGGCTTCGACAACCACAAAGCGGTCCTCGCGAGCGGCGTGGATTCGATCATCACCGCCGCCCCGCCGGGCTTCCGGCCGTACCACTTTGCGGCGGCCATTGCAGCCGGCAAGCACGTCTTCATGGAGAAGCCCGTCTGCGTCGACCCCTGGGGCTACAACCAGGTCTGCGCCGCGGCCGAGGTGGCCAAGCAGCAAAAACTGACCGTCGTGGCCGGCACCCAGCGACGCCATCGCACACGCCGGCAGGAAAACCTCAAACGCATCCACGACGGCGCCATGGGCGACCTCGTGGGCGGCCAGTGCTACTGGATGGGCGGACCGGTCACGCACAAGCGGCCCCGCAAACCGGGCATGTCCGACACCGAGTGGCAAATCCTCAACTGGTTTGCCTGGTGCTGGACGTGCGGAGACCACATCGTCGAGCAGCACGTCCACAACATCGACATGGTCTTGTGGGCGTTCAACACCCACCCGGTCTCGGCCATCGGGATCGGCGGCCGCGCAGCGCGGCCGGAACCCGGCAACATCTACGACCACCACGCCGTTGAGTTCGGGTTCGCAAACGGCGCCCGCGTCGCCAGTTACTGCTCGCAATTCGGCAAGTCGTCGCACCGCGTTTCAGAGCGAGTCGTCGGCACCAAAGGTGCGTCCGGCCTCAGCGGCAGCATCGAAGGCGAGAACGCCTGGAAGTTCGAAGGCAAAGACATCAACCCCTACGTCCAGGAGCACATCGACTGCCTGCGCAGCCTCACGGGCAAGGGCGACTACTGGAATGAAGGCCAGCAGGTCGCCGAATCGACCATGTCCGCCGTCCTCGGTCGCATGTGCACCTACACCGGCCGCGAGATCAAGTGGGACTGGGCCGTCAAGGCCTCGAAACTCAAACTCGGACCCGCGAACATGAACGTCTCCTTCGGGCCGTACACGCCGCCCCCCGTCGCGGTGCCCGGACAGACGAA
>Ga0307427_1000676_pt1 | contig 20125 bp, 24 predicted proteins | sample SalMarWE160190MG_FD_202162 | JGI IMG/M metagenome (GOLD analysis project Ga0307427, IMG submission 202162) | Salt marsh sediment microbial communities from the Plum Island Ecosystem LTER, Massachusetts, United States - WE1603-190 | ecosystem: Environmental > Aquatic > Marine > Intertidal zone >... | reverse complement strand
TTCATGCACGTATGATCTGCAAAATAGCTTTGGAATCCTTCAGTACGTAGATTAATATGATAATCTTCTGGTAATACACGAATTACAGCAATATCTCCATTATCATCAATCAACATTTTCATGAGCCTACCGGCTAACATTCCGCTCTTATAAGGATCCTGCCCAATGAAAGTTAATCGCTTAGTATGAGGTAGATCCGAATCAAAAAAGATATAAGGAATTTTTTCAGGAATCTGGCGCATTAACTTTTTAGAAGGATTACTTAAAATTGGAGCAATTAGCAAACCATCTAAATTCTCTTTTAAAACCTGAGAACACTTTATATAAAAGGAATCTTCTGAATAACGATCGAAATGAAAAAACTCTATTTTTATTTTGTGAGTTTCTAATTCCTTCCCAGCTTTGCATATTCCAATGGCAGCTTCTTGCCAATAATATGCATCCTGATGCAACTCAGGCATTAAAACACCGAATTTGTACTTTTTTGATAATTTGAGTTGACGAGCATATATATTGGGAATATATTTTAATTCTTGAATGGCACATTCGACTTTTTTCTTTGTATCTGAAGAGACAAAACCACGTTTGTGTATTACGCGATCGACTGTTCCAATTGAAACGTTAGAGAGTTTCGCAATATCTTTTATTGTTGCCACGTATTCATTCTCCCCATATCCGTTGTAACTAATTTTCTGAGCAGGCGTATTTACAATGAAAAATATAAAAAAACTGCAATCTTAGAATTAACCTTCTCTATGTGTACGTACACAATATTATTTTACAACAAATAGAATGTAATTGTCAAGTGTTTTTTTTGCTGTCTGATATGGGTACATGGTATCCACCCTTGGAGATGATATTGAGTTGATAGTCGGTGATAATTGGATAGAAGACACCGATTTTCGGTAGACAGATTTTGGGTTTGTTCAATTCAGTCATAATTTCCAATAGAGTCCGTTTTTCTTTATAATTTAATTTACGTATATAATTGAAATAAACGCTATAAGTAAATGCCTTATTGAGGAAATCCCGACGGTTGTGATAATCTTCAATGTTATAGAATTCATCTTCAATCAACCTATGAGCGGCTTCCACATCGCTATTGTAGGTTTTTCTGCCAGGAGGGATTTGAATAGATTCAGATTTCATTTCTTGGATGATTAGTCAGGTACCTAACTGATACGCTCGTAAAGTGTCTGTCCTCGTTTTAGGTTCCAGGGACCAGCAAACTCAGTTCCGTTGTCACTTTGCCAGTTTATATTACTCAAATTAACCCCATTTTGAATCAGATGGCAGCAAAGATAGTAGGTAAAGATGGCGACATTTGTGGTTGTTTTCTCATAGGCATACCACAGAAACATCAATCCGGTTCTGACATAACAGGCTGTGATCTGATACTTGTGATAATTCTGCAGGTAATAGGGATAATAATCAGGCAGTTGCCTGATAATTCCTTCAGGTCAATCTGAATCTTTTCACCCCGACTTGTCGGGGTCATTTGGGCTTTAGCCCGCATTTCTCACAAGAGTTTTGAACTATTCAAAAATTGTGGAAAAGTTAATTTGTTTAGACAATTTCAGTAAAGTAAGGCTTAATCGGGCACAATTCAAGACTTTACAGTCCATATTTCCTTTTGGAAAGCATTTAAAGCATGTATTAAATGAATAGTAATCGTTATCACGGTTCCCTAGATATAGGTGTAATGCGATATAGTCAACATACTCCTTCAAATAATCTAAAACAGTCCGATTACAGCCGTGTGGATCTGCTCCGCCATAAAAATTTGAAGAGCCAGCCGCGATGAGCTTGATTTCCGGAGAAGTCCACTTCATCAATTTTGCGGCTTCAAGGGCATATTTACTATAGTCATCGGCATTTTTGTGCCCCATTTGCCACCAGCCGTCAATTTCATTGCCCAGCGACCAATACATCGTTGAGTTGCTTATATGGATTTTTCTTAACTGTTAAGTGATTCTGTATTAGCAGTATAGAATCGACTGAGCTTAATCCATATATCTGGGAAAAGTTTTCAACATTGCTGAAGTGGGGTTCGACGGTAAACATAGGAACGCTGGGTGTAAAATTAGCTAGGTAGGGATGATACGTTCCAAAATCCGTCTGGACATCCTCGGTGATATCACTCAGAAAATAGATTATATCCGGATCTTGATTGGACCAGACTGGTTTACTGTTTATCGCATTATTGTCTATTATTTGAATGATTTCCTTGGAGTCGGAATCTAAGAGAAATAAATTTGAACCTTTGGGAATCGAGTCGGTTGTTCTGTCGGATTCAAATACAATCCATTTGCCTGTCGGATCAAAACAGGGCGACCGGTCGGCGTATAGATCAATAGTCAATCGGATCACCTGTTCTTTATTGATTTCCCAGAGATAAATATCCGTATAACCGGCTTCATTTTGGGCGGAAAACAGTATCTTTGTATTATCAGGCGACCATTTGGGTGATTGGATCGTTACAAGATCAGACTGCTGCATAGAGATACCTTCATACTGGTTTTCGATATTAATGACGCGTAATACGTCTTGACTGCCTGATTTTGCGACCAGTACAAGCTGTCCTTGACTATTAATGTTAAAACCGGTTTGCAGAAAATGAAGAGACTCGTAACCGGCATTGCGTTCGCCTTTTATCAGGGGATTTGCTTTCTTTTTTTTGTCTGTATGGGAATAGACATCCGTGTATCCATAACTGTTTGACAGATAGATGAGTTTTCGTTTTCCATCTTTATCGATATAATCTGGATTATTCATAGCCACCCCCGGAGGGATTCCTTTGGAAAAAGACACCAAGGCACAAAGTCTTGATTTAAGAAAACTTAGAACTTTGATAATAGATCATAAAAAATGATTAAACGTAAAGATCGAAACATAGATAAATTATTGACTCTTAGTATCTTATCCCGTAAGGGATTCCTTCGGAAGAGACTTTGTGGCTAATATTTATGAATTGAATAGGATAATAATTCGGGCTGATATTTGATCCATGTTCGGTTATCTGGAATTCATTCGCTTTCAGAACCGATTCCTTTGAAAGATTATTCGCAAATTTCTGTTTTAATTCCAATTTCCATTCATCAGTAACTTGGGAGTACTTTTTACCGGAAATCGCTATCATGGCGTCTTCAAACGACTCATAGCGCCAGTACTGTTCTATCAATGCCCTGATCCGGTCAGCGCCGTATGTATTTTCATAGAATTGTAAAAAAGATTGACCTTCTTTGTACAACAGATAACCGGCTTGCATTAATTCATAACTGTCCAAGGAAAACAGATAATCGTGCAAGATAGCGTCGCGAATGATAAGTTCGGCGTCGGAATCCCAGCCTTCGGACCAGTATTCGGCCAGCCCTTCGATAAACCATAATGGAAAATAGGGCGCATCCCAGAGTCCGATATCGCCGGCGACGGATACAATTTTATGATGCATAAATACATAGACAAGTTCATGCCAGATGACGTGTCTGAATTCATCCATTTTACCAGTAAAGGGAATTACAACCCGGCGTTTTAGAAATTTAAAAAAACCGCCAACACCTTCGGGAATCCATATTGGCAGGACATTGGTCTGTTGAAAATGGATATGATTACTGTAAATAATTAGCGGGATAAGAGTAATAATCGTATGGTTAAATTTTTGTTCCAGTTCATCAAAGGCTTCCTCGGCGTAATATGCTGCCAGCTGAATCAGGTCATGCTCTTCTTTATAATAGTAAATATTAAAATGATCGGTGGATAATACCTGCCATTCAAATTGCTCATACTGAATCTTATTACGTCCGAAGTAAAATTGACAAAAAGAGGGAGTAGTAAAGGCAAACAACAGTAATAGTCCACCCAAACAATATGGTAATTTATTCTTCGAGTTTTTAACCGGCTGCTTAACCATGTGTAGGAAAATTAAAATCATTAATTACAAAGAGTTTTCAATAAACCTGATTTACATTTAATAATGTTAATAATGTTTGATTTTTGGGTAAAAAGCAATTAAAAAATGACAAGCGGTCAATTGTGATTATTTGCTGAGAATCCGGAAGATGAGAGTTAACGACAGGCTAATAATAATCATCGTTGTCAGCGGGAAATAGAATTTCATATTCGGTTTTTCGATAATAATGTCGCTAGGTAGACGACCCAAGGGAATTTTACTGAGCCATGGCCATAAAATCCCAATAATGATGATAAGAACTCCGATGATAATCAAGTATCTCTGCATTTATCTTTGATTAGTTGGAGTTTTGTTTATACTACTCGGTTAAGCAATATTGTCAAAATAAATCGGTCTAACAAATAAATAATTGCCAAGTTTTAATTATCTTTCCGCTTAAGACATCCACAAAAACATGAAAGACGGGGTGCTGGTAACAGCCTACTGAAATTCTCCAGCAAACTCTCATCTCTATTGAGTCATCTCTTTCAAATGGAAGAATAACTAAAGTGATTTCATTATCTACGATAGTCTCATTTGTAATTTCGAAAATTTGAATATCGCCACCATAATCATACCACTCAATCTGATACCCAATGATAGCCGCCTTGGCCATTTTTTCGTTAATTAGTGTCTGTCCATAAAGTATAAACCACTTGCCCTGGGCATCCCTTGCGGGAGAAGTGGTTATTTGATATAAAGTATTTTTTTATCACCATAATAAATTATGGTGTTGTCTCAACCGCAATATTATCAAGATATTAAGATAACACCTGCCTGTCCCTCTGTGGAATTTATTCAGGTGAACTTAACCGTCAATAATATTTAATTGATTCATCAGTTTTTCAAGTTTATGTACAGGCACTAATTAGATCATTTTCAGGAATTAAAGACTTCTTTGATATGATGACCCTGAATCTGTTTAAGATTATCTTTAATCAATACCATTATTTCTGTATTCATCACTTCAATACCTTGGTAAACCTGGTTGCAGAATATTACAATCCAATCATTAAAGAGATCTGTATCGTGTTTGTTTGTTGCCTCTTTTAATATTAATGAAGATGTGTCGGTAACATTTGTAAATCTTTCAAATTGTTTTAAAGACGATTTCGCGTCTGATATTGCTACCTTTCTATCTTCTATACTTGATGAGCCCCTACTGAGAAGTCCTGACCATCCAATTAAACCATATCTATCTAAATCCGCTTTGTATGCTGAACCCATCAGTTGATTTAACTCTGATTGAAATTCACTTATTAGTGAATCGGATAAAGGATAAATAGTCGTTGGATAGTTGATATTTTTCCATCAGAATTTATTAAGAGATCAGGTGAATTACAATTTGCAAAGACCAGAATAAGAAATAGATAGAAGATTATCTTTTTCACGTTATTTTTCAACCAAATCTTAAATCGTTTCATTGTGGTATAACGAGGTCAAACATGAGGTATACTGGTGAAATTGCGTACATCTCTCACTTTTCCGAAAATCTTTCCCAGACTCTCCAAAATCATCAAAAATCGCGGTGGGTAAGCGTCACCTCAATGGACTGGTTAGCATTACCTCCTATTGCTTATGGTCATTTTTCAATAACATTAAGCAACCTATCACTCATTATTGTGAAATCCACAATAAGAAAGAAATTTTAAAAATCCACTGATTATTTTCCTTTTCAAAAACTAATAAATATGCTGTTGCAACTAAAGGAGCCCCATAATCATGAACATAAACAATTGCTTGTGAATTGTCAGAATTAAAACCCACATAAGAAAAAGAAATAAGGCCATAAACAGCCGAGTCAGTTATCAGACCTGAATAATTTGAATAAAAATATATTTCGGTTTTATTCGTTGGAGGAAGAGAATATAGTTTGCATATTTTTTGGGACACTTCCTGGAAATTATTATATGTATCTTCTTGAAATGCAGGATACTTCTCTTTAATCTTCTCAAATTGTATATGCTCCAATTCATAAGATGAAACTGATTTGGTTGAGTCATTTATTAGTATAATATCTTGACAAATTGGTTGATCAACCATGTCCAATATTAATCCATAAATAATGTACGCATTTATTGGAACTTCACAGGAACATATCTCATCATCATTATTATTGTATAGCACTACATTTTGATTTTTTTCACATTTTGTAAATAAAAAAATTAGAATTAATATTTTAGAAACAAGTTTAAGTTTTTGCATTTTATTATCCCATTAATTTGGAATTCATAAATTGCTGCTAACATATGATTGATACTATTTCAACAATAATAGTTTATTGGTCAGTTGCAGGCTTCCGCTGTTCAATCTCACGAAGTAAATTCCGCTTGAATAGTGGGAAGCGTTCCATTGTATTGTATAGATGCCGGCATCTCTGTTTCCATTGTACAGGTTTTCGACAAAGGCTCCGTTGATATTGTATATATCGATACAAATATCGGACTACTGTGGCAGGCAAAATTCAATGGTAGTTACCGGATTAAAGGGATTTGGATAGCTGCGGAGCAATGTATATTTCGCCGGAATTGTGGTCTCTGGTTCATTTGATATAGGATAGTAACAATTGCTCTGATATGATGATACGGTGGCAAGTGTTTGCCCTTTTCGTGTTCCGCCTATCGTAAACTCGATCTGTCCCTGTTGTGAATTGATAAAATCCAGGATATAGGTTCCGGGTTGAAAGGGCCCGAACGTAGCCGTCAGGTATTGCGGACAGGAACAGCTATTCTGAATACCGGTATCAGTAACTGTGACATGGAATGTATCGTTTTCCAAAAATCCCTGCCAATCGGGCTTGATATCACAATTAATCGAATCGATGTACCAGACAAGGTGTACATTTTTGTCATATGACGAAGCATATAATACAGGATTCAATGGCGATTGACATCCAGACTCGTAGTGATCAGTTAAAGGAATTTCCACATCATCCTGATCAAATAGACCACCTGGAATATTCACACAATCAGGGGCGGAAAAAGAGATCAGTTGGACCTGGTTAATTGACAATGTCGTATCAGCAACAAATGTCGTATCGCCTATAAACTTGTTTGTCGTATGAATGATTAGTGAATATTGACCGGCGGGAGGTGTTTTGATTGTAACAGCCAGATCAAAATAGCACATACAACGTAACCAGTCAGAGGAAGTGTCATTTTCCATTAAATATATTGTTGGTCCTTCTATTTAGATATCCATGACATATTTGGCACCACAATTTTGCCATGTCTGGTAATGCCAGATGGTCAGGCTGTCGCCGTGAAAGTCAAATTCAATTCTGTCGTCCTGAGCATAGAGTGAAACAACAAAAATCATAGTGAATAAAAGGATTAATCTTTTCATTTTTACCGCCCTGCATGATTCGTGCTTTGATCCTCCTTATGAGGATTAGTTTATAATTTAAATTAATGGCAATTATGAAAAGTAGCAAATCCGTGCGGAGTTTTCCAATTATTTTCATCTTTTAAGTTATCATTATCAAATGTCTTGCCCTCGTTTTATAACGTGTTCAGTATATTTATTGATTTGATGGAAACCTCTATAAGTACTATCACAATTACATTAATTTACCTTTTTCTTCCAATGCGTTCATAACGTCAATATTATTTCTTGGATCATAATAAGCGCTGTCTATTCCCTCGGGATAACCCATTTGCAATCTAATGGTGTCGGATATAGGTTTTGATATAACTATAACAACTCCACTAAAAGGAATTGATGAAGCTGGTGTCCAAAATGCACCATGATATTTAATTTGTTGGTCAATACATACCAGGAAGGATTTACCACGTACTAGAATATCTAAATTCGATAAATTCTTTTTTCCCGTTTCATTTAGAACAATATTGTGGTTATCTTGAATATAATACAATATCTCGTTACATGATATAATAGGTTCACTTTCGGGTTCGATATATGACAGCACTATTAGTTCTTCAGGATGTATATCATTTTTTGTTAGAAAAATTCCGAAGCCTTCTGCATCTGGTTTTGTTGATTCATTTGTATCAATATTGCACATGATGCAGAATATAGAAATTAATAAAATTAATATTTTTCTCAACATTTTGAAATTCCTTCGTTAATGCTCAACCCTATTGATATATTATTTTCATATCGAATAGTTTTGTTATATAATTAGTACCATTTTTTTCGTTACCACTAAATTGCCTGCCTCTAGCTGGTAAAAGTAGATACCGCTCGAGAACTCACTTGCATCAAAATTAAGTGAATAGGAACCTGCCTGCTGGAATTCACTAACCAGCGTTTGAATTTCCCTTCCAAGCACATCATAAATTTTCAAGGTAACATATCCTGGATTTGGAATTGAATATGAGATTGTTGTCACCGGATTAAATGGATTCGGATAGTTGTTTCCAAGCTGTGTTCTTATTGGTGTAAGAGCTTCATCTTCTACAGCACTGCCTCCTTCTACAACTACAGAAACAGATGCAATTAAAGAATAACACACTCCATCCGGTGTTACAAGTAGATTATACTCATAAGCACCTGCCTCGGGGCGATCTTCAAATTGATAGGTATGAATTCCATCAGGATTAATAGCATCTAATTGTCCAAGTACTGTTTCATCAGTAATACCGCCGGGTTTTTTTATTCTACGAACTTCCCAATAATTAAATCCTCCGGTAACACAATTAGCTTCCCAATTGGATTTCCAGGTCAAAGTAACCAATCCATCAACAACATCAGCAGATAATTCTGTTTTGAAGTCTTGATCTTCCAATATTTCTATTGTTAAATTTTTTTCAGTAACTATTTCATTTGAAGTATTATAAGCTATAAGATCATAATCATAAAGACCATTAACAGTAACATCACAATCAGTAAATTCATAAGTATGAATACCATTTGGATTAATTGCCGGCTCCGTATAAATCAATTCAGCATCTCGAAGAATTTCAAAATGATTAACGTCAGCAACAGCTTCATATTTAGAAATTATTGAATGCTTTAGTTGATAATTTCCAATTGTTGGGGTTTTAACCTCTCCAAAATATTTTACTTCAAATTCGCCAGGAACGTCAGTTTCTGCCGATAATTTACTGATTTTCATTACACTTGATGTTAATGCATAGACATCGCTGCCTGCTAATAAAAATCCATTATCAGAAGTTAATTCAATAGAATAGATTCGATTTGAGTATGTACTAGGAAATTCTTTTTCCCAGAAAATATTGCCATCAGCGTCAGTCCTGATTATCCAGGCGGAACTTTGACCAGAAACATCTTCTCCTCTACATCCTCCGATCACATAGCCGCCATCGTCCAACACTTTTACGTCATAAAATACGGACTCCTTACCTGGGTAAGGATAATCTCTATTCCATTCTTCATTACCATTAGCATCTACTTTGATTATCCATGCCTTGGTCCCATCTTCAACTCCGGGAACTTCATATGGCTGTGCATAACCTGCTATTATAAATCCGCCATCTGGTGTTTCTTGAACATCATAGTATTTACCGCCGCCATGCATATGATTATATACATTTTTCCATATAACGACACCACTGGAATCTGTTTTTATGAGTATTGCCCCACTTCCACCATAAATTATATGACCTACAAAAATATAACCACTGTCAGCAGTCTGATGTCCTGCATGCCCAAATTCTTTCCACCCTTCATAATCATAAGTTTTTTCCCATTCAAGTTCACCATTCATATCAAACTTAAAGACCTGCATATCTTCAGTAAGAAGATTTGGAAAGGATTTATTTCCTGTTATAATAAATCCGCCATCAAAAGTAGATTCAATACCCAAAACCTTTCCGGGACGTGTTTGTGTCCCAATAAGTTTTTCCCATTGTTTCAAACCATTTTTATCGGTCTTTACGATAAAAAATTTTGTACCTGTCGAATGACGATTTGTATGACCAGCTAAAATGAAGCCACCATCTTGAGATTTAGTTACATCATATGCTCTTTGTGGCTCAAATTCATCATCAGTATGGTCGTAGAAATATTGCCATACCAGTTCGCCATCAGTATTTATTTTCACTAAACTAAAGTCAATATCAATCCCAGTATCTAATTGTTCCCTGCCGCCATAACCGGCCAGAAAATAGCCATCTTCTACTTCAATGACTTTATGGCATACATCATAACCTATTTCACTGAAAGAATAGGTTTGTTCCCATTCAACTTCCGGTTCGCCGACTGCTGCTTGCAAACCTATACTGATTCCTAATACTAATACAAATAAAATAATTTTTTGTCGAGTAGACATATAATTTTCTCCTTTCATTCAAGATATAAAGTGAGGAAATCTATGTCCCTCACAGAATCCGCCGAGCGGTTTTCCCGCAACGGGCTCTTCATTAATATTCACATTAATAACCATATAAGGTATAAAAGTTATGATGAATCTTAGGCTTGGGAAGCGGGTGGATACGCAGGTATTTCTTGAATTTTTCCCAGTTACAACTTTTCTTCTGACTTCTTCTGTTTAACCATTTGTAAACAAGTTTAATCGTCTGATAATAGAACCTTTGTACCCCTCTATAATTACCACTAACCCCATAATAACGAAAGTGTCCTCTCAATTTAGAACAGAGTATCTTCCACCAGTCTCTTATTTTCATCAAGTTTCGGATAGATTTTAACCACTTGTTCATTTCTTTCATCTTACTCGCAAACTTCTTCTTATTGGTCGTCCTACCTACGATGAATTTACCATTCCTGCTCCTACCGCAATAATGGGTAAATCCTAAAAAGTTAAACGTTCCTGTTCTTCTGCCTTTGTTCTGCGAGTTTTCTTCCGCATACCTCCCAAACTCAATTATTTGGGTCTTGTCCTTTGCTATGGTAAGTCCAAATTTTGCAAGTCTCCGTTTTAATTCATTGAATATTTTATATGCTTCTTCCTTGTACTGAACACAGATAATAAAGTCATCGGCATATCGAACAATTCCTGCATAACCTTTGAGTTTGTTCTTTATTTTCTTCTCAAACCATAAATAAAGAATGTAATGCAGGTATATGTTAGCAAGTGTTGGAGAAAGAATACCTCCTTGAGGTGTACCTGTATTAGTCTTATAGAAACTTCCCGCTTCTACTATCCCTGATTTCAGAAACCTGACTATCAAACGAAGAAAATTCTTATCGCTTACTCACTCTTCCAAACATCTCATCAGCCACTTGTGGTCTACATTATCAAAAAACCCTTTGATGTCCGCATCAATAATATGATTCACTCGATTGGTCATTATCATCTTATCAAGTCGATTTAGTGCATCGTGAAAACTTCGATTTACTCGAAATCCATACGAAAAATCTAAGAAATCTTCTTCATATATCGCTGTTAGTACCCTGGTTATGCACATCTGAACAATCTTATCCTCTATTGACGGTATTCCCAGAGGTCTCTGTTTCCCATTCGATTTGGGTATATACACCCTCTTAACTGGCTGAGGTCTATACGAAAACCTTTTCATACTACTTACAAGTTTCTCCAAATTGCTCTCAAGGTCCTCTTCATATTCCTCAAAACTAACTCCGTCAATACCTACTACCTTATCCTTTTTAAGCATATAGAAGCATTCTTTCAGGTTGGGTACATTTAACAAATGTGCTACATTGTTGAACTTACATCTCTTATCCTTTCTGGCTATTTCCGATATAAGGTTTAGTTTAGTTTCCATAGTTCTCCCAATTCCGTGTTTAGACTATGTTTCCCTTTACCTCTGCATATTAACGCTAATTCCGGTGAAATATTTACCAGTATTAACTCGGACTCATTGTCACGCACCTGCCCGTAAAAGTGCGTTATCCTACCAAAGAGCAATAAGGCTCTCCTCCCAGTGGGGATCCCTGTTGGGACAACTTCCTGTCCATACGGATCTTCTGACAACTTTCATTCAATACCATACCACTGACTCAGACCCCGAGAGGGTGATATATACCTTTCCATAACGGTATACCATACTCTGTCTTCGAGTAAATGATCCCGACAAGTCGGAAATTTTATAGACCAAATAAATTTGACCTTTCGACACTATTTAAAACGAAAATCCAGTTTAAAATCAAATAACCATGGTATTTTAGGATTGATACCTTCTCTTTCTAACTTATTTGGTAAATCTTCATAATATTGTTTCAAATTTAATGATTCAGGTACATTATACAAAGTAGCAATGATAGTATCATCCTTTACACGCAAATCACCATCAATTCCACGTAAAATGGAATCTGCAAGATGTTTTGATGTCCATTTTCTATATGGTTGTGGCAATTTTTTCTTAAGTTGGTGAGTTGCTGCTTGAGCAATAAGAGCCAAAGAGAGTTTTCCATATCGAATGTTTAAATTCATAGTTGCTGCACGATCCCATCCCATTGCTCCTTCAAAGTTGAAGAATTCTTCAATAGTCCATCGCTCTGGATAATCTTCTGTAATTAATTCCAAAGAAGATCTATCCCCAGTAGTAATAAAAGGTTTGTAATTATATTCTTCTTCCTTTTCGCCACTCCGCTGCCCAATAAGTCTGAATTCGTGTTTACTTCTTTTAAATTTATATGGCATCTCAGCAATAGCATATCCTGCCCATTGGCGTTTATAATCAAGACCTTGAATGGCAGTCATTACTCTTTTATTTCTGACAACAGGCATAAGGATATCATATCTCTCACTTTCAATAATGTAGTCCAATAATTCACAACTTTCATGTTCTGTATCTGCCAGTAGTAACACCATTTTTGAATTTAAAATTTTATCTAATATTCTAAGTGATTCTATAGAAGCCTTCGTTATTGTTTTTCCAGATGAGCCTATTGTAAAACAGAGTGGTTGTCCAGTCTCAATATCCAAACTAAAAAATGTTTGTAGAACACTATTAGAGTGTTTATCTGGACGACTTTTCTTTCTAGGCATTACTCTCCGAGAAAAAGTACGAATACGATGGGGATCAAATGCTAAGATTTTTTCTTGGAAATGACCAGTGCTTTGGCGGAGTAGAGCAAGATTAATTTGAAGCCTCTTTGCGTCTTCTATACTGTGTTCGTCCAATAAGTAGTGAATTCCCTGATCTGTAGCAATATAGGGCAGTCCGTTAGCTATCTCTCCCGCAAGGGATCCCTGTTGGGAAAAACCTTGATGATTTAATGAGCGAGTCTGACGAATCCCATTTATACACAGAGCCGATTCATGAACCATTTGAAGCGCTAAACGTGGTTTTATCCCACTGTGATTATCACCAGTCCATGTAGTTACTAAATCCCATGTCCCTAAACGCAAATGCTCTGGAATCAATAACCATATACCTAACAAAGTTCCGGATACTTTCTGTGCCAATAATTCTCTAACACCACGCTCTATGCTTTTTACATCTGCAGGACGGTTTTCCGTTTCGTTACATGAACTTTAACCGGTTTTACCTCTTTTTGAGGATTTAATAAATGGAGCTTTTTTTTTGTAACCCTTTTTCTGTAATAGTACGTTCAACACTTCTCTGACTTACATTATAGCCACTCTGTCTTAATTTTTGTGCAATGACTTTTGAACTTGCATCCGGATCCAGAAAACGATGACGAATAATCTGATTTTCAATGGTCTCTGTGCGAACATATTTTCTCTGCGGACCTTTCTTCTTATCTTTTAGAGCTTCTATTCCTCCCTTAATATAAGAATGCAAGATCTGAAAAAAACGTTGCTTAGTATATCCATACCTTTCAGCAGCTTTAAGCGGACCAAACCCCATACACTTGCCATCGATAAGCATAGCTAATTTAATGGCAGCTTTATCATCAGACTTAATGGGAAGAGTGCCTGAGGTCCCTGAGAAGAAAAAATTATGTGTTTCATTATTAGTTTTTTGCATTCTCCACCTCACTTTTTTTACAGGTAGAATATACAAAATCAGGTTGAAATAGTCAATTATATTATGGCGGTTTCGCAAAATTATTATTATCTATCTGCACAAAATAAGCACAGTTTGTAAATTTGCTATATCATTTGCGATTATCGGAATTATAAGAAATTGCCCACCAAGTTGAAACTATTTGTAATTTTTTTCAGATATAATATACAAATTAGTAACGCCATAATATATTAGACCTATATACGATAATTTTACTCTGTCCTGAACAATATTAGTCAAATATATGGGGCAAAAAAAATCGCTGATTCATCGGTATGAATTATTGTGGCAAGTTGGTTTTTCTCAGGAATCTTCCTAATACAGGTGACTCGCTCGTCTTCCTTTTCTGTGATTTCACCCATACCATATTCTGCATAATTATGTGTATCCCCATCCTGTACCATAGTATGGAATTTATGACAGATGAAATTATGGCTAGAGGTCCATGTGAAATCATATTTAAAGCATACAAGCCTCTTTAATAACCTATACTTTCCCGAGTATCGATTTTATAAATCTTAACCAATGGTTTCTTCCCAACAATTTCGTAGACTATGCGATAACCGGAAGGAGTCTTTATTCTGTACTTACCCTTATATTTGCCTTTCATTTTTCTAATGGTTGACTTTCGCATAAGTGCTATTTCTTTCGGATTTGTCTCCAGTTGTTCTAGAGCCCCGTCTATTTCAACCATAATTCGTGGATCGCCTTGACTGAGTCTTCTATAAGTTTTCTCAGCTTTTCTACTTACGAAGACGACCTCATACATCTTTTAGATCTCTCCATCTAACCGACACCTCATCCTTTTTAGGAAGATCATAACATAGCTCAACGGTCTCTCGCCAGGCTTCCATCTCTTCTCTAACTTTTGAAAAATCCCCTGTCTTCAATCCGTATAAATAAGCCTTCACGATATCTGCGATATACTCTTGCATATCTTCACTTTTTATCCTGCTTATCCAATCAGGAATTTCAATATCGTTCGGAGAGTCTAACAATTTAAATTCTGATAAATCTACTTTAACTCCCATTGCAAAAGCCTCCAATATTATGTTTTAAAAAACGCATTATATAACATTCTGAGATTAAGGATATTTTTATCTATTAGCAACTTGTATATCCACCAAGCAATTAAGAATTTCCCGAAGGAGACTTCCTATGGAACAACACTACAACCAGTGATATATAGGCTACGGAGCAGGAGCCCCGAAGCGAGAAGGAATATGAGTTCCTATTGGGACAATCAAAGTTATATCCCCAACATTTACCGGAATATCCTTTAGAATAATTTGTAATCAACCAATCAGCAAACTGCTTCGCCTGTTTTAGGTACTTATCATTATTATAAAATTTATATTTTAAAACATAAGCAGAAATTAATAAACCAAGTCCTTTGGGGTTGACACCTTGCTTTACTAATAAAATAGGTCTTAAATTTATGGGACACTTTTTAATTAACTGTAAATAAATAATACCGAAAAATCTACTACCAAAAGTTAATGTTCTCAATATCGGACTATTAAGAGCATCATGAGGATCATAGCCATTGAAATCAGTAGATTTTAGATGGTCTTCAAGTTTATAAAGAATTTTTTCTATTTTACTTTTCTCTATCATATTCTTAATTGAAACATACACTATGATGTAGGGTACATCTCCCTGTATCTTTTATTGAAATTTATTTTTCACATACTCTGCGAATAAAGGGTCAGTAAACTGATAATTTCCTCTTTCTGCTTTTTTTAATATACTTTTTTGAACTAAACTGCTTAATGTCCTATAAACATTTATCTCTTTATAATTATTTTGATTAAAAACACTACCTTTATTTTCAATTAAAGATTGCAATATTTTTAATTGCGCAGAATTAGAAGCAATCTCTTCCCATAATTTACTTAAATAAGGTTCTTCTATATTTATTGTTTCTTCAAAAGCAAATTGTATTACATCAGGAGTAATCTGAACTTTATTATCCAGAGCATAAAAATACACTTCACGACAAAGGAATTGTGTATAATAAGGATGACCTTTGGTTATGTTAAGTATGGAATCTAAAGCATCATCTGAAATGTCTATATTTACTGTATTATATCTATCTTTAATAAACTGCCTCAGATCTTCAATAGCTATATAACCAACGGGGAAAAGCTGCCCAAATCTATAAAATGGACCAGATCGTTTTACAAATATATTCTCAATAGTACTTTGCTGACTTCCGGCGAAGAGATAAGTTACATTAGAATGAAGTTGAAATTTACTTCGCATTAGTTTGATAATTTCTTTACTATTAAATTTTTCTATGTCACCAATTTCATCATAAAACATTATGATAGGGATTTTGTGTCTTTTTGAGAACTGTTCTGGAAAATCAATAGCATCACTAAAAAGATCATAAGGCTTTACATTCTTCTCGGTAAATTCCAATATCCATTCAAAATCATCTATTACCTGTTTAAATTCAATTTTTGAGAATGCCTGTGAAATGGCTTCTTTTAGTGTTTTAATAAGTTTTGCAAGTTTCTTATTTTCCAATATTGTTTCAGTAATCCTTTGCGCAAGGATAGATAATGTCGGTGTTTGAAATACATCCACATTACCAATAAAATATCCATCTTCTTTAAGTTCATTTAGTATAGTTAATGCCAAAGATGTTTTCCCCATTCTTCTAGGTGCATAAAGAATAACGCTTTGCCCATTTTTTAACAAACGTTTTATTTTGATTTTCTCTCTTTCTCGTCCAATCATATCTTTGCCAACAACAGGAACACCCGTTGTAAATAATTTACTCATTGGATTAATTTTCCCTTTTAGAATATGGTTGAATTATAATATACAATTTACATTTCGAGAAATAATGCTGCCTATTCGATTTTAAATAAAATATCTTCAATGTTAATTATGATGATACAATCGTAAAAAGTCACCGCAAAGACGCTAAGAATTATTTAAAAAACAAATATTTACATTAAATGTTCATAAACCACATAATTACAAGAATTTAATTCATTTTAGCAATTTTTATTGTTACTTTTTATCTCATGGAGATCCCGTTGGGACGAGACCATCATGTTTATTTATTATATATCCTATGTATTTCATTTAACCTGAATTATTCAGCCCGTTAAATAGATTTTAAAAACGATTTTTAATAATGGATAAAGTTATTATTTAACAGGGTGAACAGCAGAGGTCGCCCCAACGGGGTCTCTGATGAGGCAATGACCCCGCTTCATTGCATTATGCAGGGCAGGCCCACAATTCATTGCATTACGCGGGGCAGGCAAGTAAAATGTCGAAAGATGAAAATGGGTTTTTTATTTCTCCGACATAAGTGTCGGAGTTACGGTTTGACTATGAGGCAATGAAAATAGACAAAAGGGGGCATGGGTGGGCGTGCTCAGGGCTAGGGACTCTTTGGTCGTTCATTCAGAATGACCCGGCTTCATCCCGACGAATCGGGATTACGCCGGACAGGTCATTACGCCGGACAGGCCCAGTGGAATAATGCGTGTGTTTGATAATAGATCGAGAATTTTAAATTGTGTTTCATTCATAGTTAATTTATCTTAAAGTAGATGTATTCCACCGGACAGGCAGAATACCAATAATGGGAGTGCATTGGACTGACAAGATTCTTCGTTCGTGCCTCTCTCAGAATGACAGGTTCAAGAGTGTCATTCTGAATCACGTCAGTAGCCGGTTGAAGAATCTTGATTGACTTTGCGCATTACTTGACAAGATCCTTCTACGATAGTGGCTCGATAATGTTAATGAGATTCTTCAGTCACTTCGTTCCTTCAGAATGACAGGTAGGGGGCGGGAATTGTCCATGTTGATTAGGTTATTGGTGAGGAAGGAGAGATAAACCGATGAATCGGTTGGAGTTCTTTTGGTGAGGCTGATTTCCCATGAATGAATTCATGGGTTACCTGATAAAGCTGACGGGAAGAGTTAACCACAGTTTAAACCGGATTCTACAATTACATTTTTAACAGCCAGTTATAATCAATATAAAGGTTGATATTTATAAAGGGATTTGATCTTCTACGACCTTCAATATGATCTGAATTTTCAATTTGCTCAAATCCAATAGAAAAATCCGATTGCAAATGTACGTTGTATTCATAATGAAGAGAAGCATATATTCTATTTGTCGTTTCTACAATACCATAAGGGATTTTTTCTTTATAACCGGTTTCCATTGTTACATCTTCTTCTAAATATGGCTCAGTAAATTCTCCACGAATAGTTCCCTCGCCTTTTCGAATTAAGTAGTATCCTAAACCTAATTTGAAATGGTTGTTTAACCATCTATCAGCTTCAAATTGATAACTCTGGAAATCCGTTCCAAGCGGATGTGCAATAGGCATGTTCTTATGTAAAAATTTCTCGAAAGGTCGCTGGTTGGGAACATTATAAGTTCTATTACGTACCTGCGTAAATTCCATCCAGCCATCAAAAGTATTAAATAGATTTACTCCTTCAATACCAATTATATATGCTAATTCATCTGGCTCTAAGTCACCTTTAACTTCATTATCGACTTGAAAATCATCTATTAAGAATTCACAATAAATTTTATATTTATTTCTTAAATACCAGGCAGCATCAAAATATATCATCCCATTTAGCGGCTTAGAATCGTTATCCTGAGTGAAAGAATAAAATGCAAGTGGATTCGATAAGGTAAAATCGAGCGACTGATGCTCACCACCATATAAAGCAGATTGACCAACACCTAAATAAATATTCTTAGTTGGATTCAATTCAAAACGAATAGCAGTTAGATATCGTTCCGCACTATACATTTTATCAAGTTGAGAGATTATTGTCTGAATAGAAATGAATTTGGATTTTAATTTTAAACTTAACATGTCAAAAGGACGAGAATTATCTGAAATAAATAGCCGTCCCCCTTTTCCGTAACCCCACTTCGCATAATCACGTCCAAATTTTATAAACATGTTATTTTTAGAATAACTGATATACATCTGCTCCTGATAGCCTTGAAATCCTCTCCATTCGTATCCGGTAAAATAAGGATTGTCCATAAATCGTTGATCCAAATACGCCGAATATTTAAGTGTAAAGTTTTCATAAAAATATAAAGAGCTTTTTAACCTGAAGAAACTGTAATTTTTTGTATTCTCTTTATATTTGGCGGAATTACCTAATGTAAAACCAACTTTTATTGACGATTCTGCTTTATCATTTATATTATCTCGTTGCAAATATTTTATTTCCGGAAGAAGTTCAGTTTTAATTCGATCAATCTCAATTTCCGCAAATTTGTTAATTACATGATTCTTCTCCAGATCACTCAACAGTACCTTTGCAACCTGAAAACGAGTATATGGTTGGCAGCCCTGATCAAGTGTTCTGAAAAATCCATAAACCTGCAATTTTTCGATGGATTCATAAACCCAGTGCGTTGTTGGTATGTTTTCGTGAAATTGAGCATTTGTAAAAGTGAAGAAAAGTAAAGCTATTAATATAATTTTAAATAATATTCTATTCATTTTTTTTGGGGGATAGGATATAAGGGGTATAGGGGGTATAATAGTAAATGGTAAAATGGTTAATGGTCAATAGTCAATAGTTAATGGTCAATAGTCAATAGTTAATGGTTAATGGTCAATGGTAAATGGTTAATGGTTAATGGTTAATGGTTAATGGTTAATGGTTAATGGTTAATGGTTAATGGTTAATGGTTAATGGTTAATGGTTAATGGTTAATGGTTAATGGTTAATGGTAAATGGTCAATGGTTAATGGTTGATGGTCAATGGTCAATGGTTAATGGTCAATGGTCAATAGTCAATTGATTAAGGTATAAGGGGAAAATGGAGAATGCAAAATCCAGAATGGAGAATGCCCCGAGGGGGTCTCTATCCCAAAGGTCACGTCCCGTAGGGATCCCGATGGGGCAGGTCACAACGGACTCCTTCGGAGACTCCTCTGGAGGATCTCTTTGAGATGAGGCAGATTTGGGATTTTAAATTTTAGATTTATAAGATGTTTGCGAATGATATATTTTAGCCTGATTAATTCACGAGCTTGTGAATTAATCACCCTACGGGCCGCATGTCCGGCAACTGCCGGACTGCGGGATTAACCCCGCCGATAGGCGGCAGTCTGTGGATTATTCATCAGTGGATTATAAACAATTTCTGTAAGTAGATATTCTCTTTTTCCCGAAGGGATTCCTACGGAACACTTAATCACTTTTTCCCCACCAATAGGCGGGGTTTTCCTTTATTGCTGGTTCACCCCGTTGGATAAATATTTTTTAAAATATG
>Ga0307427_1000672_pt1 | contig 20166 bp, 11 predicted proteins | sample SalMarWE160190MG_FD_202162 | JGI IMG/M metagenome (GOLD analysis project Ga0307427, IMG submission 202162) | Salt marsh sediment microbial communities from the Plum Island Ecosystem LTER, Massachusetts, United States - WE1603-190 | ecosystem: Environmental > Aquatic > Marine > Intertidal zone >... | reverse complement strand
TGTTGCGGTTATTGACGGCAAAATACATCCTGTAGAGGTAAAAAGTGGATCTTCCGGCAGGTTGAAAAGCCTGCATCTCTTTCTGAAGACGTATCAAAACAGCCCGGGAGGCATTGTTTTCTCTGGAAGACCTTATGATACCTTACCTGAAAAGAGGATCACATTCATGCCGTTATATTTCGCCTTTTCCGCTTTCAGGGGGAACAAAATGTGATAAGCACAACCATTTCAGTGAAAGCGCTTATCTTGTAATCGACACCATCTTTGAAAATTATTCATCTTTGAGAACTCTGTGATTCCTCCCCTTCCATACTCGCTATGTTTACCCCGTGAAATTGCGGAGCAAAGGTTCAAAAACGAACCTATTTTACTGGGGTTTACCCCGCTAAATTTACTCTTGTAACAGCTAAGTTTACCCCGTTAAATTCCGCAGGACTATTTAACTGGGGCGTATTTAACCGGGGAGCTGCCCGCATACGCGGGCATTGTTTTCTTGACAAATCATACCACAGGCGTAAGTAAGCTTGCCACAACATAATATCAGCCTTTGAAGGAGATTATTTTGTTTACCCCGTGGAACCTTTATCACGCCCGTAATTTCGATACAAATGGCCATATCAAGGTAGAATACTTCAATTTATTTACACCTGATGGAACTATTCCACTGGGGATCTGCACTTCCAACATGTGATTTTTCAAAAAGCTCCACCAACGCAGTGTTAGTGGAGCTTTTTTACGTCTATTTTGATGAATGACACGTGCTGGTAACCAAGAAAAGCAGACCATGAGGCAAAAAAAAGAGTTGATCCGTTGACATCTCCTCTTAAGCATTTCTACTTATCGGAGAAATTAATCCTTTACATTATTATGGAATTATCATATTGTTATTAACAAATTGTTAATAACATCTGTAAGGGAGAGTAGATGAGAGATTTTAAAAATCCTTTTATCTATGGAGGTAGGGTTTCAGGGGATACCCTCTGCCCTCTGCGCTCTTTACCCTTCGTCTTATAACCACAGTTTCCACTTTGAGCTGAGAGCTATGAGCTATTTTTGCTGCCCGCATACGCGGGCTTTCTTCCTTGACAAATCACACCCACAGGCATAAGCTTTTCACAGCTTAAAAAATTGCCTTTCAGTGACCTTCGACACATAGAAAATCAGTAAAAATTTAAAAACAACAAGCCATTGATAAGAGGCATTTATCCGCCTTTGGCTGGTTAAGCCTTTTAAGGAGGTTATTTTGTTTACCCCGTGCAATGCGAAGCCTATTTCACTGGGGGTTTGCAGTTCCAACATAATGTTTCCCTAAAAAGCTCTACTAACTCAAGGTTAGTGGAGCTTTTTTACATTTATTTTCTGGAATGATACATACAGTTAAGCAAGAAAAGCAGAGCATGAATAAAATGAAGATTTGATAAGATTATGGGTATGGGTAGTAAAAGAAAACACAAAGCAAAAAATAAGGCGCAAGAACCCCCCCAACGAAAAGAAAAGGGTGCTATCACGAACGATTTGCCGCTCCCATCGAGCTACCTGGAAGTCCTTGAAGTCATTAAAAAGCGGGTCCATGAGGCCCGCATTCGAGCATCCCTTTCCGTCAACCGCGAATTGATTATCCTCTATTGGGAGATCGGGCACCTGGTTTTACAACGCCAGGAGATCGAGGGCTGGGGTGCTAAGGTGATCGACCGGCTTTCGGTTGACCTCAACCGGGAGTTTCCCGACCAGAAGGGCTTCTCTGCACGAAATCTGAAATATATGCGTAAGTTTGCAGAGAATTATCCTGACATGGAAATTGTGCAGCAAGCTGCTGCACAAATACCCTGGTTTCATAACTGCGCGATCCTCGATAAGGTCCAGGATGCTGTCCAGCGTGAATGGTATATCCGAGCGACCATAGAGTACGGTTGGTCGCGCGCCGTGCTCGTTCACCAGATCGATTCCGATCTATATAACCGTCAAGGCAAGGCACTGACGAATTTTCAGACCACGCTGCCTGCCCCACAATCCGAACTAGCTCAGCAGCTCGTTAAAGACCCGTACAGCTTCGAGTTTCTCGGACTCGGCCCGGACATCTCAGAAAGACAGCTCGAAGCAGCTCTCATCGAGCGTTTGAAAGATTTCCTGATTGAATTAGGAAAGGGCTTTGCCTTTGTCGGACAGCAATATCACCTTGACGTGGGTGATGATGATTACTATATCGATTTGCTTTTCTACCACCTGCACCTACGTTGTTATGTAGTCATTGATCTTAAGGTTGTGCCTTTCAAGCCTGAATTCGCGGGTAAAATGAACTTTTATCTTTCAGCAGTGGATGACCAGCTGCGTCATCACAACGATCAACCCCCTATAGGATTGATACTCTGCAAGGAACGAAACCGACTCGTGGTCGAATACGCCCTACGCGACACCACAAGGCCCATGGGAGTTGCCACCTACCGCGTTCTCCCACGGAAACTCAAGGGCGAGCTACCAACGGCCAAACAGATTGAGAAGGGGATCGGAAAAACATGATGGCTATGAAGATAAGAAATGATGGACACTAAAGAAAAGATTAAAAAAACTTTGGCCTTCTGATGGGAAGCGATATCAGACACTAGCCCAAAACCCCGATATAAAAATGGCAGGTAAATCTTGAACGGTGAACACAGAACGGTGAACGGTGAACCATCGTTGTAAACCGAAAGCAGTGGAGCTTTTTTATGTCTATTTATGTGGAGCCCCACGGATTTATCCACCTCTGGAGGGAAATCCCGTGGCGCCACTTGGTTCCACAGATTCGCTTCGCGAACTGCTGGACTTAGTGGCACGACATCCCGGCCATAAAGGCATTCATTCACGGCTAAAGCCAGGCTTTCTGCGGTCGGGGTGAATGACACTTTCTGTTAAGCAAGAAAAACAGAACATGAGTCAAGAGCAGATTTGCCCTTTTTTATTTATCTTTTTTAGAATGAATGTCTATGAAAATCGAAGAACTTAAACCAAATGTAATCGTTCAAGGCCCGATCTTCCCTGAGCCAGTCCAAGTTATTCTGGTAACGCCTATCGGAGATTCTGTCAAGCTGATTGGCAAGGGACTAAACACTGGCCAAGTCCATGAACCCGTGCTCTCGCAGGAGCAACTCACATTGCTCAAGGCTACACCAGAAAAAGAGCCTTTTGATGGTGACCCAAAGCGATTTCGCCTGGGCATTGAAGCGCTGCGTCTGGCCTTGGCTTATGAATATGATCCTTACTTCTCCCTATCAATCGCTCGGGTTGATCCCCTCCCCCATCAATTAGAAGCCGTCTATGATTATTTTATAACCATGTCCCGGATTCGTTTCCTGCTTGCAGACGATCCCGGAGCCGGGAAGACCATCATGGCCGGTCTACTCCTGAAGGAACTCAAAATTCGTGGGCTGGTAAAAAGAACCCTCATTGTTTCCCCTGCAAACCTTTGCTTCCAATGGCAGCGGGAGATGAAAGATAAATTCCACGAAAATTTTGATATCATGCGCGGGGAAATTCTCCGTTCCATCTACGGTTCAAACCCCTGGCAGGAAAAAAACCAGGTAGTCACTTCCATATCATGGGTCTCTCGTATAGAGGATGCCAATGAAAGTCTTCTTCGAAGCCAGTGGGACCTGATTATCGTGGATGAAGCCCATAAGATGAGCGCTTACAGTGCGGATAAAAAGACTTTAGCTTACCAGTTGGGCGAGTCCCTTTCCACAATGACCGATCACTATCTGTTGATGACAGCAACACCCCATAAGGGCGATCCAAAAAATTTCTGTCTTTTCCTTGAACTCCTTGACAAAGATGTCTACGGCGATGTGAAGAGCCTTGAAGAGGCAATGCGCCGGAACAGCGCTCCCTTTTACCTCCGCAGGATCAAGGAGGCACTGGTCACCTTTCCTGACCCTGACACCGGTGAGGTCAAGAAAATCTTCACCAATCGAGATGTTCAAACCGCTGAATTCCAGATCGATGAGGATGAATGGGACTTCTACGATGCCTTAACACGATACGTGGAAGACCAATCCATCAAGGCTTCAGCCGACGATTCTGCTCGGGGCCGTGCCCTGACCTTTACCATGGCCATGCTTCAGCGTCGATTTGCCTCCAGCATTTATGCTGTGCGCCGTAGTCTTGAGCGAATGAGGGATAAGCGGCAAAGGATCTTAGATGATCCTGAGGCCTATCGTCAGGAGCAGATCGCAAAAAAAATCCCCGAAGATTTCGATGAACTTCCCGAGGAAGATCAGCAGGCTATTATCGATGCACTGGAAGAAGTGGTTGCATCTGTTGACCCTGTAGCGCTCAGGGAAGAGATAATTCAGCTTGATGGGCTTATTGCTCAGGCTCTCGCTCTCGAACAACGTGAAGTGGAGTCCAAGCTGGTGAAACTCAGGGAAGTTATTACCGATACGGGCATTTTCAAAGATCCTAAGATGAAGCTCCTGATCTTTACAGAGCACAAGGACACCCTTGATTACCTGGTTTCCAGGTTGGAGGAATGGGGGCTTTCCGTTACAAAGATTCACGGCAGCCTGAAGATTGGTGACCGAAATACCCCTGATACGAGGCTTTACGCTGAAAAAGAATTCCGGGATGAGGCGCAGGTTCTTGTGGGCACCGAAGCAGCAGGGGAGGGAATCAACCTTCAGTTTTGTTGGTTTATGATTAATTATGATATCCCGTGGAACCCGGTACGTCTGGAACAGAGGATGGGACGTATCCATCGATACGGTCAGGAACATGACTGCCTGATCTATAACTTCGTTGCGATCAATACACGGGAGGGACGTGTCCTCCAGAAGCTGCTTGAACGTCTTAAAGAGATTCGAAGAGAACTGGGTACTGACCAGGTCTTTGACGTCGTAGGTGAAGTCTTTCCAGCCAACCTTTTAGAGAAGATGTTCCGAGACATGTATGCCAGGCGGACCAATGTCCCGGACATCGAAGCTCGCATAGTCAAAGATATTGATGCTGAGCGCTTCAGGGCTATCACCGAGTCTACCCTTGAAGGCCTGGCTAAACGGGAGCTAAACCTTTCAGCACTCATCGGGAGGTCTGCAGAGGCTCGGGAACGCCGCCTCGTCCCCGAAGTCATTGAGGGCTTTTTTGGGGAAGCCGCTCCTTTGGCAGGGATTCATCCTAAAGAAACCAAAAAGGACTCTCACATCTACAGAATCGGCAGGGTTCCGAGGAACCTTTGGCCTATTGGTGAGCGATTGGAACCAAGGTTTGGTAAGTTAGGTCGGGACTACAGGCAGGTAGTTTTTGATAAAACTCTTCTGGCTCGAAATCCCACTTCTGAATGGGTGACACCGGGCCATCCCTTGTTTGAAGTGGTGAGGGAAGAAGTCATTGGACGTGTTCGCGATGACTTACAGCGCGGCAGCGTCTTCTTTGACCTCCACCGAAATAAACCATATCGTCTGGACGTTTTCACTGCCTCAGTCAAGGATGGGAAAGGCAATCACATCCACCGCAGACTATTTGCGGTTGAGGTGGATATGGATGGCTCAATGTCGGTTAGGCAGCCAACCATATTTCTTGATCTTGGCCTTGCATCGGATAGCACAGCTATACCTGAAGCTGATGGTCTTCCGAACCGTCAGGCAACCGAAGAGATTTTAATTGAGAAGGCACTAAATCCATTCCTCTCGGAAGTGGCTGCCGAACGGGAGCGTGAGACCGAGACAATCTCTAGACACATTGAAATCAGTTTGAACGAATTAATCCATCGTCAGAACCTCAAGATGGCAGCACTATTGGAACAGCAGCAGCAAGATAATAAATCGCCCTTATTAGCTGCCAACATAAAGAAGGTTGAAGACCGTATTGATGAGCTTAACGGCCGTTTGGAGCGAAGAAGAGAGGAACTTCAGAAGGAGAAACAATGTATGATTGGGGATATCCAGTACCTGGGAGGAGCCTGGGTTCTTCCGCACCCGGAGAGATCTTCCCCTGATATCTCGCCCATGGTAAGAGATGATAAGATTGAGCGAATTGCCGTGGAAACAGTCATTTCATATGAGAAAGAAAACGGTAGATATGTAGAGGGCGTTGAGGATCAGAACCGGGGTTTTGATCTCATTTCACGCAAGCCTCACCCGGAAGACCCCAAAACCGCCACAGAAATTCGATTCATTGAAGTCAAAGGCCGGTCGGAGGTTGGTGAGGTAGCACTCACTACCAATGAGTATAAGACCGCAGAACGCCTTAAGAATGACTATTGGCTTTATGTTGTTTTCAACTGTGCCTCGACACCCGAAATCCACCTAATCCGCGATCCTGTAAGGTTAGGGTGGGAGCCGCTTGTTAAAATTGAGCACTATCATGTGGGGGCCAAAAGTATATTAGAGGCAGCGTCATGAGCGAGTGGCATGAATGGCGGCCTCTTTGTGTTTAAACATATAAAGGATGTAGACATATATGCTATTATATCCTTCAGAGACAGGCGCGCTCTTTTGGCATAGTGGGAAATAAATGAGATCTCAAGATCGCAAAAATTTACTTGGCTCAATTGCCACTACAATCGCTGACTACCGCGAGGGAGAAATTCCGAAACCCACTCCAAAACATGTGGATCGGTGGGTTAAGCAGTTTGACGAGGCGGTTCAAGATGATATTCTCGCCGAAATGGATTACATCCTCAAACAAATGTATTGGTCTAAAGAAAAAGTAATAGAATATTTAACTGATATTCTGGACACCGAAAAGCTTACTGGAGATGACCCTGCCCATTTTTGGAAAAGTGTAAACTTCCTTGACATTCAGAAACTTGGAAACAGCCAAAAGGACTTTTTGATTCTTCTCGATGATATCCTGATGGAAACCTACGGATTTCAGGTTAATGATTGTGGTTCCCCTGGCGGTCCTTACGTTTATATCGATGATTGCTTATTCACTGGAGGCCATATTATTGAGGATATAAAGAATTGGATGGAAGACAATGATGTTGAGGGGGCTAGGCTTCATATAATTGTCATTGGATGCCACCTCCTTGGAGAGTATTTCGTCCACAAAAAGGACTTAGTGCCGATAGCAAAAGGGAAAAACGTCAAAATCAAAATATGGCGTGCTGAAATAATTGAAAACCGCCGAAGCTATATCAATCAATCACAAGTTCTGCGACCGACGAACATTCCAGAAGATCCTCATGTGCTACAGTATGTTAAAGAACTTGAGGGGATTAGTCGTCCGCCGGAGCTCAGGAAGCCTCAACTGGATACCATCTCTCCGTTTTCCTCCGAGGCACGCCGCCAAATCCTTGAGGAAGCTTTTCTCAAAGCTGGAGCTTACATAAGAGCCCAATGCCAAAATCCCGCGGTGAGTATGCGTCCCCTGGGTTATTGGAACATTCACACTCTAGGATTTGGTGCCCTTATTGTTACATACCGTAACTGTGCTAACAACTGTCCTTTGGCGCTTTGGTGGGGCGATCCCGATGCATTGCCATCTCATCCCTTCAGTAAATGGTACCCTCTTCTTCCTCGCAGAGTTAATAAATCAGATGAAGCCGATGACTTCAATGTTGATTGGAACATTTGATGGAGTAGTTATGAGCGACAATCTCAATCACAGGGCATATCAACGAGCAACCTCTGCTGTATTCAGAAAGACAAAAGAAAAATATGGTGGGCTATCAAACATGGCAGGCGGTTTTCCACTTTACATAAATGGCATACGAATTCGCACTTCTGAGGCACTTTACCAGGCTTGTCGATTTCCCCACCTTCCTGAAGTGCAACGTCTTATAATCGATCAAGCAAGCCCTATGACAGCTAAAATGAAGGGCAAACCACATAGAAAAAACTCGCGTAAGGATTGGTACAGCGTCAGGGTAAAAATTATGCGTTGGTGCCTGCGTGCAAAATTAGCACAAAATTGGGAAAGTTTTAGGGCTTTGTTGTTATCCACTGGGGGGAAACCAATTGTTGAGGATTCTAAACGCGACACTTTCTGGGGGGCCAAACCTGTCAACAAGGATACTTTTTCTGGGGCTAATGTGTTGGGCCGTCTGCTTATGGAACTTAGAGAACTGTTGAAGGGGCCTGAGGCTGATAGTCTCAGGATTGTAAGCCGACTTAATATCCCCAATTTCAGTCTTTTAGAGCAAGAAATTGGAGTGGTTGGATCTTCCGATGGACTTTATCAGGAGCCATCCGTAACTGAAGCATATGATTATGGGGCTCCAATTGCAGAAATAGCTGGACAGGTCCATGAGGCGCCAGTCAAACAGACCTTTGCTAAAGACCAACGGGAGTCGGATGGTGTTTCAAGATATCCGAAACGCCTAATTGAGGTTGACCTTCCCATAAAGAAAATATCAGAACACGCGAGAAACGAAAAGAATCTTCGCAGTGGTCACCCATGGCATCTTCATATCTGGTGGGCGAGGCGCCCTTGGGGTGCCTGTAGGTCTGTTGAATTGGCGTCGCTTTTACCGGATCCTGTTGATTCCCTGTGCCCACCCGGATTTATTAGCGAGGCTGCTGATATTCTTGCCCCATTAGGATACAGACCAAAATCTTCCTCAAAACAAGACCTTAGAAAATCACTGTTACGTTTTATCGGAGATCTGGCTGAGTGGAAGTTGGGTGCATCAGAACTTTATCACTTTGCAGCGAAAAGTCTGGTTAAAGCGGCGTATCCGCAAACTGCCCCTGTTGTTTTTGATTCTTTTGCCGGTAATGGCGCTATTCCGGGTGAGGCGCTTCGGTTGGGTTGTGAATCAATTGCTCTTGACTTAAACCCCGTTGCTAATCTTGAATTGCGTACGCTGCTGGAAGCCGCTCCAAGACACGGCTACGCGCTGTTGGACAAGTTTAGAGAAGGCGCTGAATTCATTAAGGACGAAGCGGGAAAACGATTATCCCAGTATTATCCCAGAAAAGAAGGCAAGAACCCCATTGCCTGGTTGTGGGCGAGGACCGTGCGTTGCGAGGGGCCGGGTTGTGGGGCAACCATTCCACTTATCTCACAAACCATTATTGCAAAGGGGCGCCACAAGGCCTGGATACAAATCAAAGGAAATCAGGATGACAAGACCATATCTATCCATGTATGCAAAGGTGAAAAAATACCCCCGAACCTTATAAAGACAGCGGGGGGCGGAGCTGCCGTTTGTCCGGTCTGCGGTTTTACAACACCCAAGAGTAGCGTCAAAAGACAGGGAAAGGCGGGACAGATGGGTCATCGCCTTTACGGAGTAGCCCTCCCAATTGGTGAAAGGCAGGGAAAAGACTACTGCGATACAACGAAAGAAGACCGGAAGGCATTTGATGCTGCATCTCAAGCGTGGAACAGTTTGCTCCAAGAAGAAAAAATACATGATATTACCGAAAAGTTTCCATTTCATGACCCCCGTGCATTTACCGCTGGTCTCTATGGAATTTCAGAGTGGGGAGACCTCTTTTCCGACCGGCAAAAACTTACCCTGTTTACCCTTGCCGATGTCCTCAAAGACTATGCGGCGAATCTGCAGAAAGATGGCACTGATCCAGCACTCATAAAAGATATGGTGACAGCACTGTCTTTGGGTATCAGCAACACTGTCCATTACTGGACCACGATGAGCACATGGCTGGCAGAACACATGATCTCGGCCTTTATTACTGGAAATGCTATAGCAATGCGTTGGGATTGGGCAGAAGGGAATCCCTTGGTCCCCTCATATGTTGGTGGTTTAGAATATGGGTTATCTCAGGCTGAAGAAGGCATCGCAGCATCTGTCCAAATTGCTAAAAATACCGCTACGGTTTTGCAGGGCAATGCTACAGAGGTTCCCTTGCCTGATGATTCGGCGGATATGTTTTTTACTGATCCGCCCTATTACGATGTAGTTCCTTATGCTGACCTCTCAGACCTCTGCTATGTATGGCTCAAGCGCTTTGTTGGTGAGCATCACCCCGATCTCTTTTCTATGGAACTCACACCTAAGGCGGAACAGATCGTTGTCAATCCTTATGCGCCAGAAGATGGACGGGGAGAGCAGACACCTGAACGGTATCAGGAACGGATGACACTTGCTTTCCAGGAGGGCAGGAGGATACTCCGCCCGGATGGTATCGGTGCCATCGTATTCGCCCACAAGGGCACTGCTGCATGGGAGGCACTTTTAGCGGCGGTTATTGATGCCGGTTTCGTTGTTACTGCTTCATGGCCCATTGATACGGAACGGGCCGCCCGTATGCGTGCGAACAAGTCTGCAGCTTTGGGATCTTCCGTTCATCTCATTGTGCGTCCATGCGAAAACGAAGATGGAACGGTACGCAAAGACAAGATAGGTGATTGGCGGGATGTCCTACAGGAACTTCCACGGCGTATTCATGAGTGGATGCCTCGCCTTTCTACAGAGGGTATAATCGGTGCAGATGCTATTTTTGCGTGCCTTGGTCCAGCGCTAGAGGTATTTTCTCGGTACTCCAGTGTAGAAAAAGCAAGCGGTGAAGAAGTAACACTCAAAGAATATCTGGAATATGTGTGGGCAGCCGTGGCAAAAGAGGCCCTCAATATGATCTTTGAAGGAGCTGATGCAACCGGTTTTGAAGAGGACGCTCGGCTCACTGCTATTTGGCTATGGACTCTCTCCACAGGTGGAAATGGTAGAAGGAACAGCGAAGAAGATTCAAAGGCAAGTACTGGATATATGTTGGAATATGACGTAGTACGCAAAATTGCCCAAGGTCTCGGTGCCCATCTGGAGCGTCTAACAAGCGTGGTAGAGATCGAGGGAGATAAAGCAAGGCTCCTCCCAGTGTCTGAACGTACCCGATACCTTTTTGGTAAAGACAGTGCCCAAGCACCAAAAGGCAAACGCAAGAAGAATGACAAACAGATGAAGCTTGGATTCATGGCAGAACTTGAAGAAGCTGAAGAATCAGGTGGTTTTGATGAAAGATCTGCACCTTCAGAAGGTAAGACAGTTCTTGATCGCCTGCACCAATGTATGACCCTTTTTGCCGCAGGAAGAGGTGAGGCGTTGAAAAGATTTCTTGTTGAAGAAGGTGTTGGACGCGATCAGCGGTTCTGGAGGTTGGCCCAGGCCCTTTCAGCACTCTATCCATCGAATGTTGATGAGAAACGGTGGGTTGATGGTGTATTGGCTCGCAAAAAAGGGTTAGGATTCTAGCCCAAGGATATAATAAAATGAAGAAGCAACATACTTTAACAGGTCGGCAATTCCAGTACAAAGCCCACACAGATAACGAACTAATTGTTTATCCTCTTGATGGTGAGGGGAATCTACAAGAGAAGTCCGCAATTGTAATCACTCCTTTCACAATTAACCTCGTTAAAGACGCTATCAAAAAATCTGGGGAGATCGCTATGGGTGCCTCACGAGATAACCCACCACAAAATTCTTTAGGAGCCATAATCAAAAAACAAAGACAGTCACCACAGCAATTAATCTATTTAATACCTATCTTGATTGATGAAGGCTTTTGTAATTACTATAAGATTGGTAAAGCCTTTTTAGTCAAATAAAGAAGGAGGTAGCTGATGACTTTGAAACCTTGGTATAAAGTTGTGACTCCTCGGGAAGACCTACGAGAAGGAAAGCCCCTTGATGCATCAGAATTCGCGGTTCATCTAGAACAGGTGCGTGATGGTCGAGCACCCGGAGATTACCAGAATCCAGAGCGGTTTTTTGAGCGCACCTACATGACACAGAATTTGACGGGCTTGGCCGCCGAGGTAACCCGTCGTCTTTCTGGCGAAAAGACCGAGACATCAGCCGTTTTTAATATGGCCACGCAGTTCGGTGGAGGAAAGACCCACGCCTTGACTTTGCTATACCATTTGGCAAAACATGGCCCTGAGGCAGATCAATGGCGTGGTGTCCGTCGGATCCTGGAGAAATCTGGCATATCATCTGTACCTAATGCAGCGTCTGCGGTCTTTGTAGGGACCGAATTTGACTCAATATCTGGTCGCGGCGGAAACGATGGAACCCCACTTCGCAAAACACCCTGGGGAGAGATCGCCTACCAGCTTGGCGGCAAGGAAGCTCTGGATATTGTTGCTGAGCATGAGAAACAGATGACAGCACCGGCAGGGGAGATCATCCGCAATTTTCTCCCAAAGGACAAACCCTGCCTTATCCTCATGGACGAGGTGATGAACTATGTGAGTAGAAGCAGAAAAATGGGAATGGCAGCTCAAATGTACAATTTTTTACAGAACCTCTCAGAGGAAAGTAGAGGACAAGACAATGTGGTTCTGGTCGTATCTATCCCGGGCTCTGAACTGGAGATGAGCGCCGAAGTTCAATCGGATTATGAAAGGTTCAAGAAGCTTCTTGATAGGCTTGGCAAGGCCGTCATTATGTCCGCCGAGGCTGAGACCTCGGAGATAATCCGCCGCAGACTATTTGAATGGTACGGTCTTCCAAATGATGCCAAAAAGACGATTGCAGAGTATGCAAATTGGGTTATAGACCATCGCCAGCAGTTACCTAATTGGTTTCCCATCGACAATGCCAGGGAATCCTTTTCAGCGACATATCCCTTCCACCCTATGGCTATCTCGGTGTTTGAGCGGAAATGGCAGGCTCTCCCTCGTTTTCAACAAACGAGAGGTATTCTTAGACTCCTGGCTCTTTGGGTCTCAAGGGGTTATCAGGAAGGTTATAAAGGCGCGCACCGAGATCCACTTATAGGGCTGGGCACTGCACCTCTGGATGATCCTCTTTTCCGAGCTGCTGTATTTGAACAGCTTGGCGAATCCCGATTGGAAGGAGCTGTAACTACAGATATCTGTGGTAAAAAGGATGCTCATGCTGTCAGATTAGATAAGGAGGCAGTTGCAACGATTAAAAAGGCCCGTCTCCACACGAAAGTAGCCTCAGCAATTTTTTTTGAATCTAATGGAGGGCAGGCTCGGGGTGAGGCGACCGTACCAGAGATCCGCCTCGACGTTGCAGAGCCAAATATAGATGTGGGCAATGTGGAGACCGCTCTCGAATCACTAACAGATGCCTGCTATTTTCTTACTGTAGAGCGCAACCGTTATCAATTCAGCTTCAAAGAAAACTTAAACAAACGCTTCGCTGACCGTCGAGCCAGCATTCAATCCCCCAAAATCGAAGAATGGATACGTTCAGAAGTGCAGAAAGTTTTTACATCAGAGATAAGTGTGGATCGCATCTTTTTCCCAGAAAAAAGTAATCAGATACCTGATCGACCAGCACTGACTTTTGTGATCCTTGCTCCTGATCAATCCATGCATGAGGAAGCAAAGACCCTTAGCTTGGTCGAATCAATGACGAAAGAGCATGGCACATCCTCAAGGACCTTCAAGAATGCCCTTATTTGGTGTGTGCCAGAGACTCCTGAGGGCCTTAAAGATGATGCGAGAAAATTTCTCGCCTGGGAGGACATTAATGACGAAAAGGATGACATCCGTTTCGATGATGCACAAATGCGGCAACTGACTGAGAACCTTAAGAAGGCGAAACGGGACCTGAAAGAGAGCGTATGGCGAACGTACAAAAATATTATGCTCCTGACCAAAGATAACACTATCCGTGTAGTGGATCTCGGTCTTGTTCATTCAAGTGCTGCGGACAGCATTATTGATCTCGTTTTGAGTACCCTGAGGAAAGAGGACGAGGTTACTGAGTATATCCAGCCAAGAAAACTTCTAAAGAATTGGCCACCAGCATTCACTGAATGGAGCACTAAAGCAGTAAGAGATGCTATTTATGCCTCTCCACAGTTCTCGCGTTTGCTTAATCCTGAGTCGGTCAAGGAAACTATAGCACGAGGCATCGAAGCAAAACTGTTTGCATATGTCGCCAAAGCAGCCGATGGTGGTTATGATCCTTTCCTTTTTGGAGAAGTGATGAGCGCAGCGGAAGTGGAAATATCCGAGGATGTTTTCATAATAATCGGCGAGGAAGCAAAGAAGCATATAGAGCCACCCAAACTGACATCCGTTATTGTGTCCCCTGAGAATGCTTATATAGAGCCTGGTAAAAAACAGACGTTTGTGGCGAAAGGCCTGGATCAACACAACAGAGAAATGCCTATTGAGGATGTGGCTTGGAGTGCAACGGGCGGCACAATCGACAGTGATGGTGTTTTTCTTCCTGACCAGGACGAAGGCAATTTTGTCGTTAAAGCCACGATCGGACAAATCAGAGGCTCTGCCTCATTTACTATCGCAAAGCCTGGAACTATTGCGATTGATATAGAAAAAAAAGTTGAACCTGGAGTAGCTAAAAAACTATCGTGGATAGGGGAAATTTCAACTCAGAAATGGATGAATTTCTATACCAAAATCCTCTCCAAATTCGCTGGTAGCAAAGGCCTTAAGATTAAACTGAACGTGGAGATATCACCAGAGGAAGGCGTATCAATCCAGAAGATTGAAGAAACAAAAGTGGCCCTGCGTGAACTTGGGCTGGATGATGACGTCCACACGGATTGATATTTTCAGTAACAATAAGTAAAGGGATCAAGTCTTTCTTGGCAATTGTTAGCAAGTAAATCGTTTGGGGAAGACTAAATGAAGGGCTTTGTTGGCGTCACGGATAATGATTGATTTGAATTTCTCTCCCAGCAGTCAGGGATTTATGAGGGTAACTTCTGGCAACCTGGTGGCACAAGCCAATTCCGGGAAAAATACCAATAGAAAGCAGATCCCGCTTTAAATAGGCCGATAATAGCATTTAAATTTCTTTAGCAAAAGATCATCACCTGACGGGCTTATAATTGCATGTATATTTGGCGATCATATAATTGGGGTGTCTGAATCTCCCTAAACAGTGAGAGGGGACGTTCGTGCAGAAATTGCTTAACGTTCCTTGAGGCAACCAATAATACGAGGGGTCACCCATTAAAAGGTCTCATTAAGCGAGGAGGTTGCATTATGAAAAAAAAATCTTTGTTTTCTTCTTTAGTGATTGGATTACTCGTTTCAGGATTATTCCTAGTAGGCTCTGAGAAACAGGGGGAAAGCGCCCTAGAGGTAGAAGACCCCCAAAAGACTGAGGAACTAACACCAATAAGCAATGTTATAGAGATTAAGGCGGAAGGGGAAATTCTGCACTATCAAAAAAAATCTCTTTGGAATGAGGAAGATTTCTCGGAAATTTTAGGCTCAAGAAAAAATTTTGGCTCACAGGAGATCGACTCTTTTAGGAAAAGTCTCGAAAAATTCAGCAGATATGCTGTCAATCCCAGGGTCGAATTCAATGAAGCAAGAAAATCAACCGCCTTAATATGCGATATAAAAGGTGCAAAAGAAGGATCATGGTATGATTTTGATTGGTTTCTTAGGCCTCGCGGTTTAGACCTTATTGACAGTCATTTTGAGAAAAAAGAAAAGGAGCTTCATTGGGAAGGAAAAATTGAGGGAGTAAAAACAATAATAAGGATAAAATTCCCTTACCCCATCTCTCACTGCCATGAGCATGTCTGGCCAAGGTAAAATCCTGAAGAGAGGGTCAATGAAAGGGAACGTAGTTTCTGAATGAACTTATGAACGGATCAAGTCCCAGTGGAATAGTCTTCTCCCCAGTTGAATAAGTTAAGGCCCCAGTTAAATAGTCTTCGAATTTAACGGGGTAAACATTCAACGGGCTGAAAATTCCACGGGATAAATCTCCGTTTGACTTATGTTGACTCATTAGGCGTTACAATTGATACTAAATGAAGGGTTTTGGCCCCGACCTTTTGTGGTTGGGATGTCGTGCTCCATCGGCATCAGGAATAATGATTGGTTTGCATTCCTCTTCACAACAGCCACTTTTGCCTAAAACAGCATTTGAATCGTAAATTTTCCCTAATGTGTATGACGTGGCTAAAAGATGGGCACCGGCCCAGATTTTGATCTATTGACAATCACCCTGAAAGCTGATCCTGATAAACCTATGCACTGGGGAATTCTGCAAAACTAAAATATCGTAGGCTATAAAGAAGTTTTTCTGCATAAAATTGTTAGCCATCTTCAAAAGATTCTTTGCCCCACAGTACAAAATAGTTGACATGATGGTATCATAATGATACTATATTTTTATGCCGCCAAAGATAAAACAACTAATAAAAGATCTTGAAAGGGCAGGTTTTGTTAATCGGGGCGGCAAAGGCAGTCACCGCAACTTTGTTCATCCAAAGGTTAACAAACCTATTACAATTTCCGGCAAACGTGGCGATGAAGCTTTGCCCTATCAAGAAAGGGATGTGAAAAAAGCAATTAAGGAGTCGAAAAAATGAGAGATTCCGATCGTTATTTAAAAATTGTTGAATGGTCAAAAGAGGATCGATGTTATGTGGGCACTTGTCCGGGCCTTTTCTACGGAGGTTGCCACGGAGACAATGAAGCCGAAGTCTACAAGGAATTGTGTAAAATTGTCGAAGAGAACATTGCCCTTTATAAAGAAGATGGAAAACCCCTTCCCCCTGAGACTGCGGGAAAAGAATATTCTGGTAAATTTTTACTTCGTACCGGAAAGGAACTGCATAAAACCCTTTCAATACGGGCTTTGCAAACAGGTGAAAGTCTGAACAATTTCTGCCGAGACGTATTAAAGAAAGCAATTTCTCACTCCAATCACTCAAATGTAGATAGATAGTCAATACGGAATGGGATATAAGTGAAATTCCAGGACGTCAGTGAATGCAGGGGAATGTGAGTTCAAACCTAAACTGAACTGGAACGCTAGGAAAGAAACAAAAGGGTCAGACCTACACTTTTGACAAAATTGTGGATGGGGCCAGGCATAAGTAATTAAGTATTTTTGACTTCCCATTTCGGTGAAGTGAATTTCCGAGATTAAATCTTTTCCTTGCCACAATCACTTCCTCACTCAGCGCGAATAAATTGTGAAAGAAGCAGTCAGGATATTTTCATTAAACAAGCCCTCGCATAACCGGATAACCTTAAACCACCATATGTCAAGACACTTGCTTATTTGACATAAAAGCATTATTCTTCTATACTTTCTTGGGCAAAAGGGGAATCCTTATTATTTAAATAGAGCTTCTCCTTGCCCTTAATCCTCAAACTGAGATTAAATGACCTGGTGTTAGTATACGTGATAGAATTTACGTTAATTTAGAAAGAGGAGGTAATGTAATGAAAACAACACGACTTTGCGAATTGTTGGGTATTGAGTATCCTATAATTCAAGGTGGCATGGTATGGATTGCCAACGCTGAATTAGCCGCGGCAGTTTCTAATGCCGGAGGTTTAGGATTAATTAGTCCCACTGCCGGAATGAGCCGCAACGGTGACCAAGTGGATAATTTAAAAGGGCAGATAAAAACAGCCAGAGGCATAACCTCAAAACCTTTTGGGATTAATCTCCCTATATTACACAATCCTCAGATTGAGGACTTAATTGCCGCAGCTATCGATGAGAGAGTAGAGGTAGTGGTGACAGCTGCAGGTAGGCCAGGGTTATACACAGATCAGCTCAAAGAGGCTGGGAGCAAAGTCCTTCATTTGGTGGCTTCGGTGAGGCATGCCCAAAGTGCAGAAAGGCAAGGAGTAGATGGGGTTATTGCTGAAGGTTCCGAAGCCGGTGGACATAATGGCATAGATGAAATATCTACTTTTGCCTTAATACCTCAAGTGGTTAATGCAGTATCAATTCCAGTAGTAGCTGCTGGTGGCATAGCTGATGTTAGGGGCGTAGTAGCTGCCTTAGCACTGGGTGCTGATGGGGTTCAAATGGGGACTCGCTTCGTGGCTACTCATGAGTGTATCGCCCATCCCAACTTTAAGGAGGCAATAATAAAGGCTGATGACAATGACACGACCATTACTGGCAGGAAGCTCGGACCAACTAGAATATTGAAGAACGAATTGGCTATAAAAATATTGGAGATGGAAGCTGCTGGGGCTTCGGTTGAGAAACTAACAGATTTCATTGGCAGCAGCCGGTCCAGAACCGGACAATTTGAAGGAGACTTAGCCAATGGTGAGGCTTACTGTGGTTCCATAGCCGGCATGATAAAGGAAAATAAAAGCGCCGATGAAGTTATACGAAGCATCATTGACAACTACGAGTCAGTGGTAGAAAATCTGAGATAGAAAAGATGTGGTTTTTAAGTGTTTTTAAAAAAGGAAGGGACAAAACTCCACTTTTGAATAAAATCCTATTGATTTGAGCATATTAAAGGATAATGAATTATTGAAACAGTGGATAGGGTAAGGCCTTGAATTGTGAATTTTCACTCATGTGAATGATGCTCTCACGAGATGGTCAAATCTTATCCTTGAAAAAATCCCCCCCTTGCTTATAGCTAATGAATTTTCTTAATTCCAGAGAGGATATTTCCATCATGGAGCATCAGTTTGCCAAATGTTGAAATTTCGAATTACAGGTTAGGCGCCTTGATAGGATACCCTGTTTCATCAGGCAAGGGAAAAAGCAGTTGATGTTTTGATTAGCATAAGTATACTGAAATTTATCCAGATTTCAGTATATGGCACGAAACCTGAATTTTCCCTTCACCTTTTCCTCCCACAATATATTGTTGCAACCCCATGAGTAACTTTGATCTATGAAGCAATGCAGCACCTCTTAAAAAGGCATAAAAAGAAAACCAGAAAATAACCCTTATTAGATCCCACCTGTTTGTTTTGAAATAATAGGTATTTTGCATCCGTTTTTTCTACCTAATAATTCAGTCTTGACTTTTGTTTTTCTTATGGCATCATGAATGATAGCAAATTTAAATATTCCTAACATTTATTTTTCCTATGGAAAAATCCCTCAAAATGTGCATGCCATGCTCCTGACAGAGCGTTGCTCTGTTCTGTTGGGAGCCTCAACTACAATTTGCAAGCGTTACTAATCACATCTAATCCTTAAACAAAAGGAGGTATGTCATGAAGAAAATAATTGTGGCATCAGTACTGTCTCTAGCAGTGTTGTTCGCTTTTGTCCCGTTCTCGAGTGCTGAAATGGCAAAAGAAGGCTCAGGTTCAGGTATACACTACGTAATCATAAAGCTTACCGTTCTCCCAATGGGAAAAGGAGTTGTTCAAATAAACTACGAAGGTTGGGGCATCAATCAGAGCGACACCGGCAAGGGCCTCCTACACAATGCGTCTAGTCACATTGTAGGTGGATTTCTCCTAGTTAAAGGAGTCTACAAAAACGACTCTGGCATGGTCTGCTTTACCCGCCCAGATGGGGACCAAGTATTCATGACGTACAAGACCTCTGGTGTGGCTGGAAAAGGCGGCAAGGGTACCATTACCTATGTAGGTGGCACTGGAAAATGTGTTGGTATACAGGGCGGTGGTGAATTTACCAGACATCATTTGCCTCCCCCCGCCAAGGGATTTGGTGCGAGCATCAACGTAGTAAAACAAAATTGGAAAATACCCTGAATTGAGTGACCAGGCACAACCTAGGTGTGAACAGGAAAGGCAGGGTCAGGTGGCTCTGCCTTTTACTTTAAAATCACTTATAGTGCAGAAAATCAACAAGGGTGAGTTTTTTTAAGAAAAGGAGGTGTATTATGTTTAAAAAGGCAATGCTTTTTTTAGCATCTTTTTTGTTGGCCTCGGCTTTTGCGTATGCAGAAGAAAAATTCACCATATCAGGAGAAGTGACGTTTCAATATGATGGGAACATATATATATGTCTCCTTACCATGGAAGAATTTCAAGATTTCCATAGCCCACGGCATGAGCTATCACAATCACCATGCAAGGTTATACACATGAATGCTGATCTGAAAAAAGCAGGAAAAGTATCGTTTACATTTGACAACATACCAAAAGGAACCTATTGCGTTTTTACGTACCAGGATGTCAATATGAATGGAGAAGTGGACATTGAAACTTACGAGATTGATGAACCCTGGGGCAGTTATAAGGAAGCTTTCATTGGGGGAAGTCCAACATGGGGGAAGATTAAATTTGATTTAGAGAAAGACATCACAGGAATTACGATTGAAATGTAAGGTGGTTTTGCGGATACCCCTTTTAAGTGGTAAAGCAGGGCCATCGATGTCCTGCTTTTTTTTGGAAATCCCATATATTGCATAGGTACTGTCTATCACTTCGCTTTCGCATACTGCTATCTATACGTAACAAAATGATAATTGACACATAAAAATTAAAGGGCCATTATCTACCTGTTTTTTCTGAGAAATTGGCTAATAAATCAGAAAGGAGGCAGATATGACCCAGGAAAGATTA
>Ga0307427_1000671_pt1 | contig 20171 bp, 15 predicted proteins | sample SalMarWE160190MG_FD_202162 | JGI IMG/M metagenome (GOLD analysis project Ga0307427, IMG submission 202162) | Salt marsh sediment microbial communities from the Plum Island Ecosystem LTER, Massachusetts, United States - WE1603-190 | ecosystem: Environmental > Aquatic > Marine > Intertidal zone >... | reverse complement strand
TGTGCGATGCTATGGGTCACTTCAGGGTGCGCCTCACCGACCTGAGAGCCCCAGGCTCATTCTCGTGGCCGAAAAAGGAGGAGGGCGTGCTGGATAACCTTGATGCTCAGACGATCTATCCAGAGAACGGATTGTACCTTGACTACATTTCCAATCAAGGAACGGCCGCGTCTTTCTTTTCGCACCCTCCGCTGGGGTTCGCCGCGGCACTGGCCGCTCGCCGCGAGGCGGACTACCCCAGGGAGGAGATCTGCAACCTTCTCGAGACTTACAACGTATGCCTCCAAGCCGATCCCGTTGCACTGGAGAACATCGCCGCCTTGCGGCAGCGGTCTGTCTTCTGCGTGATTGGGGGTCAACAGGCTGGATTCCTTGGCGGGCCGGTCTACACGCTCTACAAAATCATCACTACGATTCGCCTGGCTGAATTTTTGGAAATGCAGCTCCATACGAGAGTTGTTCCTCTCTTCTGGCTGGCCAGCGACGATCATGACTTTACTGAGATCAACCGTGGCTACCTGCTCAAACAAGACGGCGAGGTTGGCGCGGTTTCCTTCGCGTGGGAAGAGCGAGGGCGCCCGATCTCTGATCTTCCGCTGACCGAGGACGTTCTGCACAGCTACCAAACGTATTTTGATAGCCTTCCCGCTAGCCCTAACCGCTCGTTTGTGAAGAAGTTATTCGCTCCTCAACCCAAAGAGAGCTACTGTGCCTGGCACGCGCGGATTTGGTTGCGCCTGTTCTCCAATCGTGGTCTTGTCCTTGTCGATCCATCGGTTCTCCGCCGCCTTGCGAGTACTTTCTTTCACACGGCTCTAAAGGAACAAGAGGCAATTCAGCAGCGCTTGCGCGAGGTCGCCACAAGTCTCAGTAACGCGAGTTATGAGCCGGCTCTATCCCCGGATAAGGCTGGACGCCTATTCACTCTTAACCCTGACGGACTTAGAGTCCGGGTGAAAACCCCTTTCGATCATCTTCCGGAGGTGATGAAGCATCCCGAGCGCTACTCGGCCGATGTCGCTCTCCGTCCGCTGCTTTCCGACACGCTCCTTCCGAGCGTAGCGAGCGTTCTCGGTCCAGGAGAGATCGCATATCACGCTATGCTGAAGCCACTGTATCGACTCTTTAGCCTGCCGCAGCCGGTCCTCTTCCCGAGGAAGAGCTATACCGTGTTGGCTCAAAAAGAGGCTGACTTGATTGCGCGCTATGGGACGAGCGTTGCTGCTATCCTCTCCAGGACATTCAACGCCAAGCAGGCACTGCACGAGCTTGCGCCAAAGGAGCTAGAATCGCGGTTCTCGACGGCACGAGAGACAACAGCCCAGGCATTTGTTCCGCTGCGCACCCTTCTTGGAGAGATCGACCCAAGTTTGGAAAGAAGGTGGGAGAAGGCGCGAAAAAGCTCCCTCCACAACATTAATCGACTGGAGAATCGTGTGATCCGGGCCGAGCTGGCAAAACGCGGTCTGGGCGCGCGGGAACTCCAGCAAGTCTGTAACGCTCTCCTCCCAAGAGGAAGACCCCAAGAGCGCGTCTTTCCTCTGCCCTACTTCATCAACCGGTATGGGCCCGAGTTTGTGGATAGACTTTTCTCGATGGGACGAGTTGACGATTTCTCACATCATGTGATAACCTTGGAGGGTCAGAATGGCTGAAGCAGAAGTACTCGCTTTTGGTGCTCACCCGGACGACATCGAGCTTGGCTGTGGGGGGACGCTCGCCAAATTGGCCAACACTGGCCGGTCTATTGTCCTTGTGGACATGGTCCGTGGCGAGTTGGGAACCCGAGGAACGGTAATGACACGCCGACAGGAGGCCGCTGCCGCTGCCGAGATCCTCGGTGTCACCACACGGGAGAACCTGGAACTCGAGGATGGAAACCTTCGCGCGACCGCCGCGGCCAAGCACAAGGTGGTCGAGGTTGTTCGTCGTTGGAGACCGCACCTGGTTTTTATTCCCTATTGGTGTGTGCGACATCCCGACCATGCGCACGCGAGTGAACTGGCCTACGAGGGGATGTACCTCGCCGGGCTTCCCCGGTATGAGACAGGCCAAAGGAGTCATCGTCCAGCCAAGATCCTCTACTATATGGGATGGCAGGAGTTCGATCCGACATTTATTGTCGATATTACTGACCAATTCGACCAAAAGATGGAGGCAATCTATGCTTATACTACCCAATTCAGACCGGACGAGTCGGGCGACTCGCTGACACGGCTTACCTTGCCTGAGACTGATTGGTTTATCCGCAGCCGCATGGCCCATCATGGGTCACTTATCGGAAAGAGGTACGGAGAGGCTTTTCTGATCCGGGGTAGGTTGGAGGTCGAGGATCCGATGGCATTGAAATTTCGGTCGTTCTGAAGGAGAGAGCATGCGAATTGGCATCGCCTGTTACCCCACCCATGGAGGAAGCGGAGTCGTTGCTACCGAACTCGGAAAGCACCTGGCAGAGCGGGGGCACGAGGTAGCATTCATCAGCTATGCCGCGCCGCTTCGGCTAGCAGAGCTCCCACCGCGCGTTAGCTTCCATGAGGTTGAGATCGAGGAGTACCCGCTCCTCAAACACTTCCCTTATGCCCTTGCTCTTGCCTCTAAGATGGCTGAGGTGGCACGGATGCAAAGGCTTCAAATCCTCCACGTGCACTACGCAATCCCATTCGGGGCAGCAGCCTTGCTCGCAAAACAGATTATAGGGAGCTCAGGCCTCAAGGTGGTAACAACGCTGCACGGGACCGACATCACACTGGTCGGGAACAACGCGTCGTTCAAACCGGTCACGACGATAACGATTGAAAAAGCCGATGCGGTGACAGCGGTCTCCCACTTCCTGTGGGAGGAGACCAGACGTCAGTTTGGAGTGACTCGCAAGATTGACGTTATCTACAACTTTATCGACCCAGAGCTGCATGAGGGTGAGATTTCACCTTGTATTCCACCTCGCGATTCCCCGCAGCAGGTTACGTTAATGCACATTTCAAACTTCCGTCCGGTCAAGCGGATCCGGGACGTGATCACTGTCTTTGCCAGGGTTGCCGCAGTGATGGACGCACGGCTGATCCTGGTTGGAGACGGGCCGGATACCTCGGTAGCCGAACAGACTGCCACAGAGTTTGAGCTGGGCGATCGCGTTACGTTTCTCGGAGTGGTGGACCAGGTCGCTCCGATCCTCCAAGCTGCTGATCTCTTCTTGCTCCCCAGCGAGACAGAGAGTTTTGGATTGGCCGCATTGGAGGCGATGGCGAGTGGGGTCCCGGTGGTGGCGAGTGACGTTGGTGGGATTCCTGAGGTCGTGGAGCATGGGGTTAGCGGTTACCTTGCTCCGGTAGGAGACCTCGACCAAATGTCCAGTTACTCCATCGAGCTTCTCTCCAACTGTTCGCGGAGGGAGGCCTTCGCGCGTGCGGCCAAGGAACGTGCCACCATGGTCTTTGACTATCGAAAGATCGTCCCGCAGTACGAGGCGATCTATGAACGGGTCCTGAAATCTAACTAGGAGAATTGTGTGTAGCATGTAAACTTGGCCTGCGCCATTTCATCTTGATCTTTCCCACAGATTGGGTATTTTTTGTGCAGGTTAACTGGGGGCGCGAAATACATGCCGAGACGAGTGCTACGGTAGAAAAAAGGTTGCGCAATGATCAGCGATCGTTATCTCAGGCAACGGATTCTCCCTGAGATAGGGGAGGAAGGCCAGCAGCGGCTGGCTCAAGCGAGGGTCCTTATCGCCGGGTGTGGCGCCCTGGGGACAAACCTTGCGGATCTCATCGCTCGTGCCGGAGTTGGGCGGATAACCGTCGTCGATCCCGACAGCGTCGAACTTAGCAACTTGCAGCGTCAGGCCCTGATGAGAGAGGCTGACCTTGGGCGGCCCAAGGCTCAGGTTGTGGCGGAGGCTCTTGCGGCGATAAATTCCGGCTCTGAAGTAAACTACGAGATTACCAGGATCGAGCCCCACAATGTGGAACGGCTGATTGAGGGGTGTCACCTTGTTCTGGACGGATTTGATAACCTCGGGGCCCGGTACCTGCTAAACGACGCGTGCGTCAAGCACCACATCCCGTGGATCTTCGCCACCGTCGCTGCCACCTACGGGATGACGATGACGATCCTTCCTAGGGAGGGACCCTGCCTGCGCTGTCTTTTGCCTAACCCTGTCCCTGACGAAATCGTCCTCACTGCGAGAAATGCTGGGATTATCAACACCATCCCGCGAGCGATTGCGAGCATAGAGACAACCCAGGCACTTAAGATCCTCCTTGGGTTGCCCGAGTCTCCGGTGAAGCTCATCACCTACGATACCTGGCGGAACACTTTCAGTGCTCAGGAGATTCACAGGGCTACGCATTGCCCCTGCTGCAGCGAGGGGCGCTACGAGTTCCTTGGTTGAGAAGCGCGGTTGGCAAAGTACCTGGCTGTCGCTGGCTAGTATTATCCTCCACCGATTGGGGGAAGGAAGGCAATTCTGTCCCCCTCGGAGAGGGATGTCTCTAGGCCACCTAGGAAGCGAACGTTTTGACCGTTCACTATGATGTTGACATAGCCCCTTGCAATGCCTGTCTCCAACTTCTCTTGCAACGCGGGGTGGCTCTGGTAAAGCTCTCTCAAGGCCTCGCTGATCACGGCATGAGGATGAAGCAAGACGCTTGCCGTCGAAATTCCGGCAAGATTACCTATTCCGCCGAAGAGTCTCACCGTGACTTTCATCTTTTCTTCACTTGACATAGGTCGTCATTCACCTCTTTAATCTGTCAGTTTAACCCCTGAGCTCACTCTTTCCGAGCGGCCACCGGTGAGCCTGAATCACGGCCTCTCCCGGGAGAACGTGAGTATATCCCATCTTATACAATTTTCGGAGGTGTTTATCCTGCAGACACTGGTCTTCCCTCATTACGAACTCCATCAACAAGCGAACAACAAACTATACCTTGTCGGCTGCCGAGGCTAAGAAAGGAGAGCCGTGTTGCCCCAAGAAGGGTGCGGCAAAGAGCTAAAGCCGGTATCATCCTAACAGTCCAGGAGATCAAAAGGAGCTGACGGATTGGCTGTGAGTAGGTTGCAGAGGATGCACAGTGCAGAGCATATCTTGACCGCGGTGATACGGCGAGAGTTCGGCTCCCCGCGTAACCTCGAGTCGCATCTGGGCGATAAGAAGTCGAAGTGCGACTACGCCGTCTCTCAAGCGCTCCTACAGAAAGACATCCTTGCAATCCAGAGAGCCGTGAATGCAGAAATCGAGAAGGATTACCCCATCACTGCAAAGACCCTGACAGTCGAAGAGGCACAACAAGACTATGATCTATGGAAAGTGCCTGGGAACGCAACCAGGATCCGCATCGTTACTATTGGTGACCTGGACGCCATCCCATGTGCTGGGGAGCATGTTGAGCACACACGACAGATCGGCCGCTTCCACGTGAGAAGCCACGACATGACAAGAGAGGGGATCGTCCGCATCCGCTTCACCGTGGAGGACTGATCAAGGGAAGCCAAGCTCATGGGAAAATTACCCTGACTGCATCAACGATGAACGTCGCGTTTGGAGTACCTTATTACTGAGGCAATGCACTAGTCGATCCTTTCCCGAGAGCAGTCTACAGAAGGATCTTTTCCGTCTTTGAATCAAACAGGTGAAGGGTGCTGAGATTGGGAGCGAGCTTGATCGTGGAGTCGATCTCGATATGTTGATGCGGGTCGAGGTTCGCCACCACCTGCTCACTACCACAGTCGGCGTACACGAGCAGCTCGTTACCCAACGGCTCCGTTACCTTGACCGTCATCTCTAGAAGGTTCTCCCCCTCAGTGAGCGGGCCGGTGAGATCCTCCGGACGGATGCCAACAATCACCTGCTCGGGAACGGTGTCGATCCTCCCATCTGCCGGTAGATTGATTACGAATGCCGCTCCAGTCAGGGAGATCGTACCACTGTTCATCGTGGCCCGTGCGGCGAGGAAATTCATCGCCGGACTCCCGATGAAACCAGCGACAAACTGGTTCAATGGATGGTCGTACGTCTCCTGCGGCGATGCGTACTGATGGATCACCCCATCGCGCATCACAGCAATCTTGCCCCCCAGCGTCATCGCCTCTACCTGGTCGTGCGTCACGTACACCGTCGTCGTCCGCAGCTTGTGGTGTAGCTGCTCAAGCTCAGTGCGCATCTGTACGCGTAGCTTGGCGTCCAGATTCGACAACGGCTCGTCGAACAGGAATACCTTCGGGTCACGCACGATCGCTCGACCTACCGCCACGCGCTGCCTCTGTCCACCGGAGAGTTCGCGTGGCTTGCTCTTTAGCTTCCCTTCTATACCAAGAAGCGATGCCGCGGCGCGCACACGCTGCTCGATCTCCTTCTTCGGAACCTTGCGCAGCTTGAGGCCAAACGCCATGTTGTTGTACACGTCCATGTGCGGATAGAGCGCGTAGTTCTGAAAGACCATCGCGATGTCACGGTCCTTCGGGGGAACACGGTTCACCACGCGGTCACCGATTCTCACTTCTCCGCCGGTCACTTCCTCCAACCCGGCAATCATGCGTAAGGTCGTTGTCTTACCACACCCCGATGGACCAACCAACACCGTGAACGCACCATCATCCACCGCTAGATCGATCCCATTCACGGCAACGAAGTCGCCGAACTTTTTCATTACTTTGGTAAGCGTTACTTCTGCCATCGATCCTCCTAGTTCCTCCGTTATTTCTTGTGGGACTCGTTTCCCTATTGTGGTGAGAATACTACCACAAATTGTGCCCAGAGAAAAACCTGCTGTACCTGCATGTTTTCTCGAAGAAGAGAGACAAAGACCTAAATATTTATCAGAAGAGGATTTCGATATCAGCCTTGTCTCTTACATCACTGAACCACGTATTCCACACGTCGGCTTGTGCATTCTCTAGCAAATCTTCATGAATCTGCTCTCTTACTTCATCTAAGGGAGAGATCGATCCATCTTCCTGGGTGAACTCTTCTTTATGGCCTTGATAGTAGGTTGAGGTCTCTTCACTACTTATGGTTACAGGTTGAGTGATCGAGGCATGTAAGTCTTGCGCCATGGATTGTTCGGCAAAGGACTTTCTTATCTTCTCCTTGTATTCATCCAACGAAGAACCTTGCTGTGCCAAGATAGCCTCTATTTCTTCAATCGTTAGTTGATTCTGCTCAATGATCTGATTGAGTTGTTCTTCTACCTGCTGCTCAAGTTCCTTCTCGTCTGGTGTGATGCCATGTTTTTCTGCCTGTTGAATCAGAAGACGGCTGCTTATCATCATATCAAGTACGCTTAACTGATAGGCGCGCAGGAGTGCGTCCCCTTCTGGAGTGGTTAAAAGGATCTGCCCAAAGGAGGGGAACTGCTGGATGATTGTTTGGAAAATTTGTGTTAGTTGTGCGCTGGTTGCCAACGCGTCTTTTGTAATGATCTCTCCGTTTACGATGGCTGCAATCGAATTATCTGTGGACGAACTTGGCGTAGACTCCTGTTGGGCTACTACACTGAACGAGAGAAGCATCAAAACTGTGATGAGTAAGAAAACTTTACGCTGCAAACCGGTCACTCCTTGCAATTTGATGATAAGAATCTTCCTTTATTACAACCACCTTTTCAACTGCAAGCCTGAGAGATAGGGCTAACGGAGTGAGTGAAGCGAACGGGCGAGGGAAAAGCTTAGCCTCTCGCAGAGAACGCAAAGATCGCAGAGAAAGACAAGAATATGTAGACCGTTCGTAGCGTCGGGTCTTGCGCCCGACGTTAGAGATAATGTCGCAGCAATATGTAGACCGTTCGTAGCGTTGGAACCTGTGCCCGTCATTCCGGCGCACGCCGGAATCCAGTCAAATAATGGTTGTATACAAATCCTACCAATCCTCCGGATGCCCCCGTATCAAGTACGGGGCAGACCCTGTTAAATACAACGCACAACAAGATTGCACAGGACAGGCCCCGGTGAAGTAGAAAATCAGGGTCACTTCACAGGGCAGGCTTATTAGGTCCGGCATGACAGTATGCGCCCGTCATTCCAACCTGCCTCTCAGAATGCTACGGCAGACAGATCCCCGCAATATGTAGACCGTTCGTAGCGTCGGGTCTTGCGCCCGACGTTAAGGATAAGAACGCGTAGACCGTCTGTGGCGTCGGAAAATAGGGACAGGCAGCTTTTTGACTTAGGCTCGTTAAAAACCAGCCAGTCCCTGACCAGCAACAACATAAACATACCCCCGACCTTGGACCTTGGACCATCTCACTATCTCTGCGGTTAACTGCTTTCCACTGTGGAGAGTAAGAACCAATTGGTCTCTTCTCTATCAAGTTGAGGACTTCGTTCACAGCTTACAGCAATTTGGTCTTTTCTGTGGCTTTTTCCCAGTCTGCATAGCACCTATCAAGCCTTTCCTTGAATCGCTCGTATTTTGATCCAAATTCAGCGACCTTTGCTATATCAGCATGGTTGGTGGCTATTAGAAGGTCTTTTTCGATCTTGTTCAGCTCTTTCTCCAGGTGTTCGATTTCTTTCTCAAGCTGCTCGATGTTCCGGAGAAGTCTTTGCTGGTGATATTTGTTACGTGTTGGTGTTTCTGGATCTTTCCGAGTGTTTCTTGATTCTCTTGTTTGCTTCTTCTGATTAGAGTGGGGGTGAGTGGCTTTGGTGGCGAGGTGTTCTTTGTAGTAGGCATACCCGCCCAAGAAAACACGCAGACGTCCTTGCTCAATTTCCCACACCTGTGTGGCAACTGTGTTTAACAGAGCGCGATCGTGAGAAACGAGTAAGATAGTTCCTTTATATGCTAGGAGGGTTGCTTCCAAGACTTCTTGACTTGCCAGGTCAAGATGATTCGTTGGTTCATCAAGCAGAAGGAGATTTCCTTCCATTAAAGAAAGGATGGCAAGAGCTACCCGGCTCCGTTCTCCTCCCGAGAGTGTTTTCATCTGTTTTGATACTTCATCCTTGCTGAACAGAAAGCGTCCAAGCAGTCCTCGTGCTTGGGCAATAGTAAGGGAAGAACGAGCCAGAATTATATCGAGCACAGTTTCGTTCCTATAAAGCCCTTTTTGCTGCTGGTTATAGCCTGTCGGTACTACCTTGTACCCCATATGAACGGTACCGGCAAAGGGAGCAACATTCCCGATTAGTGTTTCTAGAAGGGTTGTTTTTCCACATCCGTTTGGGCCGATGATTGCCGCTCTCTCTCCGCGGTAGAGTGTGAGATCGGGGCAGCTGAACAAAGCAGATGTGAAGCCAACTTGTAGGCCTCTCGTTTGTAGGGCCCGTTTTCCACTGGAAGCCTTTACGGGGATTGTAAGTGACATGTGTTTTGACTGCCGAGGGTGTGCAATCAATTCTCTTGTTATCCGTTGCAGCTTTTTCTCTCGATCCTTTGCCTGACGATGTTTCTGTCCAGCATGGTGTCGACGGATGAATTCTTCTTGTCGTTTGATGTATTCTTGTTGCTCGGTATAAGCTTGCTGTTGTTGAGCAAGCTTGGCTTTGCGTGCGACACGGGACCTGGTATAACCACCGCGATAGAACAAGAGCTCGCCAAAGGCGATTTCCCAGGTGCGGTTTGTCACCTGATCCAGAAGATGCCGATCGTGTGACACCAGGATGATGGCACCAGAGAAAGCAATAAGGGTCTCCTCCAGCCAATCCAATGCCGAAAAATCTAGGTGGTTTGTCGGCTCATCCAATAGGAGAAGATCAGGGGGATCGACCAGTACACGAGCAAGTGCTGCCCGCGTTTCTTCTCCTCCTGATAACCGATCTACCGGTTTACTGATTGATTCACGCGTGAAGCCGACGCCGATAAGGGCGGCTTTGATCCTGGCATCAACAGTGTATCCTCCTTGTTGCCCGAATGTATGTAGGAGGTTGTCGTAAGAGTGAAGAAGCTCGGCATTGCTTGTGTCAGCCATCTGTGATTCCATGTGGCGAAGCTTTGCCTGCATGTCGAGTAGACCGGAAAATGCTTCTTGCAATGATTGGTAGAGCGTCCCATCTGATTTGAGTCGGGCATGCTGTGGTAAATATCCAGTGCGCATGCTTCTTGCGCGATGTACGTTTCCCGAGGTCGGTTGCTGAATACCAGCGATGATTTCGAGGAGGGTTGATTTTCCCGTTCCGTTGTCTCCTATAAGGGCAATCTTGTCTCCGCGTGAGACTTGGGTCGAGGATGGCAAGAATAGGAGTTGTGTACCAAAAGACTTCTCTATCTGCTCTAGTTGTATCAATGACATATCGTTTACAGATGGTACAAGAAGTAACCTGCAGGCAAAAGGAAGTGGGTAATCTGCTCTTTTCTTCTTCTTGCTGCGTATGGTATGATTAATAGGTGTCGTCAAATGAAAGAAGCAATGCTTTATGAGAAACTTAGCCGAGAGCGTGTTCGCTGCCTTCTTTGCTCACACCGATGCCAGATTGAGGACGGGAAACGAGGGATCTGCGGTGTGCGTGAGAACCAGGGAGGCACGCTTTATAGCTTGGTTTATGGTAAGCTGGTCGCCTGCGATGTCGATCCAATTGAGAAGAAGCCGTTGTTTCATTTCTTGCCTGGTACACGTGCCTATTCAATTTGTACAGTCGGCTGCAATTTTACCTGCTTGAATTGTCAGAATCATTATATTTCGCAGTACCCACGAGAACACTCAGGACAGATCATCGCAATGGGAGACGATATTTCCCCAAGCGAGATTATTAAGGAAGCTAAACAAAAAGGCTGCCAGACTATTGCTTATACCTATACTGAGCCAACTGTGTTCTTTGAGTATGCTCTCGACATTGCACGTCTTGCGCATGAGGAAGGATTGCGAAACGTATTCGTTTCAAATGGCTATATGAGCCCTGAAGCGACTGACGTGATCATTCCTTATCTTGACGGTATTAATATCGATCTCAAAGGGATCTCAGACAAGTTCTATCGTGAGATAGCGGGAGGTAATCTACGGCCAGTGCTACATTCGATCGAGCGTTTTTTTGGGGCTGGCGTATGGGTAGAGCTGACAACCCTGGTTATCCCTGGCATGAATGATAGCCCGGAGACGCTTCGTTGGATCGCTGAGGCGATCCTTGGTATTTCAGATACGATTCCATGGCATGTGAGCGGATTCTATCCTGCATACAAGCTTGCGAACCTTTCTCCCACTCCGGTGGCTACGCTTGAGCAAGCACGAAAGATTGGCTACGAGGTTGGCCTGCGTTACGTATATGTAGGAAACATTCCCGGTGAAGGAGAGGATACTTATTGCCCTGTCTGTGGAGAATTGCTGATCAAGAGGATCGGGTTTCTGGTGAAAGAAAATCGTTTGCAAATGGGGCAATGTCCAGCTTGTGGTGCCCAGATTGATGGAGTTTGGTTTACTCCCTAGCGATTGCTACTTCTCGTTTACTATCTTCAAGTAGGGCTATTCTTATCACGATGTCGCTGATCTCAACTATGCCTTTGATTCGATTGGGCCATTCAATTACGGTTACTCCTTCCGCTGGCGGGAGGAACTGGTCGAGCCCCACTTCGACAAGCTCCTCCAGGGAGTTGATCCTGTAGGCATCTAGATGATGTAGGGCAAGTCGCCCAAAGTAATCACGAGCAAGCAAATAGCTAGGAGAAACGACGATGTCCGTAATCAAGAGCCCTTTGGCAATCCCCTTGACCATGGTTGTTTTCCCTGCGCCAAGCGGCCCAACTAGAGAAACAACCATCCCATCGGTAAGCATACTGGCAAGGTCAATTCCGATCTCTTCCATTTCTAGTGAGTTGTGAGCGATGATTGTCTTATTCATCTATTCGCGTAGCCGAGCATCGAGCTTAGCCAAACGTTTCTCGATACGATGAACGGTCCGGTCCACCTCTTGGTCGGTTAGTGTGTGGTCGCCCGCCCGCAAGGAGATTTCGTATGTGAGGCTTTTTTCGTGTTCAGGGATTTGCTCTCCCTGATAAAGGTCATAGAGCAAAACGCTGTCAATCAATTTCTCGGATGTGATTGCCTGGCGGATCTTTTCCTCGGGAAGCTGAATTGGAGCGAGCAGAGAAAGGTCTCGCTTGGAAGCGGGAAAACGTCCGGGAGGTGCAAATAGGTGCTTGATTCTGCCCAAGTGCTGCAACTTGTCGATGTCGATCTCAAACAGGATCAAGGTAGTGCTGCTGGAAAGCTGGTCACAAACGGTAGGAGCGAGCTCACCTAACAGTCCCATTTCTTCTTTCGCTAGCATGATTCTAGCCGTGCGCCCAGGATGGAGAAAGGCCGGAATCTCATTCACGAGAAAGCGCGGTCTTCCCACGCTCAGGGAAGCAAAAAGATTCTGGATAATTCCCTTTGCTGCTAAGAGGTCAATATTCCCTCTACCGGAAAGAGGAAGCTCGGTTCGGCCGAATAGGAGACCCGCGAGAGACTCGTGTTCATTTCGGGGCTTGGAGAATACCCGGCCTACCTCGAATAGCATCCCACCGGCAACGCTCCGTTTTAAGTTAGTTTCAACCACAGAAAGAAGTCCAGGAAGGAGGCTTCCCCTTAATGCTCGTTGTCCAACAGTCATTGGATTCTTGATTTCTACCAGGTTTTCAGCCGGCAGTGAAAGGGCTTCCCTGTACTGCCTTTTGTCAAAGCCATCTGTTACTACTTCATCTAACCCTAGCCCAGTAAGGGCGGCTCGTATCTGGTCTTTGTACAATTCTATAGGGGGCTTTTTCCCTATTTGTAGCTTTGTCTCTGGCGGAGTAGAGGGGAAGCGATTGTAACCATAGATTCGGCCGATCTCCTCAATCAAGTCTACCTCGCGGTTGAGATCGGGACGAAAGGAGGGGACTTGTACTAACAGGTTTTCTCCTTCGTTGTTCACCTTCATTCCTAATCGGGTAAGAATCTCTGCCATTTCTGCGTACTTGATCTCAATGCCTAGGAGGCTAGTAGTGTAGCTGGGGCGGAGCGTGAGCGTTTGTAAAGCCCGTTTGTGTGGATACACATCAACCATTCCGCAATGAACACAACACCCCGTCGTCTTCTGCAGCAGGTGTGCCACACGTGCTGATGCTATGGATACGCCTTCAGGATCAACGCCACGTTCGAAGCGCTGCGAGGCTTCACTATGAAGGCCAAGAAATCTGGTTGCCTTACGAATTGTAGCTGGGGAAAAGGTTGCTGCTTCTAGGAGAACGTTTGTTGTCTCTTTTCTGATTTCGCTTCGCTCCCCCCCCATTATCCCAGCAATTGCCAGATCTCCAACAGGATCACTAATCATTAGGATTTCGGGCCCAAGCTTACGTTCAACCTTGTCCAAGGTATAGAAGGAATCCCCTTTCTTGGCATGGCGAACAATGATTTTACCTTCTATTAAATCGGCATCGAATGCATGTAAGGGATGGCCAAGCTCTAACATGACATAGTTTGTCACATCTATTACGTTAGCCAGCGGCCTCATTCCCGCTTTTGATAGACGATGCTGCATGAGCGGTGGGGCAGAGCCAACAGTGACATTACTCATCAGGGATGCGGTATAACGTGGTGTATCAATCGCGTCTTCTACTTCAACCGAAAATTGCTCTCTTGTTGGTGGAAAAGACTCATCAAATGCCAGCAAAGGCGGATGTAGTTCCTTTCCAGTGATTGCGGCAACCTCACGGGCAATTCCGTAAATTCCTAAACAGTCTGGGCGATTTGAGGTTACCGAGATATCGAGAATGTAGTCCTCGAACTCTAGAAGCTCAGCTAGATCTACCCCAAGGGGCAAATTGAGCTTGGGATCGAAATTCCAGATACCAGGAGAATGTTCTTCCAATCCTAGCTCGGCTTTTGAGCAGATCATCCCTTGGGAGGTAATTCCGCGAATCTTGCGTTCCTTTATTTCTAGACCGCCTGGCAACTTCCCGCCAACCGTGATTACAGGAACGGTTGCACCATCAACTACATTGGAGGCTCCACATACAATCTGGGTTTCGCTGGTACCTATGTCAACAACACACAGCAAGAGATGATCGGAGTTGGGGTGAGGACGGCGTGAGACCACACGTCCGATTACAGCACCTTGCAATTCCCCGGTAGGGACAATTCCTTCAACTTCAATACCGGCCAGAGTTAGCTGGTTCGCAAGTTGTTGAACCGACCTTTCAGTTACGTCTATGTCTACATATTCTGCCAGCCATCGAGATGGTACCTTCATTATTGACCTCGCTTAGGATCATTCTATAGAAAGCTCAAAATAGAAGGTGCCTTCTCCATTTCCTAGGATTGGGGTAGCGAATCCAACCGTTGCCCTTATTGGCAGGAGGCCACCAATTGCGGAAAGGTCGAGCATTCCCTCTATGCCAGCTTCTACTTTGGGAGTAGTTTTACCAAATTCATCGAAATTTGTCCAAGTTGTTCCGCTAGCTACAAAAACACGCCCACCCAGCTTGTCAAGCATCATCAAGTTTGCCAGATTATATGCGTCGTTGGCAAGCGAGGAGAACTCTACTGCGAGACGGCCATAGAGCTTATGCTCGCCCGGAAACGTTGCCTTGAACCAGGTACCTCCGATCGTCCTTCCAAAGCTTATGAGTTCCTCAAGGTCAAACAGAAGAGGGGAGGGAACTCTGCCAATTCCTGTTCCCAATGTAACAGTTCCTTGAAGATAGATGTGAGGAAAGAGACGAATTTCATTAGATGCACTAAGGGTTGCCCTCCCTGCTGCGCCAGGACTCAGATCGAGTGCGAATGTAGTTATGCGATTGTCTTCAGGTGGTCCATATTGTGTTACTCCAAGGTGCAAGTAGGAGAATGCTTCCTTGTTGGCGGTAATGCGGTGTCCGCTCAGGCTGATTGTACGGGTGGGATGCCAAAAGACCCCAGGAGAACCAGTCTTTGCTTGAGAAAAAGAAGTGAGCATGTAGCCTATTGTTCCAGTGATCTCTCCTTCTTTAAGGGCAGCTGAGAGAAGGAAATAGTGATTGCGCCCTTTCCAGATATTTGCAGAAACCATTCCCTGACCGATCGTTAGGCGTAGTCGGTTAAGGTAGCTAATACTCAGTCCGTTCGATGCCAGGTCAGGTTGGATCAAATAGGCATCAAGCGGCAATGTATTAGCGCTTATTGCTGTGAGGAACTTTGCGGGTGAGTTGTTGTTTAACCGGTTGTAATCAGGAAGCAAATGATCAGGATCAATTGTTGCTCGGCGGACTACTTCTTCTGTTTCAAAAGTTAGCGTGGCTAATTCGGTGTCCCCATCCCATTGTTGGCGTACTGTATTTCCTGATAGTAAGATTACTTCAATTATTACTGGCTGTATGGTGCCTCCGTTGCGACTTACGCGTACAGTGGTTTGATAGCAGGTCTCGGTCGGGTTGCGGGAGACTATCTCTATTGTGTAGTCAACGCCTCCCGGGTTCGCTAACCAGGTTTCAAACAAATGCGAAAGGGAATAGCCCGTTTCCTTCTCAAGTATCATGCGCAGTTTGTCTACATCAATGATCTTATTGCGGAACTGTAGCCCTGCGCTGCGGAGCCCGATCTCGAATCTTTCCCTTCCCATGGCAGCAGCAATTGTTCGCGCTACTAAGTATCCCTTATCGTATAGCCTGATAACCGAGGCGTTTTCGTAACGGACCTTTGAGGCAGGCTTTATTATTGCCTCGTCGAAACCATACTCATAGTTTGTGATATAGGGAAGCTCGATTTCGTGTTCCCTCAGGTTGAGAAAGCCAAATTGTGAGCTTATGACATTTTCTAGAATGCCGTCTTGTTTCAAAACAAAGATGTTTGCTCCGAACTCACCATGCTGGCGTTCAAAATAGCTTATCGCCAGGTACTGCGCCATTCCTTCGGAGAGCCAGTTTTCCACGTTTAGGTCTACTCCCACACCGAGGCCCCACCATTGGTGAGCGATCTCATGAGCCAGCGTAAACTCGCAGAAACGATTCAGCACTCCGGGTACGGTGACATTGCGATGACTGAAGAATAGGTTGGATAGCCAAACGATACCATCGGCAGCCATGGAGAGGCCATTGCGGTTGGGATTCTCTACAATAGTAAGACAGGAGTGTGGATAAGGACCAAATCTTTGTTGATAGTCTGCCAAGATATCTATTGCGTAGGTGGAAAAAAGGCGTGCCGTTTCTTCATGGCCGGGGAGAAAGAAGACTTTGATTGGTATTGGAAGGTCTTCGAGTGCGAAGCACTCGTAGTTGGGACCGATAGTAATCGCAAACGTACGAGTAGGGGAATCATTCCATGCGATGTACCGCCTGGAGTTCTCTGCTTTGGGTTCGATCTCTTTGATATGGTCACTTCCACAGACAAGCGTGTACCTTGTTGGAAGGGCGATCGTCACTGAGTAGTCAGCGGCAGGAAATTCTAGGGGGAATCCTTCCGTTGATTTGGACAATAGTACTTCGTTTTGCTCGTTCCAGTGCGGTTGGTCATGAGCAAGCAGCGGGTACCATCCAAAGCGCCAAGTAAGAATCTCTTGTTCGATTCCCTGATCACCGGTAGTGATCCTTGGGATGTGGGTAGAAAAACGTATTCGTAAGGTGATCGTCTGGTTCTCTGCCAGGGGAAGGTCGACTGCGAGGACCGTATGTTGCAGGGAAAAAGTCTGGATTGCGTGTGGGAGGGAGAGGAACCGAAACGGAAGCGTTTTGTCGCTTTGCGGCTGGAGCATCTCTACTGTATCAATAGTTGTTGATGCCGGTTCAAAACCTTGCCTATAGAGGTTATCGATTGCTCGGCTGCTGGAAAAGGGGTTCTCCTCTCGCCCTAGATTGGCAAGAAGGAAGAAGTAGGCCGTAGAGGAATCTACTGTGAAGGTCACTTCTTCTACGCCTACCAGGATCTTCTGTTCGGGGTTATAGGTTACCTTGATTGAGTAAGTTATTGCAGAGACGGTGAAATCGATGATGCTAATGATCCCAATGGTTAGCAGGACAAGTAATATCAATTTGTTTCTTAATGGGGTGTTCATTCTTTTCCCTAAGCGCAACGCGTAAGGATTATTCAAGTGTCCTTGGTTGCTTATTTCTCGTTGCTTGTTCTTTCCTCTTCTTGAGTCATCCTGCTGGTTTTTACTCTTACCGAGGTGATCTCCCGCTCCGTTGCCTTTTCCACAGTGATTGTCACTGGACCGATAGTTACTTCCTCTCCGTTCTTAGGCATTGCTGCGAGGTAGTGAAAGAGTAATCCATTGATGGTTACTCCCTTGTCTTCGGGAAGATCAAGATCCATTGCTCGATTGAGCTGAGGGATCGAGGTATCTCCATCTATGAGTGCCTCGTTGGCCGAGATACGCTTGATCAACATTGTTGGGTGGTCGTACTCATCTTCGATCTCTCCTACGATTTCTTCAAGGATATCTTCCAGTGTGATGATTCCGGCCATTCCGCTGAATTCGTCTATTACAACTGCCATGTGTACTCGTTCCCGTCGGAACTCCCTCAACAGAATATTGATCGGCTTGCTTGTTGGCGTATAGTAGACCGGGCGTAGCATATCTCGCAAGCTAGTATGAGCGTCTGCGGCAGGTGCTAGTAGATCCTTTGCGTATAGGGTGCCGACAATGTTATCTGGTGTCTGTTCGTACACTGGGAAGCGTGAGTGTCCGTCTTTGATGACTATTCCCCGCGCCTCTGCCAGGGAGGTTTCTGCTTCGATCAATTGCACGTCAGGTCGAGGGATCATAACCTGATTGGCGGTCATTTCGTTGAAAGAAAGGATACGGCGAATCATTTCTCCATCTTCTGTGTCTAGGAGGCCACGTTCTTCGCTTGCATCGATCAGGGTTTCGATCTGTTCATCACTAACTGGTGTGGGCTCTTCCTGTGAAAGGTCTTGTCCAAACAAGCGTAGGATTCCATAAGCTAACCAACGGAACACGACGATCAGTGGCGACAGCAGACGGGAGAAGAAGTAGATTTGGTTGATTGTGGCTAGAGCGTATCGCTCTGCATTCTTCTTGGCGAAGTTCTTTGGGGTAATCTCACCGAATATGAGAAGACAAATAGTCATGATACCGGTTGCCAGTAGCCCTACTTGATAATTTGGGATTCCCTTGGGGAAGAACCGTAGCACAACTAGTGTCATCAGCGAACTTGCTCCAACATTGGTCAAGTTATTCAAGATGAGTAGAGCGGTGATAAGATTATTCGGCTCCTTAAGGAGAGCGGAGAGCGCTTTTCGCTTCTTCTTGTATGCGTTTACCAGGTAGCTTAGTCGTCCTTCATCGAGAGAAGTAATCGCGGTTTCTGCGCTAGAGAAATAGGCAGAACAAATAACAAAAAGAACCAGCAGCGCAGCTTGTGCGCCAATTGCCACAGTTAGGCTCACCTCAATATCCTATATTATAGAAGGCTATTCTTTGCTTGCAAGGACATTGTACAGCAAAGGATGGTTAAGATAGAATTATGTGGTACCCAAGGAGGCGCGGTGAATATCGAGGAACTAGAGCGAATTGTACGATTACTGAAAGTGGAGGACTTGACAGAAATCACCATTTGGGACGGAGAAAAACGGATGACCGTTTGCAGGGAAAGTGTTTCTGGAAAGGAGAATCGTAGCAGGTATGTTTCATCGCAGGTTGAAGAGGAAAAGAAGAATCAATTCATATTTGCCTCACCCCTTGTGGGAACGTTTTACCGCCGTTCTTCACCGGAAGAGGAGCCATTCGTAAGTGAAGGATCCTTGGTTAAGCCTGGCGACACCTTGTGCATTATGGAGGCAATGAAGGTGCTAAATGAGATCAATGCTACAGAACCTGGGAGATTGCTGCGAATTCTGGTTGAAGATGGACAGACGGCGGAATATGGAGACCCGCTGTTTCTGTTTGAGAGAACGTGACACTTGGCAAGGTACTGATTGCTAATCGAGGAGAGATTGCTTTACGTGTAATTGAAGCGTGTCGCGAGCTTTCCCTTGACTCGGTTGCGGTTTTCTCGCAAGCCGATAGGGAAATGCCGTATCTTAAGCTTGCCGGCGAAACGGTTTGCATTGGCCCCGCCAATCAGAAGAAGAGCTACCTAAGTATTCCTGCCGTAATTAGCGCGGCCGAGTTAACGGGGGCCCAAGCAATTCATCCAGGGTATGGATTTCTCGCTGAGAATCCCCACTTTGTTGAAGTATGTGTAGGGCACAATATTACTTTTGTTGGTCCAGATCATCGGGTGATGGAGCTCGTTGGAAACAAACTTACCGCAAGGGAGGTAGTCGCTGCTGCAGGTGTACCCGTTCTTCCTGGTGCGGCGGTTCCGGAGCAAGATGACCAACTGGAGATGACAGCGGGGCAGGTAGGTTATCCGTTGTTTGTAAAGGCAGTTTTTGGTGGGGGTGGACGGGGAATGCGCTTAGTGAACGAGCCGCAGGAACTAAGAAGCGCTGTTCGTGCAGCCGGCAGTGAGGCTGGTGCAGTATGTGGAGATGCCAGCCTTTATCTGGAACACGCGCTTGTAAACCCACGTCATGTGGAAGTGCAGATCCTTGCCGACAGTTATGGAAAAATCGTGCACTTGGGAGAAAGAGAGTGCTCCATTCAACGTCGGCACCAGAAGTTGATTGAAGAAACGGCCGCCCCTTTTCTTGATCCCGAGCTACGCCGAGAACTTTGCGCGGCCGCTGTTACAACCGCGCGGGCAATTGGCTATCAGAACGCTGGAACAGTGGAGTTTGTAGTTGATGCGGAGGGGTCCTTCTGCTTTATTGAGGTGAACGCACGCATTCAGGTTGAGCATTCAGTAAGTGAAATGGTTACGCGGGTCAACCTGGTTAAGCAACAGCTTAGTTTGGCGGGTGGTGATTCTCTGCGGGATTGGCCGGAAGAGGTTCCTTGCTATGGACACGCGATTGAGTGCCGGATTAACGCAGAGGATCCCGCTCATGACTTCCTCCCGTCGTGTGGTCGAATTGAGATCGAAGAACTTCCCACTGGAAACGGGATTCGACTTGATACGCACATCTACAATGGAATGGAAGTTACCCCCTATTATGACTCATTGCTGGCCAAGATAATTGTGTGGGGACACAATCGTGAAGAGGCACGAATGAAGATGTATACTGCTCTTGAGCGATTTCGCGTCCGTGGAGTTACGACTACTTGCTCGTTGCTTCAAGAGATCATCTCTCATCCCTCATTCCGTCAAGGATTAATGGGGACAGATTTCTTGGCCGACTTTTTTGACTGAAGAGTTGACCGGCTAATCAATGCGATTTACCATTTGTTACGGATTTTCC
>Ga0307427_1000667_pt1 | contig 20227 bp, 19 predicted proteins | sample SalMarWE160190MG_FD_202162 | JGI IMG/M metagenome (GOLD analysis project Ga0307427, IMG submission 202162) | Salt marsh sediment microbial communities from the Plum Island Ecosystem LTER, Massachusetts, United States - WE1603-190 | ecosystem: Environmental > Aquatic > Marine > Intertidal zone >... | reverse complement strand
CTGGCGCGCTGACCGGCATCGGTGCGGCGAGCGGCAGGGCCGCCTTCGTTCGGCCAAACGCCTGGCGAATTGGCCAGGCGGCCGCGGGTAGTGCCCCGCGCCCGAGAGAAGGTGGTGAATGAAGAAGGAACTGAAGGTCTTCGCGGCATTGGTGGCCGTCTTTCTGGTGGCCTACTTCCTGCCCCTGGGCAACGAGAAGGTCTCGAGCGCGATCCTGGAGGCGTTCCGGCTGCTCCAGTGGTACGCGATCCACCACACGCTGGCGTGCGTGGTGCCGGCGATGTTCATCGCGGGGGCGATCTCGACGTTCCTCTCACAGGCCTCGGTCATGCGATACCTGGGCCCCAGGTCGAACCGGCTGATGGCGTACTCGGTGGCGTCGGTGGCGGGGGTGGTGCTGGCGGTCTGCTCGTGCAGCGTCCTGCCGATGTTCGCGGGCATCTATCGCCTGGGGGCGGGGCTGGGGCCCGCCAGTGCGTTCCTCTACTCCGGGCCGGCGATCAACGTGATGGCGATCTTTTTGTCGGCCCGCGTCCTGGGCCTCGACCTTGGGGCCGCGCGAGCCATCGGCGCGGTCGTCTTCGCCTTGGCCATCGGCCTGGCGATGGCCTTCATCTTCCGCGGCAGCGAGAAGAAGCGTGCCGATGCCGCGATGCAGATGCCCGAACCGCCGCACAGCCAGCGGGCGCTCTGGAAGACCTCCCTCTTCTTCCTCTCGATGATCCTCTTTCTCGTCTTCAGCGACTGGTTCAACACCAACGACGTGACGATCATCATGAACGACGGAACCGCCATCAAGGCGAACATCCGGTACTCGACGCGGGACGCGATCGACATCCAGTCGTACCAGAGCGACGGGCACCTGGGTCCGGAGGTCCGCCGCCTCGACCGCGCTCGGATCGCGCGCATCGAACGCGAGCCGGGGTTCGTCATGACCGTCCACGCGGTCAAGTGGTACCTGGCGGGGGGGATGGGCCTCGCGGTCCTCGTGATGGTCTGGCGGTGGTTCGGCCGCGATGAGATTCGGCAGTGGATGCGGGCGACCTGGGACTTTGCCCTGATGATCGTGCCGCTTCTGTTCGGCGGCGTGTTCATCACGGGATTCGTCGGGGGGCTGATCCCCGAGACGTACGTGGCGGGCCTCGTGGGCGGCAACAGCATCGTCTCGAACGTCGTGGCCTCGCTGGTGGGGATGGTCTGGTACTTCGCCACGCTGACCGAGATTCCGATCGTCGAGATGCTCTCGCGGCTGGGCATGGGGCGGGGGCCGGCGCTGGCGCTGCTGCTGGCCGGGCCGGCGCTGTCGCTGCCGAGCATCCTGGTGATCTACAAGGTCGTCGGCTTCAGGAAGACGTTCATGTTCTGCCTGCTGGCGGTGGCGATGTCCACGCTGGTGGGGTGGCTTTTCGGCATGCTTGTCTCCTGAGCAAAGGGCGGGCGGGGTCGGCGATGGGACGGCGTGATGGAGGGCTGTGTCCGGCCTCCGACGACGCCGGCCGCATGGGAGCGAGCCCGCAGAGCGCAGCGGTGTCTTACCAACTTGGGGAGAATGTCATGAAGAGAATCCAGGTCCTCGGGCCGGGGTGCCCGAAGTGCACGAGACTGACCGAGGCGGCCGAGGCGGCCGCGGTGGCGGCCGGCATCGAGTACGAACTCGAGAAGGTGACCGACATCAACGCCATCACCGCCTTCGGCGTCATGATGACGCCGGCCCTGGTCATCGACGGCGAGGTCAAGGTCGTCGGCAAGGTGCCGAGCGAAGACGAAATCAAGGCCCTGCTGGCGTAGAGGCCCTACGTCGGGCGCGAAGGCGTGCGCGGTGGGAAAGACTGCCCACCGCACGGTGAACTGGGAGGTCGCGCGATGAAACCGAAAACCATCGTCGGTATTGTCCTGCTGGTCTTTGCGGCCGCGAGCCTCGTATACCTCGTGGCGACCGAGGCGCTCAAGGACGACGACTCGGCCGACGCCGGCGGCGCGCCCTCGGCGCCGCTGCCCGACGACGCCGTCGTCGTCACGTACTTCCTGACGGACGTTCGCTGCCCGACATGCCTGAAGATCGAGGCGTACACGAAGGAGGCCGTCGAGACGGGCTTCGCCGACGCCGTCGCCGACGGCCGCGTCGTCTGGCGGGCGGTCAACACCGACGAGCCGGGCAACAAGCATTTCCTCGACGATTACCAACTCGCCGCCAAGGCGGTCGTGGTCTCGGTGCGGCGCGGCGGCAACGAGGTGACGTGGAAGAACCTGGAAGACATCTGGCACGAGGTGGGCGTCAAGGAGGACTTCCTGGCCTATATCCGCACCGAGGTCGCCGCCGCCCTCGGCCAGGGGAAAGGCACGTGATGGCAACGCTGCTGCTGGCGACCGCGTCGGCGTTCTGGTTGGGAGTTCTGACCTCGATCAGCCCGTGCCCGATGGCGACGAACATTGCCGCCATCTCGTTTATCGGCAAGCGCGTCGGGCGGCCGCGGACGGTCGTCGCGTCGGGGCTTCTGTACACGCTGGGCCGGACGGTGGCGTACGTGGCGGTGGCGGTCATGGCGGTGGGCGGGCTGCTGGCGGTCCCGGCCGTGTCCCAGTTCCTCCAGACGTACATGAACCGGCTGCTCGGCCCGGTCCTCATCGTCGTCGGGGTGGTGCTGCTGGAACTCGTGCCGCTTCGGTTCTCGACGTCCGTCGGGGGCGAACGGGCGCAGAAACTGGCCGAGAAGGGCGGGATCCTGGGAGCGGGGTTGTTGGGTGTCCTCTTCGCCCTGTCGTTCTGCCCCATCTCGGCGGGGTTGTTCTTCGTGAGTCTCCTTCCGCTTGCCCTCAAGCACGAGTCGCGGCTGCTGTTGCCGACGGCGTTCGGCATCGGGACGGCACTGCCGGTCGTCGTCTTCGCGGTGGCGATCGCGCTGAGCGCCCGGTCCGTGGGCAAGATGTATGGCGCGCTCGCGAAGGTCGAGTGGTGGGCGCGGCGGATCACGGGTGTCGTGTTCATCCTGGTCGGCGCCTACTACTGCCTGCTCTACATCTTCGGCATGACGGCCCTGCAGCCGTGGGGGTAGAACGACGTCATTGGTCATTGGTCACTGGTCACTGGTCACTTGTCACTGGTCACTTGTCACTTGCGGTCGGGGCATGGGGCGGGCCCCGGTCCGTGACCAGTGACCAATGGCAAATGACCAGTGACAATTCTCTTGCCGCGCTCACCGCGCGCAGGTATGCACGTCGCCATCCGAATCGGACGGGGCAGACACGAAAGGGCAGACGATGGAAGTCGGTTTCCTGACGGCGTGCATGCGCGACGAGTCGCTGGAGGACATTATCGCATGGGCGGGCGAGGCGGGCGTTGCGCGGCTGGAGGTGACGCTCTCGCACCTGGGCGACGATACGCCCGAGCGCGACGAGGCCGTGCGGCAAGCCCTCGACGCGGCGGGCGTCGGCCTCTCGAGCGTGGCCGCCTACGACGCCAAGATCCTCGAAGACCCCAAGAAGGGCCTCGCGAATCTCAAAGGCGCCATCGACCGGTGCGTGCGGCTGGGGACCGACGTCTGCTGCGCCCTGGCGGGCATCGCCCCCGACGGGATGACCCGCGAGGACGCCATCGAAGGCCCGTTCACCGACATCTTCGGCCCGGCGTGCGAATACGCTGAGGCCAAGGGCGTCCGTGTGGCCCTGGAGAACTGGTTCGCCACGCTCATCATGCACTTCGACCACTGGGACCACGTGCTGGAACGTGTGCCGAGCGCAAGCCTGGGGTTCAACTACGACCCGTCGCACCTTCTGTGGCAGGGCATCGATTACCTGGAGGGCGTTGAGATCTACGCCTCGCGCATCATCCACACGCACGCCAAGGACACCGAGATCCGCGACGAGGTTCGCCGCCGCATCGGCGTCCATGGCAAAGGGTGGTGGCGATACTGCATCCCCGGCCAAGGCAGCATCCGCTGGGGCGAATACATCGCGCGGCTGCGCCGCATCGGCTACGACGGCGTCCTCTCGATCGAGCACGAAGATGGCTTTATCGGGGCGAAGGAAGGCGTGCTGCTGGGGAAGCGGTATCTGGAGCAGTTTATCTGAGGGGGAACAGGAGACAGGAAAGCCGGGCGTCGCCCGTGGCGCGAGAGGCGTGCGGCCTGTTGACCCCGCCGCATCGGCGCGTATACTTGACTTGGCGGAACCGCGTCGCCGCAGTGGAGGAACTGCCATGTCGGCAAAAGATGTTGAGTCCGAGGCCCTTCGGCTGCCCCTCAAGGAGCGGGCCCGTCTGGCCGAGCACCTCCTCGGCAGTCTTGAGGATGGGGCGGAAGCCGATTCGGAAGACCTCTGGCTCGACGAAGCCGAGCGTCGCTACCAGGCCTATCGCGAAGGCAAGGTCGAGGCAACGCCGGCCGATGAGGCCCTGCGCAGGGCACGCTCGGAATTGCCATGAAACGCGTCGTTTTCCTGGTCCCGGCCGAAGAGGAGATGACCGAGGCGGCCATCTTCTACGACTCGCGGGCCGAGGGCCTCGGCACCAAGTTTCTGGATCACGTCGAACGTGCCGTCGCCGCGGTCACGGAGAACCCGGAAGCGTACCCACCCGCCCGTGGCGAGATCCGGAAGAAACGCGTCTCTCGATTCCCCTACGCGCTGCTCTATCGAGTCGAAGCAGACGCCATCGTGATCCTGGCCGTCATGCACATGCACCGGCGGCCGGGGTACTGGAAGCAGCGCGTCTAGAGCAGTTAACGTTCGATCGTAGCAACTTCCCGCGCGGCGGGTCTCCCGACCCGCCGCGCTCCCACGTTCTTTCGCGGAAGTGAGGCCGACCCGCCGGGCAAGCCCGGCGGCTAACGCTGCGCGAGCCTTCGGCCCCGCAGCCTTCGGATTGCAGGTGCCAGCCTACGGATACACCTCCTTCGGCAGGGGCAGACTGCGGCCTTCGGCGGCGGAACGTTCGGCGGTTTCGATGACGGCGATGGTCTCGCGCGCCTCCTCGGCCGTGACGGCGAGCGGTTCGCCCATCAGCAGGTGGTCGGCGATGTTGCGGTAGTACTCGGCCCAGCCGCGCCGTTCCTTGGCCGGAACCTCGCCCGCGAACTTCACGCCCGACGCGTAACTCGTCACCCGAATCGTCTGGTCGTCGGTCGTCTCCAGACCGCCGAGCGTCCCGAGCACGCGCCACCGCGCCTTCCCGACGGCGGCCAGGCTCGACTGCTGAAGGTCGGCCACGGTGCCGTCCTCGAAGCGGATGATGGCCCGGGTAGCGTCCTCGTTCGTCACGTGATGCCAGAGGAGTTTGTGGAAGAAGCCCGTGACCTGGGTCACCTTCTTATCGGCCAGCCTCAGGACCCAGTCGGTGAAGTGTGCCCCCCAGTCGTAGAGTGCGCCGCCCGAGACGGTCTTGTCGCTGCGCCACCAGGTGCGTGGCCGGTCGTATCCGCCGAAGAAGCACTCGATGTGGTAGACCCGGCCGAGCAGACCGCGCGCGACGATGTCGCGGATGGCCAGGTAATCGCCGTCCCACCTTCGGTTGTGGAAGACGCTGAGCATAACCTTGTTGCGTTTGGCCGCCCTCATCATTTTCGTCGCCTCGTCGGTCGTGATGCAGAACGGCTTCTCGCTGACGACGTGCTTGCCCGCCTTCAGGCACTTGAGGCTCGTCTCGGCGTGGAGGTTGTGCGGCAGGATGTTGACGACCAGGTCGAGGCCTTTCATCCCGAGCATCGCCTCGAGCGAGGTAAACGTGCGGACGCCGGGCAGTTCCTGGCGTGCGGCCATCATCCGTTCGGCGTCGATGTCGCAGGCGGCCACGACCTTGAGGCCGGCGGTCCCGTTGATCCACTCGGCGTGTCCTTTGCCCATGTTGAACGCCGGTCCGTAGCCGAGCAGGCCACACCGAACAGTCCGCTTCCGGTCGAGTTCGGCGCCTTGGGTCCACTCCAGGCTCCTCAGGAGCAGCCGCTGAAACTCCGGATGCCGCCACGCCCTGAGGTCGTGCCCGTTCGCCAGGTACACGACCCGTCCCTGGCCGTGCCGGCGCACGAAGGCCATGGGCAGCCTCCTGCCCTGCCAGAACGTCTCGGCCAGAAGCGTGCACCTGGCCGGATCGTAGTTCTGGAGGTGATACATCTCGTCGGGGATGGTGAAGTCGGGCATCCGGGCCGTCAGGTAATGGTCGCCGTCGACGATCTCGACCGGGAACTCGTGGACGTGCGGATGGGTGAGGAACTCGGCGTTCAGCATCTCGACGTAGGGGCGGCTGTCGCGAAAACTGTCGGCGGCCGAGTGGACGCCGATGAGCCCGCCGCCACCCTTGACGAACTCCAGGAGCCCCTTCTCACGCCCCTCCGTCAGGTCGCTCCGGAACCCGGTCGTGTAGATGATGACGGCCGCATACTGGCTCGCGGGCAGGGCCGCCAGGGCGTCGAGGTCGCGCGTAACGGTCAGTCGCCACCTGCCGCCGCGCTCTCTGAGAAGTTCTTCGACGACCTCGCCGGCCGCCTCGTTCGCGTGCCACGGCCCGCCGACGAGCATAAGGACCTTCTTCGCCTTGGCTCTGGCCGGGCGCTTCCGCTTGGCAGCCTTCTTCGCGGGCACCTTCTTCTTTGCCATCGATAGCCCTTTCCATTGCCGCGCCGGCGCCCGACCGGTCGCGCGGGAAGTTTCGTTGTAGGATTACGTTGTCATTCTGAGCGTAGCGAAGAACCTCACCGTGGTCGTTGTCGTGTGGCGCTGCCCGAAATGGCGAACGGCGAGACCCCTCGGCTCGCTGCGCTCGCTCGGGGTGACACGCGCCGCGCTCCGAGCCGCGCCCGCGAGGAAACGGCCGCTACCTGACGGTCGCGGCTCCGCTGCGGCGCGCGCCAAAAGAGTCCGACGTCGCCCCCGCCCCGCGCACCGGGTCGCGGACCGCCTCAGATGTGGATCACCTCGATGCCCGACAGTTGGCAGTAAGCCTTGAACTCGTCCTCCAGGTCACCGTAGATGAGCAGTTGGTGGAACCCCTTGATATCGCGGGAGTCGGGCACGTCGTCCACCTCGCATTCGAGTGAGGTGCGGCAGCCTCCGGAGGGGGGCGTGTCGATGTTGCGCAGGACGCGGCCGGTGCCGAGGATAATCCTCTGGGGCCCCTCGAACTTCATCAGCGTAATCTTCTGGCCCACGCGCCAGAGCACCTGGACCGCCACGCCGAGGTCCGACTCCGAGTGGCTCCGCAGGATGAACGGCTCGTGCGGCTTGTCGAAGCCGTCGAGGTGGGCCCCGCACGTGCAGTGGGCCGCCATGAGCGTGTTGTTGACCGTGTTCGGGGCCGGATCCTGCATGAAACCGGGCCGCTCGAAGAGCAGGTGCGTGAGGCGCGAGGAGATGCAGGCGTTCCAGTCGGCCTCGCAGGCGCCGACGATCCCCTCATCGCGCAGCCGCATGAACGCCAGACACGGCGGCTTGATCTGCCTGCGCCCGATCGGTCCGAGGCAATCCATCGAGAAGCCGTGGCATTTCTCGGTCTCCATCAGACGCCGGCAGACGATGTAGTTCTTGGCGGCGGTCAGGATGTCGTCCTTCGACGGTTCGACGATTTTTTTCGCCTCCTTGGTGTAGTAGTCGGCCATGGCCCGGACCTCGTCGCTCTCCTCGACCTTCTTGAATGCGTCGAGGAAATGCTGATGCGGCACGTAATGGAGCGTCGTGCCGATCACGTCGAGCGGCTTGTCCTCCACCTTGTTGCCTCGCACGATGCAGATACGCGTCTGCTTCATCTCCCAGACGGTCTTGAGCATCCGCATCGCCGTGCCCAGCCACTCGACGTCCTGGGTGGCGCCGACGAAGGCGTTCTTCGAGTTGCGGCCGTGCTGGAGGTGGCCGGTGAACGACGTGCCCATGGGGCTGAAGACGACGGTCGGGACCTCGCCTCGCTTGTCAAGGAACTGGTTGGTCGCCCGCCAGCCATTCGGATGAAGCGCCATGCAGGTCACCAGCACGCCGTCGGGCTTGGCCTGGGCCACCTTCTCGAGGTAAGCGTTCACGTCCTTCTCGTCGAAGAGGGGTGTCTGCGAGAGGTCGAGCGTCACGCCGAGGCGTTCGGCCGCCTGGCTCATCACTTTGGTGTACATCTCCTGATGGCCCTTGATGTCGTAGGCCGTGCCGGGCCAGCCGAGCCAGTACTTGTCCACGTTCGGCCGCGCGAACGCTCCCATGATGCGGCACTTGCCGGGTGTTTGGGGCGCGGCGGCCATGAGCGAGGAGGCGAAGTCGAACAGCCCCATCTCCATGGCCACGGCCGATGCGCCGAGACCCTTCAGAAAACGCCTGCGATTCAGCGTCAATGGACAGCGGGACACGTGTTTGTCGGCGAGCATGGCTCTTCCTCCCATCGGTTGGTTCCGGGCATTCCTCACTCTTTATCGGTTTAGTGCCGCCCCGCGCCCCTGTCAAGAGAACTCCGGGGCCGTTACGTAACGGTTCAGTTGCCGGTATGTGCCACTCGCCGGACGGCACGGCAGCCTGCCGGGCGGCCATGTTCGACGCCGGGCGCAGACGGTCACGTTTCGCGTTACCGTGCCGCGCTGTCCGACCCTAGTGCTACTTTGTCAACTTCCCTCCGATACAGGCAAGTGGTAGCGCGGCGGCCAATCCTGGCCGCCGCGCGGTGGGCAGGATTGCCCGCCGCGCTATCCCCGTGGGGAGCGATGCGAAGTTGACAAAGCAGCGCTAGGCGCCGCCGAGCCCTTCCGCCCGGCCTTGACACGGGCACCGGACAATAGTTGCATCGGCTCCCGCCGCTTGTTATGCTGCACGGGCGTCACACTTGGGAACCTGGAGCGAGAGGGGTTGGATAAGGAGGAGTCCCATGGGCAAGACGGTGCTTCTCGGTCTATCGGCCGTTCTGTTGCTGGGTCTTGCGGGCGCGGCCTTGACGGATGCAGCCGCCGGCGCCAAGAATGAACCGGCCAACCTCGACACCGACCCTCATCTGGTCGGCCGGTGGACGTTTGACGGGGTCTCCGGCACGACGGCGGCCGACGCCTCCAAACACGGCCACAACGGCTCGCTCAAGGGCGGCCTGGCGTTCGAGAAGGATTCCGCCGCCGGCCACCTCGGCAAAGCGATCAAACTCGACGGCAAGGACGGCATGGTCGAGGTAACCGGGTACAAGGGTGTCAGCGGCGTGCGGCCTCGCACCGTGGCGGCGTGGATCAAGACGAAATCCTCCCGCGGCGAAATCATGTCCTGGGGGCAGGACGACTTCGGCAAGATGTTCATCTTCGGCTTCATTCGCGGCCGCATCGGCCTGACGCCCGGCGGAGGGTATCTCTATATGAACGACCCCGTCAACGACGATGCGTGGCATCATGTGGCCGTGGTCGTGGTGGAAGCCAAGCGGCCGAACCTCCACGACCACGTCAAGCTCTACAAAGACGGCGAACCGGCCGCCATCCACGATATCGGCCTCCTCGACCTTTGGCCGGTTGATACGGGCGCGGCGCTGGACCTGCGGATCGGCAGGCGCTTTGGCGGCCTCATCGATGACGTTCGCCTCTACGACCGGCCCCTCTCCGGCGATGAGATCAAGGCGCTGGTCACGCAAAAGAAGCCCAAGTGACCGGCCCGGTTGGGCGTTGAGAACACGGTGTGCGACCGGTCGATCCCCACGCGCCGGCCGCGAGAAATCTCACGGTGACGAAAGGAGATGATCGGATGGACAATCCACGAGTGACCCGCCGCGATTTTCTGGGAAAGAGCGCCAAGGTTGCAGCGGGCATGGCGGCCTGCATCGGCGCCGCCGGGACCGACGCAGAGACCGCTGCCGGGGCCGTCGATACGTCGAAAATCCTCAACTACAACCCGAACATGGAGTACCGCCGCCAGGGCAAGACAAACCTCATGATCTCGGCCGTCTGCCTGGGCGGCCACTCGCGGGCCAAGGGCAAACTGCGACACGACATCGTCAGCCGCTGTATCGACGTCGGCATCAACTACATCGACGCCTGCACCTACGGCGAGGTGCGCCGCGACGCCGAGGCCCTCAAGGGACGCCGCGACAAGATGTACCTGTCGCTGTCGCACTGCGGCAACGAGATACGCAACGCGAATTTCCGCACGGCCAAGAAACTGCTGGAATCGCTCGATAAGACGCTGAAGGACGCCAACGAGGAGTACACCGACCTGTGGCGCATCACGTGCTACGAACCGGGAGGCCGACACACGTTCAACACGGCCTGCGAGATGATGCAGGCGCTGGAGACCGCCAAGAAGCAGGGCAAGGCCCGTTTCATCGGATTCAGTACGCACGATCGCCGCTGGATCAAGTTCATGAGCGAGTATTTCCCGCAGGTTGAGGTGATCTGCTTCCCGTTCACCACCATGAGCAAGACCGCGCAGACCGACAGCGTCTTTCCGGCGCTGAAGAAGTGCGACGTGGGGGCCTTCGGCATCAAGCCGTTCGGGGCCGGGTCGCTGTTCAGGGGTGACAAAGAGGAGAACGACCGCCGCGGACGCCTGGCCATCCGGTACATCCTCCACTCCAACACCGTCATCCCCATCCCGGGCATGAACAGCATTGACCACGTCGACAACGTGGCCAAGGCCGTCATGGAACGCCGCAAACTCGACCTCAAGGAGCAGGCCGAACTGAACCGCGTCAGCCGACACATGTGGGCCAACCTGCCGCCCAACTACCAGTGGCTCAAGAACTGGGAGTACGTGTAAAGGCCTCCGGCCCCACGACAACCCGCCACCGCCGCTGAGGGACACACCGCCCGTCCCGCGGCCCTATGTCAGGAACATTCGCGTGAGATACGCCTCTTTGACGGCAGCCTTGGCCCTCGTTGCCATGCTGATGGTCGCCTGCGAGCAGCAAGGGACGAACCCCCCGCGCGACGAACGCCCGGTCGGCGAAGCGCCCGAGGCCGGCAAGCCGTCCGGCGGCGACGAGGAACCGCTGCTGCTGCTCGATGACGAGCCCCCGCCGCTGCTCGACGACGCCGAGCCGGAGGGGGTGTCCAAGGGCCCCGTCGCCGACAACAGCCGGTGCCAGGTCTGCCACCTGAATTACATGCAGGAGGAACTTGCCGTCCTGCATAAGCGGGCCAACATCGGCTGCGCCGATTGCCACGGCAACTGCGACGCCCACATCGCCGACGAATCCTGGGCCTGGGGCGGAAACGGCACGCCGCCCGGCGTCATGTTCCCCAAGCCGAAGATCAACCCCTTCTGCCTCGGCTGCCACCCGAAAGGCGAGATCGGCAAGAAAGCCGACCACAAGAAGTTCCTCGCCGGCACCGCCGACGAGAAGTACTGCACCGATTGCCACGGCGACCACCGTCTGGACAAACGCAAGTGCAAGTGGAAGTAGCCGCGCAGCCTGCGCTCAATTCTACAACATGCTGCTTTGCCAACTTCCCTCCGACCCAGGCAAGTGGTAGCGCGGCGGCCAATCCTGGCCGCCGCGCGGTGGGCAGGATTGCCCACCGAGTCGGGGGGCGGGGGGGGGGCGGTCCCCCCCCCCGCACGAAGTGGCGCTGTCGTATTAGATGTGTTCCACCTTGATGCCTGCCAGGCGGCAGTACGCCCTGAAGGGGCGCTCCAGGTCGCCGTAGATGAACAGTTGATGGAAGCCTTTCGTCTCGCCCGAATCGGGGACGCCGTCCAGTTCGATCTCCACGGCTGTGCGGCAGCAACCGGCGGGCGGCTGGGCGATGTTGGCCACCACGCGGCCCGTGCCCAGAATGATCGAACCGGGACCCTGGAACTTCATAATCGTCACCTTCTGACCCGCCCGCCACAGCACCTGAAGCGCCACACCGGTCCGTGTGTGATAACTGCGAAGCCGGAACGGCGCACGGTAGCCCTTGGCGAAACCCTCCAGCCGCGTGGCGCTCGTGCAGTGGGCGCCCATCAACGTATTGTTGATCGTGTTCGGGGCCGGGTCCTGCATGAACCCGGGCCGCTCGAAAAGAAGGTGCACGAGCAACATGGAGATGGCGGCGTTCCAGTCAGCCTCGCACGCCGCCACCACGCCTTCGTCGAGCAGATGCGAGAACGCCATGCACGGCGGCCGCCGGTAGATGGCCGGCACCCTCAGACAATCCACCGAGATGCCCTGGCAATTTTCGGCGGCCATGAGGCGGCGGCAGACGACGTAGTTCTTCGCCGCGTCGAGGATCTCGGCCTTCTTCGGCTCGACGACCTCGGCGGCGGCCTTCGCGTAGGCATCGGCCAGGGCGCGCACCTCGTCGCTCGCCTCAACCGTCTCGAATGCTTCGTTGAAGCGCGCCAGGGGAATGTAGTGGAGCGTCGTGCCGAGCGGGTCGAGCCTCTGGTCCGCCGTCTTGTTGCCTTTCAGGATGCAGATCCGCGTGTGCTTCATCCGCCAGATGGCCGAAAGCATCCGCAGACCGAACGCCGGCCACTGGACGTCCTGCGTGGCGCCGACGAACGTCTTCGGCTCGCTGCGGGCCGCCTTGAGGTGCTGCGTGAACGAACTGCCCATCGGGCTGTAGACAATCGTGGGGATATCGCCCCGGTTCTTCACGAGATGGTTCACGAAGTTCCAGCGGAACAGTTCCATCGCGACGATGAACAGGCCGTCGGGCGGCGACGTCTTGAGATGCTCGATGTAGGCGTCGATCTCGGGCACGGCGGCGAGCGGTTCGCCCCGTATCTCGAGCCGGACGCCCAACGTCCGGGCGGCCTCGGTGAGCACCTTCTTGTGCAGGGCCTCGCCGGCCTTGATGTCGAACTGGCCGCCCGGCCAACTGATGATCGGCCGCTCGCCAAGACGCTCCGGGTCCGACGTCTTCGGGCGGATGAACACCACCGCGACGGTCGGCCGGCCGGCCGGCTTGTCCGCTGCGCCCAACAGCGACGAGGCGCAGTCGAGCAAGCCCATCTTCGCCGCCAGGGCCGAAACGCTCATCCCCCTCAAGAACCGTCGCCGACTCAGCGTCAGCGGACAGCCGGGCACGTGAATCCTGTCTCCTGCCAGCATGGTTGGTCCTCCTGTGCTCGATACCGGGGCCGATGCGGCTGCTGCCATCTCGCAGCCATTGCTGTAGTGCCGCCGGCACCTGCTGTCAAGGAATCTCGTGCCGCTCCCGACCCGGCCTCCCCGCGTAAGGGGCCGGCGCCGGAACGGCGTCAGGATGTGCGGCCTATTGAAACACGCGACACCGACCATTACTGTACGCAGAACGTGAGGGCCGGGGCATCGCCCATGGATGAGATCCCGCTTTCGGACTACGGCCGGGCGTCGAGCGTGCCGTCGCCGGTCAACCGGATGATGGCCACCTTTGCCGACACCTTCCGCGACGGTATCGACGTGAACCTCGGCGTCGGATACGTCAACGAGCGGACCCTTCCGGCGGCCGCGACCGAGCAGGCCCTCCACGAGGTTCTTGCCCGGCCGGATCGGTACCGCCGGCCCTTGAACTACGGCGGGTCGGCGGGTTCGGAGAACCTCATCGCCGCCGTCCGCCGCTGGCTGACCGCGAACCGCGTCGGCGGCCTGACCGCCGAGACCCTGGCCGACCGCCGCATCATCATCGGCCCCAACGGCGCCACCAGCCTCCTCGAATCGGCCGCCTACGTCCTGCCGCGCGGCATCGTCGTCACCTCCGACCCCATGTATTACATCTACACGAACTTTCTCCAGCGGCGCGGATTCGACCTCGTGAGCGTTCCCGAAGACGACGCCGGTCTGCAGACGGACCTCCTGGCGGAGAAGATCGCCTCCCTCGGCGACCAGGCGGCCGATATCTCCTTCGTCTACGTCGTGACGATCAATAACCCGTCGTGCGTGATCCTGTCGAACCGCCGCCGACACGCCCTCGTGCAAACGGCCCGGCGGCTGTCGGAGCGCCTCGGCCGCAAGGTCCCCGTCATCCTCGACCGGGCCTACGAGGACCTCATCCACGACCCGGCCGTTGAGCCGATCGAATCCGCCCTGCTGCACGACGCCGGCGGCATCGTCTACGAGGTCGGCACGCTCTCGAAGGTGCTCGCACCGGCGCTTCGCGTCGGATACATGGTCGGCTCGGGCGGCCCGTTCCTTACAGCCATGACCCAGCGGACGAGCGACGCCGGCTTCTCGGCCCCGGTCGTCACGCAGGAGATCGCCGGCTGGCTGCTCGAAAACCGGATCGTCGAGCGGCTGCGGACCGTCCAGGCGGGATACCGCGAAAAGGCGCAGGCCGTCCGCGGATGGCTCCACGAGTATCTCGGCAGCGAGATCGCGCACACAAGCGGTGGCCAAGCGGGGTTCTACTTCTACCTGACCTTCCGCACGGTCGAGACGCACGAGGCGTCGCCCTTCTACCGGTACCTCGCCCGCACGACCGGCGACGAGGCCCTCGACGGCCCGGCCGAGGCCGGAAAACCCCGCGTCGCCTACATCCCCGGCGAGCACTGCGTTCATCCCGAGGGCGAGTTGGCACGGATCGGCCGACGCCAACTCCGCCTCTCCTACGGGTTCGAGGAACTCGACCGCATCCGCGAAGCGGTCCGCCTCATGGCCGAAGCCGTCGCCTACGCCAAGCGGAACGCTTGAACGCCAACGGCCCGAATGCAGACGGCCCGGCTCGCCACGAATCCGGGGCTATGCCGGGCCCCCGCGGCGCCGTGTTCTCGGCGCACTCGAAAGGGGGGGGCGGTTACAATACGGCATCGAAAGGTCAGCCAATGGGGCTGCCCGGGAGTCAAATGCGTAATCTCGGTTCGGAGGAACGGAGGCCACACGAGATGAACAGACGTGCCTTCTGCAAGAGCGTGGGCCTGTCGGCGGCAGCGGCCCTTGTCGGGAAATCCTGGGCTGCGTCAGCCGAAGCCGACACGAAGAAGCCCAATCTCGTGGTCGTCTTCACCGACGACCAGGGCTACGGTGACCTGGGGTGCTTCGGCTCGAAGACCATTCGGACGCCGCGCATCGATGCCCTCGCAAAGGAAGGGCTGAGGCTGACCAGTTTCTACGCCCAGCCTGTGTGCGGCCCGTCGCGCTCGGCGCTCCTGACGGGCTGCTATCCACCCCGGGTCGCAGCCGACGGGCGCGGCTGGCAGTTGAGGGGCAAGGCGGTGACCATCGCAGAGGTGCTAAGGGATGCCGGATACACGACCGGCTGCATCGGCAAGTGGGACGTGTCCGGCCGACGCAACAGGCCCGGCATGATGCCGAACGATCAGGGCTTCGACTACTACTTCGGGACGTGGGGCGCGAACGACGGCGGTCGCGTGCGGCTCACCCGCAACCGCGAGCCGCTCGAGGACACCAAGGACATGGCCAGCCTCACGGGGCGCTATACCGACGAGGCCATCCAGTTCATCCACAAGCACAAGGACGGGCCATTCTTCCTGTACCTGGCCCACACCATGGCACACGTGGTGGTCGATGCCTCGAAGCAGTTCAAGGGGAAGTCGAACGGCGACCTGTACGGAGACGTCATCGAGGAGATCGACTGGAACGTCGGCCGAATCGTCGACGCCTTGAACCAACTGGGGCTTGCCGGGAACACCATCGTCGTGTTCACATCGGACAATGGGCCGTGGTGCAACCGCGAGGCGCATTACCGCAAGACGCACGGTGGCCACCTGGCCACGGGCTCGCCCGGCCCGCTGCGCGGTCACAAAGGCAGCAACTGGGAAGGCGGGGTGCGGGTGCCGTGCGTCGTGTGGGGGCCAGGGCACATCCCCGGCGGACGCGAGAACTCCGGCATGGCCGCCACCATAGACCTCCTGCCCACGTTCGCGAAACTTGCAGGCGGGCGGCTTCCGAAATACGACATCGACGGCATCGACCAGAGCGCCCTGCTGACCGGAGCGGCCACCAAGAGCGCACGGGAGAGACACTTCTACTACCACAACGGCAAGTTGGGGGCCGTGCGTCAGCGGCAATGGAAACTGCTCGTCGGCGGGGCAGCGAAAAAGGGGCAATCATTCGCTGACCTCCCCTTCGACAGCGCCCGTCTGGAACTCTACGACCTGGAGAGCGACATCGCAGAGGAAAAGAACGTCGCCAAGGAACATCCCGACGATGTGCGAGCCCTTCTGAAACTGGCGGATTGGGCGGCCCAGAACATCAGGCCCGTGGAAGGGTTAGGTTGAACAGGATCCTGCGGGCCCTCCTGGGCATTTTCCTGCCCGAAGCGAGGCGGATGCAGCCTTTTGCCGGAACCGAACGCGGCATTGACAGGGCCTGGAGTCGGGATAGAATCAGCAGAAAGACCCACGGGGGTCGTGGGCGCGAATCCGTCTGGAAACTTTCTATCCAGTGGGGCATCGCCGTCCGCGAGGACCCCAAGGATGCCAAGGCGGAAGGCCCCGCCGTCACGACCCTCCGCCCGGAAGGCTATGCCGTCACGCTGCACCTGTTCCTGAGCGACGCCGTTACGCTGGCCGACGTTGCGGTCCCCGCCAACGTGGAGGTGAAGTCCGGCGGCGAGATCGAGCACTTCGTGGCCCAGCACAAAGGCAGTCAGGGCCCGGCAAAATCGTAGGCCGCGCGGCGGTCGGGCGGGTCGCGCGGGCAATGGAAGGGGGAGCGGCGATGTCGCGTGTACAGGTTCCTGCATTGGCTGTGCTCGGCATTCTGGTTCTCATGGGGCCTTCTGTAATGGTTGCGAAGGCCGATGAGGCCGCGACGGCGGAGGCCGAGAAGGCCGCACAGGTCTTCCAGTCGCTCTACGGCGATGAACTCAATCGCGTGGCTGCGACCCGGGACGTCGGGGACGACCTGGCGTTGGCGGCGAAGTTGCTTGGGGCTGCCCGCGCCGCCGAGTCGCAGCCCGCGCTGCTGGCCGTCCTGTGTGAGAAGTCCTTCGATCTGGCCGCCGAGGATCCCAAGGGTTGTCAAACCGCTCTGGCCGCCGCAGAACTTCTGGCGAGGAAAACGCCGGAGCGTGCGCAGGCCTTGCAGAAACGGGTCCTTTCGGTCCGCCAGCACCAGTACGCCGCCAGCCGCGGCGACGCCCGACGTACCGCCGGCGAGGCCCTGATCAAGTGCCTGGCCGACGTCGCGGCGGCCAGGACGGCGGTTGGCGCCTTTGAGGAGGCCGCCAGGTTCTATCGCCAGGCGCTGACGGTGGCCCGCGCCATCCGATCGGCCAGCGCGGAGTGGATCGGGTCGCAGATGAAGCGGCTGGGCGAACAGCAGCGAATTGCGGCCAACCTGCCCCGGCTTGTGGCCAACCTCAAGGCGAATCCCGACAACCGTGAGGCCCGCGACAAACTGATCCGCCTGCTCCTGGTGGACCTCGACAATCCTGCCGAGGCCGCCAAGTACCTCGATGATGCGTGCGATCCGCTGCTGTGCAAGTATGTCCCTGCGGCCGCCAAGCCGGTGGAAGCGGCCCCCGAAGCCGCCTGCATGGAAATGGCCGACTGGTACCGCCAACTGGCGGTCCCGGCGGTTCCTGGGAGCAAGGTGGCCATGCTTGTCCGGGCCAGGGAGTATTACGAGCGGTTCCTGGACCTGCACAGCGCCGCGGACATGGACCGCGCGAAAGTGGATCTGGCCCTCAAGAAGGTGGACGAGGACCTCAAGGCCCTGGGCTGGACGCAGCCGCCCGGCCCGTGGATTGACGTGCTCAAGATCACCACGGCCGAGAACCTCCAGGCCTGGGGCGACTTCAAGCGGACGGAAGCCGGCATCGTCAGCGGGCCAAAGGACCTTTGTCGCGCCTCGCTCGGGATCTGTCCGCTCGGCAACTACGAACTTGAGGTCAGGTTGACGCGCGTCACGGGCGCCAACATGGGCATCGTCATACCCGTGGGCGACACAATGCCGATCCTCCAGTTGGGGGATAGATACAGCGGCATCCAACTGGTCCGCGGCAAGATGGTCGACGGGAATGAAACCAAGACAAGCGCGGCGGCCATCAAGAACGGGCAACCCATCACCGTGGGCGTCAAGGTGCTGCTCGACGGCGACAAGGCAACCATCTCCGTCACGCTGGACGGCAAGCCTTACATCAACTGGACCGGCCCGCAGTCCGCGCTCTCCACGGAGAAGTGGGGGGAGATGCCGGTGAAGGGCGCCGTCGGCCTTAAGTCCTACATGTCCAGCGTGGTCTGCTCCGGCGTCCGCGTGAGGATGCTCTCGGGGAAGGCGATTACACTTAACTGAGAACCGGAGGCTTGGCCTGGACGCCGTTCCGGCGACACATTACAATGGCGGTGAAATAAGCCCGAGACGGGCACAAGTGGCCTGTTCGCGGGTTGGCAAGATGCCGATTTCGCATGACAATTCCGTGCAATTCCGGTGTGCAATTCGGCAATTCCGGTGACACACACCTTATCTCTTGCGTTTGGGCTTCGGGCCGGGTTTGAGGCGATGAAGGCGGCGGTCCAGGCGGGTCTCGAGTCGGGCGATGAACCGCGGATCGCCCAGCGGCCGACCCGTCCGCACGTGGCGCCGCAGACGCTCCACCGTCGCCTCGTCCTCGTCGGCCGCCAGAAACCGACGCCAGTCGTTGACTTTCGCCACCAGCGGCCCGCCCGGCTTCACCAAGGCGTCGCCGCGACCCGACACGTGCCCCGCCGCGCTCGACCACGGCCACTGCCACGCACGCTTCACCAGGCCCGCCCGCACCGGGTTGCGCTCGATGTACCGCGCCGCCGCCAGCGTGTGGGCGGCGTCCATCGGACACGACGCGAACCGGCCCTGCCACAGGTAGCCCCGCCACCCATGGCGAAAGTTGATCGCCCGCGTGTACCGCCAATGGGCGCGGCCGACCGCCGGCGCCAGCCCCTCGGCCGTCTTCGGGACCGCCAAGAGGTGCACGTGATTCGGCATCAGACACCAGGCCCGGATCGCCACACGGTGCTCGGCGCACGACGCGGCCAGCAGGCGCAGATACGTCTCGTAATCTTCGTCGTCGAAGAACGTCCGCTGCCGCCGATTGCCGCGCTGCGTGATATGGTGCGGCACCCCCGCGGCCACCACTCGTGCGATTCGGCTCATGCCGCCACCCTATCGCCCCGGCCCCTTCGCGTCAAGGCCAATTAAGTTGTGTGTCACCGGAACTCCACTTAATTCTCACCCCCCGCCGCAACGAAACCCTACTCCATCGGCGACGGTTTTTGTCCTTCACTTCCGGAGCGATGCTCCCGATCTTGAGGACATGACTCTTGGTCTTGTTCGCGCGCCGGACTCGACCGTCCCGTGCCGCCGACCGGCGCGGGACGCCACGTCAGATACCCCAACCTGCTGTCCGTCCCGTGGGCCGGCCTTCGCGGTACTCCGTGAAGACCAGGAGTCCGAACATGCTCCCCGCGTCGCTTGCCATACGAACGCCACACATGCCTTCCCAGGGCTTCCCGTCGCGCCACTCGCCCTGCGCCTTAACCGTGCCGTCCGGCTTCCAGTAGGTCCACGTGCCGTGCTGCCGGCCCTTGCGAAACGTCCCATCCATCCGCATGCGGCCGTCCGGATACCAACCGGCCTTCCGCTGGATGTGACCCTCGGAGTCGTACGTTTCTTTGCCTTCGAGCCGGCCACTGTCATACCAGTACACCTTCTCGCCCACAATGTGACCGTCGGCATGCGTCGCCTCCCAGTATTTGGCGCCGGTCACCTCGTGCCACCCCTGCCAGAGGCCCTCTCGCAGCCCGTTCTGGTACGTGCCCTCCTCAGCCTTGGTGCCATCTGAGTGCCACTCCGTCATTTGACCATGCCGGCGGCCGTCGACGTATTCTTTCTCGCGCCGCAGTTGGCCGTTCTCAAACCACAGTCTCTGGGTCCCATGGAGAACGTGCTTTCCGTTCTTGATGTAGAAACTCTCTTCCTTCAGCATGCTGCCGACCCTGACCTTCTGGGTCTGGACGCGTTGCCTGTCGGCTGCCTCATGGCAGCCATTCAGTACGCCCATCCCCGCGACATACAGGAGCAACAAGAGCAGCGTGCTTCGTAGCGGGTGCCGCATGGATACCCTCCTCTAGAGTTCCGGTGACACACACCTTATCTCTTAGTAATTCCGGAGACGCCATACTTAATTCCTCCCCGCGTACCATGAGCGGGTGTCCGTGCGTCTGACGCGCCGTGTGCGTGGGCGGCCAGCACTTGATCGATCGCCGTGATGTGGCGGAGAGGCCGGGATTCGAACCCGGGGTACCCTTGCGGGCACACTCGGTTTCCAACCGAGCCCATTCGGCCACTCTGGCACCTCTCCGCGCGGTTGCCGACGCCGAGAGGATATCGCCCGCCACCTCAGCCGTCAAGCGCGACGCACGTCTTGCCGGATACGACAACGCCACTTCGCCATTTCGC
>Ga0307427_1000665_pt1 | contig 20247 bp, 12 predicted proteins | sample SalMarWE160190MG_FD_202162 | JGI IMG/M metagenome (GOLD analysis project Ga0307427, IMG submission 202162) | Salt marsh sediment microbial communities from the Plum Island Ecosystem LTER, Massachusetts, United States - WE1603-190 | ecosystem: Environmental > Aquatic > Marine > Intertidal zone >... | reverse complement strand
CGGAAACTCAAGCGCCCCGCCATCACGTACCACAGCGCCGTCGACACCCAGGCCCGGATGAAGAATGAACTCGGCGTCTTCGGCATCCCCCACGTCATCGTCATCGAGCCCGGCGGGTTCGTCGTCTGGGAAGGCTTTCCCCTCCTGCCGGACTACGAACTCACGGCCGAGAAGATCGAAAAGATCCTGGCCGTCGGGCGCAAGGAAAAATGAAGCGGTCCGCCGCCGCAAACTCCACACTCCGCACTCCGCACTCCGCACTGGGCTCTCCACACTCCGCACTGCGCTCTCCACACCCCGCACTCCGCACTGGTCACCCCTCCTGCCACTTCCGGAGCGCCTGCCGCACCATCTCGGCATTCGGATCTTCGATCGCCTCTTTGATCTCAAGCGACGCCGCAGCGAGCGAAACCGCCTCGCTCCGGTCCCCCATCTTCTCGTACTCAAGGGCCATGTTCCAAAGATCGGTCCCTTCGCCGCGCTTATCCCCTATCTCGCGGTCGATCTCCAGCGCCTGCTCGTACAACTCGATGGCCCGGGGCGCTTCGCCCAGGGCCGCGTAGGCGCTGCCCAGGTTGCCCAGGGCGTTGCCTTCGACCCGCCGGTCGCCTATCTCGCGGGCGATGGCCAGCGCCTGCTCGTGGAACTCGATGGCCCGGCGCGTTTCGCCCAGGGCCGCGTAGGCGAGACCCAGACCGCCCAGGGTGTTGCCTTCGACCTGTCTGTCGCCGATCTCGCGGGCGATGGCCAGCGCCTGCTCGTAGAACTCGATGGCCCGGCGCGCTTCACCCAGACGCGCGTAGGCGTTGCCCAGGTTGCCCAGGTCCTGTCCTTCTCCCCGTCGGTCGCCTATCTCGCGGTCTATGGTCAGCGCCTGCTCGTAGAACTCGATGGCCCGGCGCGCTTCGCCCAGGGCTGCGTAGGCGAGGCCCAGGTTGCCCAGGCAGCCGGCCTCTCCGGCGCGGTGTCCGTGTGCGCGTGCGACTTGGAGCGCTCGTTCCAATGCCGCTATGGCCGCCGGCATGTCTCCTAGAACGTAACGGAGGCCCCCGAGTTCGTTCAGCCACGCCAGGACGTGGGGAGCGAGGACCTTGGACGGGACATCCCCGGCTTCCCCAAGGCGCTGCTCCAGTTCGGCGATGCGGAATCGCTTCTGCTCTGCCGGCAGGTTCATAGCGAACCCGACGTCCCCGCCGAACGCCCCGGCCTGGATGGCCACCTCGGGCCGCGCGAGTTCAGAAACGAAGTAGAACTCGTGGCTCTTCCAGGCCCAGAAGTCCCTGGCCTGGGTCGAGATGAGGGCGGCGACGTACTCCGGGACCCAGAAGACGATGGGACAGGTGAAGGTGCGCGGCCAGCGTTCGCGGGTGGCGTTTAACGACCGAACGGCCGGGTACTGGTCGGCCCCGGACGGAGCGGATTCCTCGAGGCCCGTGAGGAAAATGGCCGCGGGCTCATTGGCCGCTGCATTCTCGCAGAGCCAGCCGTAAACGTCCTTTGTGCCGCCAGGGATTTGCAGGCTGACGGTGCCGGGCTCCTCAGCGCGCAGCGTGTCGATGAGGTGCCGGGCAAGGGCCGGAGAACTGCAGACCGCGACGCCGAGGCTGAACGTGCCGCGTGCCGCCTCCAGCATCCGCCTCAGGGCTTCGAGTTCGGACTCCTGGCGTGCGGTCTCCGCGTACGGGGCCGGGACCGCTAGTCCTTGTCCCTCGGCGCCGGTGGCTTGAGGTCGGCGATCAGTGGGTTCTGGTCGTACCACTCGTCTTCGTTCCTGTATTGAAGGATGGCGCGCATGTCCAGGAGTTCGCGGAGGGGTTGTTCGTTGGCCTGGGTGCGGCTCGGGGTGCCCCCGGCGCGGACCTCCTCGATAATGGGCCAGTGTTCCTCGCGCAACTGCCTGGTGTAGGCGCGGCGGCCCTCCTGGGCTGCCCGGCGGACGGCATCAAGCGTGATGGGGAGTTCGCCGCCGACGAGGGACTCGCGCATAAGGTGCATGAGTTCGCGAGGCTGGCCGCCGCTTGTGCGAATGATCTCGTTTCGGACTTTCGTGCTGGCGAACACCTCATCATTGCTCGGCTCTGCTTTTGCGAGTCGCTTGGCGATCATCTCCTCAAAAGCCTTCAAGCCCTTCGTGTATCGCTTGCGCTCCGGCGGGCGGCCTGCGATGCGGGTCATCGGCACAATGGGCGGGTGGCCGCCGTAGAGGTTGGCGATCGTCTGCTCCCGGTGACTGAAAAGCGTTTCGATGGGGATCGTGTAAACCACGTGACAGTCGAAGCCGGTGAGTTGAGCCTGCCGGTTAATGAAGAGGTACTCGGATTGGGTGCAGCCGGCCTCCTTGCGGATCGTGTTGGTGATCTTGTCGAGGTCGTCGAAGATGATGACCAGGTCCTGGAAGCCCTTTTCTCTCAGTTCGAGTTTGGCCTGTCCGATGACGTCGTTGGCCGCATTGACGAGGTTGCCCGTATCGGGTTCGAGGGCCTCGCGGATCTTCACCCGCGCATCGGGGCTGCCCTTGATCGTCGTGGACAACTTAAGGAGGCCTGTGTCGAGTTCTGCGCCTTCAAAGGATACGTCGCCCAAAAGTTTTTTGAGCCGTTCCCATTGGTCCTTGAAGTATCCGGGTGCAAGGGTGATGCCCAGGTCATCTTTTAGTTGGGCGGCCATCTGGCGAACGAGGGCGATCAGGACCTCCGGGAAGTCCACGTCCGCGAGGTCGAGATCTTCTTTGCCCTCCACATAGACGGGGAAAAACATGTCCGGAAAATCAGCGTTGCAATCGGACTGGAGAATGCCCTGAAGTTGACGGAGTTCCGTTGACTTGCCGCTGCCACGGTGCCCGGCGAGGATCTGGGCCGTGGGGCCGTTGCTCAAACATATGCGTTCGGCCAGTTTCCGTACGACGCCGGTGCTCCCCCGCACCTCATCCAGGGACACGTACAGGTCGTCCTGTTGAGGGGTGAGCGGTTCGGGGTCGAAAACGCGGTAAAGCCTTTGTTTGAGGTTCTGGTCCATGGCGTGTTTTTGCTCCTGACTGGAGTATTACATTACGATACCCGGCAGCTCTTGGCCGGTCAAGAGCAAGCGGGGCGAGCCATTTGCGTTGTGGGCGTTTTGGCAGGAAGGCCCTTCGCTCATCTGCCGCGCGCAGGAGTTCTGCCGCTGCGCCTTTGGCATTTGGCATTTGTCATTCGGCATTGGCCCTGCGAGTACGCGCTCCCCTTCGGGTCGCGGCTAAAAGGGCTGTTTGCTGTTACCCTGAATTGATGCTGTTCTCAGCGTTCTCTCAGCGTTCTCCGCGTTCTCAGCGTTCAAAGCCGTTGCCGGTTTCGGCCATTTTGTTAGAACTCTAACAAAATCCGGGCCCCTCCCTCGATTTTGTTAGAGTTCTAACAATTTTTCGGGCCTTTGCGGCCCTCCGTCCGGCCTGCCATTTTGGCATGGGTGACTTACATCAATTTTGCCTCCCTGAAAACGCCTCAAAAAGGGAGTCAAAAGGAGCAAAAAGGACGAAATACGACGAAAAAGGACGAAAAAGGACGAAAAAGCCGAAAGTTTTGCCTTACCTATCTTAACACAAAACGGCCAAATCACCCTTCACGGGCCAAAAACGAAGATTCGGACACCAAAAAGCGCGTTTTCGGGGGTTCCGGCGAACGGCCATTTGACGTAAGTGTTATGGAGCAGGACGAATCTAAGCGAGCGGCGAGACCCAATCGAATGCGGAATTCGGAACGCGGAATGCGGAACGAACGGTCACGACAACGGCGAGACCCGTTCGGCTGCGCTCAGGGTGACAGAGATAACGGCGAGACCCGTTCGGCTGCGCTCAGGGTGACAGAGACAACGGCGAGACCCGTTCGACTCGTCCCGAGGCATCGGGACTCGCTCAGGATGACAGCATGGAAGCGAACCCGCCTTCGCCAAGATGATGCGCGTGCGTGCGAAGCACGCACCCTACGACTCTCCGGTGACAGATGGCAGGCGGAATGTCCCGGCAACGCAGCGCACGCCAAACCCCAAACAGAGTTGGGGGATCACGCCGGCAGGGACTCGAGGACCTCGCGGAAGGTCTGATACGCACCGGAATCGTAGAGAACGAAACGCACGTCTTCGACGCTCGTCTCGCCGGCCAGGTGCTCGGCCGCCTCCTCCAGCATCACCTCGGCGCACCGCCGCAGCGGAAACCCCGCGATACCCGTCCCGATGGCGGGAAAGGCGACCGACCGCAGGCCATTCTCCCTGGCCCGCAGAAGGCTGTTGCGGGTCGATAGGCGGAGGTTCGCTTCCGTCGTGGCCTCACCCAGCCTCATGCTGGCGGCATGGATGACGTACCGCGCCTTGAGTTGTCCGGCGCCGGTGACGGCGGCCTCGCCGAGCGGAATGGCGCCGATCTGGTCGCACTCATCCTGGATGGTCATGCCGCCGCGTCGGCGGATGGCTCCGGCTACGCCGCCGCCGAGTTGCAGATCGTTATTGGCGGCGTTGACGATGGCATCCACCGCCTGTTCCGTCAAGTCGCCCTGAAGGATGCGGATCTTCTCCTTGATTCCCATCGGTTTACCCCCCGATCCTACTTGCTCTTACGAACCTTTCTACCACGCCTGCGGGCCTCCGGCAAGCAGATTACGCGGCCCCCCTTTCCATTCAGAGCGGCGTCTGGTAGTATCCGGCCGGGCCGGCGGCGGCCTCGGAACCGTGTCCGAGCAAAGGACCGCGACAATGGCATTTCCCGAAGGTTTCGTGTGGGGCGCTGCGGCGGCCTCTTACCAGATCGAAGGGGCGGCACGCGAGGACGGCAAGGGCCTGAGCGTCTGGGACATGCTCTGCCGCAAGCCCGGGGCCATCTGGAACGGGCAGACCGGCGATACGGCCTGCGACCACTATCACCGTTACGCCGAGGATGTCGGGCTGATGAAGCGCATCGGCCTCGCCGGCTACCGCTTCTCCATCTCCTGGCCGCGCGTCATCCCGCAGGGCGCCGGCGACGCGAACCCGAAAGGCCTCGATTTCTACAGTCGCCTGGTGGACGAACTGCTGGCGGCCGGGGTCGAGCCGTTCGCCACCCTTTTTCACTGGGATTTTCCGTACGAACTCTATTGCCGCGGCGGATGGCTGAACCGCGACTCGGCCGACTGGTTCGCCGATTATGCAACCGTCGTGGTCGAGAAACTCGGCGACCGTGTCACCCACTGGATGACACTGAACGAGCCGCAGTGCTCCGTCGGCCTCGGACACCACGAGGGCCGGCACGCGCCCGGCGACAAGTGGAACTGGCCCGAGGTGCTCCGCGTGGGCCACCACACGCTGCTGGCCCACGGCAAGGGCGTCCAGGCGATTCGTGCGGCGTCGCCGCAAACGTGCCGCGTGGGGTTTGCGCCGGTCGGCGTGGTCCGGATTCCCGCGACGGATTCCCAGGTCGACATCCAGGCCGCACGAAGCGACATGTTCGCCGTCCGCGAGAAGACCACCTGGAACAACACGTGGTGGATGGACCCCGTCTTCCTTGGAGCATACCCGGAAGACGGTCTCGCCCTGTACGCCGACGACCTGCCGCCCATTCAGGACGGCGACCTCGATATGATTAAGCAGCCGCTCGACTTCTTCGGCGCGAACATCTACAACGGCACGACGATTCGCGCCGGCGCCGACGGCGCCACCGAGGTCGTGCCCAACCCGGTCGGCATCGGCCTGACGGCGTTCAAGTGGCCCGTCACGCCCACGTGCCTGTACTGGGGGCCGAGGTTCTTCCACGAACGGTACGGCCTGCCCGTTTATATCACCGAAAACGGCATGAGCAGCAGCGACTGGGTCGCCCTCGACGGCGGCGTCCACGACCCGGCGCGGATCGATTACACGGCGCGGCATCTTCTTGAACTGCATCGCGCCGTCGAAGACGGTGTGGACATCCGGGGGTACTTCCACTGGTCGATCATGGACAATTTCGAGTGGGCCGAGGGTGTCAAAGAACGTTTCGGCCTCATCCACGTGGATTACGTGACCCAGAAGCGCACGCTCAAGGATTCCGCCTTGTGGTACGCCGACGTCTGTGCCACCAACGGCGAGAACGTGCTCGCGAGTACATGACGCCTTTTTAGCCGCGACCCGAAGGGGAGCGCGTCCATGCCGCGAACCATGGTTATCAATGTCGCCGGGCTGAGCCGGGACCTCATCGGCGCGGTTCCATCGCTGGCGTCGCTGGCGTCGCGCGGCATGTGCCTCGAACTGGAGCCGGTCCTCCCGGCCGTCACCTGCACGATGCAGGCGACGTTGACGACCGGCCAGCCTCCCGCGCGGCACGGCATCATCGCCAGCGGCCTGTACTTCTTCGACACGGCGGAGGTGCGGTTTTGGGAACAGTCGGCCAACCTCGTGACTGCCCCGCGCGTCTGGGAACTTCCGATCTCAGATCTCAAATCTCAGATCTCAAATCTCAGACCCGAAGTCTCAGATCGCCGTCCGAAGGTCGCCGTCCTCTTCTGGCAGCAGATCCTGTACGGCACCGCCGACGTGCTGCTGACGCCCAAGCCGGTCCACGGTCCGGACGGGAAACTCGTTCAGGACTGCTACTCGCGCCCCGCCGACCTGTACGCGCGGCTGGTGACGGGCGAGTCGGCGCTGGAGCCGGGCAACCCGCGCGGCCCATTCAACCTGATGCATTACTGGGGCCCGGCGGCGGGCGTCGAGGCAAGCCGCTGGATCGCCGACGCCTCCCTGGCGGTGTGGCGCGACGAGCGGCCCGACCTTCTTCTCACCTACCTGCCGCACCTCGACTACAGCGGCCATCGCGACGGACCGGATTCGGACGAGCACCGTGCGGCCGCGAGCCAACTCGAGCCTCTCGTTGCCCCTCTCATCGCCGCCGCCGAGGAGGACGGCGCCCGCGCCATCGTCCTCTCGGAGTACTCGTTCCTGCCCGTCGGCCGCACGGTGGCGCCGAACCGGGCGCTGCGCGAGGCGGGACTGACGGCGATCCGCAACGTGGATGGGGCCGAGTACCTGCACCCGGGCGATTCGCGGTCCTTCGCCATGGTCGATAACCAGGTGGCTCACATCTACTTCCCCCGGACCGAGGACCTGGCCGCCGACGTCCGCAAAGTCAAACGGCTGCTCAAGCGTCTCGATGGTGTGGCGGAGGTACTCGACCGCCCCGCGATGGGCGAGCGCGGCCTGGACCATCCGCGAAGCGGCGAACTGGTGGCCTTGGCCGAGCCCGACGCCCACTTCGTTTACTACTGGTGGCTCGATGAGGCGGCGGCGCCGCCGTTTGCGCGGACCGTGGACATCCACGCCAAACCGGGTTTCGACGCGGCGGAACTGTTCGTGGATCCGGAGACGAAGGCGATTCCGCTGTCGGCGGAGCGAGTGCGCGGCTCGCACGGCCTGGTCCTCGACGACGGCCGCGGATGGGGTGTCTTTCTCGCCTCGCCCGCGCCGGAGGAACTCGCCGGCCGCACGGCCCTCCGCGCAACGGAGGTGGCCCATCTGATGATCTGAAATTCCTGCCTACACGGAACGAGACGGAGGGGTCATGACGCAGAGCGAGAAGGCAGCGTGCTACTTCTTTCCGATGAGTTTCAGCACCTGCGACGCCGGGATGCACTCCTTGAAGACCATCTGGAGGCTGTCCTTCTTGCCTTCGGACACGTCGTAGTAGATCGAGGCGGTGCTCTTGACGAAGCCCACCACGGCGCCGCGTTTGTTGAAGAGCGGCCCGCCGCTCGACCCGCGGGCAAAGTCCGCCGTGATGTGCATCCTCGGCACCGCGCGCTTCTCGCCCGCCCGCACGAGGAAGTACCGCGACACGATACCACGGGTCAGCGAGTAGAACCGACGCGCAGGATGGCTGATGACACACACACTCGAGGCCACAGGCGCATCGGTTGAAAGCACGAGCGGCCGGAAACGGCGCTCCCCCGCATCGAGCCGCAGGATCGCGACGTCGTCCTCCTTGCTGGCCGCCACCACCTCGCGCACCGGCACGACGGTGCCGTCGTCGGTCATCGCCAGCAGCGTCACGTGCTTGGCGTTATCGACGACGTGATAGTTCGTGACAAACGCGCCCGACGCCGTGATGACGAATCCGGTTGAGATCGTGAGATGCCAGCGGTCACACTTGTCGCACTTCCACGCCCCCGCCAGCACCAGGACGCTTTCGCAGCACCGGGCGTAAATGTCGGCGGGTGTCATCCGGCCGGATGGCGGCGGTGCCAAGGGCAGGGCGCACGACCGACGCGCAAGGCCCGCCCGTATCGTGTCAAGCGGTGTCGTTTTCCCCTCATCGATCAAGCGGCCCGTCTCGTACAGCAGACGGTTGTACAGATACCAGTCGCAGACGCCATCGGCTTGGACGGACGTGTCGCCGACCCGTCCCGCCTCCGTGCACCCCGCCGCCATACAGGCCATCAACACGAGGACCGCGCAGCCGCGCCTCATCAAACCACCTCCTTCCTCTCCGCCGCCCCACCTTCGCTTTCCAGGCCACGCTTGTCAAGCGCGCAAGCGGCACGCGGGCCCTCGCACCGCAGTCTAGCGCACGATGTCTGGAATCCCGGAGCCAAAACCGGTAACCTGATGCGTCGAACGCGAGCGCGCCGCACGGCGTGTGCGCGCGGGGGACGAGGTGTATGGCCGAGCCAGCCGCCAAACCGAAACGCCGCCGCTGGTCCTGGAAATGGACCGCCTGGGTCCTCGTCTGCGCGGCGGCGCTGGCCGTCGTGACGCTCATCGTGCTGCCGGACCTCCTGCCCGATACGGCCGTCCGGCGGCAAGTGGCGGCTATCCTGACGGAGCGTCTCGGGCGGCCGGTCACGGTGGAATCGGCTCATCTGGCGTGGGGCGAGGGCCTGACGGCCACCGGCGTGCGAATCGGCCGGCGCGAGGGCGACGGGCATCTGGCGACCGCCGACCGTCTGACGGTCCAACTCGGCCCGCTCGACACGGCTCGGTCCGCCGCCGGCCGCGACGTGCCACTGAAAGCCGTCCGCGTCGAGGGTCTTGAACTCTGGCTCGTCCTCGACGCCCAGGGACGGCTCAACGTCGAGGACCTCGCCGGCAGCAAGCCCCTGAAGATCAACTCCATCCAGGTCAGCGGCGCAACGGTCCATTTCGAGAACCGCCGAGTCGGGCGACGCCTGACGCTGCGAAACGTCCACGCGAGCCTCGGCAAACTCGCGAGCACCGGGGTCAGACGGGCCAGAACCTCTCACCAACTCCAACGGCCGGCAGTCCCCACTTTCGCCGACGAGGCACGCATCGGACACGGATACATCAGTTTCTCGGCCGACCTGGGCGAACCTGCGCCCGGGCGGGAGCCGGCGTCTGAGACAGACAAGTCGGGGCACCTTGTGGTGACGGCCAACCTGGACCGGTTTGAGTTCGGGGGCGAGGCAAACGGCCCTTGCAGTTGCAAGGCGGAGTGGACGGATATCGACTGGCCCGAGGTGGCGGCCGTGGCGGAACTCTGGCCCCCGCTGATCGGCATCTTCAGCCGCACGTCCGGCCGCATGTCCGCATCGTTCAGCCGCGACGCCTGGACCGCCGAGGGGGCCGTCCAGGCCGCAGACCTGACGCTGGCGGCACGCGCGGGGGCCGACGCCGTGACGCTCTCCCAGGCCATCCTCGGGTTCCAGTTGAGTCGGGAGTCGGCCGACGCGCCGCTCAAGGTGAGCCTGGCCAAGTTCTCTGCGCCCGGCATCAACGTGAAAGCCTCCGGCGAGGTCCGCATCGAACGGTCGGCCACGGAAGGTGACGCCGACCCGGCCGCCGCCCCGTGGACCGTCCGCCACGCCGACCTTCAGGCCGAAGGTGTGGTCGCGTGGGTCGCCTTGCTGCAAAGCCCGCCTGCCGGCCGGCGGGCAGGCATCGAGCCGGTGGGCGGTCCGGCCAAACGGTTCGATCGCATCGGCGGCAAGGCCAGAGTGAACCTGAACGTGAAAACGACCGACAAAGGCCCACGCCTGACAGGCTGGGCCGACCTGACCGACACGCTCATGGTCTGCACGGGCGTGCTGCACAAGGAGGAAGGCCAGAGGCTGCGGCTGGAGGTGGAGGCCGGCTGCGGGCGCGATCTGGCCGAGGCCGATATCACGCGACTCGACCTGGAGACCGATGCCGGCCGCATCCACGCCAACGGCCACCTGCCCCTGGCGTCGCTCCTGAAGGCTGCCCCGCAGGACGCAGACGCAGATTTCGACCGCCGGCTGGCCGGGGCCAACCTCACCGTTCACGCCGACATCCAGGATGCCGAGGCGCTGCTCGCCCTGGTGCCCGCGCTCGGCGTGCGGCTGGGGAATCTGCGTGCAGCGGGGCCGTTGACGCTGGATCTGGCGTGTGCCCCGGCCGAGGTCGCCGACGCGCCGTCCCATCCCGGCCCGGTACGGGTCCTGAGGTCGGAGCGTCCGGCCGCCTCGCCGCCGCGGTTGACCGCCAAGGTCCGCGGCGACCTGACGGGCACGACGCTCTGGGGCCCGTCTCGGATCCACAAGCCCGGCGGCATGCCCGTCACGTTCGACGCCCTGATCGACCTCATGCCCGACGCGCACCGATCCGACGTCCGACGGCTGAAGATCGACCTCGGCAAGGGGGCGCTCGAGTGGAACGGCTCGGCCCGGATCGACTGGCCCCAGAAGGAAGGGGAGCATCCGGTCGGCCGGTTCGACGGCGCGCTGCGGGTCTCGGGGATCGAGGCCATCGGGGCGATCGTTGCGCCGGACAGATTTGCGAAGGACCCGCCTCTTGCCGGGGGGGCGACCTTCACCGTCGCGGCCGACCTGGCGGAGGGCCGCCTCCGCAACCACATGAAGGCCGGCCTCGAACAGATGGCTATCCGGGTGGAGGACTACTTTGCCAAACCGGCCGGGTTGCCGGCGTCGCTCTCTGTCACAAGTCTCTGGCATACCGGCAAGTGGAACCAGGTGGAGGCCGAGGCCGAGGTCGAACTGCCCGGCGCCAGCCTCAAGGCCCGGGGGCAGGGCCTGCTGGATCTGAAGTGGCTCGACGTAACGGACGACCCGCAGCCGCACCGGACCCATCCGCCAGACACCGGCCGGCCGCACGCAACGCCCAAACCGGCTTCGACCGTCACGGTGACGCTGTTGCTGACATCAACGCTGAACGTCCGGGCGCAGATCAGCGACCTGGCCAAGGCGGCCGACATCTCGCCCCTGCTCAAACGCCGCCTCAAGGACTACCACGCCGCCGGCCGCGCCGCGGCGGAACTCACCCTGACCGAGCAGCGGCAAGCGCTGTGGGTGAACGGCCACCTGGACCTGACGCACGCCGACCTGGCCGTCGAGCCTTACCTGAAGAAACCCGAGGGGCAGGCGCTGACCGTCGACGTGGAAGCCGACTTCGCGCCCGTCCCGCAAGAACCGATCACCGTCCACGTGGCGAACATCAAGGCGCAACTCGGCGACTCCGTGGCCCGGGCCGACGGATGGGTGCGGCTGGACCAGGCGGGCGTGATCTCAGCGCTGCGTGGAACGGCCCGAATCGCCGCCATGTTCGAGGAGGCCGACCTCAAGGTCCGCGCCGACTGGACCCACACCCCGGCGCTGCGCCGGTCGCTGCCGTGGCTGGAACCGCTCTACGCCTGGTGCCGGCTCGATGGGCCGACCGCCTGGTCGATCGCCTTCTCCGGGACGCCGATTCGCGGCCGCGTCCGTCTCGACGTCGGCGCCACGGATTGCCGCATCTCAGCCGCCCGCGCCGCAAAGACCGACGGCGGCGGAACCGACCGCCCGGCCGTCCTCAAGCCGGCGGGGACGCAGGCCGCCGTCGGCCTGGTCGTCCGATACGGCGAGGTCCCCGGCGAGATGATCGTGGACCGGCTTGAGTTGAACCTCGCAGACGCCACCGTCTCGGCCGAGGGCCGAGTCCTGTTCGACGACCCGCGGCTGACCGTGCTCGAGCGGCCGACGGCGTGGGCGCTTCGCGTCCGCGGCCGCATACCCGACTCGCGCCTTGTCGCGTCGCTGCTTCCGGCGTACCTGGCCGACCTGAAACCGAGCGGGGCCGTGACGGTCGACATCAAGGCAGCCCACGACGCGAAGGCTACGGAAGTGGAATCGTGCCGCCTCGCGTTCGATAAAGCCCGCATCGAATGGCTCGGCAAGACGGTCCGCCTCGACGGCCCGCTCGATTACAACAGCCAACGCCTCAAGACCGGCGACGGGCTGAACCTGGTGGCCGGCGGGTCGGACGTGACGCTCGTTGCGTACATCGTTTACCCGAATGCCGACCCGACCGGGTCGCTGCTGGTGCGTGGCAAGGCGCTGGATCTCGACGAGGCCCAGGAGATGATACGCCGGACGGCCGAACACCTGGCGGCCGGGAAAGACACCGTCACGCAACGGCTTCGGCGGCTGCTTGTCACGGCACAGATGTCGGCCGGGATCAAACTCGATCACGTCAGTCTCGTCGTCCCCGAGTGGAAAACCCGGTACGACCTGACGGGCTTGGCGGCCGAGGGGCGATTGGCCGACGGCCGGTTCGTCATGCCGCAGTTCGCCTGCGCGTTGAACGAAGGGACCGTCAGCGGCGAGATGGCCCTCGACTTCCGCCACGATGTGCCGGTGCTGTCGGTGGCCTACGATGCGCGCGACCTCAAAATGGCCGAGAACCTCAAACCCTTCATCGACACGACGTTCCCCGGGATGCAGGTCTCTGGAACGCTCAGCACGCGGGCAACCATCACCCGGCGGCTCGAGAAAGGGGCACGCACGATCGGCCGGGGTGAAACCGTCCTGACGGATGGCCTTCTCGAAGGCCCGGCCGCGCCCGAATACATCACCGGCTTGCTGCCGGGCCTGAAACTGACGCAGTACCGTTTCAACCGGATGAGCAACGTCTTCGAGAACTGCCCAAACGGCGACGTGGACAACCGGATGCTCTTGGACGGGAAGTCCTACGACCTCTACATCTTCGGCGTCACCCATCCCGACGGGCGAACCTCGTACCAAATGGGCGTGGACCTGTCGGTGAGCCTTGACCAAGGCAAACTGCCTCTGATGAACTACACCGGCCGCATCGTCGGCAGCCAGTTCGCCGAGCAGCAAGTCAGTTACGTCCTGCCGCATGAATTCGCCTACGACGTGTTCGTCCGGAGAAACGTGCTGCTGCAACTGATTCGTAGCATCGGCGAAAAGGAACCCGAGATCAAGCGGCCGCTTGTGGCGCCGCAGGAAGAAGGCCGCTGGACGCAAAAACGATAGGCCGGGTCTGGAAACTCTTGCAGTACGTGTTTAGCGTGTCATTCCGAGCGAGCGAAGCGAGTCGAGGAATCTCGCCGTTATCCGTGTCTGGACGACGAGATTTCTCCGCTCGGCCTCGCTGCGCGAGGCCTCGGTCGAAATGACATCGCTTCGAGAGCACGCTAAACAGGTACCTCTTGCAAAACCCGGTGTGCCGCGCGGCGACCGGCAGGTCTTCAGGTAGGGCTGATTATGGCTGTCCAGGATTTTCGAGCGTTCCTTGCAAGGCTGGAGTCTGCGGGGCAACTTCGCCGTGTGTCGGCCGAGGTCTCGCCGCATCTGGAGATCGGCGAGATCGCGTCGCGCCTCGTTGCGTGCGGCGGCCCGGCCGCCCTGTTCGAGAACGTGGCGGGTTATGAGATGCCCGTCGTGGTCGGCGCCTTCGCGTCGATGCAGCGAATGGCGTGGGCACTCGGCGGCGAGGACCTCGACGAGATCGCCGCCGATTTGACCGGCCTCTTCCGCCCTCCCGGCGCCGACGCGGGGCTGCTGGAGAAGATCAAGGCCGCACCGCGGCTTCTGAAAGCAGCCGGCGCAGCGCCCAAGACCGTCCGCTCCGGGCCCTGCCGTCAGATCGTCCATACCGACGATGCGGACCTCGGTCGCCTGCCGATCCTGACGTGCTGGCCCGGCGACGGCGGGCCGTTCATCACCCTCGGCCAGGTGATCACGGCCGACCCGGACGGGGCCAACCGCAACGTCGGCATGTACCGGATGCAGGTCTTCGGTCCCCGGCGCCTGGGCATGCACTGGCACCGCGACCACGACGGCGCGCGCAACTTCCAGGCCTGGTCCGAGCGGAGACCCGCCGCGCCGGGAATGCCCGTGGCCGTCGCCCTCGGCGGCGACCCCGTCCTCACCTATGCCGCCACCGCGCCGTTGCCCTACGGCATGGACGAACTCGTGCTGGCGGGCATCCTGCGAGGCGAGCCGGTGCGGCTGGTGCGCGGCGTGACGGTGCCGCTCGGCGTTCCGGCGGATGCCGAGATCGTCATCGAAGGCACCGTGGACCCCGACGAGACGGCCCTCGAGGGACCGTTCGGCGACCACACCGGCTACTACACGCCGGCCGACCGATACCCGGTGATGCGCGTGACGGCCATCACGCACCGGGCCGACGCGATTTACCCGACGACCGTGGTCGGCCGGTTCCCGAAAGAGGACTGTTACCTGGCGAAGGCGACGGAGCGGCTGTTTCTGCCGGTCATCCGCATGGTCGTGCCCGAGGTCGTGGACCTTGCCCTGCCGCTGTTCGGCGCCTTCCACAACTGGGCCTTCGTCAGTATCAGGAAGACGCATCCGTGGCAGGCCCGCAAGGTGATGCACGCCCTGTGGGGCCTCGGCCAGATGGCCTGCACGAAGTTCCTCGTGGTCGTGGACGAGACCGTAAACGTCCAGGACGCCGAGGAGGTGCTCTGGCGCGTTGGGGCCGAGGCCGACCCGCGGCGCGACTGCGTCGTTACGACCGGCCCGGCCGACGTCCTGGACCACGCCGCTCCCGCCGACCGCCCGCCGGGCAAACTCGGCATCGACGCCACCCGCAAACTGCCCGAAGAGGTCGGCGGTCGCTCCTGGCCCGACCCCATCACACCTGACCCCGAGACGACCCGCCGCGTGACCCGGCGCTGGAAGGAGTACGGCTTCGACGATCATGTCTCGTGACGAGGCCCATCACGGCGCCCGCCGCACCCGAGACGTTCGCAGGATGTTCGCGGCCGTGGCTCGACGGTACGACCTGTTGAACCACCTGCTCTCGGCCAACTTCGACCGACGGTGGCGCCGGCGCACCGCCGCTGCTGCGGCGCCGGCCCGTGACCGTAAGGCCGCGCCCGCGCCCGCCGTCACCGTGGTGGATGTGTGCTCGGGCACGGGCGACCTGGCGGTGGAGATTCTTCGGCGTGTGCCGCGGGCGCGCGTCATCGCGTGCGATTTCTGCCGTCCGATGCTGGAACGGGCCCGGCGCAAGTTCGCGCGGGCGGGTCTCGCGCGTCGGGCGGCGGTCGTGGAGGCGGACGTTCTCGCTCTCCCGCTGCCCGATGCCTCGGCCGACGCCGCCACGTGCGCCTTCGGCCTGAGGAACCTCGACGAGCCGGGGCGCTGCCTTGCGGAAATGGTCCGCGTCATCCGCCCGGGCGGGCGCGTTGCCGTTCTCGAGTTCCACCGGCCGCGCGGCCAGGGCGCGCTGGCCGGGCTGTTTAGCCTTTACTTTCACCACGTTCTGCCTAGGCTGGGACGGTGGATTTCCGGGGGCCGCCATGGCGGGTACGCGTATCTCGTGGCGTCGATCAAGGATTTCGGCCCGCCCGAACATGTGGCCGGCTTCATGCGCGAGGCGAGTCTGGATCGGGTTCGCGTCGAGCCCCTGGCCGGCGGCATCGCCTCGGTATACACCGGGCAGAAGCCACGCTAAGCGGGGTCAGGTAAGTTTCTTGCCGTTGGGTGCCATGCCTACGTTTGCGTGTGCATGCCGTCGCGAGACCTGATTGGGCTCGTCGCCCAAGGGGTTGCGCCGCTTACTTACGTGCGCGGCTAGTTTTCTCACGTGGCTCCTCGCGCGCGAGTGTAACTAGCCGCGAGCGTAAGCGAGCGGTGGAATACGTGCCGCAATAAGGCGGTAACCCGCTATGCACTGTGCCAAGTGTTTCTTCTACGAGACCGACGTAGGCGACGAGGTCTGTGACCGCTGCGGCCGGGCGTACCTGCCGGAGGCCAACGTGTACCTGGGCCTCATGGTGCTCGTGACGGGTGGCCTGGCTTGGACACTCCGACACGTGCTGACGGGCCACGTGGACCCGTTCGTCCGGCCGCAGGTCGATCTGGGCGCCTGGGCCGCGTGGCCGGTCTCGATTGTGGACTGCCCGGCCTACGGCTTCGTCCTGGGCGGGTGGCTGGCGATGCTGGCCGCCGCGCCGATCCTGACGGGGATGATGTACGGGAAGCGCGGCGGTTGGTTGCTGGCGTTGGTGATTGCGGCGTTGGGTCCGAGCGTGGTCCTTGCTGCGGTCATAGCGCTAGGCGTCTGGATCGCCGCCGGGCAAACGCTCCGTCTGCGGAGCAAACTCTCGAGCGCCCTGCTGGGCCTGGCGCCGATTATCATCTACTGGTTCGTCGCCACGGCGCTGACGGACTTCAGTAAGGGCGCCGCGGTCGCCGCGGCGACCGTGTCGGAGCCGGTCCTGCTCGCCCAGGCCGGCCGGGGGTTCCCTCCCGGCCTTCGTTCGCTGGCGTATCTGCCGCCCATCATTGGCGCCGTCATGGCCGCGGCCGCGTGTGCCGTGGTTGTTGGCATCGGGTGGGCCGACCGTTGGCACATCCGGTGGCCTGGCGTCCTGTTGACGGTTCTGACGGCCGCGCCCGTGCCGGCGCTGCTGGCCTTCGTTGGCATCGACGAGATGCGCTACGGCATGGTCCTGGCAGAGGGGCCGCCGGTCGGTCCGCTGGCCGAGGCGGGCGGGTCCGAGATCCAAAGGCTGCGTGAGTTCCTGCGTCGCCACCCGGACAGCCCGCGCGCGGACCAGGTTCGGGCCCGCCTCGCGATGAATCTTGAGAAGGCGCCGGCCGCCGCGGAGACCGAGGCAGGTGCGCCACCGTCCGAGAAGGTCTGGAAAGAACTGCTGGAGGCCCATCCGGAAAGTCCGTGGGCGGCCGAGGCGCGGCGGCACCTCGGCGATTCGGCGGCGAGGCAGGGGCTGTTCGACCAGGCCGAAAAACTCTACGGCGATGCGCTCGCTCAGACGGCCGCCTTTGAAGCGCCTTCCGAGAACCCGCTGGCCGACGCCAACGTCGTCTGGGACCTGTTTTCGGTCGGACGGGACCTGCGGACCAAAGAGCAGGCCGACCGTCTGGCCGCCGTCCGGCAAAACGCGCTGATGCGGCTGGCTCTTCTGGCCGAGAACCGGAAGGCCACCGCGGAGAGCGGCCGGGCGCTCGCCCTGTACTTCGTCGCCCTCGGCCTCAAGGGAACCAACCCGTACCGCACGGCCCTCCTCACGGCCCGCGACGCCGAGCCGAACGGTGCGCTGGCCGACAACGTCGCGTACGACCTGGCGATGTTCGAGGCCGACGACGCCCGGCGGATCCAGGGCCTGGCAGAGGTCGCCGCCAGGTGGCCCGGCACCGACGGCGCATTGCTCGCGCACCTGAAGGTTGCACAGGGCCTCTTCGCCCGGGCGGCCTCCGACCCCGGCGCCATGCGGGAAGCCAGGGTGCATCTCCTGGCCGCACAGAAAGACCTCGTCGCACGCAAGAAACGCAAGGCGGAATCCCTTTACGTGACCGCGCTCGAGGACCGCGTCGAGAATGAACTCGTCTATGTCCAGGCCCAACTCCGGAGCCCCGACGCCGACCGCTGATCGCGCCGGTCGCCACGGCGACTCGACCGTGGAGAGCGACCGTACGCTGATCGTCGGCGTCACCGGCGCCAGCGGTACGCCATACGCGGTGCGTCTCGTCGAGTGCGCCGTGAGGGCCGGGCGGCACGTGGACCTGGTCGTTACGGCGGCGGGCCGACTCGTCCTGGCCGACGAGGCGGGCATGGCCGGGACGCCCGAGGCCCCGGACTTGGCAACTCTGTGGCCGCAGGACATCCTTGCAGGCGTGACGTACCGGCCTGCCGAAACTCTCAGCGCGCCGCCGGCTTCCGGGTCGTTCCGCGCGGAGGCGGCAGCCGTCATCCCGTGCTCGATGAACACGCTGGCGGCTCTGGCGCACGGTCTCGCGCAGAACCTGCTCCAGCGGGCGGCGCAGGTTGCCCTCAAAGAAGGTCGGCCCCTCGTCGTTGTGCCGCGCGAAATGCCCATGACGCGGATCGACCTCGACAACATGGCCCGCCTCGCCCGCGCCGGGGCCGTCGTCATGCCCGCCATGCCGGGCTTCTACCATCATCCGCGGTCCGTGGAAGACGTGGTGGACTTCGTCGTCGCCAAAGTGCTCGACCGGTTGGGTATTGCGCACGACCTTGACGTTCGGTGGCCGGGATGCGACCGCCCTTAGCGCGCCAACTCGACGAATTCGGCCGGACGATCCGCCTCAGTCACAGCCTGTTCGCGCTGCCGTTCGCGCTGGGCGCCGCACTTCTGGCCGAGCCGCCATACCCTGACGGGTGGTCGCTCGCACTGCTGGTAGCGTGTATGGTGGCGGCGCGGACGGCGGCGATGGGCATGAACCGCGTGGCCGACGCCTCGCTCGACGCCCGCAACCCGCGCACGGCCGACCGTGCGATTCCGGCGGGACGACTCTCGCGCCGCACGGCCCTGGTGCTGACGATTCTGAGCGGCGCGGCATTCATCGGCCTGGCGTGGGTATTCGTCCCACTGCGGCAGAACCGGTGGCCCGGGCTTCTGGCGCCGGCGTTTCTCGTGGTCCTTTTCGGCTACTCGTGGACCAAGCGGCTGACGTGGCTGACGCACTGGATCCTCGGCTTCTGTCTGGGCCTGTCGCCGGTGGGGGTGTGGATAGCCCTGCGTGGTGGCGTGTCGGCTGTGCCGGTCCTCATCGGCGGCGGCGTCCTGTTCTGGACGGCCGGGTTCGACATCCTCTACGCGCTTCAAGACGTGGAGGTGGATCGGCGGGAGGGGCTGCACAGCGCCGGGGCGAAGTACGGCCGGACCCGTGCGCACGCCCTGGCAGCGGCGTCGCACTTGGCGACGGTTGCGCTGCTGCTCGCCGCAATCCTTTACGAGGACCGTGCCGGCGGCGCCGCCGTTCTGGGATGGGCCAGCCTTCTCGCCCTGGCGGTTATTGCGCTGGCACTGCTTGTCCGGCACGTCCTCGCCCGCGGCGCGGATGCGGAGAAGATTGCGGACTCGTTCTTCCGCGCCAACGCGCTGGTGAGTATGATATGGCTCGCGGGCGTCGTGGTTGACGTGGTGCGAGGTTAATACTACAACGCTACTTTGCGCGGTGGGTGCGGAGACCCACCGCGCAGAATGTGAGGCTCCGGATGCGGGTGTTCGTATGAGCGACCTGGCACGCATCGAAGCGAAGGTAGCGGCCGGCGAGCGGCTGGACCGCGCCGACGGCCTCGCGCTGTTCGAGACGAACGACCTCATGGCCGTCGGCGCCCTGGCCGACCGCGTGCGACGAGAGAAGCACGGCCTGACCACCTGGTACTGCGCCAACACGCATGTCAACTACACGAACTGCTGCGTGAACCAGTGCCCGTTGTGCGCCTTCTGGGTCGACCCGAACGACGAGCGGGGCTACCTGCTGACGGTTGATGAAATCCTCGAGCGTGCCGCACCCGACGTCGAGGCCGGGGCGACCGAGATCCACATCGTCGGCGGTCTGCACCCGGACGTCGGCCTCGACTACTACCTTGAGATGGTCGGCCGCCTGCACGAGGCGTTCCCGGAGGTGTGTATCCAGGCGCTGACGGCCGTCGAGGTGGCCCACGCCGCGACGCAATCCGGCCTTGCCGCCGCGGAGGTACTGGTGCGGCTGAAGGAGGCGGGTCTCTCCGGCACGCCCGGCGGCGGGGCGGAGATCTTCGACCCCGAGATACGTCGCCGCATCTGCCCGAACAAGATCTCAGGCGCCGAGTGGCTCGACGTCCAACGCCAGGCCCACCGCCTGGACATCCCCACAAATGCGACCATGCTGTACGGCCACATCGAGTCGCCCGCGCATCGGGTGGACCACCTGCTGGCCCTCCGGGACCTTCAGGACGCCGGTCTTCACAGGCGACCGGCTGCAGCGAGCGGCGGCGTCCAGGCGTTCATTCCACTGCCGTTCCACCCGAACGGCACCGGCTTCGAGAATCTGCCGGGCCCCACCGCCGTGGACGACCTGAAGACGATGGCCGTCGCCCGCCTCCTGCTTGACAACGTGCCGCACATCAAGGCATTCTGGATTATGCTCGGGCCGGACCTCGCGCAGGTGGCGCTTCGGTTCGGGGCCGACGACATCGACGGCACGGTCATTCGTGAGGAGATCACTCACGCGGCCGGCGCTCGGACGCCGCAGCGCCTGAGCATCGCGGACCTCGTGGCCCTGG
>Ga0307427_1000662_pt1 | contig 20286 bp, 13 predicted proteins | sample SalMarWE160190MG_FD_202162 | JGI IMG/M metagenome (GOLD analysis project Ga0307427, IMG submission 202162) | Salt marsh sediment microbial communities from the Plum Island Ecosystem LTER, Massachusetts, United States - WE1603-190 | ecosystem: Environmental > Aquatic > Marine > Intertidal zone >... | reverse complement strand
CAAAGGCGTGGGCGGTGAGACGGTGACGGTCCCCCGCTCGCTGCTGGGCACCGCGCGGTACATGAGCCCGGAGCAGGTGGGTGAAGACGACACCGCCATCGACCACCGCGTGGACGTGTACGGCCTGGGCGCATCGTTGTATGAGTTGCTTGCGTTTCGGCCGATGTTCGCCGGGGCCGACGACCGCGAGGTGCTCGACTGCGTGCTGAACAAGGAGCCCGCCTCGCCGCGGCGGTTCGTGCGACAGGTGCCGCGCGAGCTGGAGACGATCTGCCTGAAGGCGATCGAGAAAGAGCGCAGCGCCCGTTACGAGTCGGCCAAGGATCTGGCCGACGACCTGCGCCGTTGGCTGCTGGGTCTGCCCATCCTGGCCAAACGGCCGACGCTGGCCGTGCGCGTCTCCAAGTTCGTCCGCCGGCGGAAGGTGGCCTCCGCACTAGCGGGTACGACCGCGTTGCTGCTCGTGGTCAGCTCGTTGATCTACGCCGCGTACTACGCGTCACACCGCGAAGCGACCGAGGTCAAGTCTCTGGCCGTCGATCGCCAAACCGCGCTCTTGGGCGCCGAAGCCCTCAAGGAGATGCGGGCCGGCAACCTGGCCCTGGCCCTGCAGCAGGCCGATGCCGGGCTGGCGGAGGACCCGCAGTCGGCGGAACTGCTCCGCATGCGGGCGAGGATTCTCCAGCACCTGGGCCGCGAGGACGAAGCCCTGGCGATCTTGGAGTCCATCCTGGCCCGCAACCCGGACGATTGGAAAGCGCATTACACGATGGCGAACCTGCTGGGGGGCCACACGGCGTCACTGCAGCCGCCGTACGCCAAGCCCGACAGCCTGAGGACGACCATCCCGCCAGGGGAACGCGCCCGTCGGGTCGCGCACCATCGCGAGCAGGTCCAGCGCCTGGCCCCGGACTCGGGCAGCGCGTACTACCTTGCGGCTGCGGCGGAGACCGATCCGCACGCGGCCATCGAGCTGCTCGGCCAGGCCTTGGAGCGCCACCCCAGGCTGAGCGAGGCCTTGCTGGCCCGGTCGCGTCGCTATTACCAGCTCGGTGACTATGAGGCCATGCTGCTCGACGCCGAGCGCGGGCTCGCCCGGCACGGGCGCCATGCTCCCTTCCATGAGCAGCGTGGCCTGGCCCTGGAGAAGTTGCGCCGGCACAACGAGGCCGAGTTGGCCTACAGCGAGGCCCTCGAGCTCGATCCCGACAGTGCCTGCCAGTGGCACAACCGCGGGGTGACCAAGTGCCGGCAGGGCCGCTTCGCCGAGGCGCTGGCCGACGCGAACGAGGCCATCCGGCTCGATCCTGGATTCGCGTACGCCTACCTGGGCCGGGCTCGGGCGCAGGCGGGTCTGGGCCGGCTCCAACTCGCCTTGGCGGATTACGATCGAGCCCTGGAGCTGCGGCCGCGGGACGTCGTGATCCTGCACGAGCGCGGCAAGATGCACTTCGACGCCGGCCACCTGGAGGAAGCCGTCGCCGACTCGACGCGAGCGATCGAGCTCGCCCCGGATGACGCCAGGGCCTACGGCAACCGTGCCGTGTGCTTCATCATGATGAAACGGTTCGACCGGGCGATCAGCGATTCGACCCGGTGCATCGAACTAGACCCGACCAACGCCAAATCCTATCGCGACCGTGGTCACGCCTACGCCCTCAACAAACAGTTCGACGAGTCGATCGCCGATTACACCAAGGCCATGGAGTTGGGGCCCGGCGTCCCCACCGACCTGAGCGGTCGGGCCCGCCTTCACCTTTGGTCGGGGCATTATGAGGATGCGATCACCGACCTGACCCGGCTCATAGAACTGCACGGCGGGTCGGCGCCGATCATTCTGAAGCGGGGAATGACCTACGAGCTCATCGGGGCGGAGAGCCTGGCCCTGGCGGATTACGGGAAGGTCGCTGCGAAGGAGGACCGCGTAGGTGACTACGGCAAGCTGTGGAGGCACATTCTTTTGCAGCAAACCGGACAGGTGGAAGACGCAACGAGTGTCCTTGGCTCGCGGCCCGCCGGATCAGGCAACGACGCCTGGACCGAGCGGGTCTTCGAACTGTTCAAGGGCGAGCTGCCCCCGGAAGACCTGCTCGCCGCCGCCGTGACCGAGGACGAGCGGGCCGAGGCGCACTACTACATCGGCCGCAAAGCGCTCCTGGATGGTCGGCCCGACGACGCCAAGGACGCGTTTGAAGAATGCGCAGCCCTCGACCGCGAGGAGGTGATGGAAACCGACTTCGCCCGGGCGCTGCTGAATCGTAGCGGCAAGCCATAGCGGTCAGCCATCAGCTATCAGCCCTTGACACGCGGTGCGGCTACGCCGCCACTGAACGCGAACCCTTGACTCGCCACACGAGCAGACGCTCGCATTGGCTCGCTGCGCGAGCCGTGGCGTGTCCAGGGGAAGCGTTCGCCGCGAGTCAAGGGTCAGCCAGAGGGACGAGGCACTGACGCCCCCGGCGTCTTCTTCCCAATCCGAAATCCGGGGACAAGGGCACCAGTGCCGCTGGCGGTCACTTGTGGGTCCGAAATCCAAAATGGCAAGGTTCCTTCCTCACCCGCTTCCGGTGAAGTGCTGCGTGAACGTGGCGAAGTCCTTCACGTCGACGTCGCCATCGGCGTCCAGGTCGGCGTCGGTGTCCGGCGAGCAAGCGGGGGCCGGTGAGTTGTCGGGGCCGTTCAGGCAGTCGGCGAGTGCGGCGAAATCGTCCACGTCCACGTCGCCGTCACCGTCGAGGTCGCCCGGCAGGCCCACCGCGACGCCGCTGACGACCAGGGCGTAGTCGGCATCGAGTTCGGGCGTCTCGGGGTGGCCGTCGGCGTTGATCTCGTCGGCGTAGACTTCGACAAGCCACGTGCCGGCTTGCGGGTTCTCGATGAACACATTCTCGACCGGGTTGAGCGTGTCGGCCTCGCCGTCGGGCAGGGATTCGTTGCCTTCGAGCAGGCCGTGGTTGCCCCAGTAGACGGTGTCCGAGGGAGACACCACCTTGAGCGTCAGGTCGTTGACCCTGTTCATCTCTGACGACGGGATGCCCGCCGGATCGGTGTAGACCAGCGTGGCTCGCAGCGCAGTACTGACCCGCTGTGCGGGCTCGCCCGGCTGCACCTCGACCTGGTACTGTGTGCTGCCCAAGTTGGCCAGCACGTCGGTCTGGTCCACGATCAGCATCCGGTCGCGCTGCTCGTAGAGCCGTTGCAGGTCCGGCATACCCCAGCCCTGGTGCATCCGGGTGAGGTCGTCCCCCGTCCCGCTGAACGGATAGGCGCTGGCGGTGTTAATGAGCACCGCCCTGGCGGTGGCGGCGTGCGGCCGGTTTTCGAAGACGGTGCCGCCAGGGTCTACCGGATTGCCGAAGATGCCATCGCTCCACATCTGGAAGAACAGGCCGGCGTACCCGGCGGTGATCGAGGCCGCCGCGCTGGTCCCGCCGAAGATGACATAGCCGTCGTTCGGGGCGGTGGTGAGCACTTGGTCGTAGAAGTGAACCAGGTCGGGCTTGATCCGCCCGTCGGGCGCTGGACCCGGTACGCCGCCTTCGCACCAGCAATCGTCATCCTTGGTCAGCGTGTTCTGGTGGAAGACGCCACCGACGGAGACCACGTTCTTGGCCCAGGCCTGCTCGAACGGTGAGCCGGCCGAACCGCCGTTGCCCATGGAGTGCAGCACGAGTACGTCATTGAGGAAGACGATGTCGTCCAGCTCCGCCGAGACCGTGCTGTAGCCCTGCGGCGGAATCGAGGAAGTCCCCCAACTGTTCGATTGCAGCACGGCGAAGTAGGGGTCGGCCAGCAGCTCCACGGTGTGCTGGTAGCGGTCGGTCAACTCGGTGAAGTCGGCGAAGATGCCCTGGGCGTCCGGCAGCATCCCGCGGGCGTTGGCGAATCCCGTCCCGTCGCCGAAGCAGATGCCGTACGTCGCCATGCCGTGCGACGTCGGACCGGTCCGCGGGCCATGGAAGATCGGCGGTGTGGCCGCGAAGTCCGGGTGCGCCTCGTCCAGGTTCTGGTCCATGATCTCGGCCCGCACGCCGGCGCCGGTGTAGCCGGCCACGCTTTCGACGTAGTCTGCCCCGCCGATCTGGCGGGCGATGTCCATAGCCGGCTGGGGCGGCGACCAGCGATCGATGAACAGCACCTCGTCCATACGCACCACGTGCAGCAATTGCCGCGGCGTGAGCGTCGCCTCGAGCCGGAAGCCTCGCGGACTCAGTGTCCCGACCGTGCCGCCCTTGGCGGCGATACGATCCGCAACGATCTCCTGTTGTCGCAGGCCGCGCTCGAGCACCATGACGTTGTAGCGTTGCGGCGGAGATGCCTCCGAGAACCCGTTGAACGTGTTCCACAGCGCTGGTTCGAGCCGATAGGCCGGATGAAAGGGTCCCACCCAGCGCACGTAGGGCAGTGTTTCGACTTGTAACCTGGCGGCCGCGCTCATTTCCACCAGGTGGGCGTGCAGTGGAAGATAGTGTCGCACCTTCCCGCCCAGGGCGCGGAGTTGCCGGCGGAACTCCTCAAGCGGCTGCGTCCAGAACTGGACGATGAACAGGTGGCTGTCTGCATCGGCGGTGAGCGCCGGAGCCACGTTGGGCGCACCGCGGAGAGGATCGAAGTCCCCGGTCTTGAGCTTGATCTCGTACGATGTCCGCCGCGCCCGCGTGAACTGGCGCCCGTCGAAACTGATCGCGTAGAACGGCACGACCCCGTCGCGCCCATCAACACGCTCGCGCCACACGGCCAAACGGATCGACGAGCCCGGCAGGTCAATCAACCGTGCGTCGGTGATAGGTCGTTCGGTGGTGTGGAAGGGAGCCGTGTCGGGCAGACCCAAGGAATGCCGAGTGCCGTCGACTCGGACGTTCAGGTCACGGCGTCGCTCTGCAGCGGCTGAAGCGATTGATCCTGGGTACACATCCGGCGGGGCCGCCTGGGTGGTCGTTCCCAGCAGCCAGACGAAACTGACAACTGATAACTGACAACTCACGCAGACAAGCGTGGCGGCCGGCCGCCTTGCTTTGACCCGCCTATCGGGTTTCGTTGGGCTGCTTCTTTCCATCGAACGCCTCCGTAGCGATGAATTCGGGGGTACCGGTCCGCCGGACGGAGTGGGCGTCATTATCATGCGTCACGCGGCGATTCGCAACGGACACACGCCCGCCGTGATGCCGCGCCTTGCCGCGGCGTGCGGAGCGATCTCGACGTTCTGCCTGACGAGCCACCCGCGTCGATCGGTCACCCGACCATCAGCCACTCTGCTCAGGCCAGCTTGCGGGCGATCTCTTCGTCGAGGATCTCGTGGACGGTGAGGGCGATGACGGCCTTGCCGCTCTGGCGGAAGAAGCGGTCGATCTCGCGGAGGGCGTCGGAGGTGTAGTCGAAGGCGACGTAATGTAAAAACCCTTGGTGCGGTCCTCGCGGGTCATGACGGCCTCGAAGGAGTCGATGTCGGGGCGGCCCACCCTGTCCTTCTGCTTGACCTACTTGACCTTACGGCGAGGACCTGTGCCGCTTCGCGTTGCGACGTCGCTTCGGTAAGAATCTGGAGATCGGGGCGGTCGGCCGTCAGGCTGGACGCAGCACGATCCGTCCTCTTTCGTGAGAGTGCACATACACGCCGAGTTGCGAATGGTGCTCGAGGTCGCCCCCCAACACGATGAGGATGCACTCCGGACACTGCATCGAATGGTCCGCCGATAGCTCGCGTTGCCGCGCCCAATCGAGCGCACTCGGTTGAGGCGACACGTTCGGATGGCTGTGCCACTCGCCCACGTAGTGCCTGCGGCCGCGGCTTCTTGTGAAGAGGTCTCTGAAGAACTCTGCAAGTCCCCTCACTCCGCGTACGAACGAGCACGCGGAGCTTTGAGAGTCTGGCGGCACGGGCGTCGTGCCCAAGACGACGGCCCGCCTTCCATCACTGGAATAGCAGCCGTACAGCGAACTGCCGATCTCGACCGGCTGGTGCTCCCTTGCCTTGCTGAGCATGTGCATCAGGCAGCGCTTGCGCACCGTAACCGAATACCGCCCCCAGCGAGACCGCCAACGCAGTGGAATCCTGCCCTTCATCGGTATGGCTTCATCCATGCAATCTCCATGAGCGGTTGTGTCGACGTATTGGCATCGATCACGTTGTTCCGCCGGATCAGGACACCGAGGCCGTCCGTCCGCAACGGCTTTCTCAGGTGGTGGTTCAGCACATCCACTGCCGCCGCCGCCAGCATCCACACGTGACTGTTGACCGCTGGAAACGTGGGGTGCCAGCAGCCGGCGCCCGGGATGACGAACTCGTCGCTCGTCGGCTCCGGATCCCAGTCAGGCGGTGAGATAGGGGTTCGCCCAGAACGGACATCCTGGTAGAGCCTCCGGCAGACCTTCGCGCACGATGTATGCTTCCCTGAAACGCAGAGCGTCAGGACCGTTGCCCCGAAGTTGAAGAACATCGAAACCAGACGCTTCCGCTGCTTACGGGCCAGAGCGTTCAGCCAGATGAATGCACTCTCGTCGGTCGTGCAGTCGATGAGGAGCTCGGCCTCATGCAGCCTGTCACGTGCCTCGCTTGGCTGTTTCGGAATCGTCGGCGGTAATGGCAGATTGACGCCGAACCCCTGAATATCCGATAGGGGATTCGTCGTGGACAACCTCTGTGCCAAAGCTCTCGCCTTGCCGTCCCCCACGTCGGCGCCATCGAGCGTGTGGCGACACAGATTACCGACCTCAACCGTCTCACCGTCAAACATGCTCAGGTGGGAGACTCCCCCGCGGACGAGCAGCTCGCACACGGCGCTGCCCAGGGCCCCGCAGCCGCAGACGACGGTTTTCATGGCCCGCAAGGCGTCGTTGTGGCCGCCGCGAGCGAAAAGTCGCTCATCCGCAACGTTCGTACTCCTTCCCCACGGAAGCGGCTTACCGGGACCGAATGAAACATCCTTCACCGCGCGGTCAAAGAGCTTCCGCTGCCCCTCCTTCTTGCCCTCCTTGAGTTTCTTATCCTGCCTCCATGTCTTGAGGAACAGAGGCTGCCAGTGAATCTCCGATGGCTCGTCTCCAACCCGACGCCGGATTGGAAACCCGACCAAGACCACACCGCAGTCGCATCCGATGTTCGTCTCGCTCCAAGCGCGGTACAGCTGGTCGTGGAACGTGAACCGGTGAGCCTTGCAGAGCACCTCTAACTCGCGGAAGTTCTGGGCTGGCCGATGTCGGAAGGCCCGAACGTCCGGCAGCAGCAGCCAACGAGCACGCAGCACGGCCGTCTTCAACAGGGCCTCTGCAAACGCTGTCGTGTTTTCCCCGTGATCGTCCGGAAGACGGAAGGACACCGGCACGAGCGCCGGCGGCGCTTTGAGCATCCTCAGCATCACCAAGCCACTGCGACCGATCCACGGTCTCCAAGCCTGGAAGCTGGCAGCCGATTCGACGAAGAGCAGCGGCGCGCCGAACGGGAGCTTCAGCTCCCTTCTGCTGAAGTCGGGCAGTTCGTACGGGTCGCCGGGGGCGAGCAGCGTGCCCTCAGCCGCGTCACGAAGCCACTCCGCGGCCCAGTCGAGGTAACAGTTGAGCCGCGTAAGGTCCCACGGGGCTTCAGAGCTTGGTTGGAGGCATAGCTTGCCCGTCTCCGCGTCCTGATGCGGAAAGCCGCGGACGGCGTCATGCTCCGGATAAACGTCGATGTGTGCCAATGGGAACGTGGCCGGGATCACGACGCGCAGCGCCACTTGGGGCGGGAGGTCCTCTTTGTTGGGCTGTGGCACGTCGACTCGGCACACGAACTCCGCGTCGCCCGGGTCGCGCCCCTTTGTGGCCGGCCGCAGCTCCTCGACGATCTGGACGATGCCGGCCGCTGTCAGATGGTCAAACGCCTCCCGAGTGGTGGCAGGTATGTCGTCTCTCCCTGCCATCTACCCGTACTTCTTCGGGACCCTGGGCTCTGCGTGGCGTTTCGGTGCCGCGAATGGCCCGGCCGCCTGCGAGCGCCCGCCGTTGCCGCCATCTTCGTCTTCGAGGGCGTACTCCGCCGTCAGTTCACCCTCGTCGTCGCGAACGTCGCTGTGCCCACCGTCCCTGTAGATGTCGAAGATGTAGCAGTTCCGCTCCTCTCCGGTATGGAGTACGTTCTCTGTACCGACCTTGTCGGAGTACAGGTCGACGGCGTCGTCGTGTGGATGATCGTGGGGGCTTTCTTCTTGTGTCGGTGCCGAGATGACGACGGACTTGGGGTCGATCGCGTTGAGAGCATCGAGGTACGGATCGTCGTCCTCGTTCTCCTTGAAGAACGATCGCGAGCCGTGGTGCGCAGCGGCGAGCATGATGGCCCCCAACCGCTCTTTGTGATACTCGGTGATGTGGTTCTCGAACGCTGCTCGGTCTGCATCTCCAGGCACCATGGCCCAGACGCTGCCCTTGCCGAACTTCAATACAGCGCACTGCTCGTGGATCCGCGCCCGCCGCTTGTCGGCATCTTCCTCGTTCACGTCGTCAGTAAGGGACTCTTTCGGTGCTAGGACATAGTACTCGGCGTCGCCGATCGTCTTCGCCGTGCGTGATCTCTCCAGCACGACTTCTGCATCCGCTCCGTGCTTCTTCTTTACCTTGTCGATGACTTTCTTGAGCTGCTCGTAGCTGTCACCGTACTTCTTGCTCGGCTTGTGACCCGAGTGCCACACGGCAAGGATGTCGACATCGTCGGACAACTCCTCGACGCCCCGGAGGTGATCGTCATGCGGATGGGTGTTGGCGAAAGCCTCAAGTTGCTGGCCGTCGAGGAGGTCGCTCATCAGTCGAGGCACGTCGATTCCCCCGTTCTTGCGGTCCAGGTTGATATCGACCAGCAGGACCTTGTACGCCCCCCCGTCGGCGGCCAGCACGATCGCACTCGCCCCCTGGCCCACGTACAACACGACGACTCGAACAAGCACGTTGGCATCGTCCGGCCACAGGACATCTCTCGCGACGTTGTTCTTTACCATGGACTACCCTTTCGGTTCCGCTGGGGCGTTGCCCCCTTCGACCTTGATTGCAAGGAACTGCACGAACAGCTCACGCGCGTAATGGACCCCGAAGCGGTGCATCCGGTACACCGCTACGGCCACGCCCAGGACCAGCAGCAGCTCGGCCTGCCAGGGGGCGAATCCCCGCGTGATCACCACCATCACGAGGATGGCGAGCAGCGCCGCGGCGAGGCCCCGGTTCAGACCGTAATTGCCGTTGAAGATGTCCACACGCTGGCCGGCGCTGTGAGCCGCGACCTTGGCGTACATTTGTCGAACGACTGCAAACCAGTCGTTCGCTGCAAGCTGCTGGAAGCCCCCCGCGAACTCAAGGCCGAGCTTCTCAGCCAGTGCCGTATCCATCCGGCTGAGCTGTCCGGCGGCAATCAGGTGGCGCTTCCCGGACCTCGGCCAGTCCGACGGCATCCCGCGCCACGCCCGCCACCACACCTTTTCGACCATGTTCCCGAGCGCGGCAACCAGCTGGCCCAGGCCGTATGCCACAATCAAAGAGATGGCCGTCTTGCCAACGGACAGATTCTGCTCGAAGACGGCCTTATTGATCGACGGGCTGCAATAGCAAGCGCCAACCAGCAACACTGTACCCGGAACGATGATGCCCGCGAATTCGTAGAAGTCGAACTTGCGCATGCCTACTCCGAAAGGTGGCTGCCGATGCCCTGGCGACCTGATGTGATTGCCCGCATCGCATCGCACAACCGTCGAAACCACGGATGTTTGTCCCTGCAATTCACGTGCCGAGCGCCCTGAACATCATCCTAACGCCCGTAGCGGGTCTGATCGCGCTAGGTCGCTCCATTCCCCGCGTCGATGCGGCAGCCGCATCGCGCCGGATTGGCAGTCTCCCGTCTTGCTCGGTCCCTCGAGGTGCCGATTTGGCAGCCCGTCGTCGAGCGTCTTCGTTGGCGCGCCGCGCCCGAGTCGCCTGGCGCCTACGCCGGCGTCAGGACCGTATTATACGCGCACTGCGTCGGCTCCGGCTGCGTCGGGCGGAGGCGGCGGCGGACGAGCAGGCGCTGCGGGCCGGTCACCGCGGCGGGGACCTGGGGCTGGACCGTCTTCGGGAACACGTGGACGTAGTGCTCGGCCCGCACCTCCGGGCCGCCGGCCTCGGGGGCGAAGAAGACGCCCTCGTCGGGTTGCGCCACGTCGAACTTCAGCCGCGAGCCGCGCAGCTCCAGCAGGCCGCCGGGCGTGTAGGCGTCGGCGGTGCCCGTCATCAGGTCGGTGACGGCCGCGACGTACGGCCCGCGGTTCGGCCGGGGGCGACGCGCAAGCCCGGCCTTCTTGGCCTGCCGGTCCACCCGCCGCTGCAACCGCCGGGCGACCTGCCAGCCGATGGTCAGCCGCCACTCGTCCGGGCGGATCGACTCCTCCCGCGGCTCGAACACGCCGGCCATGCCCAGCCGCGTCTGGCCCAGCGGCCCGAAATCGACCTCCCGGCCCTCGGCGGCCCGCTGCTCGATCCAGCCGGCCATCATCTCGACCACCGCCAGGGCGTCGGCCCGCCCGACGGTCGAGGCCCCCTCGCAGTGGTCCAGGAACGCGTCAAACGCGATCTTGCGGCCGCGAAGGAGGATCGCGCGGTGCGATCCCGCCTTGAGCGGATTGGCCTGGAGGAAGTACTGGATGCTCATAAGCCCTGCCTCGCGATGATCTGATCCTATCTCTTCGCCACACAGATACTATGTGTTTGCCCATCTGATCCTATGTGTTTGCCGATCTGATCCTATCTGTTTGCCAATCTGATCCTATCAGCTCGCTCCACTACCTATTACGCACGAGGGGCCCATCTCTTAATCAGAATCCGCAGAAAACCTGGATCGGCCGGCGAGCTTGAGCAGACGTCGGCCCCACCTCCGGACGCGCCCCATGGCGGCGGTCAGTCATGCTCGTCCGGCCGCGTCACCGGCGGCAGACCGCCGCGGTGGCCGCAGGCCTCGCGCCCTGCCACCGATGGCCGCGTTTCCCGTCCGCCGGCGGTGCGTCCCGGATCGTTGGCGGCGCGGTGTGTCCCGTGCCACCTTCGAGCCCAGGTCATGGGCAGACGGCGGGTCACTCGCGTTGGAGTGCCATAAATGGCGGCACCGACACCCGTTTTTCTGGACATTTCGATTAAGAATCCTGCCCGGCGTGCGTACTGGTCTATGGTCGGGGTGCATATCAGGACGTGGGCGTGGCAATAGTCGAGCGAGTGGGACGACCGGCGCCGGGCCGCCCGGGCGCTGGGGTTCTGATACAATGCGGGCGGCGGGCTCGCGATAGCATTTGATGTCATCGGCAATCCTCGGAGAGCAAGACATGAACCACAGACGTAGCACATCTCGGCGTCCGAGGGGTTCAAGAAGCGAAAGGCGCGGTCGGAGGGTGAAGCATGCGGCTCAGGCACTGGCCGCCGGCGCGGCCATCGCCGCGGGGACCCAGGCGTACGCGGATCCGATCCGGTTCGACAACCCGCTCCCTGGCCAGCCAGGCCACTTTGACTGGGCCGTCATTGGCATCAGGAGCGGTCTGGACATTGCCCAAAGCCCGGGGTCGCAACCTGGTGGCGATGGGGGATCGACCGTCTTCGAGCAATATGTGCAAGAGGCCGGGCTCTTCGGAGGAGTCTACGCTCCGCCGGGCGGGGGCGTCGAGGTCGGCGGGTATGCGGACTACTTCCTCGATCCCGTTGCCCCCGGCGCCCTCATTCCCGGGGGTGACCCGTGGCAGGGCTTCGGGTTCACCTCGTACGTTGGCTACGGCTCGGAGCTGCCGGATGGGCTTCGGGCTTACCTCGGTCTGCGGTTCGACCCCGGTGACGGCATGCACTACGGCTGGATCGGGGTGGTCCGGGACGACCTCGAACTGGACGCCTTCGCCTGGGGCTATGAAACCGAGCCGGGTGTGCCTATCCCGGGCACTCCGGAGCCCGGCACGCTGGCTATGCTGGCCCTCGGGGCCGGGGCGGTTGCGGCGCGGAGACGACGAGGCGGAGAAGCCAGGTCGAACTGAACCACTCGCATTTCTTGAGGAGAGTAGGACATGAACCACAGACGCAGCACGTCACGGCGGCGGAGGGGTTCAACGAGCACAAGGCGCGGTCGGAGGGCGAGGCGTGCGGCCCAGGCCCTGGCCGCCGGCGCGGCCATCGCCGCGGGGACGCAGGCATACGCCTCCCCTGTGTTGTTCATCAACCCAGATGGGCCGCAGCGTTTCGACTGGGCGGGTGATGGATCGGCCGAAAGCTGGCTGGACATCATGCAACCATGGTACGACCAGCCGGGAACTCCCGGCGGCTCTTCCAGCGTGAATCAGGAGGCGTTCACATGGCTCGGGCAGCTTGCCGGGGCTCCGGCCGCGGTTGCCTTCCACACTGGCGGTGCTTATGGGGCGTACCTGGCGCCGGTGGTCGCGGAACCGTATGGCGGTGACCCCGCCGAGTTTACCTCCTGGCGGTCCTATGGCCTCTCCTTCTACGAGGGCTACGGCTCTCTGCTACCGGAGGGTCAGGACGTTTACCTGGGACTGCGGTTCGATGTGGGCGACGGGTACCGGTATGGATGGATAGGCGTGGTCCGCGACGGACCGGTACTGGACACTTTTGCCTGGGGTTACGAGACTGAGCCTGGGGTCGTCCCGTATAGCCCTGCTGTGCCAGAGCCGGGGACGCTATCCTTGCTAGCCTTTGGCGCGGGGGCAGCCACGGCGCGGAGACGACGGGGACGGAGAAGCTAGGGCCAACTGAACAACTGAATCTCGGACAAGGAGTGATGCAATGAACAGGCACAACCGATTTTGGATTGCGGAATTCGGATTGCGGATTGGGTGCCAGCGCAGCCGCGATCGGCCCGTGATCGCCGCTTGATGGAATGGGCCATTCAAAGCACTTCTTCTGGAGAGTAAGACATGAACCACAGACGCAGGACATCTCGGCGTCCGAGGGGTTCAAGAAGCGAAAGGCGCGGTCGCAGGGCGAAGCGTGCGGCCCAGGCACTAGCCGCCGCGGCGGCCATCGCCGCCGGGACGCAGGCGTACGCGGATCCCTACCGCTACAACAATCCGCCCGCGGGCCAGCCCGGACATTTTGACTGGGCGGTGGACGGGGGTGTCGGCAGTTGGTTGGACATCACGCTCCATCCCGGCTCCCAGCCCGGGCAGGCTGGCGGCCCCGCGAGTTTTGAACAATGGGTGTACCCCGGTGGTGGCGGCTACGGCGCAGTCGCAGGAATCGCCGGCGTGACTTCGTTGCAAGTATCCGGCGACATGCTGTTGCCAAGTGGATCGGGCGAGGTCGTCCCGGACGGATCACCGTTTGATCACTTTGGATACAGCGTTTTCGACGGCGCGTCCCTGCTGCCCGAAGGGCTCGTAACGTACCTCGGCGTGCGGTTCAACGGCCCTGATTGGCACTATGGGTGGATCGCGATGATTCGCGAGGGCGTGGAACTGGATGCGCTTGGCTGGGGTTATGAGACAGAGCCTGGCGTGCCAATTGGCGTCGGTGTGCCATTCCCCGAACCCGGCACGCTTGCGATGCTGGCCTTGGGAGCGGGTGCCGTTGCGGCGCGGAGACGGCGGAGGACTGGGGATTGAACTAGGTCGAATTGAACACCTAAATCCTGGATAAGGAGTGAATCAATGAAGAGGCACAGCCCATTTCGGATTTTGGACCCACCAGTGGGACTTGTCCCCGGAATTCGGATTGGGTGCCAGCGCACCCGCGATCGGCCGTCAGTCGGCGCTCGATAGCGCGGCTCATTGGGTGAAGTCACACTTCTTGAGGAGAGTATGACATGAACCACAGACGCAACACATCCAGGCGTCCGAGGGGTTCAAGAAGCGAGAGGCGCGGTCGCAGGGCGAAGCGTGCGGCCCAGGCCCTGACGGCCAGTGCGGCCATCGCCGCCGGGACACAGGCGTACGCCGAGCAATTACGGTTCGACAACCCAGCGCCGGGTGATCCAGGCCGTTTTAGCTGGCGTGGTCCGTCGGACACTGAGACTTGGCTGGACATCACCAAGCCAGTGTTCGAGCAGACTGGTCTGCCCTCGGGGCCCGCGAGCATCAGCCAAGTGGAGTACCCGGGCTTCGGATGGCTTGAGGGGTATGCAGGGACGGCTGAGTTGGGCGCAGGGGGGCTGTTGGACCTTTTCCTGATCGGCGTACCGTCACCGTACTGGTGGGGCGTGCCGGATGTCGAGGCTTGGCGTTCATACGCCTTCGTTTATTACAGCGGGTACGGATCGGAGCTGCCTCAAGGCGTTCCGGCGTACATCGCTGCCCGGTTCGACGAAGGCGACGGCTGGCTTTACGGATGGGTCGGTGTGGTGCGCGATGGCACCGGCCTAGAGCCCTTCGCTTGGGGGTACGATACGGTTCCCGAACCCGGTGCGCTGGCCCTGCTGGCGTTTGGCGCGGCGTTGGCCGGAAGCCACAGACGTGGACCGGAGCGGCATTTGAAGTAGATCGAGTTCAGCAACTGAACCTGGCATATTAAGGAATAAGGCAATGAAGAGGCACCACGGTGTCGCGGGTGGAATGTGCGCGCTGTTGGCGTGGGCCAGCGTCTTGCACGGGGAAGTCATTGACTCAGGCTACGTGGAGAACACCGGCGATGAACCCGCCGTCATCTTCTCGACGAACGGTTATGTGTCCGGTGCGAACTCGGTTTACCTGAGCTTCGACACGGTCCAGCTCTCCGGCAATGAAGCGGCGGGGACAGGGTCGTACTTGCGGCTGACGTCGGTGTCAGACAGTGCAGTGCAGACGATGCACGCCACGCACGTCGCGCAATGGCTGAACAAGTCGGCCTACTTCAACGGCGATGCTGTGCAGATCGAAATGATCGCGTACCCCGGCACCGGCCTCAACCGGATTGTCTTCGAACCCAAGCCGGCCGCTGGCGGGGCACCAGGCTCTTCCCCTTGCAAAGACCGCCGCGCCCTATCTGACGACCCGCGGACGGGACGGACGCTGGGCCCCAACGGTGGTGGACACTGCACCGCCTTCATCATCGATGACGCGTGCCACTGCCTGCTTACTGTCAGGCATTGTGCTGGCGGCCTGTACGTGGTTGAGTTCAACGTGCCCCTCTCCAACGGCGCAGGACGCGTCGCTCACCCACCCCCTTCGGACCAATACGCCGTGGACAGAAGTTCGAGACGACCGCAGCCGGGGGACGAGGTGGCTGGAGACTGGTGCTACTTCGGCTGCTTCCCGAATTCGACCACTGGACTCACGCCCTTCGAGGCACAAGGGGCGTACTACTCACTCGCGTCTGTACCAGGGCCAGCGGAGGGCCAGACCATGCGCGTTACCGGCTACGGCCAGACGTCGCCGCCGGTCTCCAACACCTGGAACCGCGTCCAAAAGACTCTGACGGGAACGTACGAGCTCTATTCCGACTTCGATCCAGATGCGCCACAGATCGTTACTGACGTCTCAGTTTCCCTTGGGAACTCCGGATCAGCCGCGCTGAACGTGGATGCCTGCGAAGTCATCGGAATCATCGGCAGTGGTGGCTGCGGCATAAGCAGTGGCTCGGCGATAGACACACCGGACCTCCAGGCGGCACTGGCGGATCCCTGGGGAGTGTGCATTCCGGACTGCAACACCAACGGCGTGCCCGATGCCGACGACATAGCCGAAGGCACGAGCGAGGATTGCAGCAGCAACGGCATCCCCGACGAGTGCGAGCCGGACTGTAACACCAACGGCGTGGCCGACTCGTGCGACATCCTGGCTGCAACCAGCCAGGACTGTGGCAGCAACGGCGTCCCCGACGAGTGCGAGCCGGATTGCAACAGCAACGGTGCGCCCGACTCGTGCGATATCTTCGAAGGCACCAGCGACGACTGCAATTGTACCCGGATTTCCGATGAGTGCGAGATCGCTGCGGGCACAAGTGAAGACTGCAACAGCAACGGCGTCCCCGACGAGTGCGAGGAGGATTGCAACTACAACGGCATCCCCGACGAATGTGACGTCGCGGCTGGTACAAGCTTGGATTGCAACACCAACGGCACGCCCGACGAGTGCGAGGAGGATTGCAACGAGAACGGCGTGCCCGACGACTGCGACATCTCCGCAGGGACAAGTGAGGATTGCACGGACAACGGCGTCCCCGACGAGTGCGAGCCGGACTGCAACACCAACGGTGTCGCCGACTCCTGCGACGTCCTCGAAGGAACCAGCGAAGACTGTAACACCAATGGGGTGCCCGATGAGTGCGACCCCGATTGCAACGCCAACGGTTTCCCCGACGAGTGCGACATCGCCGCGGGAACAAGCCAGGACTGCAACTCGAACGGCTGGCCGGACGAATGCGACATGGCGACCGGGCGAAGCCTGGACTGCAACAGCAACGGAGTGCCCGACGAGTGCGATATCGCCGGCGGGACCAGCCCGGACTGCAACACTAACGGCGTCCCCGATGAGTGCGACGTGGACTGCAACACGAACGGTATTCCCGACGACTGCGACATCTCCGCCGGGACGAGCCAGGACTGCAACAGCAACGGCACCGCCGATGAATGCGACGTGGCCGGCTTTGGTGACCTGTTCGTCGGTCGCTCCCGTGCGGCCACCGGTCGCGTCGAGCAGTTTGACTCCGCATCCGGAATCTTCGTAAAGGAGTTCATTCCCCTGTTCGGTGGCGGCCTGCTCCAGCCGCTGGGGATGACGTTCCATCCCAATGGCAGCCTCCTGGTCGCAGACGAGACGCCGCACACCGTCCGCCAGTACGACGGCGTGACCGGCGACTACCTGGGTGACTTCGTGGCGGCCGAGGCCGGCGGACTATACAGCCCGTGGGACATCACCTTCGGCCCCAGCGGCAACCTCTTCGTCGCCAACGTCTGCACCAACGGGGCGAGCACCAACGGCATCCTCGAATACGACGGCGAAACCGGGGCGCCCGTGGGCACGTTCGCCACCGACGAGTTAGAGGCCCCCTACGGCCTGACCTTCGGGCCCAACGACAACCTCTTCGTCTGCGACTACCAGACCGCCGAGATCGTCGAGTTCAACGGCACGAACGGCTCGCTGGTCGGCGTCTTTGCCAGTACCAACGGCACAGACCTCGACGGCCCGTCGGCCCTGGCGTTTGATCCCACCGGCGGCAAGCTGTTCGTCGCCGACGCGGCGACCAACGGCATTGTCGAGTTCGATGGGACGAACGGCGTTCTCGTCGGCGTCTTCATCGAGGACGTTGGCGATTACGGCGCCGCGTCGCTGATGGACCTGGCGTTCGGCCCCGACGGCCATCTCTACGTCTCCCATAAGGAGAGCCGCGCCGTCTACAAGTACGACGAGTCCACCGGCGAGCTGCTGGCCACGCTCCCGTCGTCGAGCCCTAGCCCGGTCAAGCCCTTGCGCCTGGCCTTCCGCCCGCCGCTGGCCGACTGCAACACCAACGGCGTGCCCGATTCCTGCGACCTGGACGCGGGCACCAGCAGCGACTGCAACACCAACGGCACGCCCGACGAGTGCGACCTGATGGACTGCGACACCAACGGCGTGGTGGATCTGGCTGACTTCGCCGGCTTCCAGTCCTGCCTGGCCAGCACCAACGGGACATGTCTGGCGGCCTTCGATCGGGCCGCGGACTGTGGCACGATCGACTTGGCCGACTACGCGGTCTTCGCCGCTCAGCTCACCGGCCCGTCCTCCGGCGGCGAGTCGATGATGATGATGGGCGGGGGGGGCGGCGGCGACGGAGAAGGCGGCGGGGGTGGTGCGGGAGCGGCACCCGAGGGCGACGGCGAAGCGGGTGCGGCCGAGGACGGCGAAGATGAGACCCCGCCGCCACCACCTGAGGAGGAGTATGAGGAGGAATATGACCCCTGGACCTACGTGGAGGCGGACGTGAGCCTCGAGGTGCGGCCGGTAGGCGGCGGCGATCCCCTGACGGTGCTCGCCCCCGATACGACCTATGAGCTGCACTACCAAGCGGGCTATGATCGCGTGAACGCCTACGTCGTCTTTGCCGTGGCCACGTCGGCCGACCAGGGCTTTGCAGACGCCGCGCCTCCGGCCGCAGGAGACTGGTCCACCGCCAGGGATTTCCAGTTCGTCGACATCGAGGCCGAGTTGGGCGGGCTGGTGCCCGCGCACGGCTATCCGGAAGGCTACTTCCGATACCAGATGGCCTACGACGATTTCTGGCTGGACACGGAGGGCTACGCGGGCTCACAGGGCCACCTCTGCACCTTCACCACGCAGTCCCCTGGCGAGCTCAACCTGCAACTCTACATGTGCTGGCTCGACAACGACCAGTTTGAAGACGCGGAGATGTACACCCAGGCCCAGTACGTCGTCGAAGACCCCGGCGCCGACGACCAATGATCCGCTGCGGTGGCGCACGGATGACCTGGGCGATTGAGGGTCGAGCAGAGGCAGAGCAAGCCGCGATGCCTGAGCGGTTCGAGAAGGAGCCGGCGCACTATGATCCGATTCATCGCGGTTATACGCCGCGGGGGATCGCGAACGGTGTGACCGCGACGGGTGGGTGGTGTTTCCCCCGGGTATTGTCGGGGGGCTACAACCTGTATCGGGGCCCGTCCGCTGCGTCGATCGACTTCAGCCGGCCGGTGGGTGCGGCCGGGCGATAGAGGGCGGTCGAACCTGTCCCCGATCGGTCACTCGGTTGTCAGCCCGAGCTTCTGCAGCCGGGACCGGATCGCGCTGGGCTGTCGCCGCGGCACCGCGGCCCAATGCTCGATCTCCTCGCCCCGGGCGACCCGGGGCCGTGTCGAACCGTACGAACGAGGAGACCGCGGCCACACGCTCAAGCCCAGCAGGGCAGGTCAATTGCCACCTGAGCCAAATGCCACCCGGAAGCGCTGCCGAGTGTGCGATGGCGCGGTCCAGTAGTTGGAGACAGGTTAATTCCGGGTCCTTTTGCGTTATTATAAGCTGAAGGGTGATTAGCTCTTAGCCCCTCCAGTATCTTCGTCCGTTCCCCCAATCCAAAACACCACGGTCCCTGTGCCTGGAGCTATGGCGCCTTACCCACACGCGAGGCCATTTTACGCGACCTGACGTGTTTATGAATCTGTCTGTCCGTTCAATGGGAGGTCTACCGTGAAACAAGAACCATACCGCCAAGAGCTTTCCGATTACATCCTTTCCGGCCATGCCTACCTGCACGTGCGAACCACCGAGAAGACCAGGCTGCTAAGCGAACTGAAGGAGATCGCCGCAGCGCTGCCTGAGGACGGCCGGCCCGTGTTCGTCTGGTCCCAGGCGACTGGATGGCGGGATATCGATGGCGACCCGGCCACATCCACCAGCAATCAGGAGTTTGGGCCGCCGGATCCGCAGAAAGTCGCCCAGGAGATACTCGATCTGCCGGAGGAGGCCATCTTCGTGCTCAAGGACTTCGGGTTCTACGTCGCGCACAAGACGTACTCGTACGCCGACATCGTCACCGCCTGGCTGACCGAGATCCGCGACGTCCTGGCCAATACCGGCCGCACCGTTATCTTCCTGGGGCCTGACCTCGACGTGCCCGCCGTCCTGGCCAACGACGTGACCACCATAGGGTTTCCTCTGCCCGATGACGCTGCCATCGAGGCCAGCGTCAAGTTCGTCATGGACGGGCATAACCTCGATGAGCAGGCCCTGCCAGCCATCGTCTCGGCCGCCAGAGGCATGACCCAACAGCAGGTCGAGGACCGCACAGCCCTGGCCCTGCGCAAGTACAAGACGCTCAACGGCGAGGCCGCCGGGCTCATCCTGCGGGAGAAGGCGGAGGTGCTCCGCCGCAGCGGCCTGCTCAAGTATCTCGAACCACCCACCGGCGGGTTGGACCTCATCGGCGGCTGCGACAACGTCAAGGCTCACATCCGGCGGGACAAGGTTTGCTTCACGGAAGAGGCGCGGGCGTTCGGCATCGACCCGCCGCGTGGTCTGCTGCTGGTTGGAATCAGTGGTTGCGGCAAGACGGCGATCAGCCTCAGCGCCGCCGCGGAACTGGCCATGCCCCTCATCCAATTCGACGTCGGCAGTCTGATGTCGAAGTGGGTTGGTGAGACAGAGGCCAATTGCCGGGCTGCACTGCAGCAGATCGAGGCTATGGCTCCGTGTGTGGTGCAGATGGACGAGATCGAAAAGGGCTTCGGCAACGTCGGCAGGGACGGCGACTCCGGGGCCGGGATGCGGGCGTTCTCGGCACGGTGCTCAAGTGGATGAGTGAGCGGACCTGCCCGGCGTACTTGGTGCTGACCGCGAACAACGTCTCAGTGCTCCCGCCGGAGTTCACCCGCAAGGGCCGCATCGACGAGATCTTCGGTGTGTA
>Ga0307427_1000659_pt1 | contig 20333 bp, 15 predicted proteins | sample SalMarWE160190MG_FD_202162 | JGI IMG/M metagenome (GOLD analysis project Ga0307427, IMG submission 202162) | Salt marsh sediment microbial communities from the Plum Island Ecosystem LTER, Massachusetts, United States - WE1603-190 | ecosystem: Environmental > Aquatic > Marine > Intertidal zone >... | reverse complement strand
ATCTGGCTTTGCACCATCATAGTGCTATATTTTGCATCTTTTCCAAACCGGCTAAATGACTACGCAAAAAATTGGAATGGCATTCAAATACCCCTTTTGGGATACCTTAAAAGGCGTAGAGTTACAACAAAAAAACCAGTTTATTGATCATCATCTTATCCACAAAAATAGGCCGCTATGGCCATAAAAAATCTCCTCGGTCAGCTGTTTTGTGGATGAAGATGAAATGGGTGGGGGGAATTTTAGAGAGGATGCAACTGAGAGGCAAGTAGAAGACTTGAAAATACTTTAGCAGGCTCTAATTATTCCACAGTGTGAACAGCGACTGTGGCCCCATATTGACTCGAAAGTTCCTGAGCATCCATGACAAATCGTAAAAGCATGGCAATTTTGCTTTTGACCTGGACCTTCCGATAAATGTTCCGTATATGGGTCTTGACAGTACCTGGTTTTATCCGCAGATTCTTAGCTATGCTGCCATTTCTCATGCCCTGGCAGATAAGTTCAGCTATTTCACACTCTCGAGGCGTTAAATTGTATCGGTTCTGCACATACAGCCACTGTTTTCTGTCAAGAAGAACGACCTTATGGCGCTGCTCATCTTCACTTGTACTGGTAATGCGCTTGGTCGTAGGATTGAATGTTCCGGACATGACTAACTACCTTTCTGTAACTGTTCAAGTAAACGCCGTGCCTCAGCTACCTCCACTATCGATAGACCACCGATCTGACGCTGTAAGTCCAAGGCCTGCGTGAGTTGCTCAATCGCGTTGTCTTGCTGTCCGAGTTCAACTAAAACTCTCGCTAAGTGAAAACGTGAACCCACAGACGCCGGTGCAGAAAGTGGATAAAGCTCGACGCACCGAGTCAAATCCTCAATCGCTTTTTCGAATTGTCCTAAGCGGTAATATATGACACCACGGGTGTCGATAATATCAATATAATTTATAGGAGCTATTTTCAGCCCTCTTTGAATAAGTTCTAGCGCCTCTTGACATTTACCCAGTTTTTCACAGAGTACCCATGCAAGATTATTAATAGTGATCACATTGTTAGGGTCGATCTCAAGGATCTGCTGATAAAATCTGGCCGCTTCGTCCACGCGGTCAAGCAATTGTAGTGTGATAGCCAAGGACCTCAGTGCTGGTAAATTCTCTGGATGACGGTCCAACGCTTTGTGAAGTATGTCTTCAGCTATCTTTTTTGCCTGGTCGCCCTCAGCAGATAAAAGTTCCTGGGCAATAGCAACAGGAGTGAAGACATCCTCCGGATGTTCCTGATACCAGTGGATGGCCTTTTGGCTAAGCTGATCCCAGACCTTGTCATCCCTAAGCAGTTGGATCTGTGCCAGCAAGGGACTTGGATCATCCGGTACAGAACTCATCAACGCATCAAATTGTTCTTGAGCAGCTTCTTTATCACCGTTCCTATATAAGGCGACAGCCAGAGCGATGTTGCACCTCCTGCAACTTTCGCCATTGCAATTGTCCAACTGATTTCTCAGAAGTTCCACAGCTTTTTTAGACTCACCTACCGTAACGTAAGTTTTAGCCAACTGCACTGCTATTTCGACATTGTTCGGGTCCATCTCTCTAAGCTGCTTTAATGTAGGAACCGCTAAAATGGGCGAGCGTATCGCCTCTGCATGGGCCTTAAGCATAAGTAACTCTTTGTTATTTGGTCTATAGGCAAGACCTCGCAAGGCAACATCTATAGCCTTGCCAGGTTGTCCTTGACTCAAATGAGTCTGACCCAACAACACCCATGCCCGACCGGTTTGAGGGTAGTTTTGGGCTACTTCCTGGAGGATCTGCGTGGCGCTGTTAATTGCAGGAGCTGTTCCTTCAGCGAGTAGCGATCTTACTTTGAACAATCGCAGCTCGACATCTTCAGGATTCGATTCTAATGCTTTGTCGAGAATCTTTTTTCCTTGACGAACGTGTTCCGAGTTAGGCGATACCAAATAAAGCGATATACAGCGTTTTTGGATTCGGTCGTTATCGGGAGCCAAAGATAGCGCCGTTTCCGCATCCGAAAGTGCTTGCGCCGGACGCCCCATTGATCGATAGAAATCGCTCCTGGCCAACCATATCCCAGCGTTCTTCGGTTCCATAGCCAAAGCTCGTCCGAAGTCTTCAACTGTCTTGTCAAATTGTCCCAATGCAGCGTATGTCCTAGCGCGCAGAATATAGGCAGGTACACTGTTAACATCGTGTACTATTTGTTCGCAGAGTTGCAGTGCTTGTTGGGATTTATTCTGCCGAACGTTAAGCTGCGCCAAAGCGGAGACTACGGGTAACGAGTTGGGTTCTTGCTTTCGTAGTCTCTCTAACAATTCGCTTGCCACATCAAACTCACTCTGTCGCATCTTAAGCAAGGCAAGAGAGAGACAGATGGCTTGATTGTTTGGATCATTACTGAGCAGATCCTGTAGAACGTCTGAAGCTGAACTCAACTCACCGCGTCTGAGGTGGCTTTGCAGTTGTATTTGTTGAAGCTGTGGGTGATACAGTTTTTCTTCGGCAGCACGCGCCAAAATTTCCTCAGCTTCATCATATTCTTCGGTTTTGTAGAGCAAGGCAACGGTGGGAACAATAATGCGAACATCGTCGGGTGACCGACTCAAGGCCTCACGGTAAGTCGATATCGCCAGTTGCAGTTCACCAGATCTTTCGTATGTTGCTGCAAGCAAAACACGGCTCGGCAGGTCATCTGGATTCGCCAGCAAATTCTTTTCCATAAGACTTAGTATCTGGACAGACCTAGCGGTAAAACCATCACCGTTGAACCAAATTCTTGCCTGCTCATACCGCCACTGCCATCCGTCTTCACCTTCAAGTTCCTTGATGGCATCGACTATTGACTGTGCTGTTTCAGGGTCGTCCATGACCTGCCCACATGATAAGAGTTGGCGTTTGACAGGGATGTCATTCGGAAGCTTCTGCGTAAGTGCATTGAGGAAAGCGTATGCCTTGTTCTCTTGTCCCCAACGTCTATAGAACTGCGCAAGCAATAAACCCAACTCATGCTGAGCGAATGATTGCTCAACACGCTTGAGCGCAGCTTGTATGACCTGCTCACATTTGTCGTAGTTGTTCTGCTGAGCGTACAAGATGGCAAGGTATCTCACAAGTACTACATTCTGAGGAAACTGCTCTATGGCTCTCTGCAACACTGTTGTAGCTTCACTGCTCTTACCCTCAGCGGTAAGTAGTTCAGCCTCAGCCAAGACAGTTTCTGCTTGTGAAGGATAGGCTTGTATTAGCTGGTCAAGTAGAGATCTGGCCTCGGTGAGCTTACCCTGCTGCATGGCTACTCGCAGTTGAAGGAGTCGTATCTTTGCTGCGCCATCAGTCGCTTTTTCCAACGTTTCCAACTTTTCTTCCAAGTCATGCCAGACCTGAATGTTGTTCACATCCACTGATCGCGATGCCAGCAACCGCATTTGAGCCTGGATATCAAGTAAAGTTACCTCAAGATTTTCTGGTGAGAGTTGCTTGGCTTTTACAGTGTATTCTGCAGACTCGGCCCAGTTTCCCATTTGGGCTGTCAACCGCGCTATTGTGATAAGACCATCCAAAGAATCAGGAAACTCGGAAACCAGAATACGCAACTGCCGCAATGCCGACTGCAAATCACCTAAATTGGAAAAAGCAGATGCCAGTGCTAACCGAACGCGTGGTGATTTATCACCTAATTCAACTGCTCGTGACCAGTACTTGATGGCTCTGTAAGTATGCCCCTTTCTATTCGCCACAAGACCTCGCAGAAAAGCGACTTTTTCAGGATGTATATCCTTTTCGTGCATTTTGGAGATACAGTCCTCAGCCTGGTCGAGCTGGCCTGCCCGAATAAACAGTTCTGCTGCTACATGTATAAAATCCCACATGTCGGAACCAAGCTCTCGTAAGCCCATCTCGGCTACTTCTTGCATCTTTTCTTGTGAAGCGGATCTTAATGCTAGTTCCGCCCAGATAAGCCAGAGCGTCCGATCTGTCGGGTTATCGGCCTGGACAATCTTTAGGTGCTGCTCCGCTTGATCCAAGATACCTACGACGGTAAATTCTCTTGCCAGACGTAGGCGAACAAGGGGGTCAGACAAGTCTTGCACTTCAGCTTGTTCCAGATCCGCTAAGGCCTTAGATCTGTCCCCACTTCGCAGATAGAACGCCGCCCGGACGATGTAAGCCAATGCCGAGGATGGGTTTTTCTCCACAGCCTCATCATACCACCGCTTCGGCTGGTCGGTAAAATCTTGTGGTCGTTGTTCCATTAACTGACCCAAAGTTTCATAAGCTAATATCTCGTCGGAGTGTTTTTCTATGATTGTTTTCAACTGGGTTACAGCTTCGTCGAACCTGCGCTGTCTGGCTAGCGCCACAGCCAGCATCCGGCTAATTTCAGGATTGTCATTTGTTTGAAGATACCGTTCCGCGATTAACTCAGCCTCGCCTGGAGCGTTTATCCCAAGATAGATCTCAGTAAGCTTGGTAGCAGCTTCGGATTCGTTTTTATCCAACCTTAAAACGGTTCGGTATGCCGCTATCGCCTGCTGAATGTTGCTGTTTCTAATAGGCCTTCTTTTGATCTGCGCATCGGCGTACTTAAGCAGTGCCTGCACATCATTTCGCTCAACGCTAAGATAACGTCCCAGGTTAGCCGCTGCCTCGTCCCACTTGCGCTGCTCATAAGCCTCATTGCCAAGAATAAGCCCTCGTTCCGCTCGGTTGCCCCTTTGCCAACTTCGTAGCGCAAAAGCGGTTACGCAAAGAACAACAAGACTGATTACGAAAACGATTGCTAATTTCCAATTAAAGTATCTTTTTGCCATTTTCCTATCCTTCCTAAAAGTGCTTGAGTGGGTCAGCGCAAAAAGTCTTTGCACGTGCAAAAGTTGAGAATCGTCGTTATTGTCCTCCGCTGTTACCCACTGAATCAGAACTGATTTATGAAGTTATCTATCAACTTTTTAACTGTCTGCCGGCATATCCACAGGTCCATCCTGGGTGAGAGCTCTCTTACATATCTGGTATCGTAATGAATCCATTCTTGAAAGTCCTTCAGTGGCTGACGCGTCCGACAAACCTGCCAAAGGCCTGTAATCCCCGGCCGAACCGACAGGCGAGCGTCATGCCAGAAAGGACACAAAGTGTTCTCTTGTTCAGGAGAAGGCCTTGGACCGACAACGCTCATCTGGCCAAGCAAAACATTAATGAATTGAGGTATCTCATCAATATGTGTCTCTCGCAAGAATCTGCCAATCATGTTAATTCGAGGGTCATCCGCCATCTTGAACTGTGGACCATCTACCTCACTGACAACCCTCAGTTTCTCCTGCATCTTATCAGCTCCTACGGTCATTGTCCTGAACTTGAAACAGTTGAATTTTCTACCGTGAAAACCTTGACGTCTGTCTTTGAAGAATAACGGACCCGTCGAACTCATTTTGACTGCTAAGGCAATAAACGGCATGACAGGAGCGAATAGAATCAGCACTATTATCGCAGTCAAGCAATCGGCAAACCGCTTGAAAAATCGCGGATAAGAGAATTTTGGCCAGGTGCGAAAAGCATTACCAATTCTTACCCAGGAGCTTGTTCTACGCATTGCATAGCCAATCTGTTTTGCACCATCCCCATTGGATCGAAGTACATGCTTCCCATCGAATCCCATATCTTGTAAAACGCGGTTATTAACAAATTGATTCGCACCTACCGTTATGTTGGAGCCGATGATAGATGAATATATTGTAGCGCCCTGTCCGATCTTAACGTTATCAGCAATAATCGTTGGACCTACAATAGTCGCTTGCTCACCGATTTGGACATTTCTTCCTAACAGCACTTTCCTAATAATACGTGAACCTCGAGAAATCCCATGATTGCTTGTGACAATTATGGCGCCAACGCCCTCAACCGTACTCTGAACGCCACGTATTGACGCACTATCAAGAAAAGCTTTATAGAAATCCAATAACCCACCTTCTGTTTGCAGATCGAGCACGGTACCAGCTACTTTGAACGAGTGAATAACCAACTGCTTTGATCGGCACCTTTCTGCAAAAGCATAAAAGTCCATTGACAAAACTTGATCGGTCAGGACCAAGTCAAGGGCACCACTTTTTATAAAAAGATAATGAGGCCAATCCGCAATGGCACTGGCCGGTTCAATAGAGTCGGAATGTAGTCGACGAAATCCCACTACTTTGTTCTTGGTTGTCAAACGTACTTTTTCTCGATAAGCCAACAGTTCTGGTGTGACATCGACTGCCACCACATTCCCATTAGCCCCAGACAATACTTGTTCCAGCAACACGTTGCTAATCTGCGTGGCAAATCGTCCGTCACAAACAACGAACCAACCTGTTCGCTTGGCCTGGCTAATGAACTCAGCATAAATCGGTACCTTATCCTTGTACGTTATTATTCTTGGACCACCCGGACGGATTTTAACACCCCATTCCTTTGGGAGAACATAAACAGCATTACTATGACGCAATTTCAGACAACCCACGATCGGAACCCGGTTGCAGCTATGTGGTAGACCTTTCTTTAAACCAGCGAAAATCACGCTCGCAGTAGGCTCATCAGACAAAGCAAGTCGAAGCAGATTTTCGCCACTACCAATCGTAGTGTCCTTCTTCCCGTGTAAGATAACCAGTTTCATAAAAAGGCTTGTATCTAACGTCCGACTCGCAGTTTCCGGCATCAATTCTCCTGAGAGTCAGAATTGTCAACGTTATGTGGCTGATCTTCCGTAAACAGTAACGGTTTTTTCCCACGTTGTCGCCTGGTAGCTTTTACTGACTGTGCCTTCTGCGAATAGTAGTCGTAACCATAACGGTAATAGCCATGATCGACCTCGACGTTGCTCAAAATTGTACCTAGTACTTTTGTTTTTACTTCTGTTAGCCTTTCCTTTGCTTTTTTTAGATCGGGTGCAGTAGTCTGCCCAGCAAAGCTAATCAACACAACCGCACCTGCAATCTTAGCCCAAACCAAAGCATCAGGAAAGGCCAATACAGGCGGAGTATCGATGATCACATGGTCATAGTTGAAGCCCAGCTTGTCTATTTGCTGTGCTGCTACCGGTGATGCCAACAGCTCATAAATATCACTTGTGTTGTGGGAATCCGCCGCCAGCACATCCAGCCCGCTTGAAGAAATAGAGTAAACAGCCCCATCGACAGCTTTTCCAGCAAGCACATTATAGAGGCTCTTTTTGTCTTTGGAAATTTTCAACAAGTACCCGACATCGGGTTTCCTTAAGTCACCATCTATTAACAGGACTTTTTTGCCTGATTTAGCCAAACTTGTTGCCAAATTGATCGCAAAAGTAGTTTTTCCCTCTCTCATGCCGGGACTTGTAACAGCCAACTTTTTTGGTATGCCCTCGCTATCAAGTAGCCCTAAATTCGCACGTATAGTTTGGTAGTCTCCGGAGATTTGCTCATGCAGGAGAGCGGGTTTTATCCCTCGTGAATTTGTGGTAGTACCAATTATTCGAATGCCTATGCGCTTAACAACATCATCGGGCGTATGCAAACTCTTATCTGCCTTATCCCTCAGAAACGCTAGTACTACGCCACAGAAAAACGCGCCGAAAACCAAGGCAGCCGAGTATTTTACGCGCTTATCTTCAACAAAAGCGACATCAGCAGGATAAGCAAAGGAAATCCTCGCAGGACGCTTGCGTTCCATCTCCATTTCTTTTATGCGTCGGCAGATCCTGTCGTATATATCCTTTTCAAGTTCTAATTGAAATTGCATATCTTGAATATCCAGTTGCGTTCGCCCTACCTCAATGGTTTGGCTATCTTGCTCGCTCAGCACTTCACGAAGTCGCTTTTCATGCACTTTGATCTGCTCTATCTCTGCCTGCGAGTGCAACAACCGTTCATGAGCGGTTTCTTTGGCGCGCTCGTCTAATCCTTCATCAAAACTCTTAGCCAATTCCTGGCGTTTTTCTTCCAAGCGTGTCCTAAATGCATCCAAGAGCTCCCACTTTTGCTTTATAGCGGGATTTCCGGGTGCCAATACTTGTTCAGTGACAATCAGGTCCCGATCTAACTGGACGATATTTCGGATTATTTCCCGAATAGTCGGATCAGAATTGATATACTCGCTGCGCCTCGCCATTAGTTCGTGTGGCGATATAGAGACCTGCTCAACTTGCTCGAACAACTCCACGTTGGCCTCGAGGCTAATTCTACGTGCCTCCAATCTGGTAAGCTCGCCCAGCAAGGTCGTAACGCGCCGCAACATCATATCCTGGCGTCCATCCAAGGTTGTCGTCCCATATTCGTCAGCCAACTGACGAATTGTCTGGCGCTGCCTCTGCAGCCTTTCAGTTAAGACTTTGCGCTCATTCTCTAACACAGCCAGTTGTTGGTCTTCCTCTTGGGCAGAACCGGAAACGTAGACAGCCATATAATTCCGGATGAAAGAATCTACAATCTGTTTGGCTTCGCTCGGTCTCATGCTTTTCATCCTCACCGCGATCAACTCGGTGCGGTGTCGAGCTACAGCCCTTATGTCTCCCCTTGCGATCGCACGCTTCAGTGTGTTTACAGGCTCAGGCTCTGCTTTTATGCCTCTTAGTCTTTCCAGTTTCCGCTTCAGTTTGCCAACTCGGCTAATAGGTTCATCCTTGAAGAACTCCAGGTCTTTGTCAACCAACTCATCTGCGACTCTTTGCACCACTCTGTCACCGGTGATCATTATTGCCTGCGTATTCACAAAGGTTGTATAATTTGATATCTCTCCTCTTTCCGGCTGGCCGGTCAAAATGTTCGGTATGATAGGGGCAACCATAATCCCACCAGTCACAATGTGCTGAGTCTCAATCAAGAACCATATTGCGGGCAATCCTATCACAGTCACGACCAGGAATGTGAGCAGCACAATATACCAACGACGAAGTATTGCGGCTAAGAGATCGTGTGTTGGCTCGCCGCCAGGTCTGGAAGGAGGCTCAGGAGGCGCTTCAAAAGCTGCAGGCTTCTGTTCAATTACACGATCGAGATATCTCTCCAGGGTATCCATCTTTTCGATTCTCCTTTGTCCAGTTTCACAGTACTGACTGCCTTTCTTGTCTTGTTATTACTATTGGCTGCTGTTCTGATGGAAGTACAATCAATCTTGTCAAGAGCCACAACTCAGCGACCACTGCAGCCAGTGCTAAAGGCATCATAGCGTACCCACCGAAATCATGAAATAACTTTTCCCAGTACTCGCCGCTAACAACCGTAAAGGCCATCGCGGTCAACGTCAATCGGATCGTATTACATAACAACGCGATTGGTAGGCTCGAGGCGAGAACAATAAGCTTCTCCCACCACCGGCGTTTGACCAACAAGACCACCAATCCGCTAATAACAAAGAAGGCCGTGACCATTCTCAGGCCATTGCACGCCTCTGCAACTGCGACGCTTGACTCGCCGATATGGATAATGTTGCCTTCCTGCACGACTTCATAGCCAACCACTTCAAGGCAAAATACCGCTGACGACGTAGCCCAGCGCTGCAGTGGTACCATCACCGCAGCCTGGATACGGTTCGGCCAAGGTAACATCAAGCACAGAAACAATAGTACCGTTGATACCCTCCGCAAAAGCTTCCAGCTAGACAACAATAATACAAGCGCAGCAATACTTAAAACAATAGACAACCTCTCCGCCGAGTCATATAAAAAGTATAATCCGAACAATCTGACAGCCTGAGCTCCAATAAATGCAAATACTCCCCATATAGAAGGACTTATCGGGCACTGAGTAATATCACCACGTCTCGACCATAGAACATATACAGCTAAAAACGGAACCAACAGGCCCGACGAGTACTCGTCACTTCGCTGCCATGCATTCCAAAGACGTACAAGGTTAGGCCAATAAGACCAAATAAATGCAGATAGAACTAAAATCACACCAAACCAAGAAATATACTGTGCCTTATTCAATTGAATCCAGCCGGGAAGCCTTTTATCAATTCTGGTGAGCCCAGATTGTAATACAAGCTTTAACCTGTCCACCTTAGTTTCCACAACTCTAAGCCCGCCATCGAGAAAGCCTCGAAACATCCCTTCTGCTCTGGAAGGTATGGACTTCTCTCGTACAACAGTTTTGGACCTTACTACGGCACCATAGTCAACAATACATCGTTGAACTTCGCAGTCTCTGCCAACCTGTGCTCCATCCCACACAATAGAATTTGCCACCACGCTTCGTTTTTCAACACAAACGTTTCTTCCAACCACAGTCGGGCCGATGATAACAACATCCTCACAAATACGTGCTCCGTTCAATATGATACACGGCCCGAACATTTTGGCGCTTGGATCAATCTGAACATCGGCAGAGACCCAAAGAAGATGCGAATCCTTTTTATCATAGAGTCTAAGCTCGGCACCGAACTGCGGACTATCTTCGAGGTAATTACTTATAGCCCGTAGATACTCTCGCCAATCCCGATAATTTCCTACGTGCATCGGCAGGGTCGCAGCGTTAACAGTTTTTCCGAGATGGAGCATTTCGGGAATCAATCCTTCCTTGACATCGCAGTAGCCCTGCTGAGGGATATATGCCAGTATATCAGGGCGGCAGACATATATACCTGCCGCTTCACCTATCGGCTTAGCAGAACCCTTAATTTCAACAGGATTGAATACTACGGTCAAGTCCGATCCACTCTGGATGTGTGTGTCTATTAGCACATCAAGTTTCGGGAGGTGAACTATGTTTGCAGGACATACCAATAGTAGCATATCCTTTCCATCCTGATCATGGACAGCATCACGAATGCAACCTGCTGTGCCAACAGGTAGTGGCTCATATGTATACTCAACTTTCAAACGATTGTCTGTTTGAATCAACTGCTGTAATAGAGAACCTTCATCGCAGGAACAGACTGTTACATGCTGGACTCCTTGATCCAAAAAGGCTGCTAAGAGATGTTCCAGAGCGGGTCTATCCACAATTGGCCACAAGGCCGCAGGCAGACGCGACGCGATCGGGCAACGGCCAAAATCACGACAACCCGCAAGCACAACAGCTTGAACATTCGCCATATTAACTGATAGACGATTCGACATTGTATAAGACCAACACGTGCTCAAACATGCAGCAGACTATATAACATCTAAAAACGCAACCTCCGGCCCTATCGCATGATCATGGGGCATTGAGCTACTTCTATTCGTTCGCCATTTTAGCGAGAGTTGCGAGCAACTGCTCCGCTTTTTCCTCTGCCAATTGGATTCAGATGCCCGCCATCGTGGGCGTATCCGGGGAACATTATATAGACTCTTTCCCGACCCTTCGTTCCATAACACCTTAATCCATCTAGACTTATTGACTCCGCGAAAGCAAGTTCAAAAACCTTCTCTGCTTCAGCGTATCTTTGATTTAATAAACTATTATACCGCTGGCGCTTCAGATTATCATCTAAAACTCCGGGCTTACCTATGAGAAATCTAACTGACTCTTTCAGTACTCTTTCTGCCGTCCTTGGCGTCGAGCAAACTGGAACCGTTACGTGCAGAAATGCTACTTCCGGATACCTAAGTACTTTGCAGAAAAAGTTGCAGCAATGAATAAAGATATGCTGATATTCCTTCTGAAAGAAGTTAATTTTGGAAGGATATATTATGCAAGAGCCGTTGTTAGTTCGGAAATTAAAGCTGCACGAACGCCACTTCCTGGCAAAACTTGCAGCACACTCCAACGACGGCAAGCAAACACGAAAAGCTCTGGCGATTCGGCTATCAGATGAAGGCAAGAGACCCAGCCAAATCGCTGCGATTGTGGGCATACATTCTACAACCGTTCAGCGTTGGCTCAATGCCTTCAACAAGCAGGGTCTGGATTCTTTGAAGCCGAGAAAAAGTCCGGGCCAACCACGCAAAGCAGACGAGGAGTTCGAGACAGCAGCCAAACAAGCATTGTTACAATCTCCTCGTCAGCTGGGCTACAATGCCACAGTTTGGAGCGCTCATCTTTTACGTGGCCATCTCAGGTAACCCACCAAGAAGTTTGCTTGCGAACCATCTACAATCTCATTCATCGCCTCGATTTTCGCTACAAGCGTCCCAAGCTTTCTTTGAAGCACAAGCAAGATCCAGCCGATGTTGCCCGTGCCAAGCGGGCAAAACGCCGTGCTCAAAAAAAGTCAAGGCCATCGCCGGCCGTTGTGCTTTCGCGTTTCTCGACGAAGCTGAATTCCATCTGAATCCTCAATTGACGCGTATGTGGATGCTGCGTGGCGAACAGGTGAAGGTTCCTTCCGCAGGTCAAAACCGACGCGTCTGTACGTTTGGTGCACTTGATTGGACTACTGAAGGGCTATCAGTTATGGCGACCGAGAAGAAACGAAGTGTTGAGTTTGTAGATTCCCACGTCTTTACAGACGTGGCACTTACTATTTCAGGCTTTGCCTGTCCAGCAATTGCATTGCTGGAAATGGCTCTCACCCCCGCCTTCACAGGCGGGGAACTCTCGCGAAATTAGAATTTATCAAATGGCTGGTCGATAGTGTCTATGTTGATTACGAACACGTTTACCTTTTCCTTGATAATTGCGCTATTCATAAGACCAAAGCGGTTGGCAGCCATAATAAAAAGAAAAGGAAACAGTATAGGTTAATGCTGCATAATTTATTGCAAGCTGCTTAGGCCTTTTTGTCTAATTCCTGTAAGAACCGTTTGATCCTTTCTGCCACTTCTGCTCGATGTACGTGACGCTCGCAAGGCTTGAATGACTTCAGCTCTTTTATCTTGCGAGGTAGCTCTTGCTCGTCGTACGCTACCAGTATGTGGCTAAGCTGCTCAAATTTTTTTGCCAAAACAACTTGGTGATCGTTGACCACTTCACCATGCCTTTTCAATCTCGGCATCACTAAGAGCGGCCTTCTATACTCAAGGGCCGTTGTGATTGTGCCTATTCCAGCGTGACCAATCACACAAGAGGCCTCACGCATATGCCTGTCATATTCGCTTTTGTCCATAAATGCAACTGCTCGAAAGTTGCGGGGCTGATATAAGCTGTCACCTATCTGCCCAAAAATATCCTCTTGCACCACACTGCCACTGACAATCTCATCAATGGACTTCGTCAGCCGATCAAAGGGAAATTGCGTACCTACCGTTAGGAAAATCATATCACGGCACCGACAAACTCAACCTTTCTATATCGCTCGGCGAGCTCAGGCCATTGCACAAGGAAAAGATCGGTGATATTTAGGACGATTCTGCCAGATAATGATACACGCTCTATGTTTGTAATACTGTCAATCCAAACCACCTTGGCTCCAAACAATTTGCCCAGGAGACATGCGATACAACCAACTGCAGCACCAGTGCTTATAACAATATGAGGTTTATTATTCAAAATTACATGAATACATCTTATTAAAACACGAACCACTTTGATAGGATGCTCACGGTTGCATTCTCCAACTATGCAAACACGACCAAATTCTCTAAGTTTTTCTCTAACAACTTCGGTTGTAGTAATGCAAATTGTCTCGTGCTCATTCCAACATTCCGAGAGTTTTAGAAGTTGACTGAAATGCCCGCCGGCCGATGCTGCTAAACAAATCTTCAACCGTTTTTCCATTTGGTATTTAGAGAATTTGAAGAATCTTAAATGTGGTTAAGCTAATAATAGTGTTATCCTCTATTTTCAAATACGCTGGCTCCATCCGTAACAAGTTGAGTTAGATATGGTAGAATCTCAAACGATGGAATCGTACTTATCACTGCCTTGAATTGATAAACTTGTGGTGTGAACATCTTGCCAGTTAAGCTGCTGAACAGCCTTGGCTGCATCATATTTAATATTACGAATGCCGGTAAATATCTGGTAATCAATACTGCTCATTCCGACCTGTTGACCCAAAGCTTTTTTAAGTATTCGCACTGCTTTATTCATCATACGTAATACACACGGTGGAATTCTTAAAATCCTGACAGACTTGTCATATCTTTCAGCCCACCTTTTCAGAAAGTATCTCGCCGACAGGTGTATTGTAGGCACGCAGTTATAAACGGCGTATTTTGGCGCCGTATTAAGGAGAATTAGGATCATCTCAGCTACATCATTTACGTGAATATACGGCAAATGATTTTTTGCATTCCCTACAAGCAACCCATATTTTCCCCCTCTTAAACTAATAACCTTTTTTGCAGGTGCTTTAGTATCGCTAAACAACAATCCCGGTCTTATTATCACAAGATTCATCCTTATGTTATCTTTTAGGCGTTCACATTCCTTCTCAATTAGTACTTTCACCCAAGGATAGGAATTCATTGACCGCTCTTCAGTAACAAATGGGTACTCTTCATCTACAAGCTTATTCCATAATGAGCGATTTAGCCCATAAACAGCCACGCTGGATATATGTATAAAGGCCTTAACATTGTTGCTGTTAGCAGCTTCTATAAGCTTCGTAGTTCCATATAGATTAACATTTTCAAATTTCGCATCGAATGCACCACGTCCATCCCATGCACAATGAACGACTACGTCGATTTTACTAGTAAGTTGATTAAATATACTTGTCTGTGACAAACTACCCCAGAAAATTTCTACACCCGGATCAAGTTCTTGAGGTTTAATCGCGGCACCATGAAATAAGACACGCAATTGATGCCCATTTTCAAGTAACGATTTAGCAACAGCAGTTCCTAGTGTGCCTGAATATCCAGTTAATAATACCTTCATGATTCACCAAATGTGCAATTTAGATAACTCAGCGACTCTGTATTATTTATCAATTGTGCTAATTTTGTGACACAAATCTTTGGATTTAGATTTCTGATCACGAGCTACAAGCACTTTTTCATAAATAGTAGCTACACCAATAGCGTTATCTCTGCTTACCGGTGCAGGTAAACCATTGCGAACGGCTTTGTAAAACTGTTCAACAAGATTCCTTGTACCCGGGTTTCTTTTCATTTTCTTTGAAGCAACCTTATAAACAACACTAAGTGTTCCTTTAATAAATGAAACACCTTGAGAAATTCCACTGAAAGCTTTAGAAATAAATCCCAAACGGCCTTTGTGAAATCGAACAATTAACAATTGACGCGCAAAGTCCACAAAGATGCCACCCTTTTCACATTCGATATTTGCATAGCGAGAAGAACTTCCATGAGCCATACTGATAGTAAACGAACCATAACCTTTCTCGGTGCGAATTGAAACATCCAAGAGGTCTGAAAAACCATAAGGCATCATATTTCTGGCGTCTGCAATAACATTTATGGAATCCGGCATACCCAATAACTCCACAACCACACTAGCAGGATGCGAGATGATATTCATCAAAGGTCCGGCTGGCAAATTATACGACCAGTGACTGACGCCACCGTATGGAATCGTTTTTTTTCGTTCAGAATGACCGAAAAAACAGTGAACAGCTATAATTTTTCCTAAAACACCTTTATTAAGTACTTCCATTGCCTCTCTGAAACAATCCATATATAATAGACTATGGTCAACACAAATCATTCTACCCCTTCTCTCAGATACAAAATACAAATCCTCAGTTTCCCTGAGAGTTAATGCCATTGGCTTTTCTACCAAAACATTAGCGTGATTCTGAATCGCATGCTTAGCTATATCATAGTGGGAATCTGGGGGTGTTAAAACGTGAACAACATCAAATTGTTGCTCAGAAATTAACTTGTATGAATCCAAATAAGTCTGGACGTTATCGTCAACCAGTGCCTGACATCTTTTTATGGCTTTGGGATTTTTATCACAAAGATGTACTTCCACACGCCCGCATTTGGATTTTACAGCTCCTAAATGATCCAAAGCTACAGTTCCACAACCGATTATTGCTACGCGCAGCTTTCTACCGAGCTCCATTTAGTAAAGCCTTTCAGTTTCAGCTTTTGATGCCCAACGGTATAAAGATGCCCAAGCCGTGGTCCATTGATGTTTTCTGATTAACTTGCGAAGCGATGGGTCGGGAAGTCGTTGAGCTCGCCTGAAAAAATTGTATAAGTAACCATACACAAGCCCAAACGACTGGATAATATCCCCCGTCATCACCAATCTGAAAAATGCCCGAAGAACTAATCTTAATGGTGACATGCCAATATAATAGGCCATATAACCATTTCTTGCCCAACCATAAAACCGGCCGTCTCTCGATGCAGTCCGCCGAAGATGAGTAAGATGCACATAGTCAAAACTTTTTACGTTCCATCCATTAACGATTGCAAGGATTTCGTCGATTACATCCCATCCAAAGACAGGTAGTACACCGCCGATGTCTTGATAGCAACTCCAACGATAGACTTTGGTCGCGCCACGAACATGAGCACTACTTACCTTCTCACGAATAAGATCAGCACCTTTATATTCGTAGACAGTCCCCCCAACAATACCAAGTTTTGGATCACTTGCTAACCCTTCAAATAGATCCAAAAAATAATTGGAGTCGAACGTCACATCTCCGTCAAGTTTGACCACAAAGTCAGGACTGGGGCAAGTAGCTAAAGCCATCCGATAACCTTCAAGGAATGCTTTAGCTTCAGAGGCATTTAATAATCCATCTTCAGGTTGATGTCGACATTTAGTACGCCTATGTGCTACAATCCACGGATAAGCCTCTGCTATTGCACTTACAATTGGCCATGTTCCATCGGAAGAACCGTCATCAACAATGACCCATACATTTGGTGCGGCTTTTTGCAAAAGCATGCTGGTAATTGTTTCACTTATATATTTCTCTTCATTATAAGCTGGCGTAACAACAATGTAATTAATATTGTTAGGAAACGGTTTTCCTTTATGCATCGCTTCGGGGCCGAGGTGATCTTCAACACACATAACAACTTCTATAAAATGCGATCAGACAATTTACCTGCACATATGCTTCTTATCAATCACGAGTAGCTACAGACCTGTGATAGTAGAATTTTACCAACACCAGAGGTATAAGCTCGAAGTTTCAAAGCTGATACATCTCTCCTTTTGGTAATTAAAAGCCATATAATGAACCACACAGGTATGCGAACTAAGAAAAACAACACAACCAAAAAGCATGCAATACTATATCTCAAACTACCATAGTGTTTGTGTATAAATTTCAATATACTCAACCGTACCTGGACGTTCATAGCGGTAGGATTCTTCGAGGCACTCTGCCCCCCTAAGTGAATAATTTCACTTACTGACGTAAAGAGAACTTTCCATCCTGCCTTTTTGAAGCGATAGCACCAATCTGTTTCCTCTCCATACATAAAGAACCGCTCATCCATAATACCAACATGCTTAATAGCCTCGCGTCTCACTAACATAAAGCAACCGGTGGCCACATCAATCTCACGTATATCGTCTCTATCCCACCAAGTCATACGCTCCCGTCCAAAGAACTTGTTCCAGGGAAAAAGCTTATATAAATACGTACTCGACAAAAGCATATTCAGCAATGATGGAAACATAAAGCAGGTCTTTTGTACAGTACGATCCGGATTTAGTACTCTGCAAGCGACGACTGCCGCCTCTGGATGAGTATCAGCGAATTTAACCGTTTTGGCGATTGCGTTATTAAGGACTATTGTATCACTATTAAGAAGCAGAACATAGCGACCTTTGGCAATAGCCATTCCCTGGTTGTTCGCTGCTGCAAAACCAACATTCCTTTTATTCTTAATCAACATTATATCCTTGAAGTTTTCTTCAACCATTTTCACTGATCCATCAGTTGAACCGTTGTCTACGACGATAACCTCGAAGTTGATCTGCTTAGTCCCGACGTATACCGACTCAAGGCAATCTCGAAGTATCTTTTCCGTATTCCAATTGACAATAATGATGGATATGTCCATTCGTTATCCAATTAAGGGAACCAAATCAGGCACTACTTCTATATTAGACCTCAAAGAAACATCATAAATAAAACCGACGAAAGCAAATGTTAAAAAAAGCAGCATCATAATCTGGCCAAAGTAAGAAACGCCGATAAATGAAATACTGTGCCCCACTATTGCAACACAAATTCCCCAGGCAAGCCGTTGTTCGGTTTTGGGAACCGGAAAAAGGGAAAAAGCAATTGTTTGCTTGACAGCCAAAAAAAGAACCATAATAAATATTACTAATGTCACAAGTCCTCCACGGACACCTTCCAGAACGTACTGATTTGTGATATCCTGTAACCCCCAGCCCCAATGTTGAGTCGAACGACACCCGAGAATTGCCCACTCGCTGAAATGATTAATCGCCTCATTTATAAGATTATATCTATGCCATCCTGTTGAACCTCCCACCAAGTTAATTCGAGAAATCAGATGCCATATTGGAGCTTTCATAACTATGTGCAAAGCCACAGTAAGACAACATACAGCCCAGACAATTTGCCGGCCATAGCACCGGTACCGAAACAAAGGCAGCAATAAACCTACAGCTATCAGGGTACCCAAGGGTGTGCTTGAAGCGGTCGCAAAAACAATAAAGACACTTGCAGCGGTTGCAGCCCAGTAAAGCATTTTCTTTTTTTCTGTCATCGCTAGACCAACAAATAACGGTACCAAGGTGGCCCAGAATAAACCAAGCATGATTGAGTGTGGGAACGATGCCTGACACCTATAACGCCCTTCCCTGACATAGGTTATGACTCGACCGAGAACCACGAAGGGATTGTTGCCCGTTGCCCATTCAAACGCTACAAAAGGTGCCAGAAGTAAGGCACAGAGAGCCATAACTTTAAAGACAAAGATAATTTCATGCCATGAGCGAATACTTTGTCGAAATAGCCAGTATAAACCAATAACGTCAAACAGCACTCCACACTTGTAGACCAGCGCTCGCATATCGAGCCATTGCACGATGTATATGACAGATCCCGCCACTGCCCATAATAATATCAGTCGGTCAAATCGATTCCAACTCATGCTCCTGATTTCTCCCCGTAGCCACAGCCGTAACATACCTGCAACAACCAGTATGCGCAATACGGTAAAATCCAGATCAAAGATGATTATCCTTTGATCCGCTGGCAGAAAGCAAGCTCCCAAAATAAACGGCAGCAGGAAATACTTCCTGGAAACAACAAAAGTCAGAATTCCGAGAAAGACCGTAATTATGACTGTTGACGGGTTAATCATCCGCTCTTGACCTTTCTGGAGCGATAGGACTTGATAAGCGTAAGTGGTGCCAGTGCATAAGCCAATGGTTTATAGTAGTAAAGATTACAGGGATGCAGATGTAAGCAGAACAAGGCAGTTTTCAATGCTTGTAGGTTTTGGCTTGCGGAGCGGAGGTCAAATACGCTCTCCATGAAGTGCGGAACCACACCGGCTTCACGTTCTCTAAACAGATATCTATCTGACGGAGATAACTCGGGCTTGCAAAGAGGGTATTTGCTGGGGTCAAGCTTTCGCCGTTGGCACGCACGTCTCGCAACCTCCAAGATCATTCGGTTTCTCTGTTCTATGTTTTGTCTAGTTGTCGAGTCAAAGTGAATGCGGTAAGAATACAGACACTCACCGAGCACCGCAATGGGATAGCATTCTCCAATCCTTAAAATATAATCTATTCCCTGTCCAACCTTCAAAGAAGGTTCATACCATATATCACGCACCATGGAGACCCGGAACATTCCATTTGGGTCGTGTGTTGGAGTTCGCAACTGTTCAATATCCCTGCGACATTGTTGTATAGTCTTCGCAGAAAACCTTGGCGCTATGCGTCGTCCATTAATAATTACGTCATAACCTGTAAATACAACTGCCAAACTTGGGTTTTCGAGCATGTACTGCACCTGACGTTCAATGCGTTGTGGATAGCTGAGATCGTCGGCATCCTGAATAGCGTAAAATGTTCCGGACAACTCCTGTAGAGCGTGGTTAAGGGCTGCGGATTTTCCGGCATTTTTCTGAGTTATAATACGAATGCGAGAATCGTCAAGGTCGGCTATGGAATCCATGCAGCCGTCTGTACTGCCATCATCCATAATCAGTACTTCGAGATGCGAATAGGTCTGAGAAAGTATACTTTCTACAGCAGGACGCAAATATTCACCTGCATTGTAAACAGGTATCAAGATAGAAGCCAATGGATCAGCCATGGAAACGATTAGCTTATTTTTTTACTGGCACTTCCAGCGATGAATTCTCGCATTAGGCTTTTGAGCCTTCTAAACTTTCTCCTCCAACCAACGTAATAATGAGGATCGTAAGGGTCATTAAGAAGGTTTCTAATTATCTCTTGCCTCCACCGAAGTCTTCCCATGGGGTCATTGTAGCGACCTGCCTGTAATCCTGCAGTTGTACTGATAGCACAATCGAAACTCTCTTTATCTTTAATCACGCAGTAAGAGCTTTTA
>Ga0307427_1000655_pt1 | contig 20397 bp, 1 predicted proteins | sample SalMarWE160190MG_FD_202162 | JGI IMG/M metagenome (GOLD analysis project Ga0307427, IMG submission 202162) | Salt marsh sediment microbial communities from the Plum Island Ecosystem LTER, Massachusetts, United States - WE1603-190 | ecosystem: Environmental > Aquatic > Marine > Intertidal zone >... | reverse complement strand
CGCCGTTCGCCGTCGCCATCACCTGCGACACCCCGGACAGCACCATCTACTACACGACCGATTCCAGCAGCCCCCTCCTGCCCGACAATACCGTCTCGCCCGACGCCGACGCATACACCGGGGCGGTCCCGATCGCCACGACCACGACCCTCCGCGCCGTCGCCGTCAGGGAGGACTGGGAACCTTCCAACGTCGATACCCAGACCTACGTCTTCCTCGACGACGTCATTCACCAGCCGAGCAACCCCGACGGTTTCCCCACCTCGTGGAGCGGCACGGGCGCCGACTACGAGATGGACCCGGACATCGTCAATAACCCGCTTTACAGCGACACCCTCAAAGACGACCTCCTGTCCATCCCGACGATGTCGCTCGTGATGGACATGGACGATGTCTTCGGGTCGAACGGCATCTACGCCAACCCGAACGGGGATGGCGTCGATTGGGAGCGGCCGGGGTCGATCGAACTGTTCTACCCCGAGGGCTACGAGGCCGCGGACGACGGGTTCCAGGTGGACTGCGGCGTGCGGATTTACGGCGGCGTCGGACGCAACGCCGGATACAAGAAGCACTCGTTCCGCCTGATGTTCAAGGCCGATTACGGGCCGACGAAACTGGCGTACCCGCTGTTCGGCGACGACGCCACCGACCGGTTCGACACCATCATCCTCCGCCACAACTTCAACGACGGCTACGTCTGGGGAGGCGCCGATTCGCAATACATCCGCGACGAGTACGTGCGCCAACTGCAACTGGCCATCGGCGGCGCCTCGCCGCACGGCAACTTCGTCCACCTGTACGTCAACGGCCTGTACTGGGGGCTGTATAACCCCTGTGAGCGACCCGACCAGTCCTTCGGCGCCGCCTATTTCGGCGGCGACAAAGACGATTGGGACGCGGTTAACTCCAACGACCCCACCGGCGAGAGCGACCTCACGGAGTGGAACGAGATGCTCGCCCTGTGCCGCTCCGGCATGACAACCACCGACCAGTACCAGCGCCTCCAGGGCAACAACCCGGACGGCGCCGACAACCCCGATTACCCGAACTACCTCGACGTCAGCAACTACGCCATCTACATGCTCACCAACTTCTTCGTCGGCAACACCGACTGGCCCGGACACAACTGGTACGCCGCCAGGGCCGAGGACCCCGGCAGCACCGGCTTCAAGTCCTTCGCATGGGACTCCGAGTGGGTCATCGGCATGCGGTCGGACCTGAACGTGAACGTGACCGGCAGGAGCAACAGCATCACCGAGCCCTATTCCTACCTGCGCAGTAATCCCGAGTGGCGCGTCCTGTTCGGCGACATCGTCCACAAGGCGTTCTTCAACGGCGGGCCGCTCTACGTTGACCCGAGCCGGCCCCAGTGGAACCCGGACCATCCGGAGCGGAACCAGGCGGCGGCCCTGTATGCGGCCCTGGCCGGCGAGGTCGAACGCGCCATGGTCGGCGAGTCGGCCCGATGGGGCGACGTGAAAAGTGCCTCGCCCTATAACCTCGTGCAGTGGCAGAACGAACGCGACTGGATCCTCGATTCCTACATGCGACAGCGGTCAAGCATTGTCCTCGCTCAACTCAAAAACATCGGTCTTTATCCGAGCATCACGGCGCCGACGTTCACCGTCGACGGCTCCTACCAGCACGGCGGGACCGTTTCGGAAGGGGACCTTCTGGCCATCTCCGCGCCCTCCGGCGTCATCTACTACACCCTCGACGGTTCGGACCCGCGTCTGGGCGGCGCCCTTATCTTCAGCCCGGGGAGCCCCGTCGCGCTCGATACGAGTGTCCACGTCAAGGCGCGGGTCTACAGCGGGGGCGGCTGGAGCGCCCTCGCCGAAGCGACGTTCGTGCAGGAGGTCGCCCCGCCGCTTCGCGTGACCGAGATCATGTACAACCCGCCGGTTCCCACGGCCGCCGAGCAGGCCCTGGGCTTCATGGATAACGAGGTGTTCGAGTACGTCGAACTCCAGAACGTCGGCGACGAGCCTCTCGACCTCGAAGGCATGCGGTTCTCGGCCGGCGTCGATTTCACCTTCCCGGCCATGACCCTTCTGCCCAACGAGTACGTTCTGGTCGTCAGGAACCAGGCGGCGTTCAACGCACGCTACGACCCCGAGGGCACTATCGGCTATACCATCGCCGGCGAGTTCGAGAATGAAACACGTCTCGACAACGCCGGAGAGGACATCTTCGTCGAATGCGCCGTTGGCGCCCAGATCCAGGACTTCGATTACGAGGACGACTGGTACGACCTGACCGACGGTGACGGCTACGCGCTGGCCGTCCGCGACCCCGCCGCAGAACTCCTGGCATGGAACTCGAAGGAGGGTTGGCGCGCGAGTTGGCAGGCGGGCGGCAACCCCGGCCAGGCCGACACCGGCTACGACCCCGCCTCAATCGTCATCAACGAGGTCATGACCCACCAGGACGATCCGATTCACGGCGACTGGATCGAACTGGCGAACACCACCGAGGGCCAGACGATCGACATCACCGGATGGTTCCTCAGCGACGACCCGACGCACCTCGACGCATACGCCATCCCCGCCACGACGCTCGCTCCCGGCGAGTACGTCGTCTTCAACGAGGTGGATCACTTCGGCGCCGCCTTCGCCCTGAGCGAACTCGGCGACGCCGTGTTCCTCAGTTCCCGCGCAGCCGATGGGACGCCCGGCGGGTACCGCGAGGACGAGTTCTTCGGCGCCTCCGAGGCCGGCGTCACCTTCGGCCGACACGCCAAGCCCAACGGCGGCAAGGACTTCGTGGCCATGGCCGGCCCGACGTACGGGACGCCCAACGCCGATCCCCTGATCCCCGACGTCGTCATCAACGAGATCATGTACAACCCCGAAGACCTCGGCGCACCGGAATGGATCGAACTTCATAACCGCACCGACACCGATGTGCCGCTCTACGACGTGGACCACCCCGAGAACCCCTGGAAGTTCACCGACGCCATCGTGTTCACCTTCCCGGCCGGCGCCTACGTTCCTGCGGGCGGCTACGCCCTCGTGGTCGAGAACGAGCCGGCCGAGTTCCTGGCGACCCACACCATCCCGGCCGGCGTGCCCGTCTACGGTCCGTTCGAGGCGCCGCCCGACGACCCGGACAACCCCTCCAACCTGGCCAACGACGGCGAGCGGATCATCCTGTCGTTTCCCGGCGACCCGGAGTGGAACGACCCGCCCGCGGGCGAGCCGGTCCCCTACATCCCCTACATCCAGGCCGAGAAAATCAACTACGAGGACCGCGACCCGTGGCCGAAGCGACCCGACGGTCAAGGGGCCGCACTCTCACGCATCTCGCCGGACGACTACGGAAACGACTGGGCGAACTGGGTGTCGAGCACCGTCGGCGGCACGCCGGGAGACCTGAACCAGGGCATGGACGACACGCCACCAACCGAACCCACCAACCTGGCCGCCGACCTCATCAGCGGCACGGAACTCCGGTTGACATGGACCGCCGCCACAGACCCACAAAGCGGCGTCGCTTACTACCGCGTCTATCGGGATAACCTCGTCATCGGTGAGCCGGTAACCACCGCCTTCAACGACACGGAAGTGGACCCCGCATGGGAGTATTCCTACGAGGTCTCGGCCGTCAACATCGACGACGTCGAGGGGGCCAGGAGCACGCCGCCGCTAACGATCCGCATCCTCACCATCGACACCGTCGCCACCCCGAACCCAACGACGGTGAGCATTGCGTTTACCGAGACGGTGACGGACGCAACGGCCGAGGACACCACCAACTATGAAGTCACCTACGACGGCGGCGCTCAGGAAATCGACGTCGTCACCGCCGTGCTTCAGGGCGATAACCGCACCGTTCTCCTCACGCTGGATCAGGACCTGGCCGGCGGCACGACCTACACCCTGGCGGTCTCCGGCATCGTGGGCGCCGAGTCGGACATCGAGATCGTCCCGGGCAGTGCGATCGAGTTTCTCTTCTACCTGCCCGGCTCCGGCACCATCCTGCGCGAGTTCTGGATGAACATCATCAGAGGCTCGGTTTCGGACCTTACCGGCAACATCGACTACCCCCACAACCCTTCGGGCGCCGACGAGATGGACAGTTTCGAGGCGCCCACCAACTGGAGTGACTCCTATGGCACGCGGATGCGGGGCTATCTCCACCCGCCGGCCACCGGCAACTACACCTTCTACATCGCCAGCGACGACTCCTCCGAACTCTGGCTCAGCACCGACGAGGACCCCGACCACGCCGTCCTCATCTGCGCCGTGAACGGGTGGGTCGCCACTCAGGAGTGGTTCAATCCGGACCATCCGGAACAGCAGTCCGCGCCGATCCATCTTGAGGTCGGAAAGCGATATTACGTCGAGGCCCTCCATAAAGAGGCCGCCGGCAACGATAGTCTGTCCGTCGCCTGGGAGTTGCCCGACGATACCCTTGAGGGCCCCATCCCCTCCCTGCGTCTCTCGCCGTTTGTGGTCGAACTGCCCGACATGACGGTGAGCATTGCGGCGACGGACGCGGCAGCGGCGGAGGCGGGAGCCGATCAGGGAACCTTTACGATCAGCCGCCAGGGCAACATCGACGAATCGCTGATGGTGCATTACACGGCCAGCGGGACGGCGGCCAACTGGGACTACGCGGAGTCCTTGAGCGGCCAGGTGGAGTTGCCCGCCGGCGAGGCGTCGGTCACCATCAACATCACGCCGAACGACGATGAGGAAGAGGAATCCGACGAAACGGTGATTCTGACACTGACGTCGACCCCGGATTACCTCATCGGCACGGCCAGTGCGACGGTCACGATCGCGGACGACGACGCGCCTGTGGTGGTGAGCATCGCCGCCGGCGATTCCAGCGCCGCCGAGGAAGGCTTCAACCCCGGCGTGTTTGCGATCACTCGCGCCGGTCCAAGCGGCATGGCCCTGACGGTGTATTACACCGTGAGCGGCACCGCCTCGGACGCCGATTACACGCCGACGCTCTCCGGCCAGATCGACATGCCGGCAGGCGAGGACTTGGCGACGATCACCATCACGCCGGTGGATGACAGCAGGCAGGAGCCGACCGAGACGGTGATTCTGACGCTTGTGGACGGTCCGGATTACACGCTGGGCATGTTGGTGGCGGCGACAGTGACCATCGCGGACAACGACGAGGCCCCGCCGGATGCCATGGTGATCGTCCTCCCGATAGACCTGAGCGCGTCGGAGGCGGGGCCCAATCCAGGGACGGTCATGTTCTTCCGAACCGGCGGCGACACGAGGACCGATCTGACGGTGTATTACACCGTAAGCGGCACGGCCTCGCCGTGGGACTATCTGCCGCTGCTGACGGGGCAGATCGTGTTCCCGGCGGGTCAGGTTTCCGCGTTGCTGGTCGTGACGCCCGTGGACGATGGCGACCAGGAGCCGACCGAGACGGTGACTCTGACGCTTGTGGACGGTCCGGGTTACACGCCGAGCATCCCCGTGGGGGCGACAGTGACCATCGCGGACAACGACGAGAACCCGCCGCCCGCCCAGGATTGGCTCGGCGAGGTCGACGATCGCTGGGAGAACCCCGCCAACTGGTCGGGGGCGGCCGTGCCGGGCAGCGAGACGACGGCCGTCTTCGCGGGCGGCGCGACCCACGAACCCGCCCTGTACCAGGACCAGGCGGTCCAGGGGGTGGACTTCACCACGGGCGGGTGGACGCTTGGCGGCGACGGCCACACCCTGACCGTGGGCGCCGACGGCCTCGACAGCGTCGGCAGCAACCTGCTGGAACCGAATATCACGCTCGCCGCCTCCTCCACGTGGACGGTCGAGGGCGTCGATACGCTGGAGGTAACCGGGTTGCTGGACGGCGGCGGCCGGACGCTGGCGAAAAACGGGGCCGGGACGCTCCTGATGCGAGGCGTGTCGAACCTGTCCGGGTTGACGATCGAGGCGGGTACGGTGCGGCTGGCCGCGGGCGGAGGGAACGTTCTGGTAACCGAGTCGCTGGCGCTCGATGTGTCGGCGGCGTTGGACCTGGCGGACAACACGCTGGTGGTCGATTACACGGGGCCGAGCCCGTACGACGACCTGGTGCCACTGATCCAACACGGTTTCAACAACGTCGATACCGACGGTGACGGCTTCCCCAACCTCTGGGAAGGTGCGGGCATCACGTCCAGCACCGCCGCCGCCGATTCGCACATCGTGACGGCCGTCGGCGTCATCGACAACAGCGATACCGAGACGGGCATCGGCGGCCTGACCGAGTTCGCAGGCGTGGCAGTTGACGAGACGAGCGTCCTTTGCGGCTACACTTGGGCGGGCGACATAAACCTTGACGGCATCATCAACTCCAACGATTACGACCGCATCGACACGAACTGGATGCTGTGGTCACACGAGGGAAGAGTGCCCGACGGCGGGTTCCGGTGGGCCGTCGGTGACCTGAACTACGACGGCACCATCAACTCCAACGACTACGACTTCATCGACAGGGCCTGGATCCTCTCCGAAGGGGCGCCCCTGGCCGGTCCCGGCGCGCCGGCAGCGACTCTTGACGGCCCGGATGCGGCGCCGCTTGTCACAGACTCTCCAGAGGAGTCCGCGACCTTCGGAGCGGCGGCCGGAGCGGAAGCCGACCTGACGGACTCGCCGGACGTGGCCACCCCCGCCGAGACGGCGCTGCTGGCCGCCGCCGGCGAGACCGAGACCCAGCCGTCCGCGGCGGGCGCAGAGGAGACAACGCTCGAGCCGGCCTCCGGCGTGTCGCTGCGGCAGAGTCCCTCCGCCGACGCCTTCGATGCCGCGCTGACGCTCGATGCGGCGGACCTCGCGTCCGCCTCCCCGGCCTGGTCGCCGGCGCCGCCCGACTCAATCGCGAGCGATGCCGAACTCGGCTCCTCCACCGGCTTCATCGACCTTCTCGCCGCCGCAGCCTTGGATGTGCCGTTGGGAGTGTAGCCTAATACTACAGCACTTACCGCGCGGCGGGTCCGGAGACCCACCGCGCGAAACGGCGAAGTGGCGCTGTAGTGCCAAGTCCACTCAGATGGACCATGAGGCGCAGCGATGGAACGCGCAACCATGACACAGAAGCGGAAGCGTTACGGCGGCTCCGCCTGTCACGCCGGCGGCCCCGTGTTCGAGCCGATGGAACCCCGCCTGCTGCTCGACGCTGCCGACGTGGTAATCAATGAGATCATGTACCACCCGGCGGGCCTGCCGGAGCCGCTCGGCCTCGAGTACGTGGAACTGCTCAACACGGGCCCCGACCCCGTCAACCTGAACGGCTGGCGCCTGAACCGCGGCGTGGACTACACCTTCGGCGATGTCACGATCGAGGGGGGCGGCTACCTCGTGGCGGCCGCCGACACCGACGACTTCATGGCCGAGTACACCGAGTTCACCGGCAATCTCGTGGGCGGGCCCGACGGATGGGACGGACGGCTCTCGAACTCCGGCGAGGACCTCGAACTCGAAGACGCCACCGGCCAGCGCATCGACCTCGTCAGTTACAGCGATGAGGGCGACTGGGCCGTCCGTATCGAGGGGCCGCTGGACCACGATCACACCGGATGGGTCTGGGCCGACGACCACGACGGGGGCGGCAAGTCGCTCGAACTCCTCAACCCCGCCCTCTCGAACGAGTACGGGCAGAACTGGGCGGCGAGTCTCGCGGACGGCGGCACCCCCGGCGAAGCCAACTCCGGCGCGGCCGACAACCTCGCCCCCATGATACTCGACCTCCAGCACTATCCGCTGATTCCCTCCACGTTCGACAACGTAACCATCACCTGCCGCGTCCTCGATGAACTCACGACCGGACTGACCGTGCGGCTGCATACCCGTGTGGACGACGTCGAGACCGAGTTCACGGCCCACGAGATGTTCGACGACGGCCAGCACGGCGACGGCGCCCCCGGCGACGGTCTCTACGGCGCGGTGCTCGACCCGCAGCCGGCCAACCTGACGATCATCGAGTTTTACGTCGAGGCGCTTGACGCCGGCGGCCGCGCACGCACCTGGCCCGGCCCGGTGCCGGGGCACGGCCAGGTGGCCAACGCCCTGTTCCAGGTGGACAACTCCCACGATCCCTACGCGGACTGGGTCCCCGGCAGCATGCCCATCTACCACCTCATCATGACAGACGCCGAGCGCGACGAACTCATCAACGGAATCTGCGGCGGGGGCGACGACCGCTGGTCCGACGCACAGATGAACGGCACGTTCATCTCCGTCGACGGTGTAGATACCCGCGTGCGGTACCAGGTGGGCATCCGCAACCGTGGGGCCGGCAGCCGCGGCAGTTCGCCTTACAATCACCGCGTCAACTTCCCACACGACACGCCGTGGAAGGGCGTCGCGGCGCTCAACATCAACCACCGCTACAGTTGGTTGCAGGTCATCGGCAGCACGATGTGGCGTGCCGCAGGGCTTCCGGACGCCTCCGCCAAGGCAGTTGAGGTCCGAGTCAACGGCGTGGACCGGGCCCAGTCGGGCGACCGCATGTACGGCGCGTATGCGGCCCTGGAGGCGCTCGATTCAGACTGGGTCGAACGCTGGATCCCGGACGACTCGGCAGGCGACCTGTGGCGGTGCACCGACAAGGACGGCCAGTCGGCCGAACTTAACTGGATAAGCACCGACCCCGACGATTACCGCCGCGCCTACAAGAAGCAGACAAACGCCTCGCAGGACGAGTGGGACGACCTCATCACCATGATGTTCCACCTGGAATTCGCTCCCACCGAGACGTTCATCGAAACCATCAGCCCCTACGTCAACATCGACCAGTGGCTGCGGTACCTGGCCGTCGACACCCTCATTGGCAACCGCGAGGGCGGCCTGACGAACGGCCAAGGCGACGACTACGCCCTGTACCAGGGGGTCCTGGACCCCCGGTTCATGCTGGTGCCGCATGACCTCGACACCATCCTCGGCCAGGGCGATCACAGCCCCGACCTCGAGCGCAGCATCTTCTCCTACGACGGCGTCGATGGCCTGGACAACTTCCTGCACCATCCCGACGTCGTTCCGCGCTACTACGCACAGTTCCTCGACCTCATCGACACGGTCTTCGCGCCCGAGAACTTCAACCCGATGATCGACGAGATCCTCGGCGGCTGGGTGCCGGCCGGCGTCATCCAGGACATGAAGGATTTCGCGGGCGACCGCATCCACTCCGCCGGCGCCATCCTCGACCAGATCCCGATGCCCGGCCTCTCGATCGCCAGCCCGCTGCCCGTCCAGGACGGCTACCCCTACACCACAAGCGAATCGTGGACCCTCAGCGGCACGGCCGACGGCACGACGCGCTCCGTCAGCGTCAACGGGGCACTCGCCGACTGGGATCCCCGGCCCGACGGCACGTGGACGTTCGACAGCACCGATTTCGACGACGGCTACGAAGAGCAGACCCTCGTGACCGCCGACGCCGAAATCTCCTACCACGTGCCGACCGACGGACAGGACCCCCTGGCGTGGACCGGCCTGGGGTACGACGACGATTCCTGGACCGACTCGATTGCTGAGGGCCTGGCCGGCCTGCTCGTGACCGAGATCTCGACGGGCGACCTGCGCTACGTCGAACTGCAGAACGTCTCGGCCGGCGACATCGACACATCAGGATGGGTTGTGGCCGCCAACGACCCGTCCGCGGGCACAAGCGGCTTGGTCACCACGCTCTGGGACCTCCCCGCCCCGGCCGCCGCCGACGACGTCCTCTACCGGACCGACGAGGCGGGCGATGCCTACTGGGGCGAGACCATCCCCTGGGACCCCGAAGGTCCCGGCTGGGTGATGATCGTGGACGATGCCGGCAACCTCATGGACTTCGTCGCCTGGGGCTACACCGAGGCCGAGATCGCGGCGCTGTCGGTCGACGTAAACGGTTTCCCCGTCACGGTCGGCAGCCAGTGGACGGGCGACGGGGCAGACGTGGGAACCACGGAACCCGGCGACCCCACGGGCGGCTTTGTCGCCTTCAACGACCACGTCAGCGGCCCCGCGACGCACGCCAACGCCACCACCTACCGGGCCAACGGCACGGCCTCCGGCTACTTGAAAAACATCGCCACCGGCGACGACACGACCGTCACGCTGGCCACGTCCCAGGTGGGTGTGGCCTGGGCCGGCGGGAGCAGCAATCCGGCCGGCGGCACCGATGCGCACGAGGTGTTCAACGGCTACGTGGACTTCTCCTCCGGCACGAACGCCAGCATGGAACTCGTTGGCGGCGACACCTGCACCCATACCTTCACGGGGCTCGACACCGGCGACGTCATCACGTACAACGTCACCGGCACGTCGATCCGCGGCGGCGGCTACCCTGACCGGTGGACGCTTGTGACCCTCCAGGACGCCGACGGCGCCACACCGGCCCACAGCGCCGGCCTCGGCATCGTGGTCATTAATGATAACGAGGTAGCCCTGTGGTGCGGCGAGAACGACTGGCCCGACCAGGGCTTCGTGGTCGGCTGGGATGCGATCGACCCCGGCCCGGACGGCGACTTCTCGATCGTATCGTCGCAGTACACGGGCGCCATCCCGGTGCAGGTGGACCCCGGCGGGGTGGCCGACGGCTCGAAGGGTTACGGACTCACGGGCATCCGCCTCGAAGAGGTCGCGCCCGCCGGGCCGCTCTCTTTCCTCAAGCGAACCGGGAGTACCGACTCGGGCGGCGCGGGCGACTTCGTCCGAGACGCCTCCGGCAGCCAGGGCGCCGAGAACTCCGAGATGACCGTGCCCTTCGGGACGGTCTATCCCACGACGATGGGCGTCGGTTACAGCGACGGGCCGTACGACGCCTACGTCGCGACCGATGCCGCCGCCGACATGCAGGGCGCCGCCGCCTCGCTCTGGACCCGCGTCGAGTTTGCCGCACCCGACCTCCCGTCTTACGACGGGCTGACGCTGCGGATACGGTACGACGACGGCTTCGTGGCATACCTGAACGGCGCGAAGGTGGCCGAGCGCAACGCCCCCGGCTCGCCGGCGTGGGATTCGGCCGCCACAGGCGAGCACGCCGGCACGGACCTCGAAGAGATCGACATCTCGGCAAACCTCGGAGACCTCCTGGTCGGCGACAACGTACTCGCCATCCACGGCCTGAACGTCGGCGCGGCCGACGCCGACTTTCTCATCCAGGCGGAACTCATCGCCGCCAGGGGCATACCGGGCCTGAGCCTGGACCTGGCGCCCGGCATCAACCGCATCACCGTCGCAACGTACGACGGCCCCGACGGCACCGGCAACGTCCTTGACAGCGACACCATCGACATCTGGTACGACACCGGCTCGACGACCAACTATCCGCAGGTGGCCCCCGGCGTCGGCGCGGCCGTCTCGCCCGGTCAGGCCGACGACGACGGGCAGCCGGCGACTGTCGGCGAAGGCGCCACCCTCGACGTCAACCTCCTGACGCGAGACAGTTACCTGCCGGGCGTGCCGTTCCTCGTGCGGGTCAAGGTCATCGACCAGGCCGACGGCAGCGTGTATCGCGACCTCTGGGACGCCACGGCGACGATCCAGTCTCTCAACCCGGCCGTCCTCCTCGACACCTCGGCCGCCACCCTCTACAACGGTCTCGGCAGCGCCCTGGTCACGGCCACCGGCTCCGGCGATTTCAACCTCCAGGTGGACGTCGGCGGGATGCAGACGAGCACGACCCTCGTGGACTCCTCCGGCCGGCCGGTCAACACGGTCTCGGGCGGCATCGGCGACGACGTGACCTGGAGCGGCGTCGTCCACGTCACGGGCGGCGACTTCGCGATTGCCGACGGCGTTACGTTGACGATCGAGGCCGGCACGCTCGTACTGATCGACGGCGTGGCATCGGGCACCGACGGGACCGACATCGACGTCGCCGGCGCGATCCAGTCGCTCGGCACGGCCGATGCGCCGGTCACCTTCACGGCATACGCGGCGGGCGAGAACTGGGGCGAGTTGGACTTCCGCGACGCCGAGCCCTCAACCTTCCAGTACACCAACATCCACCAGGCGGGGCACTCGCCGGCCGTCGGCCACTCGAACTCCGGACCGGCCATCCGCGCCACCGGCTCCACCTTCATCTTCGACCACGCGAACCTGACCGACAACGCCGGCAAGATCATGCAGGCCACGTCCGGCACCGACCTCGTGTTCCGCGACAGCCTGTTCGCCCGTTCCATCATGGGGCCGGAGATCGCCGGCACCGCCCTGCTGTTTGAGAATTCGTGGATCACCGACATGCACGCCGACGACGACGCCGACGGCATCTACATCCACGACCAGCAGGCCGGGCAAACGTGTACGCTCATCGGCGGCGTGGCCACCAACATCGACGACGACGGCATCGACACACTCGGTTCCGAGATCACCGTCCGGGACTTCATCGTCCGCGACTGCAAGGATAAGGGCATCAGCGTTTACGGCGGCGAGACGACCGTCGACCGGTGCCTGATCGTCGAGAACAACAAGGCGCCGGAAGACCCAACGGTTGCCACCATCGCCGCCAAGACCACCGACGGATCACTGGCCGTCGTCAACATCGATCACTCTACAATCGTAACAACCACGACCGACGGCGTCGTCGACTTCGCCGTCCAGTCACACAACAAGTACGGTGTCACGAGCGGCACGATCATCTGGAACGTCACCAACTCGATCATCGTCGCGACCGACCCGATCAACGTCCAGGCGCCGTACCTGGAGTCCGACATCCACGTGGATTACACGGACGTCTTCGACGAGACGTGGCCCGGCACGGGGAACCTGCAACTCGACCCGATGTTCGCCAATCCGGCCGCCCACGACTACCGGCTTCAGCCGGGTTCTCCGTGCATCGACGCAGGCGACCCGAACGATCCACCGGACCCGGACGACACCCGGACCGACATGGGCTACTTCGCCGGCGCCACGGCGGCGGCCGACGTCACCGTTACCATCGAGGCCACCGATTCCGAAGCCGCCGAACAGAACGCCGACACCGGCACGTTCACCATTACCCGGACGGGCGAGACCACCGATCCGCTCACCGTCCACTACAGCGTCGGCGGCACGGCCGGGGCCGGCGACTACACCCCCGCGCTGTCCGGCGATGTCGTCATTCTCGCCGGCGATGCGACCGTCGCCGTCACCATCACACCCGTGGACGACCCCGACTACGAGCCCGATGAGACGGTCACCCTTACCCTGACGAGCGATCCGGCCTACGCCGTCGGCTCGCCCGCCAGCGCCATCGTCATGATCGCCGACGACGACCAGACATCGGGGTCGCTGACGGAGAATACCCTCTGGACCGCCGCCGAGGGCCCGTACCTCGTCACGGCCGAACTGACGGTGCCGGCGGGAATCAGCCTGACAATCGCCGAGGGCACGACCGTCTTCTTCGCCCCGGGCGCCCAACTGACCGTCAGGGGCCTGCTCCAGGCCGACGGCGCCGAGTACGCACCGGTCCGCTTCACCCGCTTGCCCGGCTCCGGCGCCACCTGGGGCGGAATCCAGTTCGACGGCACCATGCAGGACAACCGCATTACCTACGCCGTCCTCGAATACGGCCGCACGAACAACGGGATGATCGGCCTTACCAACTCGAACCTCCTGGTGGACCACGCGACGTTCGACCACACGGACTATCGCCGCATCCGCACGGAAGGCTCGGCCCTGGTGGTCCGCAACTCGATTTTCACGGACCTGTTCGGCCCGGGCGAGGCGCCGACCTGGGACAACCACAACGAGCACATCTGGGGCACCGCCGGCGCGGGCCTCGCTTTTCTCATCGAGAACAACCGCTTCGGCACCACCAAGGGACACAGCGACGCCATCGACGTGAACGGCGCCGCCGGCATGCGGCTCCAGATCCTCAACAACACCTTCCTGGGCGGCGGTGACGATGCACTCGACCTCGAAGGCGATGCCTACATCGAGGGCAACGTCTTCATGCACTTCCACAAGGACCAGTGGAACACCGGGGCCGGCAACGCCAACGCCATCTCCGCCGGCGCCGGAAAGCAGTACGTCATGGTCCGCAACGTCTTCTCGGACCTCGACCACGCCGCACAGGTCAAGAACGACGCCTTCCTCACGTTCGTCAACAACACCGTCTACGACCTCGACTACTCGGCCATTTACTTCCTGCGGCCGGGGGAGCCTTCGAGTTACGGCGACGGCGCCTATGTGGACGGCAGCATCTTCCGGGATGTGCCCCTGGCGTTCGACAACGTGACGGGCGACGTGGACCTGACCGTCCATCGCTCTATTGTCGATGTCGCATGGCACGGTTACGGCACGGGCAACCTGGACACCGACCCGCGTCTGGCCGACCCGTCGGGCGGCGACTTCAGCCTCCTGGCCGGCTCGGCCGCCCTCGGCGCGGGGGCGATGGGTCTGGACATGGGTTACGACGTGCCCGCCGGGGTGGTGGTCCGGACCGACGTCCCCGCCGTCACCTATCTGACGGACGCGACGTTCAACGTCGGCGGGCCGGGCATCGACGCCTACCAGTACCAACTGGACGGCGGTGGATGGAGCGCCGAGCAGACCGTGGAGGCGCCCATCGTGCTCGCGGGCCTCGGTGATGCACAGGACCACACGCTCGAGGTCATCGGCCGGACGAGCGCGGGCGTCTGGCAGAACACGGCCGACGCCGCCTCCAACGTCTGGCACGTCGATACGGCACACCGGCGGTTGCTCATCAACGAGGTGCTGGCCGACAACGAGTCGGCCGTCGAGGCGGCCGGGCTCTATCCCGACGTCATCGAACTGTACTACGACGCGCCGGCCGGTGCCGCCGACCTCGACCTCGAAGGCTACAGCCTCTCGGATGGCCCGAACACGTTTACCTTCGGCGCGGGCGCCGTCATCCCGGCCGGCGGGTACCTCGTGCTCTACGGTGCCGCCGACCCCGGCGGCGCGGGAGGCACGTGGCTGGACTTCGGCCTCCAGGCCGAGGGCGACGACCTCCGGCTGGTCGAACCCGACGGCTGGACGGTGGTCGATTCCGTCGCGTTCGGGCCGCAGGTGCCGGACCGCTCGATCGGCCGCACCGGTCCGGCGCGCGCGTGGACGCTCGCGCAGCCGACCGCCGGCGCCGCCAACGTCGCCGCGCCGACCGGCAGACAGGATACGCTCGTCCTGAACGAATGGTTCGCCAACGGCGGCGTGGCCTTCGTGGATGACTTCGTCGAACTTCACAACCCCGACACGCTTCCGGTCGCCCTGGAGGGCCTGTACCTGACGGACAACCCGATCTCGCAGAAGGCCAAGGCGGCGCTGGGGCCGCTGGGTTTCGTTGCCGCCCAGGGCTACGCCGCCTTCCGTGCCGACGACAGCAGCGCCGGCGGTCACGTGGCCTTCCGCCTGACGGCCGACGAGGGGATGCTCGCCCTGTACGGCGCCGACGGGACGCAAGTGGACCGGATTCTCTATCTGCCGCAGACGACCGACACCTCACAGGGACGCGTGCCCGATGGCGGTGACGTGCGAGACTTCTTCCCCATCCCCACTCCCGGTGTGGCGAACCCGAAGGTCCTGGCCGGTGAGACGGTCATCGAGACCCTTGTGACCGCGGGCGCCGGCGCCGTCTTCCACGTGCCGACAGACGGCGAAGACGCCCTGGCGTGGACCGCGCCCGGCTACGACGACAGCCTGTGGACCAGCGAGGTCCCCGTGGACGGGGCGGGCCTCGTCGTCACCGAGATCGAGACCGGCGAGAACGACTGGGTCGAAATCCAGAACGTCTCCGGCCAGGACATCTCCACGGCGGGCTGGACGGTAGTGGTCAACGATCCCTCGGGCGGCAGCATCAACGACGTGCTCCCCGCGGCGTGGGATCTGCCGGCTTCGGTGGCGGCAGACGAGGTGCTGTATCGGACCGACGAGGCCGGTGACGACTACTGGGGCGAAGACATCCCGTGGGACGCCGGCGGGGCGGGATGGGCGATGATCCTGGACTCGGGCGGCAACGTCGCGGACTTCCTCGTCTGGGGTTACACCGAAGGCGAGATCGATTCGTTCTCCATCGACTACGGCGGTTTTGTGGGCATCACGGTCGGCGGCCAGTGGAGCGGCGACGGGGCCGAGGTCGGCGACGGCAGCGGCACCGGCGTGCCCGGACCCCAAGAGAACGTGTTCGACTTCGGGGCGACGTGGGACTACCTGCACCCGTTGGACGCCACCGATCCCGCCGCTTCGGACCCCGACTTCAACACAACGTGGATGCAGTCCACCGGCTACGACGGCCCGGCGTTCGATAGTTCCGGCCCGGGGATTCTCGGATACGGCACCATCAATTACAGCCCGGGGGTGGCTACGGACATCGGCCGGCCTGCCGACGGCGACCGCTACACGGCTTACTTCCGTCGCGAGGTCACGTTGGCCGGCAACATGGTCAACGTGGGCCTTGAAATCCTCAGCGACGACGGCGCCGTCATCTACATCGACGGCGTAGAGGTGGCCCGGAACAACTTCACCGGCGACGACACGTACTTCGCATTCGCCAACGGCTACACGTACCCGAACGGGGACAACACCGAAAACGTCACGCGAACGCTGACCGTCGGGGACCTGGGCGCCGGGACCCATACGATGGCGGTGTCGATGCACCAGAACCAGGCGGGCAGTTCGGACCTGGGCTTCGGCCTGCGTCTGTTCGGCCAGCCCGACGGCGGGCTCGGCAGCGCGCTGGAGCGCTCCGGCAACGCCGACGCCAATACGGCTGCGGACTTCGCTGCCACCGCCACGCCGACCCCGGGCGCCCAGAACGCCGGGATGGTGGTGCCGTTCGGAGCGACCGCCCCGGTGGTAACGGGCCTGGGGTTCAGCGGCGGCCACTTCGACGACCATGTCCAAACGGACGTGGCCGACGCGATGCTCGGCACGAACGCCTCGCTCTGGACGCGTATTGATTTCCAGGCGCCCGACCCATCGACCTACAACATCCTGACCCTTCGCGTGCAGTACGACGACGGGTTCGTGGCGTATCTGAACGGCGTCAAGATTGCCGAGCGCAACGCCCCGGCGTCGCCGGCCTGGGACTCGGCCGCCACGGGCGAGCACCCGGACGGCCAAGCCGTCCTGTTCGAGCGGATCGACGTTTCCGGCCACCTGGGCGACCTCCTCGTCGGCGACAACGTCCTGGCCATCCACGGGCTGAACCTCGCGCCTGGGGACGCCGATTTTCTCATCTCGGCCGAACTCGAGGCCGCCAGCAGCGCCTTCGACCCGAACCTTCTCGGTCTCCTGGGCGGCCTGCGCGTGAGCGAGATCATGTACCATCATCCTGTGGGCTCGGAACTCGATTTCCTCGAACTCGTGAACGCCGGCGACGAGAGCATCGACCTGACGGGCGTCCGTATCGACGGCGGCGTCGCGTACACCTTCACCGGCGGGACGCTCGCCGCCGGCGAGTCCATCGTCGTCGCGGACGATCCGGTCGCGTTCGAGGCGTGGTACGGTTCCGGCATCAACGTGGCCGGCCGGTACACCGGGAGCCTGTCGAACGGCGGCGAGGAACTCATCCTGCGGCTGCACGAGCCGTACGACGCAGCCGTGCTGCGGTTCGAGTACAGCGATTCGTGGTTTGGGACCAAGACCGACGGTGACGGCCTGAGCCTGGTGATTATCGACGCGTCCCGCCCCCGCCGCACGTGGGACGACCGCTGGTCGTGGCAAACATCGGGCGACATCGACCCGGCCTCGATCGTTATCAACGAGGTCCTCGCGCACCAGGACGACCCGCTCGGCGACTGGATCGAGATCACCAACCACTACGACGAGCCCGTCGACCTGGCCGGATGGTTCCTCAGCGACGACGCGGCGGACCTGATGAAGTACGAGATCACCGCTGCGGCCGTCGGCGACACGATCCTGGACCCCGGCCAGTACATGGTCTTCACGGAAGCGCAGCATTTCGGCGAGTTTGCCACCGATCCGGGCAACCACACCTGGTTCGCCCTCAGCGAACACGGCGACGACGTGTGGCTCTCCTCCGGGTCCGGCGGCGTCCTGGGCACGTACCGCCAGACCGTCGGATTCGGCGCGAGCGACAACGGCGTCAGCCTCGGCCGGCACATCACCAGTATCGGCGAGGAACACTTCGTCGCCATGAGCGGGCGGACCATGGGCGCCGGCAACGCCGATCCGAAGGTCGGCCCCGTCGTCATCAACGAACTGATGTACCACCCCGTGGACGGGCAGGACGAGTTTATCGAACTCTACAACGTCAGTGCAGCCGACGTCCCGCTCTACGACCCGGCCAACACCGCCAACACGTGGCAGTTCACGGGCGGCGTCACGTTCGCGTTCCCGACGGGCGTGACGCTTGCAGCGGGCGAGTACCTGCTGGTCACGCAGATGGATCCGGCTGCGTTCCGGGCGGAGTTTGGTATCGATCCCTCGGTCCGGATCTACGGGCCGTTCGAGGACTCTACGGCACTGGCGAACGACGGCGAGACGGTCGAGGTGTCGAAGCCGGGGACACCCGAAGCCCCGTCGCCGGAGTACCCCGAAGGCTTTGTCCCGTACATCGTGGTCGATCGCGTGGACTACAGCGACGGCCGCGAGGCCGGCGACCCGTGGCCGAACGAGCCCGACGGCAGCGGCCCGTCCATCGAGCGCCTGGTGGCCGGTCATTACGGCGACGACGTGGCGAACTGGTGCCAGAGCCAGCAAAATGGCGGTACGCCGGGACAGCGCAACTCACCCGTGCCGCCCGAACAGGATTGGCTGGGCGGCGAGGACAATCACTGGAACAACCCTGCCAACTGGTCTGCGGCGGTCGTTCCGGACCTTCAGACGATGGCCCGTTTCGACGGCAACGGGACGTACGAGCCCGCCTTGTACCAGGACCAGCAGGTCAAAGGCATGGCGTTCGAGACGGCCGGCTGGACACTCGAGGGCAACGGCTATACGCTGACCGTCGGGCGGGGCGACCTCGCGAGCACCGGCGTCGGCGCCAACGTGGTTGGCCCAAACGTTGCCCTCAGCGCCGATTCCACGTGGACCGTCGGGACGGATAATACGCTGGAGGTAACAGGCACACTGAGCGGCGGCTCCGCTCTCACCAAAGACGGCGCCGGCACGCTCACGGTGGGCGGCGCCCAGGACCTGGCGGCGCTCCTCATCAATGCAGGGACCGTCCGATTGGCGAGCGGCGGGGCCAACGCCATTGTCACGGACGCGCTTCACATCGACTCCGCTGCCGTGCTGGACCTGGCGGAGGGCAACCTCATCGTCCAGTACGAGGGCGGGCCCAGCCCGTACGACGCGGTTGCCGCTTGGGTCGCCTCGGGCTACAACGGAGTGGGCGGCGGCTACTGGGACGGCTTTGGCATCACGTCGAGCAGTGCGGCGGGGCACTCGCAGCGCCTGACGGCCCTGGGCGTCATCGACAACAGCGACCCGGACCCGAAGATCGGCGACATGCCGGATCTGGAAGGCGTGCCGGTGTCGGCGGAGTCGGTCCTTGTCAAGCACACCTGGTGGGGCGATGCCAATCTCGACGGTGTCGTAAACTCCAACGATTATGACATGATCGACACCGCCTGGCTCCTGTGGACGAACGAAGGCAGGCTGCCCGAGGGAGGGTTCCGCTGGGCCGTCGGAGACTTCAACTACGACGGGCTCATCAACTCGAACGACTACGACAAGATCGACAACTCCTGGACGCTCCAGGGCGGCCCGATGGGTGGGGCCGAGCCGGCGCCCGCAGCGGTGGATGCGCTGCCCGAGGCGGGCGTTGCAGCGTGGGCCGCAGCCGAACTCTCCACGGCCGCGCCGCAAGATGCGCCGGCCGGCGAGAACGAGGCGCTGCCATCCCTCAACAGCGAGACGGTCGCCGATCCGGTCTTGGCGGGCGGCCGCGCGGGGCCCTTCGGGCCGGACTCCGTGACGGCCCTGAGAGTGGTAAGCGATACGAAAACCTGCGTCGCGCCGGCTCCGCCACCGATGCAGGCGGTCGCCGCCGCCGCAGATACGGTCCTCGCCGCCGACGGCGGGCTGGACCTGCTGGCCGCGCCGGCGTTGGAGATTCCGTTGGGGCATAGCCTGGCATAGAGCAGACGTCGCGTGCGGCCCAGGGGTGAGGTCCGGCGGCGTGATGGAGAGGCACGAGATGACTGAAAGAGACATAGGCTCAAAGCAGTTGGGCCGGCGCGCCCGGGCTGCCCTGTTCGAGCCGATGGAGCCGCGGCTGCTCCTGGACAGCGTGGTCATCAACGAGATTCACTACGACCCGGCCATCAAGACCGACTTATCGGAATTCGTCGAACTCTATAACACCACCGACACGGACATCGACATCTCGCAGTGCGCCTTGTCGGGCGGCGCGGGCAACAACGACAGCAAGGAGAAACCGTACAACTCTGCGGTCGGGGGTACGGGCACAGTCCAGGATGTCATTATTCTCGACGCCTGGATCAAGAGCGGCACCTGGGTGGACAACGACGCCGACGGCTACGGC
>Ga0307427_1000654_pt1 | contig 20397 bp, 11 predicted proteins | sample SalMarWE160190MG_FD_202162 | JGI IMG/M metagenome (GOLD analysis project Ga0307427, IMG submission 202162) | Salt marsh sediment microbial communities from the Plum Island Ecosystem LTER, Massachusetts, United States - WE1603-190 | ecosystem: Environmental > Aquatic > Marine > Intertidal zone >... | reverse complement strand
GAGAAAACAACCCCCAATACACAAGCCCTGAAAGGGCGCAACAGCCAGGCCGCCAGCCGACTTGTCTCGCCCTTTCAGGGCTTGATTTCGGGTTTGGGCCGGCGTACCTGGTGACCTGGGGCGTTGCCCCAGGCTATCGAATCCGAGCCTTTCAGGCTCACGCCGTTGCCGTCCGCCTTTACGCTGATTGACGTCGTTCTTCGTGCTCTCTGCGGCCTCTGCGTTAAGATCCGTCGCCGTTGCCGTGGCAGTTCCGGTGCCACACCCTATATCGAGCACATGGTCACCCTCCGGGATGACCATGCCACCCGGCCGTCCGCCGTTACCCTGATTGACGCCGTTCTCTGCGTTCTCCGCGGTCTCTGCGTTAAGATCTGTTGCCGTTCCGTGGCAGTTCGGGTGACACACCTCATCTTCACAACATGGTCACCCTTCGGGCTGACCATGCCACCCGGCGGGCCGTAAGTCCTTGTGCATAAAGAGTTTAGCCATTTTTTGCGTCTTGGCGGCTTGGCGCGAGGGGTTTTGGGGGGTGGCCGTCAGGGTGGTTTTCGGGCGTTTCCCGATTTTCGCCGTTTTTGATAGCGCCAGGGCCGATTTTGGGGCTCGGAGATTGTTAGAGTTCTAACAACTTTCAGCGTGCGCGTAAGTCCTTGTCGGGAAAGAGGTTACGGCGTTTTCGGAGGGCCTCGATTGGGGCGGCCGGTTGGTATGCTAAAGTATCGAAAACGATGCTGGAGTATCGGTTCTGGGAGGCCGTTTTGTATACTTCAGTATTGATTGAGCCCGCTCCATGTGGGGTAAAACGGGGGTAAAAATCGGTAAATTCGTGCAAATTCGCGCCCAAAAAACGTAAAAAGGCGAAAAAAGGCAGCGCTTTTTGCCTTACCTATCTTAACATTTCGGACCCGAATCGCCCCTCGCGGCCCAAAAACGCAGATTCGGTCTCCGAAAAGGGCTGTTTTCGCGCTCCCGGCAAAACGCCGTTTTACTAAAGTATATAATCGGCGAGGGGCCCCGAACGAGCCCATAGCGGAAGCGGGTAGGTGTTTAGCGTGCTCTCGACACGGATAACGGCGAGATTCCCGTTCGGCTGCGCTCAGGGCAGGCTCTCGACTCGCTTCGCTCGCTCGGAATGACACGCTAAACACGTACGGAGCGGCGGGTCATCCCGGGCGTGCGGCGGTGGGCGGTCGCGCCGCCGTGAAAAGGCACGGTCAGACGCCGTCTCATTGAACGGCGGCGATGCGGGCGAAATCGGCTTTCAGGCTCCGGTAGAGTTGGCCGTACTCGGGGTACAGCCGGTCGTACAGCCGGACGGTCTTGCGGTCGGGTCTGGCGGGTTTGAGTGTGCGGATGGTGGCGGTGCAGGCTTCGGGGACGGATTTCCAGACGCCGGTTCCGACGCCGGCGAGCAGGGCCACGCCGTAGGCCGGTCCCTCTTGGCTGGAGACGGTCCAGACGGTCTTGCGGTAGATGTTTGCCTGGAGGTTCCTCCAGAAGCGGCTCTTGGCCCCTCCGCCCGCGACGCGTATCTCGCGGACCGGCACGCCCAGCCCAGCAATGATGCGGAGGCAGTCGCGCATGGCGTAGGTGGCGCCTTCGATGACGGCGCGGGCCATGTGGGCGCGGGTGTGCATGTTCGAGAGGCCGATCCAGGCGGCCCGGGCGTTGGGGTCGGCGTGAGGGGTGCGTTCGCCCGTCAGGTAGGGCAGGAAGTAGAGGCCGTGGCTTCCGGGTGGCACCTTGGCGGCGGCGGCGGTGATGAGTTCGTAGGGGTCGACCTTTTTGCGTTTCGCCTGTTTGACGAGGTCCTGGCAGAGGGTGTTGCGGAACCACTGGAGGCTGCCGCCGGCGGCCAGGACCACGCCCATGACGTGCCACTTGCCCTTGACGGCGTGGCAGAAGGTGTGGACACGGCCTTTCGGGTCGGTCTCGACCTTGTCGGCATGGGCGAAGACGACACCGCTGGTGCCGAGTGTGGCAGAGATGACGCCGCGGCGGACGATGCCGTTTCCGACGGCGCCGGCCGCCTGGTCGCCGCCGCCGCCCACGACGGGTGTCCCCGCCGCCAGGCCCGTGGTCTTGGCGGCCGCAGGGGTCAGGCGCCCCGAGACCTCCTGCGACTCGTAGACGGCGGGCAGGAGGGCGGGGTCGATCTGGAGGAGGGCGAGGAGTTTCCGGGACCAGCGTCGGCGTTTGACGTCCAACAGGAGCGTGCCGGAAGCGTCGCTGACCTCGGTGGCGAACTCGCCGGTCAGCCGGTACCGGACGTAGTCTTTCGGCAGCAGGATGTGGGCGGTGCGGTCGTAGATGCGCGGCTCGTGTTTGCGGACCCAGAGGATCTTCGGCGCGGTAAAGCCGGTCAGGGCCGGGTTCGAGACCATGGCGATGAGTCGGCGGCGTCCGCCGGCGCGGTGGGTGATCTCGTCGCACTCGGCGCCGGTGCGTTGATCGTTCCACAGGATCGCCCGCCTGAGGACCGTCCCGGAGGCGTCGAGGAACACGCTGCCGTGCATCTGGCCCGACAGTCCGATGCCGGCCACCTGCGGCCCCTTGACCTTGGCCTTGGCCAGGGCCATGCGGATGCTGCGGGTGGCGGCTTTCCACCAGTCTCCGGGCGTCTGTTCGCTCCAGGCCGGTCTGGGGGCGTAGGCGGGATACTCGACGGTGACCGACGCCTTGATGCGTCCGCGTGTGTCGACGAGCAGGGTTTTGGTGCCGCTGGTTCCGATGTCGATTCCGAGAAGACAGGCCATGGCGGGCTCCCGATTGCCAAGCGGCCTTCGGGGTGCGAAGGCCGGCGTTCCCCTTTCGGCGGGATCAGCGTGGGCGGCGTGCGGCTAAGCGGACAACGCTACTTCGCCTTTTTGTCCGCCTGGTGGCCTTCCCAGGCCACCAGGAACAGGGATAAACTGCGTTCGCGGCGGCCTGGGAAGGCCGCCGCGCGGAACGTAGCGTAGTCGTATTAGCGGTCGTCGTCGTCCTCGTCGTCGCCCCAGTCGTCGTCGTCGTCCTCGTCGTCGTCCCAGTTGTCGTCCTCGTCGTCCTCGTCCTCCTCGTCGTCGTCGTCGCGGAGGTCGTTGTCGAGGGAGTCGAGTTCGCTGACGTCGTCATCGTCGATGTCTTCGAGTTCGCCCACGCGTTCGCCGAGGATTTCGTCGTCGTCGAAGGCGATCTCGCCGGGTTTGGCGGATTCGAGTTCGGCGATGAGTTCGGCCGCCTGGTTCGCGAGTTCTTCGGGCACAAGGATGGGCACGCCGGCGCCGACGTCGGGGATACCGGCGACGCCTGCGCCCTCGCCCTGGAGCAGTGTGGGGATGCCGTGGGCTTCGAGTTCGGCCTTGAAGAGTTCGGCCTCGATCATATTGCCCGCGTGGACGAGGAGGACGAGTTCGGTATACTCGGGCGTGCCGTCGTCGGGTTGGATCGGGTCGTCGGGCACCTCAGAGATCGCCGCCTGATTCTCGACATCGTGTACGGATTTGTCGTCGGTCGTTTGCCGACCTTGGGGTTCCTGGGCCATGGTATGCTCCTTTTCCTACCCTCCGGCCGTCTCGCGCGGAGTTTAGCGGGCCCCGAGAACGTGTCAAGAGCAAAAATCGGGCAGGGCGCCGCCCGTCTCTGACGGTCGGGCACCGGGGCCCGCGTGCCCGGCCAGGCGTCCGTCGGCCGCCGCGCCACCCTCCAGATTACGCCGCGCGGGGCACTGGGTGCAAGAGGGTTCTGGCGAGTGGGGTCGCGCCGAATGGCGTCGAGTTGTCCGTGGCCGGCCGGTTGATTCGGCGCGGCAGGCGGTTACACTCGTCGTTGGGAGCCGTCGGTCAAGGAGACATGGCATGAGGCCGCTTACCCTTCTCGTTTCGGCGTGCGTTGGCTTGTGTGGGACGGCGTTCGGCGCCTCGGTCCCGGCTGTGGACGGGGCGGCGGTGGTGGACGATTTCGGCTATGCGGATGATGCAGCCGCCCGTGCGGCGTGGCGGCCGATGCGGGGCTCGGCAGAGGTTTCGCCCGCGACGGTCGACGGCCGCACGTGCCTGCGGATGCCGTGCAACTTCGAGGGCACCCGTATCGAGCGGGCGTCGTGGGACCGGTCGGTCCGGCTCGACATGACGGCCGGCCGCGGCATCCGGTTCGACCTGTACGTGCGTGACCCGTCGGCGGTGGGGCATTTCAGTCTGTATTTTCAGAGCGGCGATGGTTGGTATGCCTCGTCGTTCGCCCCCCGTCAGAAGGGCCGCTGGCACCGGGTCACGATCGACAAGCAGGATACCAGCATCGAGGGCCGACCCGCCGGATGGGGCGCAATCGAGACGATCCGCATCTCGGCCTGGCGCGGCAAGAGCGAGGACGCCGAGTTCCACGTGGCGAACCTGGCGCTCGTCGGCGGACGGGCCGACATCCTGGTGGTGCGCGGCGAATCGGTCGTCCGACGGGCGCCGGGAGAGGCAAAGTCCGTCAGCCAGTACACCCAGGGGATGATGCGGGCGGTCGGGGACCTCGGACTCGGCTCCGCGGTCGTCAGCGACCTCGACCTGACGCCGGAGCGCCTGAAGGGCAAACGGCTGGTCATTCTGCCGTACAACCCCGGCATTTCCGAGGCGGCGGCTACGGCCCTTGCGGCGTACCTGGAGGACGGCGGGCGGCTGATGGCCTTCTACACGATGCCGCGCGCCCTTCGCGAGGCCACCGGCATCGAGAGCGCGCGGCACGTGGGCCAGACGTTCCGCGGGTACTTCGCGTCGATCCGTTTCGGCGACGGCGCGCCGGACGGTGCGCCGAAGACGGTCGGCCAGGCGTCGTGGAACGTCCACGATGCCAAGTGCCTGGGCCACGGCGCCCGTGTGGCCGCCCGGTGGCACAGCACCGACGGCAGCGACACGGGCCTGCCGGCAATCGTCATCTCCGACCGCAGCATCTTCATGACGCACGTGCTGCTTTCTGACGATGCGGCGAACAAGCGGCGGATGCTGCTGGCCCTGGTGGGACACCTGGCGCCGGACCTCTGGCGGCAGGCCGTGGCGGGGTCGCTCGATCAACTCGGCCGCATCGGACCGTACGAGACGTTCGACGAGGCCCGGGCCGGCATCCGAGAGACCGCCGGCGGGAAGGCCGAGGCGATGGAGGCCCTCGGCGGGGCGGTCGGCAAACGGGCCGAAGCGACGGCGCTGATGAAGGCAGAGAAGTTCGCCGAGGCGATCGATGCCGCCGCCGAGGCCGGGCGGCTGCTCATCGAGGCCCGGTGCCTTGCCCAGAAACCGCAGCCGAAGGAGCATCGGGCCTTCTGGTGTCACAGCGCCTTCGGACCGGCGGGGATGGCGTGGGAGGAATCGATCCGCATCCTTGCCGAGAACGGCTTCACGGCCATCCTGCCGAACATGTTGTGGGGCGGCGTGGCGTTCTACGAGAGCAAGGTGCTGCCGGTCGCGCCCGACGTCAAGGAAAAGGGCGACCAGATCGCGACGTGCCTGGCGGCGTGCAAAAAGCACGGCGTGGAGTGCCACGTCTGGAAGGTCAACTGGAACATGGGCTGGCGGACGCCGCGCGACTTCGCCGAACGCATGAAACGCGACGGCCGCACCCAGGTCAGTTTCGGCGGCCAGGCGAATGACCGGTGGCTGTGCCCGTCTCACCCCCAGAACCAGCACCTTGAGATCGAGTCGATGGTCGAGGTGGCGACCAAGTACGACGTGGACGGCGTCCATTTCGATTACATCCGCTACCCTGGGCGCGAGCACTGTTTCTGCCCCGGCTGCCGCGAGCGGTTCGAGAAGCAGATCGGACGCAAGATCGCGAACTGGCCGCGCGACGTACGGGCCGATGCCGACCTGGAGCAGAGGTGGTTCGACTTTCGCCGCACACAAATCACGGGCGTGGTCGAGGCGGTGGCGCGGCGGCTGCGGAAGGAGCGGCCGCGCTGTAAGATCAGTGCCGCCGTCTTTCGCAACTGGCCGGCCGACCGCGACAACGTCGGCCAGGACTGGAAGGTCTGGTGCGACCGCGGGCTTCTCGATTTTCTCTGCCCGATGGACTACACGCCGCACGATCTGGAGTTCGATAGCAAGGTCGAGCAGCAGGTCAAGTGGGCCGGCAAAGTGCCATGCTACCCCGGCATCGGCCTCTCGGTCTGGCCCAAGAAGTGCAACATCAACCGCCTCATCGACCAGATCACCATCACGCGCAAACATAAGACGGGCGGCTTCACCATCTTCGAGTACAACACCTCCACCGCCCGCGACGTGGCGCCGCTGTGCGGGTTGGGGATAACGCGGAGGCAGCGAAAGCGCGGCGCGACCGGAATATCGAAATGCGCTGGCCTGGATGCTATAAGGCTCGTACCATGGCTGGGTTTCAGTGGATGAGCCTACGCACGGGGGAAGGGACAAATGGCCAAGCAGAAGCCGCCTTTCGACGAGATTGGCTACTGGTCGGAGATCAAACTTGAGATTATCAGGGAGTACGCAGCGGCCTACTCCAAGATAATGACCGCACAGAAGTCGCCCTCCTTGCATCACGTGTACATCGACGCATTCGCGGGGGCGGGGGTGCACGTCTCAAGGACTTCGGGCGAGTTCGTGCCGGGTAGCCCGCTCAACGCGCTGCTTGTTCAGCCGCCCTTCAAGCACTATTACTTCATCGATATCGACACCGTGAAAGTTCAGTCGCTTGAGGAGATCGCAGGGCAGCGAGGGGACGTGGAGGTGTTCCATGGGGACTGTAACGATGTCCTGTTGACGCGTGTGTTCCCCCAGGTGCGGTACGACAGATACGAGCGAGGCCTGTGCCTGCTCGATCCTTACAGGCTGCAGTTGGACTGGAAGGTGATACAGACGGCCGGGCAGTCACGCTGCATCGAGATCTTCCTTAACTTTCCTGTCATGGATATTAACCGCAACGTGCTTCGGCACTGCCCGGAGAGTGTTTCTTCACACAATCTGCGCCGGATGGACCGCTATTGGGGAGATGGCAGTTGGCGAGACATCGCGTACAGCAAGGTTGCTGGTCTCTTCGGCGACATTAAGGAGAAGGCGAGCACTGACGCCGTCGTTGCCGCGTTCCGGCAGAGGCTGAAGGAGAAAGCCGGATTCCTGTACGTGCCCGAGCCGATTCCCATGCGCAACAACCAGGGCGCTGTCGTATACTACCTGTACTTCGCGTCGCAGAACCAAACTGGCGCGAAGATCGTGAAGGAGATCTTCAACAAGTACCGCGACTATCGGATAAAGTAGTGGCCCTGAATTCCGCCATCGAATGGACCGAATCGACCTGGAACCCCGTGACGGGCTGCACGAAGGTCAGCCTGGGGTGCAGGTACTGCTACGCTGAGCGGTTGGCGAAGCGGCTGCGGGCGATGGGGAATCCGAACTACGCAAACGGGTTCCGCGTCACGCTGCACGAGCACATGCTCGAGGTGCCGCTGAAGTGGCGAACGCCGCGCATGGTCTTCGTCAACTCGATGAGCGACCTGTTCCACGAAGAGGTGCCCCATGATTTTATCGAACGGGTCTTCGACGTGATGCACCGCGCTTCCCATCACGTGTTCCAAATCCTCACCAAGCGGTCCGAGCGGCTCACCCGACTGGCGCCCGAGTTGGATTGGCCCGAGAACGTGTGGATGGGCGTGACGGTCGAGCACGCCGACTATCTTGACCGCGTCGAGTGCCTTCGGAGGACGCCCGCGCGTATCAAGTTCCTGTCGCTTGAGCCGCTGCTCGGTCCGATGCCGCAGTTGGACCTGGCCGGCATCGACTGGGTCATCGTTGGCGGCGAGTCGGGCCCCGGCGCTCGTCCCATGCGGGTCGAGTGGGCCACGGAGATCCGCGACCGGTGCGGCTCGGCAGGCGTCCCCTTCTTCTTCAAACAATGGGGCGGCCGGAACAAGAAGAAGGCGGGACGGGTCTTGGATGGCCGCACGTGGGACGAGATGCCCGAGGCTGCGCACGCGGGCACGTTGTTGTAGATTCGCATCACGGCTGGCCCTAGACTGGCGGCGCCGTGGTTTGCGGTCGACAGGATCGCATAGTTAGCCGCGTGGCTTGCCCCGCGCGTCGCCTCGCGAGGCGCGGCAAGCCCCAACATACGAAGGAGCCCACGATGGCGAATTACCTGGTTGCTCAACTGGATGAGATTGACCCGTCGCCGTGTCCGTGCGGTGGGTCGCGGCGGGCGTTTGTGGTGCCGGAGAACGAGACGGCGTCGGTTCACCTCGTCGAGATCGCCGCGGAGTCGCCCGTCCACTGGCACAAGAGGATGACCGAGACGTACGTCGTGCTGGAGGGCGAAGGCCACGTCGAACTCGACGGCGAATTGGTCCCCGTGCGGCCGATGACGGCGGTCATGATCCGGCCCGGCTGCCGGCACCGGGCCGTGGGGCGACTGAAGATCCTCAACGTCGTGATGCCGCCGTTCGACCCCGAAGATGAGTACGTTGACGCGTAGGGGAGCGGCATGGCGGGACGGCGTGCCGCGCCGCTCCCGCGGCGGGCTCGAAGGGCTGGAAAGGCGGGCTCGGTTCGGGCTCGAAGGGCGGGCTTGAACGACGCGCTAGAGCCCGAGGGCGGCGAGGTCGATCTCGTCGATTCGATAGCCGAGGCCCGGCCCGGTCAGCGATTCGGTGTAGGCGTAGCCGTCGCGGATTTCGGTGAGGCCGCGATGGACGCCGGCGATGGGCTCGTTGGCCGCCGGGAAAAACTGCCGCGAGTTCGCCTCTACGCCCTTGATGGTGTGCGTCCTGGCCGCCAGGCCCACCGATGCGATCAGCGCGATCGACGGGTTCGTCAGGTCCTGGACGGCGTAGGGGATGCCGGCGAGTTCGGCCATCGGCACGAAGAGCATATCGCTCGACAGGCACTTGCACGATTTCAGTGCGATGCCCGACCACCCCAGTTCCATCGCCAGGCGAAAATCCTCCGGCGTGGTCAGGCTTTCGTCGATGAGCACGGGCTTGACGGCCGCAATCGGCCGCATGTCGAACCGGTGGGCCGAGAGGTCGCGCTCCGTCGGCTGCTCGATGTAGAGGATCTCGTCGAAGACGCGGGGCTCGCGCTCGCGGACCTTCTCGAGATACTCAACGATGTATTCGGGTGAGGCGCACTGCTCGTTCGTGTCGGCCGTCAGGAAAGGGCGGGCGGGGAGGTCGGGCCGCTTGGCTTGGCGGACGTCGTGGTAGATGCGGCTGACCTCGAGCGTCCGGTCGATGTCCCACGCCAGGTCGGTCCCGCGGAGTTTGACCTTGAGGCAGAAGACGCCGTCGCGCTCGATCCACCGCTCGAGCGAGTTCGGTACCCCGTCGTCGGGCAGACCGCCGGGCACGTCGGTCTCGCGGAGCACGTCGAGGCCGCCGATGAGGTGAAACAGGGGCACGCGCGGCAGGTAGTCGGCCTGCAAAAACTGCGACGGGTACACACCCCGGTATGCGTCGCCGAGGTACCGCGAGAGGTCGAATCCCATGTGGTCCGGACCCATGGCGCGGTAGGTGTCGATCCCGTTCGCGTTTCCGAAGGCGTCGTGGACGGCGTGGTCGACGATGCTGGCGACGACCAGTGCCGCGAGGAACGGCATCTCGTCATCGGGCGTATGCTCGGCGGCGGCGCGGGCGGCCAGGCGGCGCAGTTCGTGCTCCGTCTCGCAGAAGATTTCGATGGGGTGAGCGTAGCGCGGGTACTCGGCGGCGCAAGCGGCGCAAGCGTCGAGGAGGTCGGCCATGGCCCGTTCGCGGGCCTCGTGGGGGGCCTTCGACACGGGCCACGCCCACAGGTCCATGATGAACATGGCCCCCCATCCGACGCCGGTCTTGCCCTGGCGCGTCTCGACGGTGGCCTTGGCGTAGCCGGTGAAGGTCTTCTCGACGACGACTGCGCCGAACTTAAGGGGCGTGCGGCAGGCGGTGGGCACCTTGAAGGTCTGGATCTCGCGGACGCGGATGTCGGTCTGCATGGGCGACTCCCTTCGCGGCACGGGCTCTGCGCGGCGGGCGAGCCCGCCGGTTAAGTAAGTACCCGTAACCCCGCGGGGGGTCAACGGTTTACCGGGGGGCCGATTAGTACTACCACGCTACTTGCGCGTCTGCCCGGTTTGACCGCCAAGTGGCCCTGACCCGCTTTTTCCCCGGCCGAGCAAGGGCCGCGCCGAAAGGTCTCATAGCGTTGTAGGATTAGCCCTTCTCGCCGGCCGCCGATTTCGATAGCATGAACGCCGCGCACCTGAAGCCGAAGAAAGGACGTGCGATGCGAAAGGTTTCCCTCGCGATCCTGGCCTGTCTCGTCCTGGCGTCGGCAAGTTCGGCCGCTGAACTCGCACGGTTCACCGTCACCGAACCGCTCGGCTGCAACTGGGACGACGAGTGGTTGACCCATGACCTGACGCTCAAGCAACTCCCTCTGCCCGACCTCGCGACACTGGCGCTGGTGGCGGCGCCCGAGCCGGCGAAGAAGGGCCAGGAGCCGCCGCCGCCCGCCGTCGTGCCGGCCCAGTTCCTTCCGACCCGTCACAAGGGCGGCGTGCGGGTCCTCTTCAAGGCGTCGCTCAAGAGAAATGAGTCCGTCACCTTCACCGTGACCGACGGCGCGACGATGCCGCCCCCCTGGCCGCACGTTGCTATCACCGACAAGGGCAGCCGCACCGTCGTCACGAACGGCGTGTACAGGCTTGAGTTCGACGCGAAGAAGCCCCTTCCGATCAACGCCATGCGCGCAGGCTCGGCGAAGCAGACGATGGGCACCTTCCGGTGGCCGAAGGGCCTGGAGCCGACCGGCGTCACGCAAGCCTGGTACGTTCGCGGCCCCGCCCGGTCGCTGCTGAAGCGGACGTTCCGGTTCAAGGACGTGACGCTGGCGTACGAAATCCTGCTCGATTTCCGCGCGGGCGACCCGTGGATCAACATTTGCGACGAGTACGCGCTGACCCCGGGCGCCGCCGTCACGCTCGATCTCTCGCCACTCGGGGCCGACGTGGTCTATCATCCGCACACGTACAACGCCCGGACGTTCAAGCACGACGGGAAGGCCGAGGACACGACGCTCGAACCGCCGCAGCACGCCATCGCGACGCTCGGCCCGATCTGGCGCGACATCTGGTTCGGCGGCGGGCCGTTCGCGTTCATCTACAAGACGGGGGCCGACCACGGCGTGGGCCTGGCCGCCGTGCGCGGCAGCCGGTGGCGGTCCCTCGAAGGCGTCAGCCTGGAATCACAGAACCTGTTCGTCCACGGCGATAAGACGAAGCCGGGGCAGGTACGCGTCCGGATTCCAACCGACGCCGGCGAGCGGCACTGGGCCCTCATCCTCGGGCACCCCGACCTGCGGAAGCGCCTCAGCCGCATGACCCGCTCCCACGCCGACATCCCGCTCGACACGGTCCTGGCCGAGTGGGTGCTGGACTGGAAGTCCGACGCCCCCCCGTTCAGCCACGGCATGGCGGGCGTGTATCTGGGCGGGCACTTCAACCAGCACTCGTTCAACCCGACGACGTTCCCGCGCCGCGTCCGCAGCGGCCTGCCGGAGAAGGGGCCCGTCAAGAGCCGCGACCTGGCGGTCCTCGCCTACGTCTTCTCGAACCCCGACTACTGGCCGGGGCCGAAGCACCGGTGGACGATCGGCAACCCGAACTTCCACACCGACATGTACTCCATCCCGCTGGCCATCGGCCTGGCGATGCCCGACCATCCGCACGCCCGGGGGTGGGTCGCCCGCGGCGTCGAGGAAACCAAGGGCAACATCTACCGCGACTCGTTCGGCGGCGGCGCGTGGGCGGAATCGCTGAGTTACTCGGCGTTCTTCTTCCACGTCGTCGAGAACGCAAGGAAACTGCGCGACGCCGGCGCCGCACAGCCGTTCAAGGACTGGCCGCGCATCAAGGAAGTCGCCACCTACCTCGCCTGCATGCACACGCCGACCGACCTGCGATACGGCTCGCGGCAGAAGGCGCCCATCGGCGACACGAACGCGGGCAACTATGTCAAAGAATTGAACGCCATGGCCGACCTGTATCGCGGCGTGGACAAGACGTTCGCCGAGCAACTGGCGACGTTCCCCAAGAAGTGGGACAGGGCGCTCGACCTGGCGAGCCGCGAGTTTTACGGCTTCGGCGCGATGCTGCGCGGCAACCCGTACGACGACCGGCACGAGTCGTTCGTGACGATCAAGGCGGGGCCGGCGCGGAACCACTTCCAGGGCGATGAACTGTCGTTCCATTTCTGCTCGCTCGGTGCGCCGCTGGCCATCGATTACGCGTGCCATTACTCGCCCCGGCCGTGGTCGGCCGCCATCCACAACCGGCCCGACATGAACGGCAAGCGGCCCGTGGCGGTTGCCGCGCGCCGGGCCTTCGCCACGTCCGACGCCGCCGACGTCTTCGTCGCCGACGAACGGACCACACTCATCCGCCACGTCCCGATGGAGCCGCATCTGGCGACCAAGCCCGGGTGGGAATATCCCGAGACGCAGTTGCCCGAGAAGAAGGCGTGGACGATGCGGCGGTACGCGATGCTCGTCAAACACGACCCGGCGACGTCGAAGATTGCCGACTACCTGGTCGTCCGCGACGAGATCGCCTCGCCCGAGCCCGTCTGGTGGAACCTGCACATGCTGGCTCGCACGATCGAGCGCAAGGATGGGACGGTCCTGTTTCCCGGGCAACTCGACGTGGACACCACGGCCCACTTCCTGGCCCCGCCCGCGGAGCAGGTCGAGTGCCGCCAATGGGGATGGAAGAACGTCAACTCGGCCGACCTCCGCACCACCAGGGGCAAGGCGTATGAGGAGAAATATTTCGGGGCGTACATCCCGAAGGATTTCGAGCGCGGCACGTGGAAAGGCGGCGAGATGGCCCAGTGGCTTCGCTGGCGAGGCGACCCCGGCCGCACCGACTGGCTCGTTGTCCTTGCCCCGCACCTTCGCGGCAAGCAGGCGCCGAAGGTCGAGCGGCTCTCGGAGACCTGCGCCCGCATCACCCTCGACACCGAAGTGGAGGTTGTCCACCTCGGCTCGGGCGGCAAGCACCAGGCCGCCGTCGAGCGCGGCGGCAAGACGCAGGTGCTCCTCAAGGCCGGCCACGTCAAACCGTGGTCCAAGGTCGAGTTCAAGCCCATGCCGCCGGACGTTGACCAGGGGGCGCCGTAAAGAGACTAGCCGCGAACGTGAGTGAACAGTCCCCGGGCCCCGCTCACTCACGTTCGCGGCTAGTGATGGCGCGATTCGCTGGTCAAGGCCTCACGCCCTACGCCGTCGCCAGGGCGGCGTCGATGTCGGCCTGCGGGTTGCTGATGGGCGCGAGGCCGAACTGGTTGACCAGCACGTCGAGGACCGGCGGCGTGACGAAGGCCGGCAGGGTCGGCCCGATTTTGATGTTCTTGACGCCCAGCGAGAGAAGCGTGAGCAGAATCGCCACGGCCTTCTGTTCGTACCACGAGAGGATGATCGTGAGCGGCAGGTCGTTCACGCCGCACTCGAAGGCCCCCGCCAGCGCCAGGGCAATCTGAATGGCCGAGTACGCGTCGTTGCATTGGCCGATGTCCAGCAGCCGCGGGATGCCGCCGACCCGGCCGAAGTCCAGTTTGTTGAATCGGTACTTGCCGCACGCCAGCGTCAGGATCACGCAGTCCTCCGGGACGGCCTCGGCGAGTTCGGTGTAGTAGTTGCGTCCGGGCTTGGCGCCGTCGCATCCGCCGATGAGGAAGAAGTGGCGGATCTCGCCGGCCTTGACCGCCTCAACCACCTTGTCGGCCACGCCGAGGACGGCGTTGCGGGCGAAGCCGATGGTGATGGTCTTGGCGGGCTCGTCTTCCTCGAAGCCCGGCGCCGCCAGGGCCGCCTCGATGACCGGCGTGAAGTCACCGTCCGCAATGTGCCCCACGCCCGGCCACGCCACCAGCCCCGATGTGAAGATGCGGTTCATGTATCCATCCTTCGGTTTCTGGATGCAGTTGGTCGTCATGAGGATGGCGCCGGGGAAGGCGTCGAACTCGTTGCGCTGGTTCTGCCACGCGCCGCCGTAGTTGCCGGCCAGGTGCGGATGCTTCTTCAGGCCCGGATAGGCCAGACACGGCAACATCTCGCCGTGCGTGTACACGTTGATGTTCTTCCCGTCGGTCTGTTTCAGCAGTTCGTCGAGGTCTTTGAGGTCGTGCCCCGAGACGAGTATGGCCTTTCCCTTGACCGCCGTGACACGGACTTGCGTGGGTTCGGGGTGGCCGTAGGCGCCCGTGTTGGCGGCGTCGAGGGCTTCCATGGCCTTGAGGTTGAGGTCGCCGGCCTTCATGGCCCAGGCCGTCAGGTCGTCCACGGTCGGGGCCTCGACGGTGAGGTTGTTCAGGAGTTCGTGGAAGGCGGCGAAGAGGGCGTCGTCGGCCCGGTCGAGGATCTGGGCATGGTCGGCGTAGGCGGCGGCGCCCTTGAGGCCGTAGAGGATGAGTTCCTGAAGGCCCGCGACGTCGGGGCCGAGCGCGCTAATGCGCGTGTCGATGCCGACCTCGCGGCCCTGGGCCAGAAGTGCGTCAAGGCCGTCGGCGGGATCGAAGGCGGCGGGACCGCCGAGCGTCTCGGCCTCGGCGCCGGCCTGCTTGCAGGCGCCCTCGTACAAGGCCTTCGCCTTGTCGCGGACCTCGGCCGCGCGGCGGACCCGGTCGGCCACACGCTCAGGGTCAAAGTTGACGTTCGTCACGGACGTAAAGAGCGCCTCGGCGACGAACACGTCGACCTGGCGGTCGTGGGCGCCCAACCGGGCGGCCCGGTGGGCGTACATGGCGATGCCCTTGGCGGCGTGGACGAGGAGGTCGAGGAGTGCGGCCGTCTCGGGGTCCTTTCCGCACACGCCGCGGACGGTGCAGCCGGTTCCCTTGGCGGTCTGCTCGCACTGGTAGCAGAACATGGCGTTTTCGGCGGTCATGGTTTCTCCTTTTCCGATTTTTTACGTGGTCTCGGACGGCTGCGGGGCCGTGCCCGAGCCGCCTGCGTTGTTATTATAGCCGACCCGCAAGGTGGGTGTCTTGGCGCGGGTCAAAAAAACCGGGAATCGGGAATAGGGGAAACGGCCGCCGGCCGGTACAATTCGGCGCGCCGGGTTGTTGAGTGCACCTGAGTTAGCCGGCGGGCTTGCCCGCCGCGCAGAGAGGACCCAATTTAGCCGGCGGGCTTGCCCGCCGCGCAGAGAGGACCCAATTTAGCCGGCGGGCTTGCCCGCCGCGCAGAGGTCGTAACCATGGACGAGCGCGACGAAACACACGTCTACCGCGTCCTCGACGCGAACGCCAACCGGGCTCGCGAAGCGCTCCGCGTGGCGGAGGAGGCGGCGCGGTTCGCCCTCGAACGACCCGGCCTGGCCGAAGCGTTGAAGGGTGCGCGGCACGACCTGCGCGAGGCGCTCGGCCGGCTCGACGCCCGCAAGTTGCTCGGCGCACGCGACACCGCCGGCGACATCGGCACGGAACTCGCCACCCGGACCGAGGCCGGCCGCGACGGCACGGCCGACGTCGCGCGGGCAGCCTTCAAGCGCCTGACCGAGGCGCTCCGCGCCATCGAGGAGTACTCGAAGACGGTCGATTCGGCCGTGGCGTCGGCCGTCGAGCGGCTCCGGTACCGGGCGTATGACCTGGAGAAGCGTTTCGAGGAAGCGTCTCGCCCGGCCGGCGTTTTGGCGGCAGGCGGCCTGTGCGTCCTCGTGACCGAGTCGCTTTGCCGCACGCCGTGGGAGGAGGTCCTGCGTGGTGCGCTCGCCGGGGGTGCGGCCGCCGTCCAGGTCCGCGAGAAGGCGATGGCGGACGGGCCGCTGGTTGAGCGTGCGCGGCAGGTTGCGCGGGCGGCCCACGAGTCGGGGGCGCTGGCCATCGTGAACGACCGGCCGGACCTGGCGCTTTTGGCGGCGGCCGACGGCGTCCACGTGGGGCAGGGGGACCTTGCGCCGCAGGAGGCCCGGCGGATCGTCGGCCCGGACCGCATCGTCGGCGCGAGTACGCACAGCCTCGAGCAGGCGCTGGCGGCGGCCGAGGCCGGGGCCGATTACCTCGGATGCGGCCCCATGTTCCAAAGTCCCACCAAGCCGCAGGAGATCGTTCCGGGCCCGTCGCTGGCCGCCGAGGTCACGGCAACCGTGGGCCTGCCGGTGATGGCGATCGGAGGCATCGGCTGCGAGAATGCGCGGGAGGTCCTCGCGGCAGGGGCGCCGTGGCTGGCCGTCTCGAGCGCCGTCTGCGCGGCTGCGGACCCGGAATCCGCGGCGCGGCGGCTGGTTGAGATGATCGAGTCGTCGGGAAGGTAGGGGCGAGGTGGTTTGCAGGATCTCGCGCGGCGGGTGCGGAGACCCGCCGCGCACGAAGCGATCATCGAGACACCGCGTCCCTACGCGGCGGGTGCGGTTCAGAGTTGAATCCGCAAGGTGCTTCAAGCGGCAAGGCGAGAGCCACATATCGGAACACGTGCCGTCAGGCGGGCTGGCCATAGCCTTTGCCGGCAGGCGCCGCCTTGGGCGCATCGCGTTGTTTGCTCTTCTTTGAAGGACCGCGGTCGAGCAGCCGTTGGGCCATCTCTCGCTGCTCGGCGCTGAGGATGCTCATGATGCGTTCGCGAGCCGCCCGGACCATCTGCTCGTGGCGGCGCTTGGCATCGGCCGCAGGGCCGCCGCGGGCCACCTCGGTCCGCAGGTCGTCGGCGCGTTTCGAGGCGCCCTTGAGGATGAGGCGGATGCGGTCGGCCTGCTCGTCGGTGATATGGAGTTTCTCGCGGACCTTCGGCTCGAGCAGGATGGCGAGGCCGCCGGTGGCGCGGTGCATGTCGGCCCGGTGGCGGTTGATGGTCTCGAGTTTGGCGTGCTGGTCGGGCGTCAGGAGTTCGGCGGCATCGTTCAAGATGGTGTCGATGTCGCGTGCGGCGGCTCGGTGGGCCTCCTTGGCGATGTCGGCGGCGTCGCGTTTAATCTGCCGGCGATCCTCCGCCGTGGCGGCGCTGTTCATGCGGTCGCCGAGGATTTCCCGGACATCGGCGCGAATGCCTTCCTGGAGCCGCTGGATCTTTTCCTGGAGGATGTAAATCTGCTTCTCCTGCTTGCCCGAGAGGTCGAGTTCCGCCCGGACGGCCGGGTCCTGGAGCCGCCTAAGGAGCACCGCGCCGCGCTTGTGGTCGGCGGACGCGCTTTTCGACTTTGGCGACTTCTCCATCTTGGGGCGGTCCTTGCCGTAGGCCTTCTTCCTGGGCTTGTCGAAGTCCTGCCCCGCCAGGTGGAACCGTGCGCCGCCGTTGTAGATGGCCGCGACGGTGTGCGGCCGGGCGGCGGGCGCGGGGTCGGGTGCCCGGCTCTGGCCGCCGATGCCGATGGCGTTGTACATGCCGCCGGCGCCGAAGGTGCCCCGTCGGCGTGAATCGGCCTCGGCCAGCAGGCTCTCGGCCTTGGGTTTCTGGTCGTCGGTCAGCAGTTTGAAGACGCGCTCGCGTGCCTGCTTGATGGTCTCCTCGCGGAACTTGCGGAACCCCTCGTACACGGCGCGGTAGGCCTGGCGGCGCTGGTCGGACCCGGCGTCCGGGTTGGTGGCCTGGACGGCCTTGTGTTTCTCTTCGAGGGTCTTGCGATACTCGTCGCTGCGGGCAACCGTTTCCAGAAGGGTCTTCTTGATCTTCGCGGACTGGCCGTCCGTGAGGCCAAGTTGCTCCTTCGCGCCGGCCGTCGTCAGCAGATAGAGGTTGCCGCAGGCAGCCATGAGGCGCATGCGCTCGCGGATGACCTCCTCGAGCCGGGCCTGCTGCTCCTTGGTCAGCGTGTCGACGGCTTCCTGCATGAGTTTATCGAACGTGGGCTGTGCGTCGCGCATGGCCTGCCAGGTTTCGCGGCGGATCTCGCGTTCGTGGCCCTGGGGGTCACCGGCGGCGGGGCCGGCCGCATCGTTCGAGCCGAACTGGAGCCTGACGTCGTCCTCGATGCGGGTCCGCTGCTTCTCGGTTTTTTCGATGAGGGCGACGATTCTTTTTTCCTGGGCCGAGGAGAGGTCGAGTTCGGCGCGGATGTCGGTGTCGGCCAGCATCCGGAACAGGTACCGCGCCCGGGCCTTCTCGCGCATCGCCTGCTGCTCGGCGTCGCTCATTCGGCTCCGCGGGCCGCCTTCGCTGCGACGGCCTTGCATAATGCGGACGCCGCCGGGGGCCGCCTGCACGTCAACCGCGACGGTCCCGTTTCCGATGATGACCACGTCCTGGATGAGTCGGGACTCGGCCGCCTGGTCGTTGGCGGCGGGGCGATGCGGCTCCTCATCCCGCCGAGACGGGCGATCGCGCCGCTCCGGCGGTTCGGGTCGCTCGGGCGGGTCGGGCCGCTCGGGCGGTTCGGGCCGGTCGGCGGGGTGCGGCGGTTCCGGCGGACGGCGGCCGCGGCGCGATTGCTCGACCTTCTGGCGCTGCTCGGGATTCAAGATTTCCATGAGCCGCTCGTGAATACCGCGCATTCGCTCGGCCCGTGCCGCCTTGAGCCGCTCCATCATCTGTCGCACCCGCTCGGCGCGCTGCTGCGGGGGGATGTCCTTGGCGGCCTCGCGGATGCGATCCATCATGTGTTCGAGACCTTTGCGGGTCTCGGCTACCAGGTCGCGGATGCGGCCGATTTGATCGTCGCTAAGCCGAAGCATCTCGCGGGCCCTGGGGCTGAGCAGCATCTCCAGACCGGCGCCCGGCCGGCCCTGCACGGGGGCGCGCGGGCCGGGCCGCTCGCCCTGGCCGGGACGGCGCGGGCCGCGGGGCCGCTCGTCGGGGTCACGCCGCTCGCGTTCGCCTTGCATCCGGGGCTCGCGTTCCTGGCGTTCTTCGTGTTCGCGGCGCTGCATCTCTTCGCGTTCGCGGTGTTCGCGTTCTTCGCGTTCGCGGCGTTGCATCTCTTCGCGTTCGCGGTGTCCGCGTTCCTCGTGTTCGCGGCGTTCCATCTCTTCGCGTTCGCGGTGTCCGCGTTCTTCGTGTTCGCGGCGTTCGTGCTCTTGGGCCCGCTCGTGGATGTGGCGCTCGAACTCGTCGTGGAGTCGGCGTTTGTGTTGCTCGATTTCTTCGAGTTGCCGGTGGACGCTCTGGGCGTGTTTCTGGAGTTCCTGGCTGAGGTGCTGCTGGTGATGTTCGAGTTCCTGGATTTTCCGGCGGATCATGCGCTCGGGCTGGTCGCCTTGCGGGCCGGGTTCGCCGGGGGTCTCGTGGGGCGGGCCGGCGAGGTGGCGTTTCATGGCCTCCATTTTCAGGCGCCGCTCCATCGTCTCGAGGTCCATCGCGCGTTTGTGTTTCTCCACTTCGAGGTGGAATTCCACGTTGCCGCGCTCGCGCTCCTGCATGTGCTGCGCGAACGCGTTGGGGTGGTCGAGTTCCGCCGCGACGCGCATCATGACGGCGGCGACCTCGGGCGGGGCGATAACGACGACGGCGTTAGCCGGCTCGTTCAGGGCGATGGGAATCTGCCTGAGACCCTCGCGCAGCTGCTCGTTTTTGTCGGCCAACTGCTCGAGGGTTTCCATAAAGGAGTTGGCCGGGATGTGCTCGAACCGCAGGACGATGGCCCCCGGCGCCGGTTCGCCGTGAGGCGCGGGCGGCCGACCTTCCGGACGCCGGACTTCGTCGCGCCATACCTCGTCGCGGGCGCTTCTCGGACGCTGGGCCGAAGCAGCGGTCGCTGAAACCACCAGGAACGCGGCGACTGCCGCAGCCAGAAAACCGACCCGAGCAATGCGTTTCATGACCAGCCTCCCTGTGCTTGACAGACGGACCCCATCTGCACCCTCAAGTATACCAGGGTACACTTAAGGGGCACCAGTCGATTCCGACCGGATGGGGACCGTCTGTCAGGTCACTCTCGCCGGCGCTATTCCGGACGGCCGCGACCACGGCGCGATCGCGGCGGTTCCGGAGATTCTTGATCCTTCTCGTCCTGCTTCTCAGGGGGCGGGCCAGCGGACCGTGGACCGCGACCGCCGCGGCCCATCATCATCGGCGGACCACCGCGCTGGGAGCCGGGACCACTGCGGTCGATCTCAGGCGGGCCACCGCGCTGGGAGCCGGGACCGCCGCGACCCATCATCGGCGGTGGGCGACCGCGCTGCGGATCGCGACCACCGCGGTCTATCTCAGGCGGGCCACCGCGCTGGGGACCGCGACCGCCACGGCCCATCATCATCGGGCCACCGCGCTGGAAACCGCGACCGCCACGGCCCATCATCATCGGGCCACCGCGCTGGGAACCGCGACCACCGCGACCCATCATCATCGGCGGGCCACCGCGCTGGAAACCGCGACCGCCGCGACCCATCATCATCGGCGGGCCGCCGCGCTGCGGACCGCGACCACCGCGGTCGATCTCAGGCGGGCCACCGCGCTGGAAACCGCGACCGCCACGGCCCATCATCATCGGGCCACCGCGCTGGGAACCGCGACCACCGCGACCCAACATCAT